>JAEEGL013040812.1_pt1 | contig 18446 bp, 15 predicted proteins | sample 9134231 | NCBI WGS metagenome assembly JAEEGL01 (sample SAMN16246548, study PRJNA631951) | gut metagenome | biome: gut microbiome; feature: rumen; material: fiber-attached | host: Bos | place: Iran: Karaj | collected 2018-10 | reverse complement strand
TTCCAAGAGGACTTGATTTACTGTTTACTATACGAACAAATTTTCCTGAGTTACCTGTCTTAACTGCACTGTTAGGCACTACCATGTCATAGTCAACGGATCTCTCGCCGATAGCAAGAGCAATACTCTGACCCGGAGTTACTTCTCTGCTCTCAATCTTGAAAGTAAGGAGCTTCTTGCCTGCAGGATCTGTCTTGTCATTCTTTATTGATACAAGAGTTGCTTTGAAATCATTGCTGAACATCCATGCATTCTGAGGCTTTGCAACATCTCCAACCTTAAGCTTTTGCGCCTGAGCATTTGTTACAGAAAAGCTTGTAGTCATATCCTTGCCATCAATCTGAATTACTGCGATTGTCTCATCGGCATTAACAGTCTCACCTGCTGCCTTGTTGAGAGATGAAACAATGCCTGCAACAGGAGACTTTACTGATGCTCCCACAGAAGCAGCTTCAAGCTCAGCTATCTTATTTCTCTGCTCTGCTATCTTATCTCTTGTATCGCAAAGTGATATCTCTGATTTGATTGATCTAAGCTTATCATTCTTATCTTTCTCAGCCTTATCTTTTACTACCTTTGCCTGATCAAGCTGCCTTGTAATAAGAAGAAGCTTCTGATCATAGCTAAGTCCAACCTGCTTATCATAAGCTGAAAGCTGCGAAGTATCTCTTGTCTTCTCAGCGATAAGACGCTCAAGTTCTTCTTTTCTTCCAGGATCCTGTGTAAACTGTCTCTCAAGATCTGCCTGTGCCTCAGCATATTCAGGTGTTGTTGCGTTATACTGTATCTCATTTGAATCGTGTGATTTGAGATAAGTAAGATAGCTCTTGGCATCCTCGAGATTCTTATATGCGGCGTCAGCAGCATCATAGGCGTCATTGACCTGCTTGAGCTCTATCTGATATGAGTCAAAAGAAGCTGTTCTTCCGCTTCTTACTCTTGATATAACATCATCAGGAATATCGCCGGAAAAAAGTGCCTGTTCATAAGAAAGTTCAAGGTCATCCAGCTTTTCTTTTGCGCTCTTAAGCTCTTCAGACTCCTTGTCCTCAAGATAGTAAATGACATCTCCTATCTCAACATGAGAACCCTCTTTTACGGCAACTCCTGCAATCTTTCTGGTCTCTTTTACCGTCACATTATATGGATCCTCTGCAGTTATTGTTCCGGTACCTCTTATCTGAGGACTTATGGAACCACGGTTGATCTGCTGCGTTGCAACCTGTGGCAGAGAATAATTCATGATAGTGTTGGAAAAGAATGTAAGAAGAAGCATTACTGATAAAAAGGCAATCGCAATATTTTTTATCACATCCTTCTTACTTGGCGGAGTCTTACCGCCACCACTAATCAAATTATTCTGACCATCAACTACTTCGATCTGTGCTTGTGTAAACTCTGACATCTCCCTATTACTCCCTTAAAACTCAAAACTTTTTCCCCATTTTTATCCTTTAATACCACCCTGGTATGAAATACCCTCAACCAGATAATCCTCACCATAGAGGAATATCAGAAGCGGCGGAATAAGATAAATAACCGCTACTGCAAATGCAAGGCTGATCTCACCTGTGTTGATCCTGGACAGGAACACCGAAAGCGGGTGCATATCCGCATCCGGCAAAAGAATCAGCGGCTGCTCAACCATATTCCAGTAGTCAAAGAAAACCAGAATAGCTATGGAAGCAATTCCTCCCTTGCAAAGTGGCATACACACCCTTGAAAAGATGTACCACTCGTTTGCACCGTCTATAGATGCTGCCTCCATAACTTCCGTAGGTATTCTCCTCATGAATTTTGTAAGAAGATATACAGCAAACGGAGAAAAAATACCCGGCAGCCATATAGACCACATTGTGCCATATATGCCGATTGCCTTGGACACCATAAAGTTAGGTACAAGTGTAACCTGGTAAGGCATAAGCATTACGATGATATATGCAAAAAATATTGCATTCTTCAGCTTCCCCTGATATCTTGCAAATCCGTAGGACGCAAGTGTTGCTACTCCAAGCTGAAAAGTCACAATAGGCACTACATAAATAACTGAATTCCAAAATTTGAACAGATACTCGGGGCTCTTGAAAAGCACCGTATAGTACTGAGCAAAGGTCACCATGTCCGGTATAAACTTTAGGTTGACCGTCTTTGATATAAAGAGCTTTCCACCCTTTTCAGTGGTTGCAAAGATACTGCCATAATTGGCATTTATCTCTGCTGCCGACATAAATGAATTTGTTATGGTAAGAATCGTCGGCAATAAGAAAATCACCGCAAAAACTATTGCTGCTATTGTTACAAGCGCCGTCTTAAAGGTGTTGATCCTCTTCTTACGCTTTTGTATCTTTTCTTTCATCCTGCTATGCATGTTCATCGCCATCTACCTCACCCTTCTACATCTTTTCCATAGAAGTTCTCGATTGCGTACAAAACATAGACAAGAGCTGTTACGAATATAAACATTATGATTGCAGCCGCTGAAAGCTTCTGATAATCCAGGGATGCAAAGGTATTATTCATGAAATGCTGAAGCATATACAGCGTACTGTACGGATAATCTCCGCTCATAAGGTAGACTTCTCTGAATACCTTGAACGAACTGATGAGGGACATGATCGCTACAAAAAGAATTGTGGAAGACATATACCTGACCTTGATCATCCAGAATACCTGCCATTTATTGGCATTCTCCAATGCTGCTACTTCCAAAAGGTCTTTGGGTATACTTGCAAGCGCTGACATGAAAAGGATCATGTTGTAGCCAAGATTCTTCCATAAAAACAGAGCGATGATGACCACTGCGGCGTAATCTGACTTAAGCCAGTCTATCTTGTCCATTCCAAATGTGAGTCTGAAATTATTGACAATTCCGTTGTGATGGAACATTACCTGCCAGATAAGCACTACAGATGCAGTCGGAACCATCAAAGGACTTAAGAAAAACGTCCTGAAATAGCTCTTAAACGGAATTCTGGACTCCATTACTGCTGCCAGAAAAAGTGATAACAAAACAGCCAGTGGAACTGCCATCGCACTGAAAATAAAGGTATTGGACGCAGCCTGCTTAAATGCTGCGTTCTTCCATACATTTACGAAATTTGCAAAACCTACAAATTCCTTCTGTATCGGATTGTTGATGAGGGAATAATAGATTACCACCCCGAAAGGTGCCACGAAGAAAAGCATTACTCCCAGAAAAGACGGCAAAAGAAAAAGCCAGGATATAAGCTTTCTCTTTTGCAGACTATTAAATTTCCCCTTTTTAATTGGTATCCTTGATGACAAATTCAGGTACCTTCCCCAACTCAAAGTTAAAATATGCTGTAGTAGCATTGTGCTCATCGCGTGTATCCTTGAGCTTTACCTCTACACCATACTGATTGTTAAAGCGGTCTTTATAGTTAAACCACTCACCGTAGTATCCACTGCCATAAGAGCTGTTAAGAATTTCTCTCATCTGCTCTGCATCCTCATAGTAGACGGACACGCTGTCAACGCTTATCTGACTGATCTCATCCCAGTCCATTTCCGAAATATCATATCCGGGATAATTGTTTGTCACACAGATGCTCTCAATATATTTTACATCTAAAACGCTCTCGGAATAAATACCATATTTTTTCAAAAGTGCTTTAGTATTATCAAAATTCGAATATACTATCATGTTATAACAGATAAAGTTTATTCGATTTCCATCCGGATCATTGACATATGAAGTATATTCTATGTTTCCGATTGGAAGCTCATTGCTTGCAAGTCCGAAGTTATAATGCTCAATAATATCTTTTCTGTAGGCATCGCTTATCTCACTGTATGGTATTTCAGTTGACTCACGATATCCTGAATTGGAATCATATCTCACATTTCTGTTATAAGCATTCTCGTCAGCTTCTCTTACTTCATCGTCAAAGAATACTGCAAAATATCCTTCCTTGTACTCCTTGGAGTCGATGAGCTTAGACATCATTCTGGTGTCTATGTCATAAGGAATTGTTATCCTTCTGTACACATTCCTGCCATTCTTAAGTCTGTACTGAATGGGCACATTCCAGCCAAGATCAACGCTTTCATTGTTTCTCTGCGCTTTCATGGACTCTCTCTGAGTCTTCATTCCGATCTCAGCAATCTTTACAAATGTGTCTGTATCTGTGATATGCATATGATCTGTGCCTTCATCCAAATAGTTGTAGTCGACCATACATGAATAATTACCCTCTGTTATGGCACAGCTCTCTACAGTAGAAGAATCAGGAACATAGCTGTCATATCCAAGAAGATCACCCTTGAACACGACATAAATAAGCGCAACCAGTGCAACTGCCATAAGTGTCTGAGCTTTTCCTGCAAAAAGTCTTCTGACATTGCTCTCCATGATCGCTTCCACTACGCATCCGCATATTATGGTTGCTATTAGCATAACAGTGATGATAAGCGGATACATTCTGTCGTTCCAGACATTGATATACAGGGAATAAACTATGTAACCTGCTGAAAGACCCACAAGAATACATACACTTATCTTCACAAACCATCTGAAAGGTCTGTAAACAATGGTGTGCCCTGCATGTTCAGCTCTTCTCTTTCTGCTAAAAATCACCACAAAGATGAGTACAACAATTCCTGTAAGCAGCGTATCCAATGTGCCGGGAAGTACTGTGTGAAGAGAATTATTAAAGCCGGTAAAATCATTGTAGTAGCCTGTCTGATCAGTAAGCCTGCGCAGCTGATCAATAATACTAATCCTATCATAGACAGGTGATGCATAGATAGTTACAACTCCGCTATAACTGAAGGTTGCATAGAACATTCCTTCAAAAAGATATATCAAATAGCCTGCAAAAGCTGAAACAGCAAGCATGTAAAAGAGCACCAGCACTGCTATAGGAAGATTTCCTGTCAGCAGTATTGCAAGAAGCGTAATGTTATAGATTGCAAAAAAGAATACTATATTTCTCACCATCTCAAGCAGCACAGTAGCAAGCACTACATTGTTCACACCGCCCATTGCTGCTGCAATGACAAGTGATACTGCCATTGTCAGAATGTACATGAAAAGATATGTGGAAAAAGCACTGAAGTAATTCTTCCACAATCTGTGGGCTCTTGTAGTTGGCTGGCTTAAGTAGAAATCCAGTTTTTTCTGATCAAAAAGATATGAAAAGCCCTGGAATGCAAAGGCTACCGCTATGAAAAATGTAATAACAAAGCCAAGCTGTTCAAATCCCATCACTCTGCCAACAGCATTATATTTTGCCTGAGCAAGAGTGTATTCCGACTGATGATAAATCTGTGCATAGTTGATGGACCTTGAGATCATCATGACCGTGCCGATGAAATAGTATATGCACATCAGAACTAAACCGACTATCGAAGTCCACAGGGTCCTGGTAACATATTTTTTATGATTCCTCAGTTTCTCACTGAAGGATAAACTTTTTGATGTCATACCCCACTACCTCCGTTTCACTAATGAAAATCTCCTCAAGAGAAAGAGGAAGTACCTCGAAGAACACAGGACTGCCCATCTTGAAGGATCTTTCAATCTCTTCTCTCTCTCCTCTTATAGTAATGGTATGGAGTCTGCCTCTTGTCTCATGGATCAGAACCTCCATTCCATCGATTGCTTTTTCACAGTCCTCATCAGAAGCAAATACACACTGCACCTTCTGCATCCTAAGCTTCATATCCTGAAGGTCTTCTGAAAGAATGATGCCTCCCTGATGAAGAAGTCCTATGTGATCACAGATATCCTCAAGCTCACGAAGGTTATGTGAAGCAATTATGGGAGTTAAGCCTCTGTCTGACATATCAGCAGCAATTAGGCTCTTTACCGCCTGCCTCACAACAGGATCAAGTCCGTCAAAAGACTCATCGCAAAGAAGATATCTGGTTCCTGAGCAGATTCCAAGCAAAATAGCCACCTGCTTTTTCATTCCCTTTGAAAAGGTGTTGACCCTGCGCTTTATATCAAGACCAAAACCGCCGCAGAGCTTTACAAATCTCTCTTTATCGAATTTTTCATAGATGCCCTCATAGTAATCAGCCATCTCTAAAGGAGTACTGTTAGGAAGAAAGTACTGCTCATCTGCCACGAAAAAGACATCCTTTTTGATATCAGGATTATCGTAAACCGGCCTGTGATCTATGCATACAATGCCCTCATCAGGCTTAACAACTCCGGAGATCATCCTAAGAAGCGTACTCTTACCTGCACCATTAGTTCCAACAAGACCAAACACTTCACCATCATTTATTGACAGCGAAACATGATTGACAGCCTTGATATCGTCAAAGTTTTTCTCTAAGTCTATTAACTCAATCATGCCTTTCCTCCCTTGCTTTCCTGTATTCTTTTTCTGATTTCTGCAAAGAGCTCCTCAGCTGAAATGCCAATATCCTCTGCCTCTGAAAAAAGCTCTATGATCTCTTCAAGAAGTTCCTGCTTCTTATTGTCGATCATTGAGGCATTTCCTTTAACAAAGTTCCCCCTGCCCTTTACAGTGTAAATAAAGCCCTGTCGCTCCAGTTCTGCATAGGCCTTCTGTACGGTATTAGGATTGGTAGAAAGCTCCATGGCAAGACTCCTGACCGACGGCATCTGATCATCCGCCTGCAGGATCCCCTTGTACATCTGCATCTTGAAGTTGTCTACAATCTGTTCGTAGATAGGCCTACTGTCCTGATAATCTATAAGAATCATACTCCACCTCTAACTGTACTAGGATTATTAGTACGCTTAGATAATACACCCGTATTTTTTACAAATCAAGCCTTTAGATGATATATTGTAAAAAAATTCGCTTCAGACAATGTTTACATCATCTGAAGCGGGATATGTTATCTAAATTGATGTATTCTTAGATAAAATTTCAGAAACCCGCATTTACTGCGGGTTTCGTGTGAAAGTGATTCAAGAGTCAACCAAGCCCTGCAACGAAGTTGCCTTTAATTGGCTTGGTTGATACATTCTTGAATTTCTAATTCAAGAATGTATGAGTTATTGAAATACGCACTATGCTATGCATTTCGTAAAAAAATGATACAAGTTTTTTTATAGAAAAGGCAGCTAAGAAATCATGTTATGATTTCTTAGCTGCTCTAATTTTATCTTGGTCATCCGATGAAGTAGTGCACACTGAACTCCTCATTGGCTTCTAACTTATTCCCATATTCTCTTTCGCTTATGTCACCGGTAAATCCTACTCTGTCACATCTTCCGTACCATGGCTCTATGCAGACAAAAGGTGCCTTTTCCCTGTTGGAGACCAGATTCCAAACAAAGGAGAATCAAAGCAGACTGATAAAACTTCTTTTCCCTCTGAATCAAGAAGAGCAACTGTATCAGCCTGCTGATCTTCAATAATTAGCGCATCTTCATCAAAAAGATCGTATGACAGCTTCATAACTCCATCATTTAGAGGCACATCTTTTGTTCTCTCAGAAAGGCATCCGCTTCCATCACTCTCAATAATCTTGGCAGTTATAGGCTCAGCTACTTTACTTCCTTTCTTCTTAAACATAAGACCATCCGTCTCAAGATCGCAGTTAAACGCAGGGTGTCCACCTATAGAAAAGAATATTGGACTATCTGAAGGGTTCTTAACACTCCAGCCCACTTCGACGCCTTCTGCCCCTAATCTGTAAGACAATCTAAGCACAAACGAAAATGGATATTTTGCCAAAGTCTCAGCATTTTCCTTAAGTTCAAAGACAAGTTCTTCATCTGACTGAGAAACAAGATAAAAATCCTGGTCTCGCGCAAATCCATGCTGCGACATCTCATACACCTTGCCATCAAATCTGGATTTCTTTTCCCAATAGTTTCCTACAAGCGGGAAAAGAACAGGTGAAGTTCTTCCCCAAAACTTTGGATCCGCCTGCCACATAAGCTCTCTGCCATTTTTCTTAAGTGATCTGATCTCTGCACCATGCTCAGATACTGTAAGTTCATAGACATCATTTGAAATTTTATACTCTCTCATAGATCTCCCTCCTGCATTAATAATCTAACATAGAATGATTAGACTTTTAATAACTGATAGATGTTACAAAATCTGCATACCTGTTGTGAAGGCGAAGGGAAACATGAATTTTCTCTCGCTTCCATCATCAAATTCCACAGTAAATGTGGTAGGGATTTCATCCTCATCCCATGAAACATCTGTAATAACGCCTTTCCCGTATTTAATCTGCGTTATTCGCTCTCCGATTATCAGATTTTCAGGAACATTTTTCTCAGATGAAGCCGTTTTGGTCTTCTTTTTTAGTAACATAGTCGGCTTAGTAAGGACATTTTCCCGCCTTCTGCCACCAGACACAGTAGCTGCTTCATCCAAAGCTTTTTCTTTTGGCAAAAGCTCCCCTACAAAAATCGAAGGTTCACCGCTGTATTTAAAGATTGTGAGTTTGTCTTTTGCCCTAGTCATTCCGACGTAGAAAATACGGCGTTCCTCTTCGCATTCATTCTTTTCCTGCGGCGTGGCTGTCTTGAAATTCTTAATGATCTTGCTGGGAAATACCCCGTTTATCACATCCATCAGTACAACATTATCATATTCCAGACCCTTGCTGGAATGAATTGTAGAAAGAATAAATTTCGAGCTGTAATCCTCTTTTTTCTCGGTCAATATGGTTCTAAGCTGTTCAAGCCTGTCAAGAAAGTCCGGAATTGTTCTCTCATTCCTGGCTATCATTTCCAGTATAAAAAGCTTGTTGTCATCCAGATTGTTATCTCTTAAATAATCTCCATAGCCCATATACTGGTCTATGCGGTTGAGCGCTTTAGCCGGCGGCTCAGATACCAGATTTCTGAAATGCGTTCTAAGTGCTCTGACATTTCCCAAAATCCTCTTGTTAATATCCACTGCCTCTGCCGCATCAAGAATCCCTATATGCCTGTTATCAGCAATTTCACACATGATCTCTGCATCAGGCTTACGCAAATAGGTCTGAAACTTAAAGTAAACCTTCATAAAGAGCTCAGGATCCATTGGATTTAGTGCAAACTTCAAAATGTTCGTAACATCCACAACAACTCTGTGAGTGAAAAAAGCCATATCTGCGCTCTTGATCCTATACTTCACATTCTCACGCTCAAGAAGATCTACAAGCGGCAAAATACTCTCATTATCTCTATAAAGAACCGCCGTCTGCGCTGTATTGTTCCTGGCCATCTCAAGTAGATATTTATACTGCGTTTTCCTGCTCTCGAGGGTCACATAGGATATATCAGAAGATGCATCTCTTGTGGCACACATGTGCTTCGCATGACGATTGAAGTTCTTTTGGATAAACATGTCTGCGGTCTCAACTATCTTCGCATTTGACCTGTAATTCTTATTCATCACAAGAACTCTGGCCCCCAGATGCTCTTTTTCAAAATTAAGCAGTGCGTCAGGGTATGCAGCCCTAAAACCATATATACTCTGGTCTTCATCTCCAACCATGAAAAGATTTCCACGCTCCCCCGCAAGAAGCGAAATGATCATGTGCTGGATCTTTGAAGTATCCTGAGCTTCATCGACACAGATATATCTGTATTTGTCCCTGTAGAACTTTAGCAGATCCGCAGAATTCTTGAGCATTCTGTAAGCATATATCATCTGGTCATCATAATCCATAAGGCTTTGGCTCTTGAGCTCAGCGTTGTACTTCTCATATATCTTCCATAGCTCGATTCCTTCATCCTCACCGAGCTTCTTGATCTCTTCTTCATTGAGCATCATATTCTTGCAATATGTTATAAGTGTACGAATACCCTTAATATCACTCTCTGTCGGATATTCCGACATCACACTGACGTAAATCTCTGTAAGGATCTTGCCTGATACTCGATCATCTGTGATCAGCTCAAACGACTTTTTACCAATCAATCTGCCGTAGTGACTAATTATCTTTGCACAAATGCCATTTATAGTTCGAAATTCCAGTGCCGCTACTGAGTCTTCACCAAAAATAGTCTCAAATCTTCTGGACATATCCATGGTCGCGGCCACAGTATATGTAAGCGTCAGTATATTCTCAGAATTAATCCCCTTTACAAAAAGCATGTATCCAAGCCTGTTAACCAGCACTGTAGTTTTGCCGCTTCCGGGGACAGCCAAAAGAAGAACCGGCCCATCAACAGTCTTCACTGCTGTAAGCTGCTCGTTATTTAGCTTTTTACCATATATGTCAAAAAACTCTTTGTCATTCATTAGTTAGTGTTGCCTTAATCTCTTATTCCATAAAATAATTCAGGGAGTCTATGTCCTCTCCGCTAATATCAGCTATCGCCTCTATATCTATCTGAACATTAGTCTGCCCTGCGCCCTCAGTGCGCATAAGTATGACTTTTCTAAATGCACTGTCTATTCTCTTGATTTCCTCAGTAATTGTAACATATTCTCCGCCGCTCTTTTTGGAATCCGGGACAAAATATGTAATAGTGAGCACAGGGCGCTTCCCGCTCGCTATCATCTCTGATATAAGAGAAAGCTTCTTACTCAGAATATCCGATTCCCACTCCTCAAGAATACTCTGTTTGCCAGTTTCCCTTGCTTCCTCCTGCACCATATCGTCATATCCTGTAAGTGCAGCAAATGGAGAAAACTGCGCAGCCCTATCATACAAACTCATCTGTGGATGATGGTCTGACTGATGATGAGGAAGATCTATTATGTCAGAATAAATATCCCTTGGATCAGGGCCATTCTCAATTATACCTTTTGCCAAGTCTTCTCCCTCCGATTAGTCATCTCCTGCATTATGTCCGCCTATCTGCTTGTTCCTCTTAATTGTCATGGCACCCTTTTGGAGATTCATCCCTTTTAGCACCGCATTTTTCCCAAATTTTTCCTGGAGTGCGATAGTAGCTTTCTGCATACGTTTCTCTCTGTCATCCTCGGCATTTTCAGCCTCTTTTTGCATCTCAATCGCTGCATAATCCGTAAAAAGATCCATCTGATAGGGCGCATCAGCTGGAATCTCGTCTTCGTTTATGAGGTCACATGCTCCGATACCGATACGTCGTATAAGAAGAGATGTATCAATTATACTGTCATAGAGTTCAACCATAACGTCCATGATCCTGTGAGTTGAAGATGTCCACCTGTCTATTACCCCTGTTCCATGCGCATGAGCCGGATGAGGTCTCCCATAGAAATCAAGCGTCACCTTACCTTTATATCTTTTACCTGTCCCCGCTATTTTAAAAGTTGAATCATTTATATCTGATCCTCTGTGATCATACTCAATGCTGGTCCTGTCATAACCAATTGTTAGTTCAACTCGCTTCGTAACAAGCCCTTTTCTGACAAGATCAAGGACAAGAAGTTCAGTCATCTCTTTAACTATAAGGCGTGCATCTTCCGCCGAATATGGTTCCATGAGGACCTGGCCAGATGATATGCTGTTGTTCTGTGGCCGGTAGGCCTTTATTGTAGCTATATCTGTTGGCTCCCATCCCCATGCATGATCTATCAAAAGTTCTGCATTTATGCCAAATTCGCTGTAGAGTACATCTTCATTTTCAATGCTCTGTCTGGCTATATCCCCCATGGTGAACATACCAAGCCCTGCAAGACGCTTAGTAATGCCCCTTCCTACGCGCCAAAAATCAGTAAGTGGCATATGGCACCACAAAAGCTCCCTATAGGACTGCTCATCCAGTTCAGCAATCCTCACGCCCTGCTCATCAGCAGGAACATGTTTAGCCACAACGTCCATTGCAACCTTTGCAAGGTACAGATTAGTCCCAATTCCTGCAGTAGCAGTGATTCCTGTCTCACTAAGAATATTCCTGATGATCTTCATGACCAGTTCGTGGGCAGTAAGTCCATAGGTTTTCAGATATGAAGTCACGTCAATAAAACATTCATCTATACTATATACATGAATGTCCTCTGCACTTACAAATCTAAGATATATTGAATAAATCTGAGTACTGATATTCTCATACAGCTTCATACGAGGCTGAGCTGTTATATATCCAAGCTCAAGTGAAGGATTGTCTTCCAATTCCCGTGCATCACAGGATGAACCTGAGAAATGGAAGCTCCCCTTCTCATCTTTAGGAAGAATTCCTAAGGATTTAGCTCTTCTAAATCTTTCAGCATTTACCTCTTTAACCCGCTGAATAACTTCAAATAGCCTGGCTCGCCCTGGTATTCCATAAGCCTTTAACGAAGGTGACACGGCAAGGCAAATGGTCTTATCTGTTCTCGTCGGATCTGCCACAACAAGATTGGTAGTTAGAGGGTCCAGTTCTCTATCTGCAAGTTCACAGCTGGCATAAAAGCTCTTGAGATCAATTGCTATGTAGCTCGCCACAATTTATTCTCCTCGATCTATACTGCCTTTCTATGGTCAAATTCCTATGCGCCATTTCAGATTATCCTTGTTGAAATAGAGCCTTACCGTTTGATAATTACCATCAGCGATTACCCTGCACTCAAAAACCTTATCTTTATTGCATACAGTAAGCCCGTCCTGCGTAGTGTATGCGTCCTTCCTAAGTGCGCGTCGATATCCTCTGATAGTATAATCTTCGTAAATGCCCTCATCATTAAGTATCCTGAAACGCATAGGGATAACATCCCCATCTGATTTAATTTCACATATTACATCGGTATTATTAATCACTCTACTCATATTCGAACCTCTGTTTGTATCCTGATTATAGAACAAACGTTCTTATATGTAAATAGAGTTTATTTTTATTTTATCAAATTATCAAATTATCCAGAATTGGTCTCTCCAAAAAAGAGAAGCCCTGGTGCAAATCCGTGGCTTCTCCTTCTTATTACAAATAGCAATTGTTATTATATCTTTATTTTCCGGAAATAACAACACCATCAACAGCAATGTATGGAACAACAGCATATCCGTCGCAAACCTGTTCCTTAGAGATGGCGCGAATATTCTTAACAATCTCTCCAAGATTTCCATTTACCATTGTCTCGGATACAGCATACTTAACTTCTCCGTTTTCAACAAAAAAGCTGTTCTTGGCAACTCCGGAAAACTCTCCGTTTGTTCCGGGCTGTCCTCCTGAAAATCCTCCCATGATAAGGCCTTTATCGACAGATTTGATAATTTCCTCAAGGGACTTATCGCCTGGTTCAACAATCAGATCCCATCCTGTGTGTTTAACAACATTTCTTCCTGTTTTATTAGCTGCATACAAGCTTAAGCTATGAGTCTTAAGCACACCTTTCTCGATGAGCGTTACATCCTCAGCTCTGAAGCCGTCCTGAGTTCCTCTCTCTCCGCGAACAATTCTCTTATCAAAAGGCTTCTTTGATACTGTAAGTTTATCACTTGCTACCTGCTCACCCACTTTATCAAGCCATTGGCTGGTTCCATCAATAACAACGCCGTCAGACATATAATTACCAATGATTATACTCATAAACTGCTGAACTGTATCAGGTGTAAGTATGACAGTACCCTCAAACTTACCATCAAGGCTCTGAGTATGAATGCTGTTACTGATATCCTCCAGACTCTTTCGTAAATTTCCCTGTTCAATGAATGGCTTATCAAGATTGTCTACGCAGATGTTAGCACCGCTAATTCCACTGTTTATGCCATCCTCGCTGGCACTGATCTCGATTGAAAAATTGTATATGCCGGAAAAATCCTCAAATTCTGTCCCATTCGTATTTCTGGATATCCAGTTACTCTTGTCGTAGGAGCCTATAGCTGCCATAACAAGCACCTTCGGATACTCTTTCTTAATGGTCTCAAGGCATTCCTGAATTCTCTCGATAAACTTATCCAAGTCAGGTTCATAATTACCCTGTCTGAAAATCTCTTTTCCCTGATCAGGTGCAATATCATGACATGGATCTTCGGGAGAAGATTCAGCCGCGCCTTCTCCGGCCTCAGCAAGCTTTATAAGAGCCTCCTTGGAAAAATCATTTCCGCTGGCACTTCCCATCTTGTTATCCTTAAATACTTTTATGAAAGTATACTTGTCAAAAACTGTTCTCATAAGCTTGAACTCGCCGTTTTCAACGTTAAGCTCCTGCTTTTCAGAGGCTACAAGAGTATATGTGTATTTTTCAACCTTTTTATCTTTAAGTATATTGTCAAATAAATCTGCAACTTCTCTTATTTCGTTCATTTTTTGCCTTCTCCTTAAATGTCGATATTTTATCGTCCGCCGATCATGATCTTACAACGCATATGTGGTCCACCCATACCTACAGCCATGCGCTGTTTTTTACCGCAGAATCCACTTGAAGACCATTCAACTTCATTGGAGACCATATCTACAGTTTTAAGCATTTCAAAGGCTATACCTGAAACTGTTGTGTCAAGAAGTGCTCTTCCCAGTTTACCGTTTTTGATCTCATAACCACAGGTTACGCCAAACATAAACTCTCCTGTAAGGTCAGCCTGGCCGTTTCCGGAATCAATCAGATAATACCCGTCATCGACGGACGCTATCAGCTCTTCAACAGTATTTTTTCCAGGAAGGACGCAGGTATTCCTCATCCTTATAAGTGGCTCATCACTGAAAGCCCAACCTCTTGCATTTCCTGTGGGCTTCATGTTGTATCTCTCTGCAGTTTCGCGGCTATTCATGTATCCTGTGAGGATACCGTCTTTAATAAGCACTGCATCTTCTGCTTTTGTACCTTCATCGTCAAGATAAACAGGAAGAGGTGCAAGGCCACCGTTATAAGTGTGAGCATAGTCGACAAGATTGACAAGATCAGAGGCTACTCTCTTTCCAAGATTAGGTCCTGCCACACTACCGCCCATAACCAGATCTGCTTCTACAGTATGTCCAACAGCCTCGTGAGCCAGCATTCCTCCCATCATTCCACTGAGAACTACAGTCTTATAGCCAGCTTCTGCATAAACGCCTTCAGTCTTGTCTTTAACCTTTTTATATAGCTTCTCAAGTTCCGGATAATACTGTTCAACATCTGAGAAATTGTCCTCAAAGCTGCCAAATCCCCCAAGCGCCTTGAACATTTCTACAGGAGTGCCTTCCTTTGTCTTTAAGCTCATATAAATATAGATGTAGCACCTTGGCGTTACCAAATGTCCGTCATAAGCATCTGATGAATATATGATCCTGTCCTGGGAATCCTCGCTGTAATATACAGTACGGCTGTCGAGATCAGGATACTTCTGAGCGATATGATCGTCTATTTTGCGGCAAGCATCGATTATTCTCTTTTGATCAGCATCAACAATGTCACAGTTCGTAGGAATACGTCCAGTCCCATAAGAAGGCGGAAGAACAATTCCCTTATTCTCTGTGTGACGAGCTAAAAGTTTAACGTTATCAGCTGCAGCTTTTAAAACCTTCTTTGCTGCTTCATCGCTATATTCAGCAATGGATGCAAATCCAAACAGTCCATCTTTTCCAACTCGTGCACTGATACCCCTTGATTCACTTCTTGAATTTGCAATAATGTTCCCCTTCAAGATGCCAACTACCCTGTTGCGATTTTCCTGCGCTCTGAGCACAGTCTGGACACCATCTTCAAATAGTGCCTTTTCTACTTCAAAAATGTCTGTCAGCATATCTACCCTCCGTATTACAAAACTTTATCCTTCATTATACGCGTAAAATAGGCGGTTCACAATCACTAATGACTGTGAGCCGCCCATAAATTCTACATTTTAACTAGCTTTTTAAAATCAAATCCCTTTATAGAGCGCCTTAGAACGCATCTCTGATCTGCTGAGCCTCATAAGCTGTTATATCTTCTGCCAATAAAAGAACTCCATCATCCATCATGATATATTCATTTCCATCATACTCAAATGAATATAATACCATTTCTCCGGCTGTCAGCTTTGTTCCTGTTCCAAATCCGGGTACCTCAGATGTTACTAATGTATATTCAGAATATGCATAATTTGTGCCATCATTCAGGTATACAATCTCATTCTTTCCACTCTTATAGAAAAAGACTGAGAGACACTGTTTTCCATTAGTTGCATATACGCCGCCCTCATAAACAGCTTTCTTATATTCTCCTGCCGCCTGTGCTGTTACTGCAGGTGTTCCTACAAATACAAAGATGCTAAGTGCTGCAAGTGTTGCTGCGATAATTCCAAATACTTTTTTCATAACTAAATACCTCTTTTCTATATTTTTGATTACTCTTATTTATACGATTCAAAAAAATTCATGGCAAAAATATTTTTTACCATTCATAACCAACACCATCCTCTACAAACAGGTAATTATTGTCTGCATTATTTACCAGAGCTGACATATCATCGAACTGCTCTTTGGTCAAAAGTACATAGTGCTGATTATCCTTAATATAATAATGTAATAAGTACATATGCTCATACTCATTTGGATCAACCTTATCTGCATTTCCTGTAGCGCTTGATGAGTTTCCTCCATTTAATTCAAGAGTAAGTGCATACTTATCGTCTATCATAGGCACGTCTTCACGAATAACATTGCCTTCAGTATCCGCAACTTTGTAAAAATACTTGTAAGTACAAAGCCTTGAGTCCCTAACTGATCTGTCTACAACCCTATAAGTTCTGGCAAGTGCAACTACTTCAGTATATGTAGCACTTCCATCCTCTACAGACTTTATAAACTCCTTCTTCGTTCCTCTTCCAAAAAGGCCTGTTTTTACACCCATAAGTTCGTTTGCCTTTTCTGACGGAAGCTGAACAAAGTTTAGCGAAGTAACACTTGGATATCTCTGGTTGTACTCATATTCTTTAAGAGCATTGGAAATCGCTCCTTCCACAAACTCGTCAAACATATCTGACAGCATATTATTCAGGCTAAATGTTCCCATAATCTGTCCCATCTTTCTACTTTTTTATTGACTCTTATTTATACGATTAAGTAAAAAATAATGGCAAAAAAAATTTGAAAGAAGACAAAGTAAAAAACGCATCGTCAGATACTCTAATTATCTGGCAATGCGCTTTTGGCTTCTTTGTTTCCAAACTTAAATTTTCAAAACTAACATATTACCTATAAACTATTTGAGATTATCTCCGATATATATATCAAAGGAGGAAGACATCAAAATGAACAGACTTCCAAAGAAATAAAGTACCGTCACTGCGGCAGGCTCCCGGTGGCGGTACTTTTTTGATTAGACCACATAAAATGAATACTAAATTATGGTATAAAAATCTCCCTGCCGCTATATGAGCGGCAGGGAGATAAGATAATAGCTTATCCTTCGATTGCTATCAGATTCTTTTCCGGAAGCTTCTTTTCCTCAGCTTTCTTAGGAATAGTAAGCTTCAATACGCCATGTCTGTAAGTTGCCTCCACGTCCTCCTTCTGGATATTCTCGCCAACATAGAAGCTTCTTGTCATTGATCCTGCGTAACGTTCCTGACGGATAAGTTTGCCCTTTTTATCATTCTCATCCTTATCAAGTCCCTTAGCTGCTGATATGGTGATGTAACCATCTTTTAGTTCGACCTCGATCTCCTCTTTCTTGAATCCCGGAAGATCTATAGCAACTTCATAGTTGTTATCAGTCTCTCTGATATCGGTTTTCATCATCCTGTTAGCTCTTCTGCCGTAGAGCTTTCTCTCCATGTTGTCGAAATCCTTCATGTAAGGGAATCCGAACAGGTCATCCATAAAATTCTCTTCAAAAATACTAGGTGTTAACATAATGCGTACCTCCTTTGCACATAAACAAGATTTTTGTTAATGAGCATTGGGACGGAGGGTTCAGATCATCGGAAGCTTAAAGCCCTGCTGGTCTTCTCTGTTCCTTTGTTCTACATATAATATAACACCACAATTAGCACTCGTCAAGTGTGAGTGCTAATACTAATTATAAAAATTGTATAAACTCATCAAAAGTTTTTGATGCTTATCATCTCAATTCCCAGCAGATCTTCGATATAAGTTACTTCTTCTTTGAACTCATCCTCAGATACGGATTCCCACTCCTCAAGATCATATGACTTGAACCATGGCTTCTCCTTATTCGCGTATATATCATTCTTATAGGCATACTGAACTACCATCTCTGTAGAATTGGGCTCAAGATTGTAAAGCGTCCAAACTTGTTCATCTGGTCCACTGGACTCTTCATTACAAATGAAGCAGTTATCAAATATATAATATCTGTCTCTTTCACCACCACTTACGACATGTGTTGGCTTTCCGTCTACCATTGTGTAGATATCATAAACAGCGAAACCAATTTCTCCAATATATAACTCATCTATTCCATCCCTATTGGTATCAACAAATGCATATCCGATCTTTGAAAACCCATCATCACCATTTGCCAGCAAAATACCGTTATAGTCAGGTGCAAAGCCCATATCCACAAGCTTTTTTTCTTCTGCGCCATCATTGATAACATCAATAAATGTGGCGAGTGTATCTGCGTAAATATCTTCTCCCTTCATTTCTGCTCCTGCGACAGAAGTGCCGCCGCTGCTGGAAGTCATATTGTTGATTAAACGGGCGAATGAGTCAGAGATCT
>JAEEGL011163480.1_pt1 | contig 18446 bp, 18 predicted proteins | sample 9134231 | NCBI WGS metagenome assembly JAEEGL01 (sample SAMN16246548, study PRJNA631951) | gut metagenome | biome: gut microbiome; feature: rumen; material: fiber-attached | host: Bos | place: Iran: Karaj | collected 2018-10 | reverse complement strand
TTTATTATTTGTTCCAGGTGGGTTTGTTGAAATCGGATTCCAAAGCATCGGACCTGGTGATTGTTCCATCATCACTGATGCGGATGGAGTAGTATCCTCCCGGAATAGAACCATCCTCATCAACCATATCTACTGCATAGGAAGACATTACGAAAGTGTTTCTGGCAACCAGATTGGATTCTATTGAATCAAGCAGACCATAACCTTCGCAGGCCAATTGGACAGTACCCACTGCCAAACCATTTTTAACTAGTAAGGCGTAAGCGTCACAGTAACCCACTTGCGTTTCATCTTCCACTGTGTAAACATAACAATCCAGGGAATCAGAAACATTTAGAGTGCCACAATACTTGTATTCCGCTTTTGAGTTCAAAAGCATCTCCACCCATTCACTCCTGGTTTTATTCGAAATAGTGGAATCGTAATGGTTGACTGGGTCAAGACTTAGAAACTCCTTTAATTCCTCCCCACGGATTCTTATCCCTTTGGGCATTGGAATCTTTGACACTCTTTTGCCGATAACTCTATACCCCCATTCCTTGAATGGCCATTTTTTCAATGGTTTTGCATTTTGGGACAGGAAGGCTTGAAGATTCTCTCCAATTAGGTTGCAGTTTTCCTCTGTTATCTGCTCCACTGATACTGCAACATTACTTGTCTCCTGATGCTTCTTACTACCACAAGAATAAGCACAAGAAAACACAATGGCTAATAATATGAGGATGAGTCTTCTAAACATAACTTTACAAAGGTAAAAATAATAATTGGTTTAGGGAAGTAACTATGATTTGTTATTGTCACTTGGTGGTATCTCAGCCAGCCTCAGACTATCCATGTGACTATCCCAAGTTTTTGAACACAGATGTAAGTAGTTGATAATAAGCCATTTAACCTCAACTACTCCATAATTGGAACGAGGAGGAGTATTGATTTGATTATCAAATAGTTGATTATTCTAGAGCTTGTTTTTAAGAAAACAGGCTCTTTTTTTGCTATATTTGCCTCTTGTGAAAATACTACGAACTATCCTTTCCATCAGCCTGCTGCTGATCCCGCTGTGCCTCGCTGCCCAATCACGGGGCGAGACCAGGTTATACGACAAGACGGTGAAAGCCCTCTCCGTCAAGGCCGCCGATAAGTTTCTGAAGAAATATCCCGGCTCCGTCTATGCGCCGAAGATCCGGGAGATGAAGGACTCCCTCCTCCGTGCCGAGTATCTGGAAGCCAATACCAGCAGGATTTCTTCCGATGAAGCCAAGAGACTTGCCGGCAACGCCCTTTCGGCCGTCGGTTGGAAGAGAGACGGAGTGGAGAGCATCATCGCTCTCGACGAGGGCCTGTCACTGCGCATCCTCTCCCCGGAAGGGGATCTCCTGGACACGCGTTCAATCCAGGTCTATACTATGTCCGACACAGCCCCCGCCTTCTCCCTTGTGAGTCCTCTTGAGGTGATTTCCCCGATAAGTGAGAATAGGAATTATGTCCATTTCGCCTACAGGAACGGGGACTCAGAGTACGTCGAAGTGCTCTATCTCCCAGGCGAGGACCTTTCCTATCAGGCCATCTTCTATGGCTCCCCGCTTCCCGGAGGGAAGATCGAGGGCGAGTCGCCGGAGATGATGGAAGGCAGCCTTCAGACTGCCGAACTGATGTGGCTCGCCAGTAGGCTCAGGGAGAACCCCGATCTTGTGGTCATTTCCAGAGCGGACATCCTCACTGACCAGTCCATTCGCTGGTGGCTCTCCAGGAACCCCAATGCCGAGACTAGCGCAAAGAAACTGGTTTTCGGCCGACTGGATCCCGAGTCGTCCATCGTGGAAAAGTGCAAGAAAGAGAAGAAAGAAAAGGGGAAGAAGGCCAGGGTGGCCGTCTTTGACATCCGTGGCTATACGGTGATCGTGTCCGTGTCAGGAGGGGATTATGCCCTCATCTGGTGTGAACCCGTTTGCCGGAACAGGAGGACGGAAAAGTACATCCAATCTTATTACTTCGAAAGTGACGGCTTTACCCTTGATGTGGTGTACTACAAGGGGAAGACATTGTTCAAGAACAAGATTTCCCTCGCCTCACAGGCGATAAGTCATCACAGGTAAGGAATCTGCTTGATGTGACGCCTGACGGTGTCGAAAACGCGTCGGCAGTTTTCGGGCGTATTGGCGGCAATGACGGGGGAGGGTTTCTTCGGGGAGGGCGCTTCTCCGTCAAAACCGACGACCGTCCCTCCGGCCTCCCGGAGAATAAGCACCGCAGCGGCATAGTCCCAGGGCATCAGCCTGATCTCGAAATACAGGTCGGCAAAACCACGGGCCAGGAGGCAGAGTTCGACGGCTGCGCTTCCAACGCGGCGGAAGTCGTTGCACGCCATATAAAGGTCGTAGATGATATCCGAGCAGGCCTTTGCAAACTCCTTCCGGTAAGTGGACATAGCGGAAAAGAGGATGCCCTCCTTGAAGGAACGCCCGGACACGTGGATGGGCTCCCCGTTGCAGAAGGCGCCCTTCCCCCGTTCGGCGCAGTAGAGTTCCCCGCGCCAGGGGCTGTAGACGACGCCCATCAGCGGCTCCCATCTACGGTACAGGGCGACGCTGATGCAGCAGTTCGCATCGGCGCGGGCATAGTTGGCCGTCCCGTCGATGGGATCGATGATCCATACGTATTCGTGGTCAAGGTCTTCCAGGTCCTCCTCCTCGCAGAGGAAGCCGCTCCCGGGGAGTAGGGCTGAGAGCTTTTCCGTCAGGTAATCCTGAACGGCAAGGTCCGAGCTCGTGACGATGTTCTCGACAGTCCCCTTCTCTTTCACCGAGAATCCTTCCCGCACCATCAGTCGCGATGCCTCCCGGACGATTTCGGATATGTTTTCAAGTTCTGTCATTTTTGAGATGCCTCTTGCTGTTCTTGGACATTCTTACTCATCTAGAGGCAAAGATAGCCGTTTTCGGGAGTATAAGCAAAAAATCGTGTCAGAAGAGCACGACATCGCCTACCTCATCGAAACCGACGACTGGTTAAACAATAATGGGTGACGCATTGATAAAGTCAGGAAATAATCAAGCACAGTGGAAGGAGAGGTCTTCCGTAACCGGGAAATCAATACCTTGGGAGAAACTCGAAAATGATTATTGTGCGTTTCATATGCCCGGGCTAATTCTGGTAAATCTTCACGGTGGTGAACGCATCTCCGGCTTCCATAGCAATGTACGCCTGGCGCGGTTTGGCTGTATAATTCGGGTCAATTGTGATAATCAGCTGGTTACTACGGCCCTTGTTGGGGACAGATGCGTGATACCACCCCCCGTCAAGAATGTCATATGTACAGGCGTCTTCGCCGTCTGTGGAACCAGCATAGAGGTAATTCACATATTCCAACTGACCATTCATATACAGGACATCCTCATACCCGCCGTTAATCCACCAGCCGCTGTAATTCTTGGCAGTAACAGTCTCCTCACCGCCTTCAGATGTAAAGTGGACCTCAGATTTATCCATCTTAATGGGGGGCCAGTCTCCATCCTTAGCAAACCTGTCACAGGACGTTCCTATTACAATCAGCGCTGCCATCGCAGCCCATATGCCAAAATGCTTCATATTGCTTACATATCCTTCAAGGACAAGTCCACTTTTTTATGTATTAATGCTTTCTTGCGATTACAAAGATAGTTTTTTTAAACTATAGTCGTATCTATTGCGTAAGAAAACAGAAATAATGCCGACCGACGCAAATAACGATATTCAATATCTGGATGATGGCGGCCATTCACATCGCTTCTACAAAGACGGAGCTGACGGTTTCCCGGAGAAGACCAGAATTGTGGGGATGCAAAAAACGAGTGGAAAATAAGGAAGATTGAAACCTGGGCGGATGAACTCGGGTAGGTTGGTCAAGAATAGTAACGCGTGTTACTGTAACGCGCGTTACAATTCAACGCAAAGATACGGATTAGTCTGAAAAAAACAAAAACCGTTTATTCCTCCGGCAAAGTGGGGTCGAGGGCCGGCAGGGCGTTCTTGCCGCTGGGGGCGGGGACTCCGTGCTCGATGGCCTTCATAGCTGCCTTGACGATGCTCTGCTTCCCGTCTACGAGACGTTTGGAGTTCTCCTTGAAGCCTTCCAGGACATCTTCGAGGTCCTTTTCGAGTTCGGCATTGGCGTGGCAGAAGATGCCTACACGATTGACCATCTCTTCGGCGGCTTTCACGATACCTTCGATGTTCTCCATCTGTTCCTTCTGAACCCAGGCGCCGTGGATGAGGCGCAGGAATGGAACGAGAGTCTCTTCGGTGGTGATGAGAACGTTGCGCTCCAGGGCCCAGTTGAACAGACCGGCGTCTTTCATTTTGGCTAGCTGCCAGGCGCCGTAGTTCGGGATGAACATAATGACGAAGTCCAGAGTCTTGCGGCCGACCACGTACTTCTGATACTCCTTGCCGGTGAGTTCCTTGATATGGCTCTTCACCGATTCAAGGTTACGTGTCGCGGCGTCTTCGCGCTCCTCGTCCGTTTCGGCGGCATAGTAGTCTGTGAGAGCGGTCAGGGACATCTTGGAGTCAACGAGTATTTCCGTGCCATCCGGGAGGTGCAGGACGAAGTCCGGGCGCATAAGCTTGCCGGTTTCCTCGTTGCGGATACGATTGCCGCTCTTGTCGCGGAGCCAGTACTCTGACTCGTAGTCAAGACCCTCACGGAAGCCCTGTTCCTTGAGGATGTTCTCCAGGATGGTCTCTCCGAAATTGCCCTGCATCTTGTTCTTGCTCTTAAGGGCCTTGGCCAGGTCTTCGGCCTGGGTCCCGATAGCTTCGGTCTGCTCTTTCAGATGTTTGACAGTCTCGGCGAACTGGGTCTTGATGGAGGAGGTCTCTTCGGTGTGGGACTTCTTTTGCGCCTCGAAGGCTTCCGTCATTCCCTTGATGGTCTGGTCCAGACCGCCGGTGATGCTCTTCATAGTCTCGGCGGCCTCTTTCTTGAGGGCTTCCTCGCGGGCTTTGAGCAACTTCTCGTTCTCAAGGGCAAGTGCGGTCTTGGCCGCCTCGATTGCCTTTTCCTGTCCTGTCCGGAGGTCGGAAAGAGCTTTCTCGTGGCTGGCCTTTATCTCGGCCATTGCCTGTTCGTGCAGTCTTCTCTCGCTGTCGCGGATGGCTTCGGCCGTGCGTACCTCTATTTCTTTACGGCTGAGTTCGTCCTTGAAGGCGGCCTTGGCCTTGTTGGAGGTGAGAATCCAGCTGATAACGATGGCGACGATGATGACTGCTGCGATGATGGCGATGGTGATAGTTGTACTCATATATTTTTCTTTTGTTTGGTTCGTTTGCTACTTAAAATCGCAAGTAGTAAACAAAGCTATGGCTGATTTCTTTAAGAAATTACATATTGTATTGACAGTTACTATATTAGTGCCGCCAAATAATCTAAAGCATAAACAAACCTTAGATTTGCAGCGTAGTTTTCTGCCAACCAGGTTTGTTTGACAAAAGTAGTAAATTTATGCCGATAAAGAAAGTTTAACAAAAGATAGGCAAATAATCTCGGAACTCAACAGCTTTTTTATTTTGAAAGTAGAAATACGAAAACGATTCGCCCAAAGAATAGCTAATTATAGAACACAAACACAGTTTTCTTCATATGATATTCGCGCAGTGTATCTAACTTAGGCAGTATGGGTAAATGGTCATATGAAATTACCGCTACAGAAGCTTCATAGCGATATGGGCGCAGGCCTCGGCATCGGCGAGGGCGTGGTGATGGTTTGTGAGGTCGTATCCGCAGACGGCGGCCACCGTTTGAAGCTGGTGGTTGGGGAGGCTGTGGCCGAAGTGGCGCCTCGAAGCGGACAGGGTGTCGTGGAACTCGAAATCCGGATAGTCCATCCGGTAGACCCTGTGGACCGCCTTGAGGCAGCCTTCGTCGAAACGGGCGTTATGGGCAACCAACGGATATCCTTCCAGTAGGGGCTCAATCTCTTCCCAGACATAGGGAAACACCGGAGCATCTTCAGTGTCTTCCGGTCCGAGGCCGTGGACCTGACGGCAGAACCACTGATAGTACTCCGGCTCCGGATGGATGAGGCTGTAGTATGAATCCACGATTTCTCCATCCCGGACCATTACCACCCCGACACTGCATACGCTCGACGGCTGCTCATTTGCCGCCTCGAAATCTATCGCGTTGAAATTCAGGAGTTTATGCATTGTCAAAGTGGATATTCAACTCCCGGCAAATATGCCGGACATGCCATTTCAACCTCACAAATGAGCCCACATCCAATGCTCTTTGACCGCTCAACATCCCCGAAAAAAGGACAGGAATGTTGCCAAGTTGAGGCAATATATCCACGCCCAGACTCTCGTTCCAGTATTTGACTGGCTCAAAATTATACATTTTCTGAAACAAGCGGCAAGCCTTAGCATTGATGATGACAATCATCTTGGGCTGAACACGCGTAATGATTTCTTTTGTTATTTTCAGCTGCTCTTCAAAGAAGTCAGGATTGTTTTCCTTAAGAGACAACACGGTATCCTGGCTTGTTTCCCTAATGAAAAACAAGTCGTGGTGACTTAGTTTTTGACAATGCTCTGCCGCAAGTTCAATAGGCTTTGTGAAGTACTTGTCAGCTTGGGCAGTATAGAAAAAAGACCCATTACCTTCGCCAGAAGATGGATTCAGGCCCAATTCCAACAGTGAACCGGTCCATAGTTCTTTTTCCAAGGCATAGCCCCTGTTGACAATTTCGGGCGTTTGTTTGTTCCACAGGCAATCCAATCTGTCCTTGTAGTCAGTTTCAATATTAATAACCATAGCTTTAATTGTTGTATAATTCCATCATCTGCCTTACATCCTCCTTGATTTCCTGACGGAACCACTCGGGCTCAAGGACCTCCAAGTACGAGCCGTGGCGGAGTATCTCCTGATGGAAATCATATGTCGGGTCCAGGTAATACTTGAAAATGGTGTACTCCTCGGTCTCCTCCTCCACGGTCTGGGAGGAATGAAGCGGCAGTGACTCGAAATACTTCACCTGGGTATCATAGACCTTCACCCTTACCGTCTGGGCGTGGCACTGCTCCCCTATTACTATCCCGTAATAATTGGCGAAGAACTCCCTGGCATCGAATCCCGCTGGAAGGACCAGCGCCTTCTCACTCTCCTCCACATTGATGATCCTGTCCAGAGAATAGATCCGGGGATAGGTGTATTTTTCGCTCCTTGCAAGGGTATACCAGCGCTGCTTGAAGAGTTTGACGCAATAAGGGTGCGCGGTGAACGTGCTCGGATTCGTGCTGCTGAAGCTCTGATATGTCATTTCAACGGCCTTCCCGTCACGCATGGCATTGACCAGCGTCTTAAGCCATCTCTGGCTGGAGGGGACGGATTCCAGGAGGATCCTGTCACGCATGTCCGCGCCCTCACGGACGAGGTTGTTTACCGATATGGACTCCAGAAGCCACTGCTTGATACCGCCTTCCTCCATGTCAGAGCCGTTCGCTATGTAATAGCCTTCAGAACGGTCGCACTTGATTTCAATGTCGAAAGTCTCGAGAATCGCATAGATATGGTTGAAGAATGTGCGGTTGCTGAGGGGCTCGCCGCGCCGGTCATTCAGGGAACACTGCTCCCATAGGTCGCTTATCCTGCGGAAAGTGATATGCCCGTGACGCTCGATCGTGTCGATGAGCCATACATACCTGTCGAAATAGTTCTTTGCCATAGTTCAGTTCAAATGTGTTGCAAAAGTAAGTATTATCACTGCCAAAATCAAGCAGTTAAAAACCGATTCGTTTACATTCTCGTTTATTGCCGATCCGCTCTTCGTCGCAGAACTCCCTGATTTGAGGATAACCGGGGTCGGCAAGACCGATTACGGACTGCACCTCGCGCTTGCGGGCGACATTCTCAATCTGGCCGCCGGAGAAGTCATAGTCGGTGGCCAACTGCACCGCCTCCTCTTCCGACAGTTCCGGAAGCATCGAGCGCCAGATGGCGACCTTGGCTTCGAGGGAGGGCTTGTCGAATCGAATCTTGTAAAGGAAGCGGCGCTCGAAAGCCTTGTCAAGGTTGGTCGTGAGGTTGGTGGTCGCAATCAGAATACCGTCCAGGTCCTCCATCTCCTGCAGGATGATGTTCTGGATGGAGTTCTCCATCTTGTCGACGGCGCGGCCGGCGCCTTCCTGCCTGATGCCGAAAATAGCGTCGGCCTCGTTGAAAAGAAGGATCGGAACCGTTCCGCCGGCCTTTACCGCCGCACGGTACTTGTCGAAGACGTCCTTGATGTTCTTCTCGCTCTCACCCACCCAGCAGCTCTTGATCTGGGACACGTCCACGATGAACAGGTCGCGACCGCATTCGCGCGCAATCTGATAGACGGTCTCGGTCTTCCCCGTTCCCGGACTCCCGTAAAAAAGGCAGGTGAAGCCAGTGCGGAGCCCCTTGGCTTTCATCTTCTCGCGGATTTCGCCGAAACGCTTCTCGCTCATCAACTCCTTCAGCTGCGCCACCTGACGTCCTTCAGCCATATTGTAGAAGAGCTCCTTGGGGACGATGCCTGAGGCTTCCATCTTCCGGGATGCCGAAACCCTGGGGGGCTCCTTGCGGATGCCGCCCACATCGGCGAAGATTTCGTCCTTGATTTCATCCTTGATCTTGAAGTAGTCCTTGGTCATCATCCCTCCATAGCCGGTAAATTCGATGACCTTTTTCCTCTGAAGATCCAGGCGCTCCATCCCGGATTCGGCGCGAAGGTCATTAAGCTCTTCTTCCTCCAGATAGTCGTCCACGTCGTGCCAGCCCACCATATCGTCATCGTCGAACCAATAACGGCAGATGAGAACATAAAAGAAGATGTTCTCGGCCGGGTCCAAGGTCTTGTCGAAATCACCTACGTATTTCTTGAAAGTCTTGGCAATACTGGTCTCCGGATTATCTTTGAACAGGATGAGGACTTCTTCGTTCAAGTCCTCAGTGTCCATCTGATCATCGTCCCTGATGGCAAGCAGTCTTCTCATCCGTGTCAGGATCTTGCCTGTGGACAGTCCGGTCGTGGGCTCAGGTTCCACGGGTTTATTGCCCTTCAACGCCTTCATAACCTCTTTCGGTACGCAGATATGGAGTTCTTTATCCATACGGATATATCCCGTCTTCTTCAGGGATTCCAGGTCGGAATCGTGCGTGAGGAACTTAAGATATTCCATGCCAAGAAATGAGGCAACGTCATCCCCGTCAATCCGATAACGGGCCGATTTATGGATGATTGCGGTAAGGATGAGTACCTGCATGGTGGTCATTCCAAGGGTCTTTCTAAGAAAGCGCAATTCTGCCTCCGCTTTCCTGCAAGAAGAAGGTGTTACCGAGATAGAATGCTGATTCTCCGGATCCCTCATCTTCTCCGTAATCGCGTACATGCTTTCAATGATTGTCTTGCTCATGATTCATAAACTTTCACGGTGCAAAGAAAAACACTCTTACTGCCAAAAAATGGCATCATAAAGAGAAATGCTACTTTTTTTCATCATGCCGGACTATGGCAGCCCGATGCCATACCTTTGCCGGGCATGAAAGATTTGCTATATTTGTTGTCATGACACAGTATATCGCAGACGAAGCCCACTTCAAGGAGGTCATCGAACGTGTCACGAAGGTCAGGAAAAGCCTTTGGATAGGGACGGCAGACATCAAGGACCTCTATGTCGAAGACCGGCCGTTCCTCGGCATCCTTGCCGACCTAATCAGGAAAGGTAGGGAGGTTCGTCTCATCCATGCCAAGGAGCCCGGGCCGAATTTCCGCGAGGACTTTGACCATTACCCCGTGCTATTTCGGGGCCTCGAACGCTCGCTGTGTCCGAGGGTGCACTTCAAGATAATCATATTCGATTTGCAGACGGCTTACATCGGCTCGGCGAATCTGACCGGTGCGGGCATCGGCATGAAAAGCACACGAACCCGCAACTTCGAGGCTGGCATCCTCACCGACGAGCCGGAACTCGTAGACGCCGCCGTCAACCAGTTCGATTCCGTCTGGGCCGGCTTCAAATGCAAAACCTGCGGCCGCAGGCAGTACTGCGGCGATCCGATACTGAAATGATGAAGAAAGTTTACTTTGCCGGTTCAATCCGGGGCGGAAGAGCAGATGCGGAGCTCTACAAGCGCATCATCAAATTCATTCAGAGAAATCATGTCGTTCTGACGGAGCATGTAGGCGACCTGTCGCTCAGCAAGACCGAAGGTCTGAAGGACCGCGACGCCGCCATCTATGAGCAGGACACGGCCTGGCTCCGGGAATCGGACATGGTGATTGCCGAGTGTACCACCCCTTCCCTTGGCGTCGGCTATGAGCTGGCCTATGCCGAAGCCCACGGCATCCCGGTCCATATCTTCTATAACAAGTCCCGCACAAACCTCTCCGCAATGCTGTCCGGAGACAAGTATTTCAAGATACATCCTTACAGCTTCGAGGACGAAATCTACCCTCTTCTGGATTCCATCCTGCAGGACTGATGCTGATTGACTGCAAGGGACATAGAATATTTGCCTTCTCCGACACCCACGGTATGTATCGGCGGCTTTCCATACCAGCCGATGCCGACATCCTCATCTGTGCCGGAGACGCCTGTCTCCATCCCTGCTGATATTGATTTCCTCATCACCCACGGCCCTGCATACTCCTACTTGGACCGGGACCAAGGCTGCAAGTAGCTCTTCCTCTCCGTGGCCAGTGCCCGCCCGAAGTACCATATCTTCGGACACGTTCATGAAGAATGTCTACAAAGAAAGGCGATGCTCGGAAGCACCACCTTTCTCAATGTGTCATACTTTGAGGCTCTGCGCAGAATGACACTTGAGTGGAGCTCAATCTATAAAACCTTTGAACTCTGACAAGAATCTTTCAAATAGTGGGAGCGCCTTATAAAACGACCAATAAGACGTTCGAGCACTCATATGGGGTGTGCAAATAACAGCTATTCTATCTTTCTCTGAATACCAAAAAGAATCGTCATTTTTGTCATATTGTTTCAAATCAGGGAACCAACCATAACCCTCCTCTTTAAGCAAATCCCAAATCGGATTCCAATTATACCCGCCGTGGCAGCAGACAAAAACATTCGCTCCCTTATAGATGTCTCTTTGTTGCGTTATGAGGTCTTTGTCTTGTTTAATGTATTTATCTAGCAGCCAATCAGGACACTTTCTGCCTCCAGCAATTTTTTTGAGGTTCATACGGACAACTGGAGCATGAAAGAAACCATTATCACCAAGCCAATAGTTCTCCTTAATTATTGCCTCTTCAAACGCCGGGAATTTATTATGAGCCACGTCGTAGTTTGTCAAGCCATATAGAAGAATCATATATTTGGAGTAGAACTTAAAGTACAAATTGTCATTCTTGTATCCTGTTTCTTCACGAATGTCCATACAGGTCAACTCTCCGTCCTCCGTTACGGAATTATAATCCTTGCATAAGAAAACGGGTTTCAGGAAAGCATTGTTCCAAAGGGTTTCCTGCATATTGTCGCAATCTAAAATACGCCAGGATTCTCCATGCGATTCTTCCGGCTTCCCTGTATAATGTAATCCATCTTGGCAAAAAATGTCCTCTAACCGAATATCCTCGGTAATGCCAGTCCATTCATCTTGATAAATCCACTTCTCGTGTTCTATCCATCTTTCAAAAAGGGCATTCTCCTGTTCGTAAATTGAAAGCATATCTCCTATCGTTTAGTTAACTCATGAACAAATATATATTTAATTCCCAACACTCACAAGTCATCTTCCCCATGGTATCCGGATTCCTCCTCTGACATTCCCTCTATCTCGGTCTGGGCACGTAGGTTCCGCATTATGAATTCCTGACGCTCGAAGGTGTTCACTCCCATGTAGAAAGTCAGTAGGGCCTGCACGTCCTCCGCATCGTCTATGGTCACGGGGACCAGCCGCATCTGCTCCCCGATGAAGTCCTTGAACTCCTTTTTGTTGATTTCCCCGAGGCCCTTGAATCTCGTGATCTCGTATTTCTCCTTCCTTCGGCTGAATTCCTCCACGGCGGCATCCCTCTCTTCCGGCGAGTAGCAGTACCTGTTCTCCTTCCTGCTCTTGACCCGGAAAAGCGGAGTCTCGAGCACGAAGAGATGCCCCGTCCTTATCATGTCGATGAAATACTTCAGGAAGAACGTCACAAGGAGCATTCGGATATGCATTCCGTCATCGTCGGCATCCGAAGCGATGATGACCCTGTTGTAACGGAGCCCTTCCAGGCCGTCCCCGATGCCCAGGGCCGCGACGAGATTCCTGAGCTCGACGTTTTCCATCACCTTCGTCTCGCTGCTCTTGAAGCTGTTCTTGGACTTGCCTCGGATGCTGAACACCGCCTGGTATACCGGGTTCCTCGCCTCGGTGACCGTCCCGCTGGCGGACTTTCCCTCCGTGATGAATATGCTCGTCTGGTCCTGATACTCCGTCAGATGCTTCGGAGCCTTCGTCCCGTAATGGATCTGACAGTCCCTGAGGTTTTCGTTATACACGCCCGCGCCCCTGCCGGTCTTTCCCGTTTTACGGAGTTCCTGTATCTCCAGCCGTAGCCTGTATGCCTGCTGAATCTTCTTCTCGATAACCCCAGCGACATCCTTATGCTCATAGAGGTAGTTTTCGAGGTTCTTGACGATGAAATCGTTTACGAACGACCGGACCGTGGGACCGCCCTGACCCATCCTGTCAGACTGCAGCGCGATCTTCTGCTGAGAGGTGAACACCGGCTCCTGCATATGGACGTATATGGCCCCGACGAGACCCTGGCGGCAGTCGTCCGGCGAATAGTCTTTTTTCAGGAACTCAATCAACGCGCGCGACACCGCCTCCTTGTATGCGCTCAGGTGCGTCCCGCCGTCGAAGGTGTACTGGCCGTTGACAAACGAGCCGATTACCGTCCCTGTCCCGTCATAATGGGTCATGACCATCTCTATGTCCCTGCCCTTCAGATGGACGGGTTCATAGAGAGGCGGCTGGGGGCTGTTGGCGCGCACCCAGTCGGAAAGGCCTTTCTCGGAACAGTATGGCGTGCCGTTGAGCGTAATCGTAAGGCCGGACTTGACGAAGGTGTAATTCTGCACCATCTGCTGAACGAACTCCATCCGGAAGGCATAGCCGAGGAAGATGTCTCCGTCAGGGGTGAAGCGGATCCGGACTCCGTTCTTTTCCCCGGTAGCCTCCCGCCCCTCCCCGACAAGCTCCCCCTTGCAGAACCTTGCCCATGAGCATTCACCGTCCCTGTATGACTCGACCCGGAAGTCCGCCGACAGGGCGTTCGTCGCCTTGAGGCCGACCCCGTTGAGACCGATGGTCTTCTGGTAAACCGAATCGTCGAAGCGGCCGCTTGTGTTTAGTATGCTGACGGCCTTGACGACCGATCCGAGGGGTATTCCCTGACCATAGTCGCGCACCTCTGCCGTCTTCTCGTCGACGTCCACGACTATCTCCTTGCCGAAGCCCATGGTGAACTCGTCCACGGAGTTGTCGAGCACTTCCTTCAATATGGTATAAATGCCGTGCCGGGGATCCGAGCCGTCCCCGAGAGCCCCTATATACATTCCGGGACGGAGACGGATATGCTTCATCCCCTCCATGGTCCGGATGCTGTCCTCATTGTATTTCGCCAACGCCTTTGAAATGTCTTTTTCGTCCATATTCCGGGTGTTTTGCCTGCAAAGGAAAACAATCCCGCTGCCATATCACGGCATGAAGATTTTTTTCACTTTTCTTTCCGCTGCCGGATTTTGGCAGCGTGGTGCCGTATCTTTGCGGCAGAAAACAAAACTATCAACCATGGAAAGAAGAATTGCAGTATGCATGTATAATGGTGACGTGGAGGGGTTCTGCCACGTCATCAAGGAACTGAGGGATGACAGGACCCAGGTGGCGTCGAATGAGGATTTCAACAACTCGCTTCTCCTTGCCAAGGCATTCAGCACTTCCGGCGAAGCGGAATACGTCGAGTACCTGAAGCAGGTCGAAAGGCTCCGTCCGGAGCTCCTGACGGCATATGACGGGAACTATGGTCAGCCGCTTTTCCGCCAGATATTCAATATCGGGGCGGAGCGGAGTCTTGAATGCTATCTTGAACTGCCTTCCGTCAAGGAAAGCGGACAGCCTGTCACGACACTCCTTCAGGATGCAAGGAAATACCACGAATACGCCCTGGACCAGCTTCGCGAACTGCGTGAAATCAAGTTCGAAACTGTCCGGTGGCTCGACTTGTACGAAGACAGCGAGGATGTATACGATGATTTCGCGGAGGATGACCCCCGCTATATCATCTGCAATCTCAACACCGTCGTCCGCCAGCGGAGGATGCTCAAGATGATGGAGGAACTGGTCCATGACTAAGGCCATCTCATTCTTCGACCCCTACGGGAGGACACGCCTGAGCGGCCGCAAGGCCCTCCTTTTCTGCGCTTATCACGGATTCACCATTCCGCACGACACCGTCGCCGCGATCCTCTACAACGAGGTCCTGCGCGGTGCCGGACAGGTGTCCTTCGACGGTGACTGCCTGAAACTTTTCACCCCTTCGCTGACATCTTTTGTGGAGGATGCCGACTGGCTTTTGAAGGCAATTGAAAGCATGGGGTACCAGGACCTGGTGGACGAGTTCCACTGCCTGAATGAGAAGTTCAAGACAGTTATGCGCGAGAGATTAGCTTCAGAACCCTATAGCGTGTCAAGCGTGATAAACAAACTGGAGGAAGTAATACCGGCAAGGTATCTTCCTCCGAAGAAATGACAGGGATTTTGGGCACAATACATATCGACTCCGATCATCCCTATCTGTCGATATTGTTTTGTCAAGGGATTATCGATGACTTGAGGCCTGCCCCAATGTCTTCTATCTTGCTGCCCTTGTGTTGATCTTGTTCCCGTTCCTGTTCCATGTGTATATCCAGCTTCCGCTCCGGGAGGTGAAGGTGTCTCCGGATACGGTCAGGACCTCGCCGATGGTGCCGGCATTGAGAGTCTTGTACTTCTTTCCTTCGGTATCCCAGAGATAGATCCAGCTGCCGCTACGCGATACGAAGAAAGTGGAGCTGTACCCGATAATCTCACCGACCGAACCGGCGTTGAGGGTCTGGTACTTCTTGCCGGAATCGTCATACAGGTAGATCCACGCTCCGCTCCGCTCGATGCTCGAAATCCGATGCGTCCCGGATAGCATCGTCAGTCCCAGGAACGCCATTGCCAAATACTTCATCATAGTTTTGAATCTTTTAGGATTGATAATGATGAAGCAAAGGTAATGCGCCAGAATGCCAAAGCCTGGCAGGAAACGGAAAAACTATTTCAGGTTTTCACGAAAGATTCCGGAAGACAGACATTTTCGAGCTCAAGCGCCTCTGCAAACAGGGGCGCTATCTCCTTGTCCCGGAACCCGGCGATCCCGCAACCGATGCGGGTCACGTAGAAGAACAGTTCCTGATGCTCCTTGGCAAACACGATGAAATCATCCACATACGGCCTGATGGTCTCAACGCCGCCCTGCATCGTGGGGATTGCATAGCTCTGCCCGCGGAGACCGACACCGCAGCCCATCACCGCGCCGAAGAGCTTGAACGCAGCATATGCGGCCCCGCCGCCGTGCATTCCTGCGAGGTTCGATCCGAAGACGAAGACCTCGTCCTCCCTCAGTGAGTCGATATGATCCGGTGTGTATTGCGGCCTTGGGATGCCGCTGTAAATTCTCTCGTTTGCCATAACACAAATCTAGCAATTATTACTGGAATCTTCAACACTCACGAGCAGTTTTGGATCTATCCTCCGCGTTCCGAAGCCTTCGAAGCGGACGGTCAGAACGCCGCTGTCCGGGTCTTCCCCGGTGACAACTCCGTCGCCGAAGACGGGATGGTGGACAATCTCGCCTTCCCCGAAAACACGGTCTTCCACCCTCTTTTCGGGCTCTTCAAGCGAACGGATTAGGCCGTCCGTCCCGTCCCACAGGGTGGGGGAGAAGGATCCTTCAATGTCATACAGAGGACCGCAACAGTCCTCGGCCTCGCGGATGAAACGGCTGGGGTACTTGGACTGGGAGTTCTGGACGTTGAAGCCCTCGGAGTCCGAGAAGATGAGCCGGTCCATCGCCCGCGTGCAGGCGACATACATCAGCCTCCGCTCCTCCTCCAGCCCCGCTTCACCCCGCTCGCGGATGGTCCTGTGGCTAGGAAGGACGCCCTCGTTGAGTCCGTAAATCCATACAAGAGGGAACTCTAGCCCCTTGGCCTGGTGGACCGTCATCAGGCGGACCTTGTCGTCATCCTTACGGTAGTCGGCATTGGTGTAGAGGGCTATGTCCTGGAGGTATCTCTCGACGCCCAGGTCCTCTTCGTTCCGGTTCTCCTCTTCATACAGGCGGATGGACTTCAGGAGCTCCTGGAGGTTCTCAAGGCGCTCCTCCTCTGTGTCCACGCGGTACATCTCCAGGAGGCCGCTACTTTCAAGGAGAAATTCCAGCAGGGCGGATATGGACTTCTTGTCCAAGGCCTGACGAGCCTCGAGGATCGTGGCGACAAGCCGTCCTGCCGCGGCATTCCTGTCAGCCACGCCGGACTCCGCGAGCGCCCGGAAAAGCGAGCAGCCCTTCCCGGAGGCATAGCCCTGCAGGAGGGCCAGTGTCTTCTTCCCGATCTTCCGGGACGGAGTGTTGGCCACCCTCTTGAAAGACATATCGTCATCGAGCGCCGCCAGGCGAAGGTAGCTGAGGGCATCCTTGATCTCCTTCCTTTCGAAGAAGCGCACCCCTCCCCAGATGACATAGGGGATCTTCTCCCGGATGAAGGTCTGCTCGATGGAGCGGGACAGGTAGGTGGCCCTGTAGAGGATGGCCATATCGTTCCACGCGACGCCGTCATTGCGATTGAGGCTTTTGAGGACCTGCGCGGTCTTGTCGGCCTCGGCCTTTTCGTTCCTGCAGTGGTAGAATTTCGTCCGGATGCCTCCTGGAGGTCGTATGGTTATGGAGGTGCGGGGAAGGCGGTTGCGGTTGTTTTCTATGATACAGTCCGCCAGGCAGACGATGTTAGGCAAGGAGCGGAAGTTCTCCTTCAGGTAGATGTCCGTATCGGGCTGCCAGTTGACGAAAAGCTCAGGATGCGCCCCTCGCCACTCATAGATGGCCTGGTCGGCGTCGCCGACGACAAAGAGGTTTCCGAAGGCTTCGCTCAGGGTGGTGAAGAGCCTCCATTCCTCCCGGTCGCAGTCCTGGACCTCGTCAACCATGATGTACTGGAACTGCTGCTGCCATTTGGCCCTGACCTCGTGGAAGTTATCCAGGATGTGGAGGGTGTAGTAGAGGAGATCGTCAAAGTCCAGGGCGAAGTAGCGCTTCTGCCGAAGTACCATCTTCCCGAAGATTGGGACATCTGGGAGGTTGAAGGGGGCCGTCGGGATGACGAACCTCTCGATATACGGGGTCGCCGCCTTGAACTTCCCGAGCTCTTCCATATAGTTTCCGACGATGCCTTTCCTGCGGGCGATCCCTTCCTCTTCCAGGACTTCCTTCACGAGGGCCTTCATATCCTCCTCGTCGTAGATGATGAAGTTCTCCGGCAGCCCCAGGCGGTAGATCTCCTTTCGGAGGAACTTCACGCAGAAGCCGTGGATGGTGGTGACGAAGTCCCCGACGACGCCTCCCGGGCACAGCGCGGAAATCCTCGTCTTCATCTCCTGGGCGGCCTTGTTGGTGAAGGTCATACAGAGGATGTCGCTCTGCGGGATGCCCATATCGTTCAGGAGGTAGGCATAACGGTATACGAGGGTCCTGGTCTTTCCGGACCCGGCTCCGGCGACCACGCGGATATGCCCTTCCGTCGTCGTGACGGCAGAGCGCTGCTCGGGGGTGAGCCCGTCAAGTTTTGTCTTGGTCTTTTCCATCATTCAGTGGTGTCCGCCTATGGCTCGGTGGCGATATGGTCCTGACTGCAAAAGGAAATGGCATCTTTGACCAGGATGACAAGAGCGCCTACATAAACAGCGACGGAAATGATAATCTCTAACATAACTCAATTCTTTTTGTTGCTGCAAAGATATACCGCGCTTCTGCCAAACCATTGCACAAGCTAAAGAATCTGCATCGACAATAGGGTCAGTTACAGGCTGGAAAGATCGTGGAAGACGATGGCTTTTTTATGTAGTATTGATTGGATGGACAACAGGTATAATAATAGACTTTTTTGCGAAGCCTTGCAATTTTGTAAAATATATTTCATAAATTTGTAAAACAGATTTTTGAAAGATGAATTACGAAAGACGGCACTTAGCCATATTGAAGAGCCGGATGGCCGAGCCCCGCAGGCGGATGCAAATCATCATGGGGCCCCGCCAGGTTGGCAAATCAACCGTCGTGTATCAGTTCTGCGACGGCATTGACACCCCATACGATTACTTCGCAGCAGACGGGGTAAACCGCTTTGACACCACCTGG
>JAEEGL010023267.1_pt1 | contig 18446 bp, 20 predicted proteins | sample 9134231 | NCBI WGS metagenome assembly JAEEGL01 (sample SAMN16246548, study PRJNA631951) | gut metagenome | biome: gut microbiome; feature: rumen; material: fiber-attached | host: Bos | place: Iran: Karaj | collected 2018-10 | reverse complement strand
TTTTATTAAAGATGGAATTATTATTAAAGAAGATAGTATTAAAAGTATTATGAAAGATAATTATACGTACTTAACCATTGCCTCAAAAGAAATAGATAAAATAAAAAAAGAATTAAAACTAAAAATTAAAAGTGAACATAATAATGAAGTTAAATTTATAAATAATATGGATACTAATAAATTATTAAAGAGTTTATCTAAATATAAAATAGATAAATTATTAATAGAAACTATTTCTTTAGAAGATTTGTTTACTAATTATTATAAATAGGTGAGTTATGATAAAAAGAGAATTTAAAGTAAATTTAAAAAGTTTTAGTATCTGGACAATAATATTACTTGTGATGTTTTTAGTAGTATTCTTAATTTATCCATATATTATTACTGATGATACAATGAAGAGTCTTGATGAAATGATGAAAGTATTTCCTCAAGAATTATTAAAAGCTTTTAATATGGATATAACTTCTATTAATACAGCTTATGGTTGGCTTAAATCAGAAGGATTTATGTTTGTATTATTAATAATTGGTTTTTATTCATCTATTGTTGGTGGAACTATTTTATTAAAAGAAGAAAATGATAAAACTATTGAATATTTAGAAAGTTTACCTATTAAAAGAAAAGAAATAGTAACTAATAAAATAATAGTAGGTATTACATATATAATTTTAATTACTGTAATAGTAGGATTATTTAATTATTTTGCTCTACTTTTTAGTGGTGATTTTAATCAAAAAGAATATTTATTATTAAGTATAACTCCAATACTTATTGGCCTACCTTTATTCAGTATTAATTTATTTATATCAACATTTATGCATAAAACTAAGAAAACTGTTGGTATTAGTTTAGGTATGGTATTCTTGTTTTACTTATTAAGTGTATTAAGTGAATTATCTGAAAATGTTAGTATATTAAGATACTTTAGTATTTATACATTAGCTGATACTAGAGGTATTATTACTAATACAAGAATTAATCCAATTTGTATTGTAATTAGTTTAGTTATAACAATTACATTTATTATACTTTCATACATTAGATATAATAAAAAAGAATTAGTGTAAAAACCTATTCTTTTTATTTTAATGTGATATAATTAATATGGAGGATATATGGAAAGATATAATGTTAAAAATCATTTGTTTTATGATGGATATGAATTAGATAATGGATTATTAAGTGATCCTAATTATGTAAGTAATTTATTAAATTGGATTAATGTTGATGTTTTTGATAATAAAGGAGTTATTACTTTAGTACCATATTTCTCTGGTAAAGTAAAAAGAGATGGTGGAGTTAGTGGTATTATACTAGGAGATAATTTCCATTTTACATGTCATACATTCTGTTATAAAAATACTGTATTTGTAGATTACTTTGGTGATGAAAGTAAGAAAGAATTAGTTGAAAAGATTCTATTAGAAAATTTTGATACTACTGATTATGATATGGGTAGTAAAGATATAAAAGGTAATTTTGGTAAACATATTATTATTAATTCAAAACCAATAACTTGTGATGAAGCAGTTAATATGGTAAAGAGAATATTACATGATATAGAAATGACACCAATAATTGATATTATTGTTAATGATAAAGACGAAGATCACTTTGATGTTATTCAGTTAATTGCTGAATCACATATATCATTCCATCGTAATGGTGATGAAATGATGGTAGATGTCTTCTCATGTAAATACTTTGATGTAGATAAAGTACTTGAAATATTAAATTCTAAAGATGATTACATTGAAGTAAATCGTGGCATAAAATATATTAATTAATAAAAAAAAGACTATTTTAGTCTTTTTTATTATTTAGTTTTATGTTTAGTATTTTCAAGTTTTAAAACATTTTCTTTTAATTCTTCAAGTGTTTCACCATAGATGTCTTTACCATTAATTTTATAATATTCAGTTATTCTCATAACAGTTCTACCAGTTTTATCGATATATTGTGATTCATGATCATGTGTTTGAACCCATGCATAACCATTTTCAAATGCTGAAACCCAAATATACTTGAATGGAATTACTGTTTCACCTTTTAAATTAATATATCCACCGGAAAGACCGCCATTATATGTTGCAAATAAGCCTTCACCATAGTCCATACCAATTTGAAAATTTCTTGGAATAACATAGTTTCCTTTGGCATCAATACAACCTAAATACTCATCAAAATCTTGTCCACCATAAGCTACTACTGCAAGTCCTAAATTGTTGTGAACATTGTAGACAAAGTCCATATAACGACCTTTACGATGTTTTGGATTGTTTTCTTTTTCATAGAACTCATTAATTGCATCAGTCATATCAATATATGGCTCTTCTTTCTTTTCTTCTTCTTTAATATAAGAACTGAAATGTTCTTTCATAATTTTTTGAAAAAAACTTTCTTCTCTTCCGGCTTCACTTTCGCCTACATTCAATGGACTGGTATCTAGCCCCTCTAGTGTTAAATACACTTTTTCTCCTGGTTCAAATTCACAGATGACTCCTTTGATTTTGATAATATCATCTTTCATTTTATTCACTCCCCCCAAACCGCTTTATATTGTAACATAAGAGTGTTAAAAAAGCAAACAAATAAGTAAAATAGACTAGAGAAATTTAGTCTTTTTTGTTATATTAATATTAGGGTGTGCTTATGAAAAAGAAAGAAGTTATTATTATCGGAGCAGGTCCAGCAGGACTAACAGCAGGATATGAATTATTAAAGAAAAGTAAAGATTATCATGTAACTATTTTAGAAGAAAGTAAAGATATTGGTGGAATAAGTAAAACAGTTAAATATCATGGTTATCGTATGGATATTGGTGGTCATAGATTTTTTTCTAAGGATGAAGATGTGATGAATTTTTGGAAAGAGGTTATGCCTATTGAAGGTAGCATACCGTTTGATTATAAGAAAACTGGTAGAGTAACTAAAGTAGTTAAAGGTGGACCAAATCCTGATAAAGAAGATAATGTAATGTTAGTAAGAAATAGAATTTCTAGAATTTATTATTTAAATCATTTCTTTGATTATCCAATTAGTTTAAAATTACAAACTTTTAAGAATATGGGATTAGTAAGAACGATAATAAGTGGATTTAGTTATATAAAATCAAGAATATTTAAAAAGAAAGAAGATTCACTAGAAAACTTTTATATTAATCGTTTTGGTAAAAAATTATATTCAATGTTTTTCGAACATTATACTGAAAAACTATGGGGAAGACATCCTAAAGATATAAGTGCAGATTGGGGTAGTCAAAGAGTTAAAGGTTTATCTATCACAGTAATAATTAAAGATATGTTTATGAAGGTTTTTCATATTAAAAACAAAAAGAAAGAAACTTCTTTAATAGAAGAATACTATTATCCAAAATATGGACCAGGACAACTTTGGGAAAGAGTAGCTTCTGAAATAAATAAAATGGGTGGAGATATTATATTAAAGACACCTGTTACTAATGTTAATTTTATAGACGAAAGAATAGTATCAGTAAATAGTAATGATAAAGAATATAAATGTGATATATTAATTTCTTCAATGCCAATAAAAGATTTAATAAATGGAATGAATGGTAATAAAAAAATAAATAAAGATATTATAAGAATAGCTAATGGTCTTCCTTACAGGGATTTTATTACCATTGGTTGCTTGGTTCCTAAATTAAAGATAAAAAATGAAACGAAAATTAAAACTCTTGGAAATATTGTTCCTGATTGTTGGATATATGTCCAAGATGAAAGAGTTAAATTACTTCGTTTACAAATCTTTAATAACTGGTCACCTTACTTACTTAAAGATCCTAATAAAGAAGTATGGATAGGAGCAGAATATACTTGTCAAGAAAATGATGAATTATGGAATATGACATCAAAAGAATTTAGTATATTTGCTTTTAATGAATTAGAAAAAATTGGTTTATTTGATAAAGAAAAAGTTAAAGATTATCATGTTGAAAAAATAAAGAAAGCTTATCCATCATACTTTGATACTTATTATGAAATAGATAAAGTAATTAAATATTTAAATAAGTTTGATAATTTATATTGTATTGGTAGAAATGGTCAACATAGATATAATAATATGGATCATTCTATGATGACAGCATTTGAAACTGTTAATAATATTATTAATAATATCAAGAATAAAGATAATATCTGGAAAGTTAATACAGAAAGGGAATATCATGAAGAAAAGAAATAAGTTTATTAATTATCTTAGAAAACATGAAATATTGTCTTTAGGAATAATAACTTTTATCTTTGAATTCATTATGTATTTACTACAACCTAGTAGTATGGATTTTAAATATATAATGGCCTTTATCTTTGTTATAAGTATTGTTTTACTATTCTTTGATAAAAAGAATATGAAAAAGAATATCTTTTATATTATATATATTGTTGGTGTATTAATAAGAACTTTATATATTATCAATACTGATATATTAACACGTCAACATGATGTTGGTGTTATTGGTGGTAATGGTCATTTAGGTTATATATATACATTATTTACTACTGGCAAATTACCAATTACAAATACTTGGCAATTTTATCATCCACCATTTTGGCATATATTAGGAAGTCTTTGGTTAAGTTTTAATAAATTATTAAATATTGAAATGATTAAAGCAATTGAAGGAATCCAAATATTAACACCAATTTTTTCTTCATTAACTATTGTAGTAACTAAGAAAATATGTGAAAGATTAAAACTAAAAGATATATATCGTTATCTAGCTATATCATTTATTGCATTTCATCCAACCATGATTATATTAAGTGGTAGTATCAATAATGATATGTTAATGTTTTTCTTAGAGTTTTTAATTATTTTAAAACTAATTGATTGGTATGATAAACCAAATATTAAAAATACTATTTTCTTAGCTATTATAACTGGTTTATGTGTAATGACTAAAACTAATGGTGCATTAATGGCAATACCAATTTTATATGTTTTTATTAAAAAGATTTTGAATAATAAAAAAGTAATTAAAGATTATATTAAAAAAATATTATTATTCGGTATTATATCTCTTCCAATAGGTTTATGGTTTCCAATTAGAAGTATGATTGTATTTCACAGTTATGATGCAGTATTAAGTTCTGGGGACTTTTTATATGTTGGTAACTATTCATTATTTAGTCGATTCTTTACTATGAATTTTAATGAATTATTTAATTTTGCTAATGTCCACACTGATTATAATTTACCATCATATATTATTAAATCCGCTTTATTTGGAGAATTTAGTTTTAATATTGGTATATTAAGAATAATCATGATATCTATCAGTTTATTATTAATAATAATATCAATAGTATTTATGATTAAATATTTATTTAAAAAGAAAAAGAATTTAATTATTAATATTCTATTAATTATTTATATTACATCAATTATATCAATGTATTTCTTTAATTATAAATATCCAAATGCATGTTCTATGGATTTTAGATATATTGTAATAACACTACTTTCAAGCATTGTTATAATAACTTATTCATTAAATGAAATAAAAAATAAATATATCAAAATACCAATAGTTATCTTATTAAGTATATTTATTATTTTATCAATTTTGTTTGCGTTTATGATATAAGACTAGATTTCTAGTCTTTTATTATTCTTGAAAAATAATCTCTTTTGTGTTATAATATGACAACTTGAGGGGTTAATATGAATAACACAAGTAAAAATGAATTAATTGATGAATATAATAAGAATAGTAAAATAGAAGATGAATTACTATCAAGAATTCAAATACTAAAAGAGAATAATTTAGAAGATAAATTAACTTTTATATTTGGTTCTACAGTTGTTTTAATGGGAATAACAACTATGATACTTTTTTTTACTAATTCTATAGAAGCAGTAGGTACAATATTAAGTTCTTTTAATATAGATACTATATCTTTTGGATCTGTATTTGGTTTTGCTCTTTTATCAGAGGGATTAAGAAGATTAACATATAAATTGCACAAGACAAAAGATAAATTAAAAAGTTTTTCTAAAGCTAAAAATGAAAAAGAAAGAATAGATGAAGAGGTTAGGTATCGAATTGTAAAAGAAGAAATAATCTTAAAATCAAAAGCTATTGAACAAGCTATGGATATGGAAAAACCAATAGTAGAAATTCCACCAGTTGAATATGATACAAATGTTAAAAAAGAACTTACAGAAAAGGATATAGCTAATATAACAATTAATGGATTAAATAAAAGATTAGATGAAAAATATAAAGAATTACATGTGGTTGCAACTAAAAAAGTATTACATGAAAGATTTAATGATGTAAGAAATTTATCAGAAAGATGGGATAAATATTTTCAGACAGTAGGTATAAGTTCAGTTTCATCTGGAATATTTGTTCTTCCTCATATGATGTTTGAGGATTATGCAAAAGCAGCTACTAGTGCTTGGGGAGCTGTTATATTTACTTTTTCAGGTTGTATTTTTGGAAATATATATCATTTTGTAACAACTAGAATTGCTAAAAAAATATTTAAAAAATATAATGATGAATTAGGAGATAAAGCTTTATCTAATAAACGTAAAGATAGAAAAGTTGAATTAGATAAAATTAATAGTGAAAGAAATAAATTACTTAATGAAATAAGTAGTTTAATATTTAAAATAGAAGAAGAAAAAGAATTTGTTAGAAATTATGATAATGAACATTTAAGTAATAATCAAGATGCTTTAGAAATAGTTAAAGTAAGACATAGTGGAATGAATAAAGATTATCAAGAAGATGTTACTTATGAAGAAAAAGGAGTAGTTAAATCATTAAAAATGTAGACTAGTAAAACTAGTCTTTTTTCTTGAAAAAAATAAGATAATATGGTATAATAAGAAATCGTTTAGGGGGATTTATGACAGAAAACCATACTAATGTTTCTTTAAATAATTTATTTGATAGTACTAAAAGAGTATTAGAAAGAAAAAAACTTGGTTTACCAAGTGAAGAAGATATAATAAGAAGTGAAAAAAACAGTTGGATAAATTATAATACAACTCTTTTATCAAAAGCTATTGTACAATTATTAAAAGATATTATGGTAAATATTCAAATTAGTGCAAATAATTATGGAGTAGTAACACCAAAAGAATTTAAGAAATACTATGCTTTTGGAGATTTAAAAGAAAATGTAGAAGCACCTAAAGTAGATGATGATAATATTTTATCTATTTTTGATGATGCAGTATTTGAATATAAAGATGAGTTAAATTATGATACATTAAATTCTTATAAAATGACATCTGATGGAATATCTTTAATACTTAATTTCTCCTATTCACATAGTAATAGTTGTAGAGATTACTATAGAAATGGTGGTCACTTTGAATATGATAGTATTGATTTAGAATTATTAGAAAGTCAATTAAATGAATATGGTATAACAGCTAAATTACATAAACAATTTGGCTTAGATACAAGTGGAACACAAACTATTAATACTATTCTATTAGAAATTAATTATTATCGTAATTTTGAAAAAAATAAGACAAAATAATATAAAAGACTAATTCAATGAATTAGTTTTTTTATGATATAATTATTTTGGTGATGAAAATGAAAGACAAAGTAAAGAATACAATTAATTTTTATACTTTATGTAATAAACTAAAAGATACTATAAGAGTTGGTCATAAAATATGGAATATTAATCGTGAAAGAGTAGAAAGTGTTGCTGATCATATTTATGGTACCCAAATGTTAGCTATTGCGATATATCATGAATTTAATTATGATTTAGATTTAAATAAAGTGTTATATATGTTAGCTATTCATGAATTAGAAGAAATAGTGATAGGTGACTTGGCTTTCTTTCAAATAAGTAGTAAAGAAAAAGAAATAGAAGGAATTAAAGCTTGTGAAGAAATATTAAAAGATATTATTGGTAAAGAAGAAATATTATCATTAATTAATGAGTTTAACAAAAGAGAAACTAAAGAAGCTAAATTTGCTTATCATTGTGATAAATTAGAGTGTGACTTACAAGTTAAATTATATGATCAAGAAAATTGTTTTGATATAACTAATCAACCAAATAATCCTATTTATGATAATCCAACAATCAAAGAATTATTAAATAAAGAGAAAAAACTTTCTAATGCATGGATAGAGTTTGATCGAAGTAAATATGTTGATGATCCAGTATTTATTGAAATAATTAATTATTTAAAGAATAATGAAATAGGGTGATAGAATGATAATAAAAGAAAAAATTAAATTAGGAGAAACTAACTATTATATTACCGTTGATTGTGTATATAAAAAAGATACATTAAGTTTAAGAAATTATCATAGAGATTATTTTGATGGAGGAGATTTATCTTATTTAATTGAGGAAGTTCAAAAAAAATTTAAAGATTCTCATCTTAGATATGGATATTCTCATTGGTTTTTAAATGATGTGTTATATATTTATGATAATATACCATTTATTAGTGGAGCAGGAGATTGTTATTTTGATAAAGAAGGTATGTTATATTCAAGTTCATATATTACTAAAGAAGAGTTAGATACTTTTATTAAAGATAATAATATTAAAATGAAAGATAACTCTAAGTTTCGTTTAGGTGATGGTAGAACTTGGGATGTTAAATAATGTGTAAACCACTTTTTTGAGTGGTTTTATTTATGATAGAATATTAACTTGTTAAGGAGGTTTTATGAGAGGAAAATATACTAAAGAAGAATTAAATGAAATGTTATTAGAGAAGAATTTAGATGAGTTTTATTTTGCTATTTTAGAGACAAAAACAGAAAATATTACAGAAGATGAATTTAATAAAACTATTGATAATTCACAATTTGCAAAAAGTAAAGAAAAAGACATTTTTGATGAATTATTGGAAAATGATTTGATTAATAAAGCTCTTCGCGAGACAATAAAATTGTTTCCTTGTATTGCTGCTGTTAGACGTATGGCTGTACTAACAATGATTGGTGATGATATCTATAATATTGGTATGCCTAGTTTTCTTGATTTAGATAAAGAAAAGATTATTCGTTTTGATAATGTTACAAAATATTATGATGAATCTAATGCAAGAGTAAGATTGTTTACACCAGAAGAAGAACCAGCAATTAAAGAACCTGAAATGTTAATTGATTTAGATGATGAAACAATTGCTCGTGAATATGAAAAAAATGTTGATCAAAAATCACGTGATGATTTAACTCTTGATTTCATTGCTGATATTAAAGGTAAACCATTTACTAAAACAAGATAATAAAAAAAGACATTTAATGTCTTTTTATTTTGTCTTATTATGATTTAATTCATCCCATTCACTTTTAGTAACAATTTTTCCATCAATAGTTTTTAATAAGATATCACCATCATGAATGTAATTAGTAAATCCTTTAGTGTCATCTTCATATGTTTTATCAGTAGCAATTATCATAGGGAAATGTTTTGGATAATAGTAAAATCCATTTTCCTCATTCATTTCAAAATCTTTTTCATCATCAGTAATATAAACACCAACAGCTGGTTCAGCATATTCATCAGTATATTCCATTCTACGAATATAGATTGGATCTGTTCCAAACCAACCTGTATCAATAATAACTTTTGCTCCTTCAACTAATTCATCAACCGTTGCATCCAAATCAAAAATAATGATTGGAAGTGGGTTATTATCTAGTTGTGCATTAACTACTTTATATATAGTTCTTGCAACATCACTTAGCTCCTTAAAACTCTTCTTTTCAATATTTGCCATATAACACCTCAGGGAATTATTATATGCATATGTATTTTTATTGTCAATAAATTATGTTATAATAAATATTTGTGGAAGGAAGTAGATAGTATGCCATGTATTGCTATTCATTTAGCTGTAGCTAAAAAATATTTAGCAAAGAATCCCAATGAGGAAGAAAATGATTTTATTTTAGGAACATTAGCACCAGATTTTGGATTAGATAATCTTAGTGATTATATAAATATTAATGGTCTTGATAAAAGAGCTCGTCACTTTGGTAATGATTATAAACCAAGTAGTTTAATTGATTATATGAAAACTAAAGTTGACTTTAATGAATTCTTTTTAAATAATGACATCAATACATCATTTTTAAGAGCATACTTTTTACACTTACTATGTGATTATTATTTCTTTGATAGTTGTATTAATGATAATAGATTAACTAATTTATCTTTAGAAGAAGGAGTTAAAATTGGTTATAATGATTATGATTTAATTACTGAATATTTAATTGATAAATATGATTTAGATATTCCGAAAATAGCTAAAGATATTATGTCTAGAAAAGGTGTTGGTAAATTACAAATATTAGAGATAGATAAAGTTGATGAATTTATTGACAAGATGTCTAAATTAGATTTAAATAAAGAAAAAGATAAATTATTAAAGAAAGATAGAAAATATTAGCAGGAATACCTGCTTTTTTATTAACTCAACCAATTGTTTAGTTTTTCAACTAATAGTTTATATATTTATTTATAAATATAATATATTATAGTGCTTGTGAGGTTTTATGAAAGAAGTAATTGTTATTAGTGCAGTATGGTGTCCATCCTGTCTACTTTTAAAAAAAGAATTAAAAAAGATTCATGAAGAATATAATCTAGATTTTAAAATGTTAGATTATGATTTAGATGAAGAAGAAGTTTTAGAATATAATGTTGGTAATATTTTACCAGTTATGATTTATGAAGATAAAAGATTAATTGGTGAAAAAACGTACGAAGAGATAATTGATTTCTTAAAGGAGTGTAAGTTAATATGAAAAGATTGATAAAAATAATACTTTTATTAGTACTTGTTTTAGTACCATTTAATAGTTTAGCTATTGCAAGTCATTATAAAGATAAAGTAGCTAAAATAGTTAATGTTGAACAAGATAAAAACAAAATTAATTTATATTTATTTCATGGAAGAGATTGTCCACATTGTGCAGAGGAAAAAGTTTGGTTAGAAGAAATTAAAGATAAATATAAAGATAGTGTTAATTTCTATTATTATGAAGTTTGGTATGATGAAACTAATGCTAAGTTAATGGATCAAGTACTTAAAGAATTTGGTATTAAAAAATCTGGTGTACCATTAACTATTATTGGTGAAAAATATTATATTGGTTATTCTAAAACAACTGCTTCTAGTATTGAAAATGTTATTAAAAACTATTTAGTTAATGATGAAGAAGAAACTGAAGAAAAAATAGTTTTACCAATAATTGGTGAAGTAGATATAAAAAGTGTTTCTATACCATTAGTTGCGGTTATTTTAGGTTTTATTGATGGATTTAATCCATGTGCGATGTGGATACTATTATTTTTGATTAATTTATTATTTGGTATTTCTGATAAAAAGAAAGCTTGGATATTAGGACTTACTTTCTTATTTATCTCTGGTCTTGTATATTTCTTATCAATGTTAGGTATTAACTTAATACTTGGTATTGCTACTATTAATTGGATGAAAATAATTATTGCTGTCTTTATTTTAATAGCCGGATTATTTAACTTAAAAAAATACTTTAAGATTCGTAAACAAGAATCTGGTTGTATGGTAGTTGATGATAAGAAGAGAAAAGGTCTTATTAAGAAAATGGGTAAGATTATTAATAGTAGAACCTTTGGTTTAGCTATGATAGGCATTATTATCTTAGCAGCTTCAGTTAATTTAATTGAAATGGCTTGTTCCTTAGGATTCCCATTAGTATTTAATGAAATATTAACTGTAAATAATATAACTGGTATTACTAGAATAATTTATTTATTAATATATATCTTCTTTTATATGATTGATGATATTGTAGTATTCTCTATATCAATGATTACTTTAGAAGCTACTGGTATAACTAATAAATATAATAAACTTTGTACTTTAATTAGTGCTATTATCATGATTATAATGGGATTACTATTAATATTTAAACCAGATTGGTTAATGTTTAATTTTTAGGAGGAATTATGATTTATTTAGATTATGCAGCTAATACTCCAGTTGATGAAGAAGTATTAGATACTTTTATAGATGCAACTAGAAAATATATTGCAAACCCTAATAGTTCACATCCATTAGGTAAAATGGCTAAAGATGAAATAGATAAAGTAAGTAGTGAATTAGCAAAATATTTTCATACTAATAAAGAATCAATTATTTATACTAGTGGTTCATCAGAATCAAATAATTTAGTAATTAAAGGTATTGCGGAAAGAAGAAAAGATTTAGGTAATAAAATAATCATTTCGGCAGTAGAACATTCCAGTGTAGTTGCGCCATGTAATTATTTAGCTAGTATTAGTTATGATGTTAGTGTTATACCACTAGATAAAAATGGATTAGTAAACTTAGATGTTTTAGAAAAAGAGTTGGATGATAAAACTATTTTAGTAAGTATATGTGCTGTTGATTCAGAACTTGGTACAATTCAACCAATAAATAAAATTAGTGAAATGGTTAAAAAGTATCCTAATGCCATCTTTCATACTGATGCAACTCAAGCTATTGGTAAAGTGGATATTGATTATACTGGAATAGACTTTATTACTTTTGGACCACATAAGTTCTATGGACTTAATGGGTTTGGTGTATTAGTTAATACTAATAATATTACGATAAATCCTCTTATTCATGGTGGTAAATCAACTACTATCTATAGAAGTGGAACACCAGTTACCGCTAATGTAATAGCTTTAGGAAAAGCATTTGATATTGCCATTAGTAAACAAAAAGAAAGAAGCGAATATATTAAAAAATTAAATGATTTATTAAGAGAAGAATTAAGTAAACTAGATTATGTACATATTAATAGTCCAATAAAGTCTATGCCTAATACTTTAAATATTAGTTTAATTGGTAAAGATACCAAAAAGGTTTTAAAAGAGTTGGAAGATAATGAAATATATTTATCAACAACAACGGCATGTTCTTTAGGAAATAGTCCTTCTAAATCAGTATTAGCTATTACAGGTAATAGTGAATTAGCTTCTAATACTTTAAGAATTAGTATCTCTCATTTAACAAAATTAGAAGAAATAAAAAAATTTCTTGAAATCTTTAAGAAAATTACGTTATAATATTAAAAAATGAAAGAGGGAAATTAGACAATTTATGGAAGACAATAATAATATTATAAATTTTTTAGAGTTCTTAAAAGATAATATAGATAAAGAAGAATATCAAAGTTTTAATGATGTATTTAGTGGTGCAACTAACTTATTTAAAATGTTCGATCAAGATAATCGTATATATACAGTTAATTATGGTAATATAAGTTTGATTAGATATCTTCTTTTAGAAAATAATAAAATATTAAAAATTACTGTTAATAAAATAGGAGAATTGTGTAATATAACTCATGAATTATTCTCTAATGCCGATCTATATAAAGTAGAAACAACTAGAGAAAGTGATGGTAGAAGACGTATTCAAATAAGAAATGATGATGAAAGCTTATGTGGAAATGAAGAATATTTATCTACTTATAATTTAGTTTTATTACCAAGTAAAGTATCTATTTCTTATGTATTAGCACCTATTACTATTAATGAATTATATGAAAAGTTTGATGAAATAAAAGAAAAGAGTTTAATAAAAAAGTCTACAATGTAGACTTTTTATTTTATAAATTTATTTAATAAATTAGTTGCAATATCATATGTTTTATTATCAATATCTTTAGTTGGATTAAATTCTACTAAATCCATTGATTTAATATTATCTTTTCTACTTACTAAATAATCCATTATTTCGTTAGCTTCCCCGATATTTATACCATTAATTTCTGGAACACTAACACCAGGAGCTAATTCTGGATCAATAACATCAATATCATAACTAATATGAATACCTTCGGTATTATTAAGAGCTATTTTAAAAGCTTTATCCATGATATATTTAACACCTTTTTCATGAATATCAAGAGTGGTAAATATTGTAACCCCTGCATCTCGTAAATTACCTATTTCCCAAGGATCAATACTTCTTGCACCAACAATTACCGCATTTTTAGGATTAATAAATTTATTAGTAATAAAATTAGTTAATAAATTACAATCATATCCTGTAATAGCAGCAAGAGGAAGTCCATGTAAGTTACCAGTATGAGTTGATGCAAATGTATTAAAGTCACCATGTGCATCTATCCAGATAATACCAAGATTATTATGATATTTTTGACTAGCTAAAGCACTTCCAATGACAGCTGAGTGATCTCCACCAAGCAATAATGGAAAATCATTATTATTTAATATTTCTAATTCTTTATCAAATACTTTTTTAGTAAAATTATTAACGGAATCTAAATTCTTTTTTAAATCAAGTTTATCTTTACTTTTTATTACATTATCTTTATCTATATCAAATGTCTTAATATTTAAATCTTTACTTAATAATTTAGGACCTAGATTAGCACCATCAACATGTACTCCTAAATCAGTATTTGCGTTTATTATGTTTATCATAAAACCACCTCATATAATCGTAAAATAATTACTATGGTTTGTCAAGTTATTTCATTTTATACTATAAAAAATATTATAATTGATATATAATTATAAATAGGTGATAGTATGAAAAAACTTAATGAATTAATGGATACTAATTATGATGTTGAAATAACTGGTGTAAAAATAAATTCAAGAGAAATAGAAAAAGGGAATTTATTTGTATGTACTGATCAAGGTACAATGGATCGTCATAATTTTATTGATGATGCAATATCTAAAGGTGCAAGTGCAATTATTGTTAAAAAAGATGTTGGTGAAAAGAGTGTACCAATTATTAAAGTAGATAATCCTAATAAATACTTAGCACCTATTTGTAGTAAGTTTTATGATGAACCAGAAAAGAAATTAACGATGATTGGTGTAACTGGTACTGATGGTAAAACTAGTGTTGCAACTATGATTCAATCTCTTCTTGGAAAAGACAATTGTGGTTATGTTGGTACTAATGGTTATAATTGTGGGAAATTTGTTAGAGATACTGCTAATACTACTCCAGACTCTGATAAATTATTTATGTATTTTCATGAATTTTTAGAAGCAGGTTGCAAGTACTGTTCTATGGAATCAAGTAGTGAAGCTTTAATGAGAGGAAGACTAGATGGTATTTTATATGATGTAGCAATTCACACTAATATTACTAGTGAACACTTAAATATTCATGGTAGTTTAGAAAATTATATTAAAGATAAATGTAAATTATTTCAAAAAGTTAAAAAAGATGGTTATTGTATTTTAAATAAAGATGATGATCATTTTAATGAGGTAAAAGAAGCATCTGTTGGTAAAGTACTAACTTATGGAAAAGATAGTAGTAATGACTTATATTTTAAAGATGTTAAACTATTTCCAGGAAAGAATGTTTTTACAATAGTTTATAAAAACAATGAATATCCAATAGAATGTGATATGGCTGGATACTTTAATATTTATAATTTATGCGCAGCAGTTCTTACCATGTTTGCACTTGGTTTTAAGTTTGATGAATTTAAAGATAAAATACTTAATCTTAAAGTAAGTGGAAGACTTGAGTTAATCGATAAAGGACAAAATTTCTATGTTATGGTCGATTATGCACATACACCTAATGGTATTACTAAACTACTTGAGTATGTTAGATTACTTCCAATTAAAAGAAGTATAGTTGTTATAGGTCAAGCAGGTGAACGTGATCCATATAAAAGAAAAGATGTTGGTTATATTGTATGTTCTAATTGTGATAAAGCAATATTTACTTATGAAGATCCTAGAAGTGAAGATCCAAGGGATATTATTGAAGATATGTTAGAACGTGTTAAAGGTAAATATGATAACTATGAAATAGTAATTGATCGACATGAAGCGATTAAAAGAGCAATTGATATAGCCGAAGAAGGAGATATGGTCATGATCCTTGGTAAAGGTAATGAAACATATGAAAAACTAAAGAATGAAGTAATATACTTTAATGATATGGAAGAAGCAAGAAATGCACTTGATGAACGTATGAATAGGGGTTAATACTGAAAAAGAGGTTTTATGAAAAAGCTAATCAACAATTATAAGAAGTGGAATCCGTCTATCTATGCCATAATATTTATTTTATTAATTCCTTTTATCATCTATTTAATTAGAGGTTTTGAATTAAATAATGATTTTTGGTTTTTAATTAATACTGGTAAGGAAATAATTAAAAATGGTTTTATAAATATTGAACCATTTACTATTCATAGTGGATTATTTTTCGTTCCTCAACAATGGTTAACCGATATTATTTTCTTATTAATATATAATAATTTTGGTATTAGAGGAATGTATTACTTAGTACTATTATGTAATGGAATAATAATGTTTTTATTTTATAAACTTAGTTATTTGGTTAATAATAATAAAAAAAGATCAATGCTTATTACTGCAGTATCATCTCTTCTTCTAATATGGAGTGATCTATTAACTACAAGACCACAATTATTTGATGTAATAACTTTTACATTAGAATTATATTTGATAGAATTATTTATTAAAAAAGAGAATAGTAAGTACTTATATTTTCTTCCATTATTATCAATCTTTTTAATTAATTATCATGCATCAATGTGGTTTATGATGTTTGTACTATTAATTCCTTATTATTTTGAATATGTTATATCAAAAGTAAAAAAGAGAAGTACTTATAAAATAAAACCGTTAATAATATCTACAGTTATATCACTAGTATGTGGACTTATTAATCCATATGGAATAGAAGCTATTAAATATTTCTTTAATTCATATGGTGTTACTAAAATAAATGATATTGTTTATGAAATGCAAGCTGTTAGTATATCTAATTTTGAAGGTAAGATAATATTTGCTATCATATTTATCGTATTATATTCTTTCTATCATAATAAAGGTGATAATAAAATCAGGTATTTCTTACTTAGTATAGGAATTATTTATTTATTATTGAATCATTATAAATCAGTTCTTTATATGAGTATTATTTTTCCTTTAATAGTGGGTTATGCATTTAGGAAAAAAACTATTGATAAAGATATTAAACCAAATAAGTTAGATAAAGTTGTTTATATCGTAGGAATTATTATATTTTCATTTTTTATTATTACTAAACCTCAATTAAATGATGGAGTTGATATTAAAGAATTTGCTGATTATTTAGATAATAATGCGTCTTTTGATATAAAACTATATACAGATTATAATAATGGTTCTTATATGGAATATCGAGGTTATAAGTGTTATATTGATCCAAGAGCTGAAATATTCTTGAAAGCTAATAATCATAAAGAAGATATTTTTGATGAATATTATGATTTAGAAATAAATAAATTAGATATAAAAGAGTTTATTAATAAATATCAGTTTGATTATATTTTATTAAATAGTAGTACATCGTTTATAAATGAATTAAAGAATAATAAGAATTATAAAGAAGTTTTATCTAAAAAGGTAGATAATATGATGACGTATTTATATAAGAAAGTAGGTTGATGTAGTGTTAAGAGTAATTAAATTTGTTTTTGTATCTGGTTTAGGATTCTTTATAGATTTTGTTTTATATAGTATTCTAATTAGATTAATTAATTTAGATATTTTTGTTATTAGTTTATTTACTTCACTTGTTGGTGTTACTTTTGTATTCTTTACATCAACTAAGAAAGTATTTGAAAATAATACAGCTAATATACCACTTAAATATAAGTACTTAATATATGTTGTATATCAAATAATATTAATTCTTGTTTGTTCAAAAATTATTGTATATTTAAATGGTATATTTGAAACAAGTAGTGTTACATTAATTAGTAAATATTCTAAGGAATTAGCTAAATTATGTATTCCACCAGTGACATTAACAATAAATTATTTTGTAATGAAAAAAATTACTAAGTTATAGTAATTGACGATATATAAATAATATGTTATTATTTATGTGTAAAGTGAGGTATTATGGATAATAGTAAATATAAAGAATTAGTAGATAAACGTGGAGAATTATTTGAACAATTTGAAAAGCGTGTTAAAGATAAAGAATTAGTAAAATCAAAAGAATATCTTAGTAGACATACTAATTATGTAGTAGACGCAATTCTTAAATTTGTTTTAGATATTTTTAGTAAGGCAGATACTAATGGTGAGTTAATAAAAACATTAGATGATCCTGATTTAGGAATATTGGGTAAACCTCAAGAAGAAGATGGAATATTTTCACAATATAGTTTTGATGATGATGGTTTGACTATTTATCTTAATTATACAAAGCCTAACCAACCATTATATACTGAAACACAATATTTTACTCCTAAAACTCATAACTTTGCTGAATATGTAGATTGGGAATCTTTAAGAAGAATATTAGGCGCTTATGGTATAGAAATTGATCGTGTTCTTAAAACAGAAGATGCACTTATGTATAAAGATGATTTAGTAACTATTAAAGTTAGAAAACATTATATGAAAAAT
>JAEEGL015918359.1_pt1 | contig 18447 bp, 15 predicted proteins | sample 9134231 | NCBI WGS metagenome assembly JAEEGL01 (sample SAMN16246548, study PRJNA631951) | gut metagenome | biome: gut microbiome; feature: rumen; material: fiber-attached | host: Bos | place: Iran: Karaj | collected 2018-10 | reverse complement strand
CTGTCCCCGATGGCGCGGATATGCGGACCTATCCGCTGCCCGTGGTGGCTTTTATCAAAAAAGCCAATATAGATTTTCCGGGCATGAAAATAGCCGAACTGCCGGATGACTTTCTTCCCGCAGTTAAGGAAGCTATGGACGCCAAACGGATGGATCAGTACGGCAAAGTCGTTGATCCGGAGGACATGGACAATATCCCACGCTCGCTGTGGCCCTATGTCAGACCCGGTTTTTGGCTTGGCGGTATCATCAAGCCGGGGAATATACTTGATCCCGGTTATGTTTTCAAGCCGGGAAACAACGAAAAGCCCATCATTGACTTTGACGGCGATTTCCCGCGTCCGCTTTGGCCGTTCATCTGACCTCAGCCACCTATGGCAATCTGCTTGCTCCCCGCATGGGCGGCAGGCTGTTGTAAACAAAAATACTATCCGAAATCAGAAAGGAGATTTCAAAAATGAAGAAGTTTTTGACCTTTGTTCTCGCGCTGGCGATGGTGTGCAGCCTGTCTGTCACCGCCTTTGCGGAGACCGGTACGACCACCCTGACCGCCAACATCCCCAACGCGGCGGAGCCGAGCTACACCCTGCATATCCCCGCGAACACAACGCTGACCTACGGCAGCACGGAAAAGCAGAAGATTTCCGGCGATCTGTATGTAGAGAACGTACAGAATGCATCAAGGGTCTTTTTTCTTGTGCCCTTTACCGACCTGATCAACACTTCTGATTCCAGTGATTCCATTGCGCTGAATCTATATGTTGAGCAGGATCATGATGGTGATCTCAGCAGCACGGTCAATCAAACAACAGGAAAAGTGGATGGTAATACCTGGGCGCTTTACGATATAGACTGGCCAGAATACTTGGGGAATTATGCGATAGAAACATTCTATGCGCAGGTAACCGACTGGTCCGGAGCGACCCCGGGTGCTACCTATCAGGCCGTCATCACCTTCACGGTTTGGGCGGAATGATGATCCGGCATAGAAAATGCGGAAAGGAGTGCCTATGAACAAAATCAAAAAAACACTTTCTGCTTTTCTGACGATTCTGCTTCTTGTTTCGGCATTCGGCGTAACTGCCTTTGCCGAGGGCGGCAATACGACGCTTACCACGACCATCCCCTGCACGGTGACATTGCAGGTGGGCGATCACGGCAAGGTAACGGTGGACGGCACGGACTATACCGGCAACGCCAGCTTCCAGCGGGACGCTGGAACAGTTGTGACCTATACCTTCACCCCCAACACGCTTTACAGCGTGGATAAGGTGATCTATAACGGCGCCGAGGTCACAAGCGAGCTGTCCGGCAACACCTGGACCGCCCCGGCTCTGACCGGCAATGCGGCCTTGTCCGTCAGCTTCAGGTTTTTGGGAGGAACACCTGATCCCCCTAACACCGGAGACGACAGCAATTTGTCTATGTGGCTCATTTTGATGGCGGTCAGTGCCTTAAGCATTGCAGGTCTGGTGGCATACGACAATAAGCGCAGAAAGAAAGCAAGATAAGAAAAAGAATACCCGAAAAGGACGCGGCTAATTGCGCGTCCTTTTCCTTGTCTGTAGTGAAATTGATAGAAAAGTCAACACGTATGAAAGACACAGATTAGATGATGTTCATTGGTGGAACGTTTCTGTCAAAAGAGTATTATTATCTTTGAGAGAGTTGCAGAACTCACAGAAGTGTTACTCTTTCTGTATGATGTGTGGTTTCTCAAGAGTTACTGATGATAAAAATCGTACGCTTTGATTCGCGGAGTTCTGCTCAATCGGGGATTTCGCTGCTTTATACTGCAAGGAAATTGCAATGCTTTTTCGTAATATCCCTTTTGAAAACTCTATCAAACAGAGATAATTGTACGCTGTTGATTTGCAAGGAAACGTACCGACTTTGGAGGTGTTATTTTGTCAACAAAGCCATTGGATTTGACCGGACAGCAATTTGGAATGCTTACCGCATTGTCTCGTCTGCCTGAGAAAGAAAACGGGTATTTTAAATGGGACTGTAAATGCACGTGCGGTGGGAATATTAGTGTATCTACAAAGCGGCTTAAACGTGGAATAGTTACAAACTGCGGCTGTATACCTAAGGATAACACCCGAAACGGTCCTCTGGCGGAGGATATCACAGGAAAGAAATTCGGAAAACTTACCGCTCTCCGAAGAACAGAATCAAAAGGCGGAAAAACATGCTGGATTTGCAGCTGCGAATGCGGAAGAATCAGAAACGCCAGTACCAGCATGTTGAAGTCTGGCCGTACGTGGCATTGCGGCTGTATGAGAGGAAAAACGCTGTACAATACCAGACTTGATCTGCAAGGAAAAAGATTTGGAAGGTTGGTAGTAACCCGAATCACAGAAAAAAGAAATTTACAAGGTTCCGTCATCTGGGAATGTGTATGTGATTGCGGAAAGGTAGTAGAGGTTCCCAGTATGCATCTTATGAGCGGCAATACTACAAGCTGCGGCTGCAGAAAGCAGGAAATAAAGGGTACCATCGGAGACAGTTTGACGTTTGTTGACGGGACATGTGTTGAATGGCTTCGTTCACGCAAACACCGTAGCGATAATACCAGCGGTTTCAGAGGGGTATGCAAAACCAAAGAAGGAAAATGGCGCGTGTCTATTGGATTCAAGCGAAAAAGATATAACATAGGCAAATATGATAATTTTGAGGCAGCAAAGGCAGCAAGACTTTGTGTCGAAAAGATCATACATGATGATTTTGTATTGGCGTGGGATAAATGGTGTTCAATCGCACAGGGAAACCAAGAATGGGCAGACGGGAACCCGTTTGTTTTTGACGTTTACAAGAACAACGGCAAGTTTTGTGTGCATGCGCCGATTCTTGCTGATGATTACTTGCAGAGCGTTCCGGATTCAGGAAATGAGTAAAGATCTAACAGAGGAGACTGTTTATAATGAACAAGCGTGTTGTAACCATCCTTACAATCGTTGCAATAATAGCATTTTCTGGGATCCTTTTTTTTATCGCCACCGATGCAAATCACAGAATCGAACTCATATTGTGCACTGTGGTTGCAGTATGTGCATGCATTTGTTTGTTTTTAAAAAGAAAATGATTGATTCTCCGGTGATATGGCGGAACGCGTTAAAAGCGAAGAACGAAAGCAAGACAATTTATAACAATCGCTAAACAGAAGTGGAAGCGAAGTCATCTCCGTTTTTTGCAGAATAATACGCAGCAACGTCAATAATATTATCCGCGGGGCGCCATATGTTGGTGCCCCGTTGGTTGACGCAGGTTATAATCATACTGCATTAAGAATGCATTCTGTTTGTTGAGCGAGGGAACGTATGACAGATAAAGAACTGAAACGACTAAATAGAAAAGATCTGCTGCAAATAATGATAATGCAGCAAAAGAAAGTGGATTCTCTTAATGCGGAACTTAAAGAAGCAAAAGAAGAACTTGAACGAAGGAGGATTCTGAGTGAGAACGCTGGATCCATCGCAGAAGCATCGCTGCGTTTGAATCAGGTTTTTGAAAACGCGCAAAAAGCTGCGGATGTGTATTTGGAAAACATATCCCTTATGAACGAAGGAGTAAAACAGGACTGCCTGAAACAGTGTTTGAATACGCAGAGTAAGTGTCGCGAACTGTTGCAGTCAACAAGGGAGCGAATACTCAATATAATTCTTGAAAGTCAAGAGGAACTTGACCCGAAAGACGTTATTTCAACAGCGTTCGAACAGCTTATGTTGGAAATAGAAAAGTTTGAATTATGAGCAAAATAAAATACGAGTTTGATGACATACAATTTAAAGAGCAATTAGAACGTGAACTGCACCGCGAAAAATTCAAAGCCAAGTACATGAAAACCCTTAGAAGTACGTTTTTTGCTCTTATAATTTCAGCAGCAGTTGCTGTCTTGATAGCAACCTTTGTTTTGCCGGTTCTTCAGATTTACGGCTCATCAATGCAGCCAACATTACAGGAAGGAGACATAGCAGTATCAATTAAACTAAAAGAGTTTGAATACGGGGATGTTATCAGTTTCTATTATTCAAACAAAATACTCGTAAAAAGGGTTATCGGAAAACCTCTGGATTTAATAAACATTGATGCAGACGGAAATGTATATGTAAACGGTGAACTTCTAAATGAGCCATATATAAAAGAAAAAGCCCAAGGCGAAACAGATTTGGAATATCCTTTCAGAGTCCCTGAAGGTACATATTTCGTAGTGGGGGACCAGCGTGAATCATCAATTGATTCCAGATTGTCAACAATTGGCTGTATCTCTCACGAGGAGATCGTCGGTAAAATTCTGTTTGTTGTCTGGCCGTTTAAGCATTTAGGCGGGATAGATTAACAGAATTATATTAATGAAAGGGGATGGAAGTTTAAGATTACAGGGCCCATTGCTATGCGCAAAGGAAGGAGTTACGATGCTATGCGCGAGGCTTGATGAATCGACGATGCAGCTTGTTAAAACATGGATAGTTAAAAACTAAAATAAAACAAAAAACGAAAGTAACTTAACTATGAAGGCAACCAAAATTCTTGCTGTGATCCTCACAGCAGCACTGTTCATCTGCTCCGCCACTGTATTTGCAGTTGCAGCAGCTGACGAAAACACGATTACCATCTCCGGTGGTAAAGCTGGTCATACGTATACTGCCTATCAGATTTTTGATGGTATATACGATTCGACCACCGACGAATTGAAGAATATCCAGTGGGGAGCGGGTTTTGATACTACAAAGCTTGCAGATCTTATCGCTTCTCTGAAAGCGTATACCTGGACACTGGATGATCTTGACTCAACCGCAACTGATTATAATGAAACTGTTGCGGCAATCAGAGCAGCCATTAATGCTCTTGATCCTAATGTACCTGAACAGTGCACGGCAGCAGCCGTTGCTGCAGCTGTCGCTCCGCTGACTTCCGCTGCCGATGCAGAACAGCTTGCAGACATTTTTGCGTTATATACCAAAGACCCCGGTGTTGATGCCACCTACGATGCCACAACAGGAAACTACGTATGGGAAGACGTTGCTGACGGTTACTGGCTCATCAAAGACAAAGGTCCCAATGTTGGCACTGATGACGTTATTTCTGACTATATCCTCTATGTGGTAGACGATGTAAATGTCTCAATAAAAGGCTCTGTGCCGACTGTAGATAAAAAGGTCAGCACCGATGGCGGCAACAATTATGAGGATGGAAAAGGAACTGCCTCATCTTCGGTAGTTAATGTTCAGATTGGAGATATTCTTGATTACGAAATAATCGGAACGCTCCCGACTAACTATGCGGACTACTCGACATACAAAATGATTTTCAAGGATACCGCTGATACTGCTCTTAACTTAATTAGCGGTTCTGTTGAAGTCTATGTTGATGTACTTGGTGACGGAACTCTTACTAAAGTTGATTCTGGCTTTACTGCGACTGTAAATGATTCAAATCCCGATACATTGTCTGTTGAAATGCTGAACACAAAGGCCCTTAAGGATGCCAACGGAAATATCATTTCAACAACGAGCGCAAGCAAGATAATCGTAAAGTATCAGGCTGAGGTTCTCAACACGACGATAGCTGATACACCCGACGTGAACAGTGCAACGATTGTTTATTCTAACGATCCTAACAGTACGGGAACAGGCGAAACCACCCCCGATGAGGTTAAGACCGTCACACAGAGTTTCAAACTCGTCAAGTATGATGGCACTACGATGAACCTGCTTGCAGGAGCGGAGTTTGAGCTGTACAAAGAAAGTGTTGCGGCAGCCAATCTCATCACTCTTTACAAAGAAAGTGATACGGTTTACCACGTTGCAGATTCAGCTGAAATTGCAGCCGGAACGAATATTGTCACAAAAATTACAACGGTAAGCGTTGAGTCAGCAATTATAATTAAAGGTCTTGATGAAGATATTACCTATAAACTGTTAGAGACAAAAGCGCCGACAGGGTACAATCTACTTTCGGATCCTGTGGACGTTAATGTCAACGGCGATACAACAGCTGCAGCTGCAAATATCACCAACAGTGTTTATACGATAACCAACAACGTTATCGGAATTGCGAACAATTCGGGAACGACGCTTCCTGAAACCGGTTCGTTTGGAACCGCCATATTCATTGCTATTGGCTCTTTGCTCGTGATTGGTGCCGGTGTTTTCCTGGTAACTAATAAGAGAATGAAGAAAGAGTCGATATAAAACCTCCTCCAAATCCTATGGGGCTATGAACAGTTTCTCTGTTGTAAGCCCCATAGGAACACCCAATATTAACAATGACTCTAAAATAAGATATGGCAATAAGCAAAGGGAGTTAGCTATGACAGGAGTTTTCTTCACATGAAAATGATGAGCAAAGTTGTTACTTTGGTCCTTCTTCCTTTGTTTTTTATAGGGCTTTGCATATTATTATACCCCGCAATCTCGCAATACTGGAATTCGGTCACGCAATCAAAGATGCTGGTAAAATACGAACAAAACAAGAAAAACATTTCAGAGGAGGATTATTCGCTGCTTTTTGAGGGTGCTTATGAATATAACAAAGCGCTTTCAGAATTGGAGTATCCTTTGAAAGAATATGACTCCGTAAGCGGATATAGTGAGGTGCTGAATTTGAGCGGCACTGGAATGATGGGCTATATAACAATAGACAAAATAAGAGTAGAATTGCCTATCTATCATGGTGTTGGAGTAGATGTGCTGAATGTTGCATGTGGACATTTGCCCGGCACCAGCATTCCGGTTGGAGGAAAAGGAACTCACGCAGTACTCTCTGCTCACAGAGGCCTGCCGACCGCAAAGCTGTTCACGAATCTAGATAAGCTTGAGATAGGTGATACTTTTACAATAACAATTTTAGATATCATTCTTACATATCAGGTTGACCAGATATCAATTGTTCGACCTAACGATACAAGTAAACTAAATATATCAGACGGAGAGGATTATGTTACCCTGCTCACGTGTACTCCGTATGGAATTAATTCACATAGATTACTCGTGCGAGGCAAGAGGATAGAAACGAACGTGGTAAGAAATTATTATATTACAAGCGAAGCATACATCATCGACAAATTGATTGTTTCTCCACTTGTTGCACTTCCGATTATTCTTGCACTTATTATATATGTTCTGATAAAACCCGTTAAGCCAAAGGTTTATAGCGAGGAGGAATTACTTTGAGACCATCAGCAGACTTAAGTTCACATAAAGTTAGATCAATATTGGCCGCGCTTTTTGCCATTTTAATTTTACTGATCACCTCAGTTACAGTAAAGGCAATGTCTACATCTGATGCGAAAGAAGTCATTGATTTAACCAGGCAATGCAATTTTAAACTTACATACAAGGACGCCAATAGCAATAATGTCATCCCCGGTATGAATATTCAATTGTTTGAGATCGCAAAAGCAGAGAAGGACTTTCAATACTCGCTTTCCGAATCATTCTCTTCATACAATATTGAAATCAACAAAATTAAAGCACAATCCGAATGGGATTCAGTACTTTCTACTGTTAGTGCCTATATCATCGCGGATAGTATTCTGCCGACAAGAGAACAAACAACCGATGGTACAGGAGTGGTTTCATTTGCCGGGTTGATCCCCGGAATCTATCTTGTTCGCTACGACAACAATTTACCCGAAACGGAAGTCAAAGGATTTGCTCCTTTTCTCGTGGCGTTGCCAAGACTTGGAGATGACGGAAGATGGGTATACGATGTTGATGCTTTTCCTAAGCCGGGTTTCATTCCTTCCCTTTATGACAACTATACAGTTGTAAAAGAGTGGCGCGACACGGGTTTGTCTGAATCAAGGCCGGAAGTTGTTAAACTGGATTTGTATAAAGATGGCGTTTTGGACAAATCAATAGAGCTGTCCAATTCAAACAACTGGACGTACTCGTGGGAATCGCTGAAATCTTCCGTGTGGACTGTAGTTGAACGCGATATTTCGCGGGAATATACCGTCCTTGTTGAACAAAACAAAAGCACATTTATAGTAATTAACACACATTCTGATTATTCTCCTCCGGAGCCCCCGCAAACCGGCGACTCACAGATAATTTACTACTTCATCATTATGTGTGTATCCGGAGGACTTTTGATAGTTATAGGGATGACTGGAAGAATAAGAAGACGTTCAGTTGCTTGATTGCGAACGCTAAGCTAGGAGACCGATAAAAATGAATATTGGGAGAGTAATAGAAAAAATAAATAAGGAGAATAAAACAAAGCGGGTGCTGCATCGCGTTATTGCGATGCTTATGTGCATTTCCGTTTTCTTCACCACATATGCTCTTATGCTTCCGGCGATTACTATGGATAAGGATTCGGGTGCTATGTGCGGTCTCCTTTCTCATAAACATTCGAATAAATGCTTGGATGAAAACGGCGTTTTGATCTGCAATATGCCGGAGCACGAACACGACATGGACTGTTTTTCGTCCCGTTACAAAGTCTCGCCTTATCTTTGCTCTTACAATTATGAGCATATGCACAGTGAAAAATGTTACTCCAATCAAAAGCTGATTTGCTCGCTTTCGGAGCATACTCATGATTCAACTTGTCTTAGAGATGCAGGGTTGCTTTGCGGATTGGAAGAGGGTGATGAGCATTATCACAACGACTCATGTTTTCTTGATGAATTTGAACTGTCTTGCCGCAATGTCGACGAAGACCATGTGCATAGCGAATTATGCTGGACGCTTTGTTCTTTACTTGTTTGTCATAAGAAAGAACAAAAAGCTCATTATCATGACGAAACCTGCTATAACGCGTCTCAATTGCCTGCTCCGAAAAATGAGGTGAAAAGTGTAAAAAGAGAAGTTTCAAGCGTTGATGGAGACAAACAAATAGGTTTCGCTTCATATGATACTGTTAAATCATCACCTCTGAGATCAAGTTCACAAAACATATCAATAGTATGGGATCCTCTTGGCGTGGATCATATATCTATAGTGCCAAATGCAAACAATTCTAACACATCGGTTACCATACTGCTTCATATTTCACAGTCAGCTGGAAATTATAATGTGGGTGATATTGAAATCAGACTTCCCTTGCATTTTATCGAGGGGCGTGACGGCACATGGGCGGATCAGTTGACCATGAGCAGAATTCCTGAAGCTCCGGCAGTTAACTCACAGATACCGTTTTCGTACACTGTTGATTCGGCCAATAATGAGATAGTAATAAGAAACAACAGCGTTATTACAGACGCCATGGTTTTGGACGCTCAATTTATCTATTCCTTTACTCCGTCAACTGTCAGAGATGGCGAGACCGGAATAGTGGAAGCATCTTACAGGACCAGACAGAACGGAGTGTGGAGCGCATCGCAAACATGTCAGATAGACTATTCAATTGATACTTCAATGGAACCTATTAAAGTTAAAAAGCTATTTTCGAGCCGTCATACTCAATGGAACCCGCTGTGGGGGACTGCTCCTGCAAACGTTAGTGATTTGTTTTTTATCAAATATCGCGGTTGGATTGAATATAACGTGATTGGAGGAACCCAACCGTCTGCAGTTTCTGTTGTCGATACCCCGGGGCAGACCGGACAGATCGTTTTCTGGGCGATGGGTGCTATCCCCGAGCCCCACAGTATGACTACTACCCTAACACCCGGAATGTATCTGGAATTTGGCTATGACTCTTCGTCGCTGGAAGCTTTGAATCTTCCTTTACATAACGACGTTATTGATTCAGAACATCAGTTGGCCAGGGACTCATATGCTTTTGATATTATTGTTGCATATCCCAAAGATCCGTATATGGCGAACGGCCAGATCGTCGACAATGTTTTTAACGTGACACAAACTCCTCTGGATGGGATAGACGACCCTGTTGTGTATGAAGATACAGCATCCTATAAATACAGCCAACAGTCGTTCTCATACACTACAGGCAGCTCGCTTTATAAATACGGTAGAAGCAATCTCGGACGTCTCGCGTACGAAACCGAAAGGCCATCAAGCGACCCGTACAATAAGTCGGGAGCGCTTGACAGCGGCTCTTTGACGCTGCTTGAAAATGATTTACCTGCACATTTTCTCTATAGCATAGATACCAAAGCCCAAGGCTATAATGCGACAGTTGACAATGGTTCCCCTTCATTTTCAACATGGACTTTGCAGGCTGTAGACGATCAGATGTATCTTGAAGGAGAGTTACTTCTTCCGGGTGATTATGAGATAACTGAACTGTATACATATATAATTTCTGAGACTGAATGGGAATATGATTTGGACTCCGGACAATGGATACTCCATACATACGGTTCTCCATCTGGTGAGCGTTTGACGCATTTCTCAATTCTGACAAGGACCGGTGAAACCGGTGATTGGCAACGCCAGCAGACAAGCAGTAGCGGGTGGCAGATTCTGCCGGCAGGCACACATCAAACGATGTTTCAATTCACCGGAAATGCGTTAGGCGTATCTATTCACTATTATATTAAAATAAAATTGAATCCTACAGCTCATGTGAAATCTCTCATCAGTGGAAAGCTATCGGCATATTTTTCAAACGTTGGATCAATGATCATCCGCGACGCAGATGGGAGCATTTTGAATGAACAGGATGAATCCACTATCGGCGCTGGAACGCTTCGCGATCAGATCATAGCGCACGATCAGAACGCAGGATATGGTCTTTCACCCGGAAAAGTGCTTTATCATAAACAGCAGACTGATGTCCTTGATTCCATGTATTTTGTGGGCTCTCTTCAGAAAAGCGCGACATCTTCATACGACAATGTCCAGAATACTACAAGACTTCAGTATACTGTAAAACCTGTTTCCAATCGTCTCGGTTTTTCAATGGGAATCTCTTCAACCATGGCTAGATCATTCCGCCGAAATCCGACAGCGTTACAGGACTTCGTCGATCAGATTATGAGCACAATAGGAATGCATCTTGACAGCTTTACCTTCTATGACCTAATGCCTATAGGTATGACTGTAGACCCGAACACGATTGTTGTGGATACACCCGGAAATGCTCAGGATCTGATAACCGAGCTCCAGGTAATTGAAAACTGGAGAAACAGCGGGAGAACGATGATTATTGCAGAAGTTGATACTTCGAATTCCTATACGGGGCAGTTATCAGGAATGTACGGTATGAATCCAGGGGCAAATCCTCAACTTGAGATCACTATTCCGATACAGTTAAAGTTTACAGCATACTATTCGGACGATGCGTTTTACGATTACGGATCACAGCTTCATAACGTCTCGGCGTTACAGGATAATTCGGTATCAGCTATTAATTTTGAAAGCGCCTACCCTGATGATCCGTCTTCATTGCCAAGTTCATTTATGAACCAGGATGAAAAAGACGCATTCTATGATTTGAACGGAGTTCCGGATGACCGTAATAACACGCTATACGCACACGCGGTAAATACTCTTCAAAAACCGGCAGGCGGTATTTCGGGATTTTTCAAGAGTGTAAAAAGTCAATCAGATTCTTCGTTCTCATCACAGACGATAACAACCCCGGATGGTATTTACACATATCGTCTAAGACTTGCAATTAGTGAGATACAGGAAGTCAGAAATATGGTATTTTATGACGTATTTGAAACCGCATACGGAACGAACGATTTCTGGAAAGGCGAATTTGTCAGCATCGATACTTCACAACTGTCCATGAAGGGAATCGCGCCGGTTGTATATTATTCGACTCAAAGCGGACTTGACCCCAAGAATAATATCGCAGACAGCGATCTTTCCGACACAACGAAATGGACGACGACAGAACCGGCGGATTTAAGTACGGTAACCGCTATCGCTGTTGATGCAAGACGCTCAACAAACAACAGTCCGTACAAAGCTCCTCCCGGATCATCGTACGTTGTATTAGTTCAGATGAGAGCGCCGAGCGACGGAAGAGAGTATCTTGACCCCGTAATTTTTGCATGGAACAAATCTGTAATGGCATATTCGTCCCGCCCTGTAAGCGGCGGCGGCTGGTCATCCGTTTCAACGGAAGAGTCGAACGTTACGAAAGTAAGATTAGTACAGACGTTTGAATTCACTATACAAAAGGTTGACGAGCTGACTGACGAAATTCTGCCCGGCGTAAGATTTGAACTGCGCAACTCGTCAAACACGGTTCTGGCAAGAGGAACCACCGACAACAACGGTATGCTTACTTTCTCGGGATTAGAAGTCAGTACAATTTATTCTCTGTGCGAAACCGGGCCGCTTCCTTATTATCTCCCAGGAGGTCCATGGACGGTTACGGTGGATAGAATCGGAAATATTCAGGTTTCGGACAATCAAGGAGTTTTGTTAGATTATGCTTCTGAAAACTGGATCGTCCCTAACTCTTCGCAGGGATTTGATTTGCCTTCAACCGGTAGTAATGGAGAAAGAATAGCTGTATATGTCGGTTCCGGTTTAATGTCAATCTCACTTCTAGGTATTTTGATTGTATGCACTGTACTTAAAAAGCGAAGGGTAAATAACATATAACGAAGGAAAACAAATGATAAAAAGAAAGCCAGTTAGTTTCGTATTTATAATTGTTGGAGTTGCCGTAATTTTGATTGCGCTGTTTCTGATGATCTCAGAAAGACAGCGGGTTAAATCGTCGGCTCCAGACAAAGACGAAACACTGGCTTTTCTTTGTCAAATACTCCCCGAGCCAATCAACGGGATCAAAGAAAACAGATATATAACAGCTATGCCTGTAGTCAATTACAAGGGCAGCGATTTCGCAGCAGTGATTGAATGTGAGAAATATGGCACTAAAAATCCTGTACTGGCTCAATGGAATGAACGCGCGATTTCACGACTTCCCTGCGTTTTTTACGGGAACCCCTATGAAGGATCTTTGGTTATTGGCGGATCAGATAAAGAAGGGCAATTTGATTATATCTTCTCGCTCGACAAAGGAGACGAAATAACAATTACGGATATGAGCGGCTATCTTTTTAAATACTACGTTGCTGCAATCAAGCATTCTTCGAATGTAAACACGTCTTCCGTTATAAACCAAGAAGCTGATCTGACGCTTTTTGTTAAATCATCAAAGGACGGGCTCTATACTATTGTTAGTTGCTCTATGCATGGTTAAGCGGCGAAAGAATATGTATTTCAAAACGACCAAATAATAAAGATCTACATATTGTGAAAAATGCTGTTTTGAAACACTAGATGTATGTTTTTGACCTGGGGCTGTTTAAAAACTCGGCACGCGAGTATTTTAATGACCCCTTTTTCTTGATAATCTTCTAATACCGCACCAAACTGAATAACAAGCTGTTTGCAAAATACGTCAACGTCTATGCGAATTATAAAGAAAAGAAATTCGCTTGTTAAGGATCTGAATTTGACCGCGATCTGCAAGTTTTAAGTGTTTTCCCCTCTTGCATTTTTCAAAATCAGTGGCATAATAGTTCTTGTCCACAGTAACATCCTGTAGTATGGTTTTGTTGGCAAATATTATTGTCTCACTATGGATATCTCTATTTCATGGGACCAATTCATTATACAACTGACCCGGAGTGAAAAATGATAAAAATCGTCAACGTTTCAAAAGATTACAAGGTTAAATCCGGACTGTTCCGCGCCCTGTCCGGAATCAACCTTGAGCTTCCGAACACCGGGTTCGTTTCACTGTACGGTGAAAACGGCTGCGGAAAAACAACTCTTCTCAACCTAATATCAACGCTCGACACCGATTATCAGGGAGAAATACTGTATAACGGGAAGGATATAAGGACAATTGCTTCATTTTACCGCAGGGATATCATATCTTCGGTGCTGCAGGAGAACTATTTTGTCGATTATCTTGATGTTAGCGACAATATCCGCATTTTTTCTGAAGACTACGATGACGCGACGATAAACGAAGAGCTGTCGCGCTATAAGGTTGAAGAAAAAAAGAACGAAAATCCCCAGCTGCTCAGCGGCGGACAGAAACAGCGCGTATCTTTGGTCAGGTCGATAATAAAGAAATTCAAAATAATACTTGTCGACGAACCGACCAGCAGCATGAACGAGGAGATGGAGCAGGAAGTTTTCAAGCGTCTGAAGGAAATATCCAAAGACCGCTTGGTCATCCTGGTTTCGCACAACATTTCTCTAATCCGCCAGTACTCGGATCTGGTTATTTTGATGGACAACGCCGAGATCCGATCGGTGGAAAAGAATTCGTCGGATCCAATCGAGTACCGCGACGGGTCTGTTCTGATTCCGCGGACTTTTGCCGCGCTGTCAGCGTTCGATACCGGGAGAATCAAAGATGAAATCGATAAAAACGGCAGCGTGACGGTAAAATATGCTCCGGAACGCGGTGAGGCAGCGCCTCTTGACTACTCGATTATCCCGGACGGTCAGCCGTCGCCCCGCAAACGTCTTCCGCGCAAAACGAGAAACCGCATACTGCTCAGATCGACCAAAAAATCACTGAGTCCGCTTCTGCTCGGATGCATCGCTATCGTTTTTCTCTCTTTGATTCTCTCTTTCGTCGCATCGTTCGCCTTTTTCGACCCTTACGATTTTCTGTATTCTTCTCTTACTGCGAACTATGACGGTCTTATTCGTTTCAGATCCCAGTGGATAGTATCTGACGATCCCTTCTTTCAGCACACAAAATATTTCAATCGGTCGTCGTATAACTTCCTGAGAGACACATTGAAATCAGACTGCATACTTCAAAAGAAGCTTCAGGAACCGCTGTACACAGTTGAATCACACGGAGAGTATTCAAACCTTGTATCTGCCGTCTTCTACTGTTCGAAGGACAACATCGAATTGCTGGCAGGCGAGTTTTCCTCATCGGGCGCGGTTATGATCTCAGACTATCTGGCGGACGGCATTATTGCCGCGTCGGATGTTTACTCAAACTATTCCGATCTGATCTCAAAAGGTATCCCCGTCAACGGAATTACCATGCGTGTTTCCGGAATCGTCAGATCAGGATACGATAAATACAAATCCGTCATTAATGACGAGGATTTCAAGAAGTCTGACATTTACGGCGATTTTTCCGAAGATCGCGATTCGCTTTACGAATCTGTTTACTGCCCCTGCCCGGAGAAGTCGGACAGCGAATCAACCGTTATTATTCCGATGTTCGCCGAATCGGTCTTTGTCTCGGTTTACAGCGTGTCGAAAATAAAAGGCGTGGATAACCTCCAAAAGAATGAGTGCATAGTAAACAGGACGCTTGCCGGTATTCTTTCGGATAACCCCGAGGATATCGGCGTCGGGCAGACGCTGAAAACTCCGGATTCTGAACTGACCGTCAGAGAAGTGACTGACGACGGAAGTCCGGATATGATTCTTTATGTCCATGACACGGTTTTGAAATCGCTGGCCGGTTACCCGTTTTCCGGAGACGTCGATCTGCTGATCAGACTTAAGTCGGTGCGCGAACTGAAAGAGCTCGAGAATCATAATATGAACCACGACACTTCGATCAGCAAAGATTTATATTCGACTGTTATCATCGTCAACAAGCTGACCGATTCTTTTGCCCTGATCACGGTTGGTTTGCTTGTTCTGACGGCTTTCTGCTGCCTCGCTGTTTTCAACAGAATCAGAAAGAATGACTCGAGGCTGGCTGCGTTTTTACGGATTTGCGAATATTCGGGTAGAGAACTCTTTATCCTTCTTTTCGGGAAGGCAATGGTTCTTGCGTCGGCGTCGGTCCTGATATCGCTTTTGTTCTACTGCACAGGTGCACCTGCGCTGAACTCGGCGCTGTCGTCGGCTATGGAATCAACCATCCGGATTTTCAGCATAAGCCCGCTGTCGGTAACTCTGCTGATTTCCTGCATTATTCTGGGAACCGGCGCCGCAGCGCTGATAAACTACGCTTACATTAGGAAAAAAGATATTATCGAATTAATCAGGTAAACTGTGCTGCACAAGGCGGATTGCTTGTTCCGGCATCATTAAGGAAACGCTGAATTCATTTGACTTACGCATCTTGACGGCTCATTTGTCGCGCGACTTCTGCGACGGAATCCTGAAACGCCGCCTGAATTTCTGCGATTGCTCAGCAAAAGCGTGGGAAAATGCTTTCGCCAATCTGCGTACGCGGATAATTCTGCGCTTCCGAAGTATTATCCACTTAAGAAAGGAGTTCAAACAAGTGAAAAAGACAAGAAAAATCATCTGCGTCATTCTCTCGATCGCAACCGTCATGTCGATGATCTGGATTCCTTCATATGCCAGTTCGTTTTCCACGACAGGTACTACGACAATTAATCCGTCTAATGCGCAGCTCCGCGCGGGCGAAAAGCCCAAATATCGTAACCAATTTGAGACTATAAACGATTCTATCGGCGTCCCCTATGAATGCGATGTCTTTCATTACATCGTCCCTGTTTCGGGAGAGTACCTGGTATTTACGACCGGATCACTTGATACCGTAGGGAAATTATACAAGTATAAATGGCCAAACAACTGGCCGGCACAAACAGGTGAAATTGATGACAATTACGGCAATTCGCTAGGAAGAACCACATGGAGTCAGTTTTATACAAAGATTACGCTTACCGCAGGAGAAAATCTGTACATCGTCATACGCGGTTACAGCGCTAATACCGGATCGTATCAACTTCACATCGAACCTTATCGAGACAAGCTTGTAAGTGCAACCGGAGGGCTGTGGGAAGACTATCAATTCACCGGGTTGCCTTCTATGGCAATGAGTAGTAATCCATGCGGATCTGCTGTATATCGACAATGGTATTTTACTGCTGATCAGGCAGCAGCGCTTTTCGATTTTTACTCGACACAGTTAGTTCAGAATTTAATTGATTTATATTGGAGATCCCAAGGCACAGGGTATGTAATAGCAAGAGCCATTCAGGACAATTTGACAAATATTTCTTATTTGGATTTAACGGGGCTTCTCTCATGGATTCCCGGGGTATCTCAAGGCGTTGGGATCCTTTCTGCGATTCTTGATTTTTGGTGCCAAGCCCAATACGAAGAGTCTGTAGAACTAACCGAATTTTTATCTCAAATACAAGTCCGATGCGGATTGTATAGACTACCAGTACAAGGCACAGACAATGGACATACAGGATCTGGTGGTATCTGGTATGCCAGACAGGGATTGACATTCCAGACTAAAGTAGAACGTTATATATCTACCAAAAATTGGCAATATACTATTTATAGTATACGATTTTCAAATATCAATTACAAAACATACGATTCGAATGAAATGTACGGCGCCCCGTTTATTCATTCGGGCTGGAGGGTTACAACGGATTATATAATCACCGGCGATTATATAGTAATCAATTAGAGAGGATGTCAATGAAGCATAATTCAATAATTTGCGGAACAGTCATAAGATTGTTTTGTTTTGGAATAATTGCTGTTTTCGTTTGCTCATTCATCTCATGCGGGCAAAATGATCCCTATTCAAATTACACTGAAGATGAAATCGCGATAGGCGAATATATCGCAGGGTTTAAAAAAGGCGTTCGATTTACGCTTACCGGGCTGGAAAAAGCCGTATACGATGATAACACGGTTTATTTTAATGTTTCCGGAATCGCAGCATATCCTAACGGAGAGACAGGAAACGTAGCCCTGATTATCGAGTACAGTCGGCAACTTCGGACTATAGGTCTTCATCATTGGGGAGATTTTGAAATCGGGATAGCTACCGGCGTGAAACAAAAATGGGAAGAGTGCGGTCAAAGACAGGACGGAATAAAACATTATTCCGACGAAGAGGTCACGCAAATACGGGAAAAGGCCGAGGAGTATGCCCGGTTGGTTAATTCTTTGGAAGACTGACTTCAGAAGGGGAACGCTGTGAAAAAGACTACAGTACTGTTGTTGTGTTTGGTTATTCTTTGTTCAGCCTTTTCCACATCCGGATGTTCAAAAAAGGCCAACATCGATGTTGAAGCGCTCGCTAAAGTTTTGTGTTTTTTTGACGAAAGCGAAATAGATGTCGAAAGAATTGAGAAAATGACTATGTTCCGCGATGAAGGCGAATCGTGGTACGTTTACAAAATTACTGTGACGGTGCATTCGAATGATGGTGACATTAATGACGTTCTTGGGACATTATACGATCCCTCTGAAAGTATCTCTAACAGGACTTTTTACGACTCGGAAAAAGAAATATCATATAATGGGCATAACCCTTCTGCCGGTGTGACGTTTGTTGTTTGGCGGATGACGGAGAATAACCGTAAAAATGGCGAGATTTCCGAAATTCCGAAAGATGATATTCCGAAAATCGTCGCTCGGGCATGGAAGTATATCGAAGAAAACAACATTCATCCCGAGGAAGAGGACTGATTCTCAGACTGTTTTCGGACTTTGAAGGTCTGCCGGGCAGTCAGACGACAGTCCTTCATTGGACCGTGTAACATTTGCCATACTTCCCGCAGGCAGACAAATCTACATATTGTGAAAAATGCTGTTTTGAAACACTAGATGTATGTTTTTGACCTGG
>JAEEGL017307247.1_pt1 | contig 18448 bp, 12 predicted proteins | sample 9134231 | NCBI WGS metagenome assembly JAEEGL01 (sample SAMN16246548, study PRJNA631951) | gut metagenome | biome: gut microbiome; feature: rumen; material: fiber-attached | host: Bos | place: Iran: Karaj | collected 2018-10 | reverse complement strand
TCAGCGTCAGGGTCTGTTGCCAGCATCAGGTCAGCTCCCTCCTTTTCCGCCAGCTTCAGGCCATATTCCAGTGCCTCATATATCTCGGGATTGGGATAGGAGCAGGTGGTAAAATAGCCGTTGGGATATTCCTGCTCGGGAACGATGGTGATGTCCGTAATACCAATGTCATTTAATACCCTGGTAACAGGCATAAGTCCCGTGCCGTTAAGAGGCGAATAAACCAGCTTAAGTCCGGCATCCTTTGCAAGACCGGGACGGACCTGTCTCGACTCGATGGCCTCGTAAAACGCATTCAGGCAATCATCATCCACAAAACGGATGAGACCGTCATCCACGCCCTTGGCAAAGGAAATCCTTTTAACCCCTGTAAACATATCCGTTTTCTGGATCTCATCATAGACAATGGCTGCTGCATCATCCGTCATCTGACAGCCGTCGGGGCCATAAGCCTTGTATCCGTTATACTTGGAAGGATTGTGGGATGCAGTGACCATGATACCCGCATTACACTCATAATAGCGTGTGGCAAATGAAAGTGCCGGAACCGGCATTAGGGTGTCATAGATGCGGACCTTTATTCCGTTGCCCGCCAGCACTCCCGCTGCTTCCTTTGCAAAAATGTCGCTTTTAAGCCGGCTGTCATAGCTTATTGCCACCGTCTGATTGCCTCCCTGGGTCAGCACCCAGTTGGCAAGTCCCTGTGTAGCCTGGCGTACCACCCAGATATTCATGCGGTTGGTACCGGCTCCCAGTGTCCCTCTAAGTCCGGCAGTACCAAACTTAAGAGAAACAGCAAACCTGTCCTTGATAGCCTCCTCATCGTCACGTATCTTAAGCAATTCCGGCATCAGATCCGGATCCTCCAGGCTCTGGCTCATCCAGCGATCATATTCTTCCCTATACATATTCTACCCTCCTTTTTTATCTTAAAGGACCATTTCAGTCCTTATGTTACACAGAGTTTTCCTCAGTCATTACTGCTGTTTAAGCTTGAAAGCATATCATTGATGGTGGAAAGATAATCCACCTGGGCATCATCCTCGTCATAATCTCCGTCCCCATCGGTATCCCGGCTCTTTACAATGTCATCCTTTTCCTCATCGCCGGTTTCAACCGTATCCTCATCGCCCTCATCACTGCTGCCGGATTGTGTAGGATCCACAGTGATCTCTGCTGTCTTTGAATTGACAAAAAGGGTCCGTGTCCATGTGTCATAACCCTCCACTGAAATGGTGAGGGTATGCCTGCCGTAGGGCACTTTGTTTTTTTTGCCCTCCTTTATCTCATTTCCGTCCAAAAGGATAGTGGCACCCTCAACGGAACTTTTTACCACAAGCTTACAATACTTAGGGCCCTCACCCTCCAGATCTTTAAGGTCCAAAACTGTGGTCTCACCGCGTTTTATCTTAACTTTTTTGGTACCGCCATAGCCCTTGTTGGCAGCGGTAACCTTGTATTTGCCCTCAGGAACCGTAAGAGTCATATCCTCAGTCACCCGGGCATAGATCTCAGTGCCAACACAAAGCAGGCTGCCGTCAAAATTCTCAGTATTGATAACCATCAGATATCCATGACCAGTGGTTATGGTCACGGTTAAAATATCCTTATCCAAGCCTATTACGGATATTATATCACCCTCTTCGATATCCGAAAATGACGCCTCCACATCCTTTGAAAAAACAAGGGTGTCAGCATTGATCCGATAATTATTACCGGCTATCCTTAAAACCCCCCTCTCCTCGTCGATGTCATAGTTTACTATCTCGTCATAGGTCCAGACCTCATCGGAGGCCCTTATCACATCAAGAGTACGGTCCGTGCCATTCTCTTCGATATTTACAACCTTTCCCGGTCCAAACCAGGTGACATTGGCCTGTTGTCCATACTTGTCCAAAAAATCCGTAAGCAACGAATACTTATATACATACTCACGTCCGGTGTACAGATTCCTTAAAAATATCTTTTCCTTTTTTGTGTTTAAAAGCTGAACAATATATATGTCGGAGGTATCCACCGCAGCTTCCTGCACCTGTTGTTTTTCCACCTGGGATTTGGGAGTACCAGGCTTCCTCGAAACGGAAACTGTCGGAGCGGCTGCCCCGGCATCATCCGCTGATCCACAGGCCGAAAAACCCGATACCGAAAACAAGATCACAAGGCAGATCAAAAGGAACTTTGCTATATTCTTTTTGAGTTCCTCCAGCAAAATATCCCTTTCATTTTTTGCCGGATCCTCTATCACGACCTCCAAAAGGTATTTAAGCGCCCTGCCAACCTCCGGACCCTTTTTCACGCCGGCCTCTATAACATCTCTGCCCGTAACGGCAAGAGATGCCGTTGTAACGCATTCACAGTCACGGATTATCTCTTTATAAAGTCGCTCTATCTCGTCGGTCTCCGCCAGCTTTTCACTGCGTTTATAATCGCTCTGTCCATAAATATCCGCCCTTTTAAGCTCAATGTACCCGGGCATATGCTCTGCGCCCACCCTGGACATGAGCCTGCGGATATTTCTTTTGGTGGGAGCAGGCCTTTCATCATGATGCCTTACTAAGCGCACCACATCATCTATGGTGGCGTTGTCCAGCTTGAACCGGTGCATGATGTCTCGGGCCATATCTGCCCCTACCTGGGGATGTCCCACAAAGTGGTCCTCTCCTTTGGGATCCGTCTTTTTGCAAACAGGCTTTGCCACATCATGGAGCATGGCAGAAAGCCTCATCACCTTGTCCGGCCGCACATGCCGCATAACCTCTATGGTATGGTGTCCCACATCATAGCAGTGATGGGAGTGGTTCTGAGATGTGGCCATCATATCATCCCATTCGGGGAAAAACACCTTTGTCAGTCCAAGGACACTTGCATCCTCCATCCTTTCAGGATGCTTTGACAATATAAGCCCCATCATCTCCGAGGTTATCCTCTCAGCGGATATCCGTGATAATGTGGGCGCCAGCTTTCGGATAGCCGAAAGCGTATTTTCCTCTATTTTAAAATCAAGCTGCGCAGAAAACCTGAGAGCCCTAAGCATACGAAGGGCGTCCTCACCAAATCTCTCCTCAGGGTCACCCACGCATCTGATGATTCCGGATGCTATATCATCGCAGCCTCCAAACAGATCCACCAGGCCGCCTCTGTCGCTGTAGGCCATGGCGTTGACCGTAAAGTCCCTGCGTTTTAAATCCTCGCCCAGACTTCTGGTAAATGTAACATCATTGGGATGTCTGCCGTCCTCATAGTCACCATCCACTCTGTATGTTGTGACCTCAAAGCTGTCCCCGTCCATTCGCACCGTCACAGTGCCGTGTTCTATACCGGTATCAAACGTCCTCTTAAAGCAGGACTTGACCTCATTCGGAAGTGCCGATGTTGTCAGGTCCCAGTCATGGGGAGTCACTCCCATAATACTGTCTCTGACGCAGCCCCCTACCGCATAGGCTTCAAATCCCGCATCCTCCAAAGCCGATATTATTTTTTTGACGGGTACCGGCAGATCTATGTGCATATTCTAGTACGCCTTTCCCCAGAACACTAATTTATCGGCAGGCTTACCGCAGCATACACAGGTAGGCGCAATACTCTTCTGCTCGAAAGGCATGCAGCGGCTGGTAGCCGTGGTATCCTCTTTTATCTTGTCCTCGCAGGCCTGATCGCCGCACCACATACCCCTGATAAATCCGGGCTTATTCTCGATGAGATCCAAAAACTCATCATAATTATGAGCATCATAAATATGGCTGTTAAGATGCTCTTCGGCTCTGGCAAGCATATCATCATGTATAGTGCCTAAAAGCTTTGAGGCACCGGAAACAGCCTCGGCTATGGGGGTGGTTATCTTTTCACGGGTATCTCTTCTGACCATCACGCACTCGCCCGCCTCAAGATCCCTGGGGCCCACCTCGATACGAACGGGAATACCTCTCATCTCTGCCTCGGCAAACTTAAATCCGGGAGACTTGTCCGTATCGTCAATCTTTACGCGAAGCCCAGTCTCAGCCAGTTCCTTTTCAAGCTTCTCGCAGGCCTCGATGACCTCGGGATGCTTCTTTTGCTGAATGGGGATCAGAACAACCTGAACAGGTGCAACCGCAGGAGGCATCACCAGGCCGGAATCGTCACCATGAACCATGATGATGGCACCTATGAGCCTGGTGGAAAGTCCCCAGGATGTCTGATGAACATAGGATAATTTGTTGTCCTTGTCCGTATACTGTATCTCAAAGGCCTTTGCAAATCCGTCTCCGAAGTTGTGGGATGTACCGGACTGCAGCGCCTTGCCGTCATGCATCAGAGCTTCCATGGTGTAGGTGGCCTCTGCGCCGGCAAACTTTTCCTTGTCTGTCTTTCTGCCTGTGATCATGGGAATAGCCAACACCTCACGGCAGAAATCCTCATAAACGTGGAGCATGAGAATGGTCTCCTCCTGAGCCTCCTCAGCTGTGGCATGTGCGGTATGTCCCTCCTGCCATAAAAACTCGGAAGAACGGAGGAAGGGTCTGGTAGACTTTTCCCACCTGACTACGGAGCACCACTGGTTATACATCTTTGGCAGGTCACGATAAGAATGAACTATATTTTTATACAGGTCACAGAAAAGCGTCTCAGAGGTAGGCCTGATACAAAGCTTTTCTGGAAGCTCATCTGTACCACCGTGCGTCACCCATGCAACCTCCGGCGCAAATCCCTCCACATGGTCCTTTTCCTTTTGAAGCAGGCTCTCAGGGATCAAAAGAGGCATGTATACGTTTTCAACACCCACCTTTTTAAAGCGACCGTCCAGCTCTCTTTGGATGTTCTCCCAAATAGCATAGCCACCGGGCTTTAAGATCATAAATCCCTTAATGGTGGAATAATCCATAAGCTCCGCTTTTTTAACCACATCCGTGTACCACTGTGCAAAATCAACATCCATGGATGTGATCTCTTCTACCAGCTTTTTGTCATTAGCCATTGTAAATCTCCTTTATGCTTTAAATCTGTACCCCATGCCCCAAACCGTCTCAATATACTCCGGCTGGGAAGGGTTCTTTTCCAATTTGTCACGGAGGCGGTTTATGTGCACTGCCACCGTTTTTATATCTCCGATGGAATCGGCATTCCAAAGATTTTCAAATATCTCATCCTTGGAAATCGTTTTATTTGGCCTCTCCACCAGATACATCAAAAGGTCATACTCCCTGACGGTAAGTGCTATGACCCTGCCGTCAACCGTAACCTCATGAGTGCCCTTATCTATGGACATATTCCGGATCTTTATGGTATTCCCCGGTTCCTCGTCTGCCCCCGTAAGTCTCTTGTACCTTTGTATATGTGCCTTGACCCGGGCCACCAGTTCTCCCGGTGAAAAGGGCTTTGTCATATAATCATCGGCCCCCAGCCCCAGCCCTCTGATCTTGTCTATATCATCCTTTCGCGCGGAGATAAGAATAACTGGTGTATCCTTATTTTCCCGGATCTTTTTTACTATGGAAAAACCATCGGCACCCGGAAGCATAACATCCAAAAGCACCAGTTCAAAATCCTCCTCGAGGGCCCTATTCTGTCCTGAAATACCATCGCTTTCGGTTATAACCTCAAAGCCGGAAAGCGACAGGTAATCCCTTTCCAATTCCGCGATGGCATCCTCATCCTCAATTATCAAAACTCTGTCCATATGTCTGTTTTTCCATCCCCAAAAATGTGTCTGTTAATTTCTGTCTCCTAAAACTATGCCTATCGAAGTGCCACGCCCCAATTCACTTTTGGCCCATACACTTCCTCCATGATCCTCTATAATCCGTCTCACCAGCCAAAGTCCCACACCTGTACCGGAAATGCTGCCATTTGCCTCGCTGCCCCGATACATGCTGTCAAAAATACAGGGGAGCTCTGATTCCCTGATACCCTTGCCGTTATCACTTACAACAAGCTGTAATCCCTCCGGCACCCGACTTAGCTCCATGTCTATATGACAGGTATCCTTTGATCTGTATTTGACGGAATTTTCCACCAGATTATCCAGTGCCCGCCTGATGTATACCGGATCAGCATTGATTATACCGCTACCATCAGTATTGTCGGTAAAGGATAGCTCGGCTTTTCTTACCAAAAGATCCGCCGATGCAGACTTAGCATAATCTCTTAAGGCATCGGATACCGAAATGCTTTTCATATCGTATGACATACCCTCACCGGTCATCCTGGCATAGAGCATGAGATCGGAAAGCAGTCCGTCCATCACCTTAGTCCTGTCGATAATGCGGTCTAAATACGCCTCTCGTTTTTCCGGGGTATCTGCCACCCCGTCCCTGATCCCTTCCGCATATCCGCGGATCACGGTAATGGGCGTCCTGATATCGTGGGCCAGCCCCAAAAGAAGCTGCCTTTCTCTTTTTTCGTTTTCTTTTCTGATATATCTGCCGTGCAGCACTGTGATAACTATAACTGCTATAAATCCTGCCGCCAAAAGAGCAGATATCAGATAATCCAAAAACAAGCCGTTCAAAAGATAATGCCTCAACTATGTATGATACCAATTCAAGCAAGCCTGATGCTGCATCTTTGTTCGTTGTCACACAAAAAAGAGCCGAAGTACAAAGACCACGGCTCTATTTTATCATATTTTTGCGATATTAAAAGCTTTTTTACAGCGATGCTTTTAACGCATCCACTTTGTCAAGCTTCTCCCAGGGGAGATCAAGGTCGTTACGGCCGAAATGACCGTATGCAGCTGTCTGCTTGTATATGGGACGGCGAAGATCAAGCATCTTGATAATACCTGCAGGTCTGAGATCAAAGTTCTTTCTGACGATCTCAACCAGCTTCTCTGAATCAACCTTGCCTGTACCAAAGGTATCCACATTGATGGAAGTGGGCTCTGCTACTCCGATAGCATACGAAAGCTGGATCTCGCACTTGTCAGCAAGACCGGCTGCAACAATGTTTTTAGCAACATATCTTGCAGCATAAGCAGCAGAACGGTCAACCTTGGTGCAGTCCTTGCCGGAGAATGCACCGCCGCCATGACGTGCCATTCCGCCGTAAGTATCAACGATGATCTTGCGGCCTGTAAGACCTGCATCACCATGAGGTCCGCCGATAACAAAACGGCCTGTAGGGTTGATGTAAAATCTGGTCTTTTCATCTATAAGCTCTGCAGGAAGGACGGGATCAAACACATACTTTTTGATGTCCTCATGGATCTGCTCCTGAGTAACATCTTCATCATGCTGGGTGGAAAGTACAACTGCCTCAAGCCGGGTAGGCTTTCCATCCTCATCATATTCAACAGAAACCTGGGTCTTTCCATCGGGACGAAGGTACTTAAGTGTGCCGTCCTTTCTAACCTCTGTAAGCTTCTTGGAAAGCTTGTGAGCAAGAGAAATGGGATAAGGCATGTACTCGTCGGTCTCATTTGTGGCATAGCCGAACATCATACCCTGATCGCCGGCACCTGTGTCAAGGTCGTCTGTCAACACACCCTCTTTTGCCTCAAGAGCCTTGTCAACGCCCATGGCGATATCCGAGGACTGCTCGTCGATAGCAACCAAAACAGCACAGGTGTTACCGTCAAAACCGTAAGCGGACTTATCATAACCGATCTCTTTTACGGTGTTGCGAACGATGCTCTGAATATCAACATAGGCATTGGTGGTGATCTCACCGGTCACAAGAACAAATCCTGTGCAGGCTGCCGTCTCGCAGGCAACACGGCTCATGGGATCCTCAGCCATGCATGCATCCAGAATCGCGTCGGATACTGCATCGCAGACCTTATCCGGATGTCCCTCAGTAACGGACTCCGATGTAAACAACAATTTTTCCATAACTAATCTTTCCTTTCTGAATTGGAAACAATGATTATTCGCAGCACCTGTCTTGGCGGTACCGCTAAATGGTCACAACCACCCATAAATCTACACTCCCATCCGGCCTTTGTCAAGGAGTATCCGGCTTTTACCTACAAATATGAAAAAGTGTATGCTTTATGCACATATACTATAATAACTGTCCCTAATTAAATCTTGCGTTTGCATCATTTTTTACATATAATCAAGATGTAGAGTTATGTTTTGGGAATTTTTTATGGGAGTTTTACATGCAGGTTCTTAATGTTTCAGATTTGCGGCCGGGGATGATCGCAGCAGAAAATATCATTACAAAGCGCGGTCAGACCATCGCTACCACCGGGACAAAGCTTACTTCGCCCCTTATCGCCAGGCTTTCTTTTTATAATGTTGAAACAGTGTCCGTCGATGAGGAAAAGGTAGAAGCCCCTGCGCCGGAGCCTGTGGTGGAGACGAAAAAACCCACCATAAATGAGACTATTTCCTATACCAACAGACTTAAAGCCGCTCCTGAATACCAGGAGTTTCAGGTCAATTACTCCATCGCATTAAACGAGTTGGAGGATACATTCATAGATATAATTGAATTCAAGGGAATTAACTTCGATCAGGAGAGGATTCTTTCCACGTTTTCTCCCCTCTATCACCACAAGACTTCACTTGATATACTTACACTTTTACAGACTATGGGAGGCAGCGATGATACTGTCTATGCCCATTCCATAAATGTGGCGCTGGTTTCCAGAGCTATCGGCAAATGGCTTAAAATGGGCCGGCAGGAGCTTGATGATCTCACCATGGCAGGTCTTTTGCACGATCTCGGCAAGGCTAATGTTCCTCCCGAAATACTTAATAAAGCAGGAAAGCTCACAGACGAGGAGTTTGCCATAATAAAAAATCACGCCCTGGACGGGCGTAAAATGCTTAAGGAAGTTCCCCGTATAGACCCCAGGTATTTAAATGCCGCCTCACAGCATCACGAGCGGAGTGACGGCACCGGTTATCCCCGTCAACTCACCGATGACGAAATTGACGATTTCGCTGCCATCATAGCAATTGCAGATGTGTACGATGCCATGACAGCCAGCCGCAGCTATCGAAATGCGATGTGTCCCTTTCAGGTTATAGCAGCTTTCGAGCGAGATGGCCTGTCCAAATACCACACTAAGTATATTCTCACATTTCTTGAGCATATTGCCACGGCACACCAGAACAGCCTTGTGGTTTTATCAAACGGATCCAGAGGCCGCGTCGTCTACATCAACAACTCTTCTCTTTCAAAGCCCATTGTAGAGTTATCCGATGGCACCATGCTCGATCTATCCAGACAGACCGAGCTTTCTATCACCTCTATCCTTTGATCACTTCTTTTTTCCGGAAAGTGTAACTCTGGGGGTAGGGCCGTTGGAAGTATTTCCTCCGGTGCCGGTGCCTCCGGAATTAGTATTGGTTTTCTTATTGGTATAGGTCTGATACCTGCCATCATAGGCGTATGAGTTCAACGAAGATGTCAGATCCCCACCTGTAAATATATTGTAAGAGGATGTCTTTGTGTCCGGTGATGTAAAGAAAATGTAGTTTGCATCCTTGGGCAGTTTTATAGCAACAAGAGTATCATCCGACGAATTAAGTACGCCGAGATTATCCCCCGATTTAAGGTTGGGGGTATAATTCTGTGTACCGTTTGTATTTGTACCTGTATTGGTATTATTGGTAGTTGCAGGAGGGATCACCCCCTCAATAAACGGCTGGTTTGAAGTGGTAGGCAAAGTATTGCTGCCGGTACCCTTATCACCCACGCCAAGCACAGTTGCTCCCTTTCCAATCTTAAACTTTCCGGTGAAGGAAAAGATGGATTTCTTGGTATTGTCGGGTCCGTAGATTACAGTATTGCCTCCCAAGATATTTATATTGCCAGAGGAATAAATACCATTACCGTCAGGCTTAAAGGAAATCGCGCCTCCGCTTCCCGTTGCATTTCCGGTGCCTGTTGTGGCAGCTGAAGATGTGCTGGCCATGGTGCCGGCACCCTTTCCCGTAATGGTCTTACTACTATCTATCATCACGTTGACATATCCGCTGTAAATATTGACATTATTGTTCTTATTACTAACCGATACCCTCCTGTATTTATTGAAAGTGCTGTCCTCAAACTCATAGGTTTTTGAAGTGGAATATCCATAAATACCGGTACCGGAGGTATACATTTTGACCTGAGTGGTATCATTTACCATATTCTCGGTACCAATGTTGATCTCCGGAGCTTCTAGTCCCCTGTATGCCTGGGATATGGTTATATCCGTATCGTTTATAATGTTCATGCCCTCATCTGACATTATGGCCGAACCACCTGATGACAGAGCATAAACTCCACCTGTTAAAAATATGGTGTTGTAGCTTTTTAATGCGGGAGAAGGGGATCCGATGATATACAGGTCCTTTTCTGCGGCCGCATAGCCTGTTCCAGTCAAATTATTGGACATGGATCCGGCTGCGGTGGTATCTATGGTGATCTTGCCGCCGGAAATTGAAAGCATGCCTGCGGATATCTGTACACCGCTGTCACCGGCCTTTACGGAGTATGTGAATCCCTCCCTGCCTGCAAGTATACCGGCATGACTCCCGGTATTATAATTGACATACTCGGTAATGGTATCGATCTTATTTTTCGTGGTGGTGGAACGGGTATTATACCTGTTGGCACCAAGACCCTGATCATAGAAATCGGTTGCGCCATAATCATAGGCGGTAGTGATGGAAATGGTACCGCCACTGATATCCACATTTCTTCCCTCAATACCGTCACCCTTTATTCCTGTCATGGTAACCGTGCCGCCGCTGATCTTGGATGTACCACTTGGAGTAAGGAATCCATCCTGTCCGGTACCGGTAATGTTTACAGTGCCGCCGGAAATATTGATGTTGCCGTTGTCACTGCGGATACCCTGCTTCTGATTTGAGACTAAATTGAGCTCTCCACCGGTAACCGCCACTCCGATATTCTTGCCGTAGAGGCACTCGCCATTGGTGGCAAAGGTCAGTGTTCCGTTATTAACAGCTATCTTGCCTACTGCGCAGACCCCGGCAGAAGGAATATGGGTGCCGTAATCGGTCTCAGCCGTCATGCCATCGTTTATGGTAAGGCTTCCGGTGTCGTCGTTTCCAAAGCGTGTGAAACGGATATATCCCGAGGAGCCGTCATATATGATACCCTTTGCGGGATCGGTTGAATATCCGCCGGAGCCCGTAATGGTGTTTGCACCCTCCATTTTTATCTCAACAGCCTTGGTATTGCCTCCGATGCTGATGACCGGGTTATCATCATTTACCGTGGAATTGTTGATGGTAAGTCCTGAAAGAATGAGGTTAACGGTACCCATGCTTTTTTCGTCTTTGTTTACCGTAACACGGGTATTGGTTCCCGAGCCTGTAAGCACGTAAGTTCCTGCCTTGTTGATATCAACAGTAGCCATGGATGAGCCGTTTGAAATGGTAAGTCCGTTTTCATTGGCAGCTTTTATGTTAGAATCCCCGAAAGTGATCTGATTTACTATCGTATAGGTATATTTTTTATATGACTTTGCCGCCAGGTTAAGCCAGGGTTGGGTAACCTTAGTCTTTTCCTTAACTGCTATCAGTCGAAGTGTCGTAGTCTTGCCGATCTTAACTGACTTTGTCTTTTTGGCCTTAATTCGATTTTTAACAGGAATGTTCTTGGAAGAAAAAGAATAATAAACATTGTAGCCCTTTTTGGCCTGGATCTTTATGGTCTGCTCTCCGTTGTATTTGCCGGTCTCGTGGGAAAGCTTATATCCCTTACCGTTTACAGCGTATGTCTCCGTCGTCTCTGTGGAGGCCGCAGCATCCGCATTTTCCGTAGTAGTATCCGTGGTGGTTGTATCCGTCCCGGTGGTGGAAATATCCCCTGCATAGACATGAGAAAGCGGAAGCGCTGAAAAGAAAAGCACTGCCGCCGCAAAAATTCCGGATATTAAAATATTTCTCATTTTCATATAAAAACCCCCTGGATACTGAATTTATGTCATATCTAAGAAACCTGCAAAATAAACTTCTGGATATCTCTTTCGGATGAGGCCATCCTTATATCTGCTCCCAAGCCTCGAAGCTTGGCGTCAAAGGTCTCATATCCTCTCAAAATATAGTGGATATCATCTACCACGGTAATGCCCTCAGGCGCCGAAAGACCCGCAATAACTAACGCCGCCCCCGCACGAAGATCCGGAGCCGAAACCCGGGCACCTGTGTAATTATCCACTCCCGTGATAATGGCTATATTGCTTTCCACCTGAACCTGTCCACCCATTCTGCGAAGCTCGTCCACATATTTGAACCTGTTTTCAAATATACTTTCGGTAACGGTGGATGTGCCACCGGCAAGCCCCAAAACCACCGTCATCTGAGGCTGCATATCTGTAGGAAATCCCGGGTAGGGAAGGGTGGTAACCTGAGTATGTGAAAACTCGCATCCCGAAGCCTTGACACGGATTGCATCGTCATATTCAGCAATACGGCAGCCAACCTCCAAAAGCTTGGCAGAAATGGCCTCCATATGCTTGGGGATGATATTCCTGATGGTAACATCGCCATGAGTGGCTGCTGCTGCGCACATAAATGTGCCGGCCTCGATCTGATCAGGGATAACCGAATACTCTGTACCATGAAGTCTGCCCACTCCCACAACACGGATAACATCGGTACCTGCGCCACGGATATTGGCACCCATACTGTTAAGGAAGTTGGCCACATCAACTACATGGGGCTCCCTGGCAGCATTTTCAATAATGGTCTTGCCCTCGGAAAGAGAGGCTGTCATAAGAATATTGATGGTAGCACCCACGGAAACCTTGTCCATGTAGATATGTCCGCCCACAAGTTTCTGAGCCTCAGCGCTGACAAGTCCGTACCTGGTATCAACCGTGGCCCCAAGAGCCCTGAAGCCCTTGAGATGGAGATCTATGGGCCGGGCACCTATGGCACATCCTCCCGGAAGAGCGACCTCCGCCTTTTTATATTTTCCCAAAAGCGCTCCCAAAAGATAATAGGATGCGCGGATCTTTTTGATATAATCGTAGTCCACACTATAGGATCCGATGGTAGCTCCATTGATCCTGACTGTATGACGGTCTATTCGGTCAACCTTTGCTCCGATGCCCTCTATGGCATCAAGCATAACATTGATATCGTTGACATCGGGAAGATTGTCTAAAACGACATCCTCATCCGTCATGATGGCTGCAGCCACAAGTCCAAGGGCAGCATTTTTGGCACCGCCGATATCTACGCAGCCGAGAAGCGGTTTTCCGCCTCTTATCACAAACTGGTTCATCGCTTAAAAAGTCTCCAATCCTCTAATGGTGTAAGAATGTCTTACGGCATTCTCTGAAGTTGTCATGCTTCGCAAGACAACAACCTAATAAGGTGTAGGAAACCTGATTTACAGATTTCCGACCGATATTATACCACAATTAGTCCTCGATTTACAGTACGGGATATAAAATTTTCCTACTTGTTGTAAAATGGAGATATGGTATAATATTCTTAGACTTCTTATGGAAATGCTGATCAGATCAGCATTTTCTCATGGCGGTTTAAAAAGACCGCAAATTTAGCAGAGAATGGGGGGATGACATATGAAGATCAACATCACCGGGAGAAACATCGAGCTCACAGACGGACTTAAGTCCGCAGTTGAGGAAAAGCTTTCCAAACTTGACAAATTTTTTACGGAAGATACACAGGCTAATGTTACACTGTCTGTGGAAAAGGACCGACAGAAGATCGAGGTTACCATACCCGTCAAGGGACATATCATCCGGTCTGAGCAGGTTAGCAACGATATGTATGTTTCCATCGATCTTGTGGAGGAGGTTATTGCCAACCAGATGAAAAAGTACCGTAACAAGATCATCTCCAGACAGCAGGAACCCGGAGAGTTCTTTACGGAGGATTTCATCAACAAGGCAGAGGAGGATGATGAGGAGGTTTCCATCATCAGGACCAAGCGCTTTGGCGTCAAGCCCATGTATCCTGAGGATGCATGTGTACAGATGGAGCTTTTAGGACATAATTTCTTCGTGTTCCGCAACGCTGAGACAGACGAGGTAAATGTTGTCTATAAGCGCAGAGGCAATACATACGGACTTATTGAGCCCGAGTTTTAATACATGGCTGACTCTACCGGAAAAACTTCACATTTTTCACGGTACCTTAAAAAGCTAAGAACGGAGTCGGGACTTTCACAAGAAGAATTAGCAAGTCTCATAGGGACATCCAATTCTACAATATGTCGCTATGAAAGTGGTCGCCAGGTACCTTCCAAGTATTATCGAGCCAAACTGGCTGATGTTTTTGGAGTGCCTGGCTACTCTCTTTTTGATGAAGACTCCATCCCAGGGGCGTATCTTCCGGATGTTAAGATCGAAACCCAGGATCGTATCCGTCACGCCATGCTTACCGGGGATTACAACTATATTGACGATACGGTTTACAGGATACACACTTTAGACAGTCGGGATGCATACGATTCCGATATCACCCAGATCGAAGCCTATCTTAAAAATTGGTCATTTTTCCATCAGGGAGCATTAAAAGATCACATCTTAGATCGGCTCATCGAGTGTATCCGTATCACCCGGCCAAAGTTTTCTCTTGAAATCGTGCAAGTCGATGGCCAGCCCGACACCCCTCTTAACTACATTGAGCTTAATATTTTAAATGCCATAGGAGTGATGTGCATTCGTTCCGGCGACGGTAATACTGCCATGCGGCTTTTCGGCATCCTGCTCAAGGAATGTGAAAAGGGTATGCTTCCCACGGAAAAGAGATTCTTCCAAAAATGCATTCTCTCCATCAATCTTGCAACTGCTCTCAGAAAATCAGGGCTTGCCGACAAAGCAAGAGCTCTGCTTCATCTGTATTGCAAGGATGCCTATATGTATGGAACCCCGTTTTTGTGCATGCATCTTCTGATAGGCATGTATTTGTGCCGTAAGAATTCCAGGACTATGGAAGCGGAAAAGCGGCACGCCACATTATACCACCAGATCTTTTCGGATAATTTCGGACTAAAAAAACGGCTCATATCACTTGAGCATGAAAATGAAAGCGGGATAATGATACTTTAAACCGGAGGTTGTTTTGAAATTACATGTTGTGGTCAATCCCGCCGGAGCTTCCGGCAGGACGGGAAAAAAGTTTGAGACATTACGCCCTATCCTCGATGGCTGCGGTCACGAGGTTGAGATACACTACTCCACCAGGGAGCATGGCATAGGAGCCATCTGCAGGGAGATAACCTCAGCTCCCCCGGAGGAGGAACTATATATCATTCTCATGGGTGGCGACGGCACCTTAAACGAGGCCATCAATGGGATGGATCACATCGAGCGCATCCATTTAGGATACTTGCCGGCAGGCTCTGGCAATGACCTGGCCAAATCCCTGGAGCTTTCCAGCAAGGATTTAGATAACACTCTTAAAACCATATTAGAACTTAAGGACAGAAAAAGCATGGATATCGGCGAGATCATTTACGGCGATACAAGTGATGTGCTTTTCGATGAGGATTCCATAGGCACAAAAGATGCTGATGGAGCCATTCACAGACGATTCCATGATTCCACCGGACTGGGCTTTGATGCTGCCATCTGCCAGGCTGCAGATGCATCCAAATATAAAAATCTGTTAAACAAGCTTCGTCTCGGCAAGCTTATATATATCTTTAACGCAATAAAGCTGATATTTTCACTAAAGCCCGCCCACATTACGATTACCATAGACGGCAGATCCACCGTGTATGACCGGTCCATGCTCTTTGTATGCATGAATAATAATTATGAGGGTGGCGGTTTTAATTTCTGCCCCGATGCCAAAAATAATGACGGGATCCTCGATATATGTATCGGGACTCCCGCCAAAAATATGGATTTCTTTAAAATTTTCCCCACTGCCTACAATGGCAAACATACTATGTTTGACTCCATCCACACGGACAAAGGCAAGCTCATCCATGTAGTCTCAGACTCTTTCGAGTGGGTCCACACCGACGGAGAGGTCAAATGCAAGTCCAAAGAAATAACCATCCGCCTGCTGCCTGAGCAAATTAAACTACTGATGTAGGCGGTTGTTGCCTTGCGAAGCATGGCAACTTCAGAGAATGCCGCAAGGCATTCTTTCCTTACGGCATTCAGGCTTCTCATCTTTTCACTATCTTGTTAAGAACAGCTCCTATTGCAGCCACAAGTATAGCTGCCACTATTGCCTCGATGACACCATTAAAGGATATTACTCCCATGATAGCCCCTGCCACTGCATCGGGTTCTATTGAAAGCGCCTTTGCATATGCATCCTTGTATAGGATATAGATGCCGGGCATAACCAAAAGTGTGTTGGTAAGGGCTCCTATAGCTCCTGCCAAAGCGTAACCGATGTAGGTTCCCTTTGCTCCCGAAACTATCTTTGTAAATCCCCTGAAAGCAAAATAGGGGATCACGCCCACAAGTATACGGGGCACAAAGCAGATCAATGTGCTTTTAATAATGCCGGAAGGTCCTATAGTGCTGGATGCAAGTATAGGCGAAAAAACAAAAGCCGAAAGGGATGTGGGCATAACAGTGTTTTTCACAAAGCTTGTCATGCCGAAAACAAATCCTAAAAACGCGCCTCTTTTAGGCCCACAGAAAAGCGCCCCTAAAATGACCGGAATGTGGATAACTGTTGCGTTGATAACCACGAGGGGTATGTACCCCAAAGGGGTAAATGACATAAGGATGATAATGGCTGTGAAAAATGCGGTAAGCACCATAAGATATGTGCTGCCCGTTTCGTTGGTTGTGGTAAAAGCTCTTTCTTTCATGAGTCTCTTCCTCCTTTTTAAATTTTTAATCTGATCGCCGATATGGATAGATTCCTAAATAATGGTAACCTTCCAAAGGCTAGTTCATCATATACTATATCGGGAGAATTTGCAACTTATAATAGAGTAAAATATCAAAGTGTGCTAAAATCAGATTGGTGTGACTACATAATAGTTTCGGAGGTCTGATTTATGAAGTTTAAAAAGGCTTGTGCCCTTGTGCTTTCTGTTTTAATATCCGCTTCTGCTGTCCTGCCTGCGGCGGCAGCCTCCCCTGCCATTTCCATCACAGGTGATGAGACGGTAGGATCGGGGCTTATGGGCAGTCAGATGTCAATTCTCTATGATTCCAGTATCGGCATGCCTACCTCGGAGGCAAATGCTATAGCCCAGACAGCCGACGGTTTTATTTGGATCGGCAGCTATTCGGGTCTGGTCCGCTATGACGGCAACAGTTTTTACAGGTTTGACCCTTCAAGCGGCATTTCCAATGTTATCTCTTTATATGTGGATTCTGCTGACCGGCTTTGGATCGGCACCAACGACAGCGGTCTTGCACTCTATCAAAACGGTAATTTTACAACTTTTAACACTGATACGGATTTAAAATCCGCTTCCATACGAAGCATCACCGAGGATGGAAACGGCAACATCATAGCAGGCACTACTGCCGGCATATATTATGTTGATAAAGAGCTGGCCCTGCACCGAGTTGATGACGAGCGCATAAATGAACTTTACATCTATGCCATCCAAAGCGACGCTGATGGCACCGTTTACGCCAACTCCCGGGCAGGAGATGTTTTCACAATAAAGGATCTGTCCGTGGACCTTTTCTACCCTGCATCTGAGTTCGGGGAAAGTACCGTCTACAGCATACTTCCGGATCCCGATAAAGACGGTTATGTGTATATCGGCATGTCCGATACCAATATATTTTATGGCGAGATAGGCAACATCCTGAAAAACCACAAGGTATACAATACAAAAGAGCAGGCGAGCATCAATGCCATGCTCTATACGGATGGCAGGCTTTGGGTCTGCACCGGCGACGGCATTGGATATTTCACCGACTCCAAGCACTATACTCCCCTCAGTGATATCGCCATTACAAGCTCTGTAGACAGTGTAATGCAGGATTACGAGGGCAACCTTTGGTTTACCTCTTCCCGTCAGGGTGTCATGAAGCTTACCAAATCTATTTTTACCGATGTAAACCGCTATGACGAACTGCCCGAAGTTGTCTGCAACACGACCTGTGTGTATAATAACCAGCTTTATGTGGGAACTGATGCCGGGCTTATGATCCTTAACCACAAGTTAAAAAGGGTCAATAATGAGATCACCGATATGCTTTCCGACATCAGGATCAGGAGCATGAAAGCGGATTCTAAGGGAAATCTGTGGATCTGCACCTATGGTGATTACGGACTTTTATGTCTGCATTCCGACAATACCTACGACAGCTATAATGAATCCAATTCAGAGATCTGTTCAAACTGGGTGAGGACTGTAACAGAACTTTCCAACGGAGACATAGCCGTATCCTCCAGCGGCGGAGTTAACTTCATTAAAGATGGCGAGATCACTGCCACCTTTGACCAGAGCAAGGGTGTCTCCAATTCGGAGATCCTTACCATATCCGAGGATCCAGGCAACGACGAGCTTTACCTGGGAAGTGACGGTGGCGGCATCTATGTACTCAACGCCGTAAACAACAAAGTTGGGCATTTAGGTATAGCAG
>JAEEGL014503173.1_pt1 | contig 18448 bp, 16 predicted proteins | sample 9134231 | NCBI WGS metagenome assembly JAEEGL01 (sample SAMN16246548, study PRJNA631951) | gut metagenome | biome: gut microbiome; feature: rumen; material: fiber-attached | host: Bos | place: Iran: Karaj | collected 2018-10 | reverse complement strand
GAAGACTGATTGAAATGAACGAACCCCCGGCTGTTGCCGGGGGTTTTTTTGTGCGGAGCGAAGGGGGATTGAGGTTAAGGCGGCGGGCGATTGATAATCGCCCCTGCAAGAGATCCTTCGCTGCGCTCAGGATGACAGGTGTGGTTATAAGTTTTAGGCATAGGGGTTGGAGGCGGAACGCCGGACGCGCTTCGGCGCTGCGCTCAGGATGACAGGGGTTCATAGAGAAAATGCAAAAAAAAGAACCGCCGGAGGGCGGTTCTGTCTGTTGGTTTTAAGATTAATCAGCCGGTGATTTTTCTGAAGCCGAGCTTTGCGCAGATTTCGTCAGCCGCTGCGTAGAAATCTTCGACGCTGCCGTCGTTGAGGAGCTTGACGTTTGCCATTTTTTCGGTTTCGCTGGTGTGGAACTGCGCCTCTTCGCCCTTGTCAAATTCGCGAAGCTTATTGACATCTTTGCCGTCGCGCTCGGAGCCGCGAGCGAGCATTCTCGCATAGCGGACTTCGTCGTCGCTGATTACGACGTCAACAAGGAAGAAATCGTCGCCGAAGGCGTCTTTGAAGAGTTCTGCATCTGAAGGAGGACGGATGCCCGAAACGAGGTAGCAGGGAGCGTCGCTCTCTTTGACCTTTTTGATTATCTGCTTCGGGAAAAAGTCCTGACCGTTTTCGCTCATATATTTTTTGGATGTTGCGTGAAGATTGTCGCGGGTGAGTTCAAGGCCGTCTTTTGTTGCGAGCTCGCGAACGACGTCGCCGATTGAAATCATCGGGAAGCCGTAGTTTTTTGCGACATATTCAAGAAAGAAATCTTTGCCTGTTCCGTTTTTGCCTACTGCTGCAAGGACCATTTTTAATACCTCCGAAAAATAAATTTCCAAACAATTATTTTACATTATTATATATGTTTTGTCAAATATTGACAAAACGGATACTTTTGTTATAATAAGTTCATAAAGCAAGGTCGATTTATAAGGGCTGATGCGAGCACTCCATGATGAGAGTGCACGGTGTGGAGTGTTCTAACAATACACCTGATTCATGTAACTTATTTGTAGGGACATTGAATCCGGCAGGTTCACCTGTCAGATTCAGTGTCCTTTTTTTATTACAAAAGGAGAAATGATTATGAAAACAAAAAAACGAATTGTAATGCTGATTGACGGTGAGAACATCGGTGCCAAAAGGAACGGAGAAATCAGCAGAATCTGCAAGGAAAGAGGTGAAGTATATGAAAGTAAGGTTTATCACCGTCAGAAAGATATGGCAACACGTCAATGGTCCGAAGAATGCAGAAAAAGCAAAATGAAAGATATCTGCCTTTATGGCGGACCTTGCAAAAATAAGGTTGACAAAAAAATACAAGAAGATGCAAAGAGATATATGAAAGCATCGGATGTTGATGAAATCTGTATTGTGACATCTGACGGAGGTTTCGCCCGCCTTAAAAAAATCGCCAAATCATCAGGGAAGAAAATTCTATTCATAGGTGAGAAGAAAGCACCCGAAAAGCTTCGCAAAGCAGGGTGTTTCGTTGAACTTAAATGAAATACCGGTTCTTATTATTTACAGTTTTGACACAGGATGTTAAAAACGGTATAATAAAAAAGTAATAAATTTATTTTAAATAACTGAGACGGGTGTTGAAAATGAAGGAAGCAAGAGAGCGGTTTCCGCTTTACACACTGCTGATTGAAATAACAAAAAAATGCAACGCCGCCTGCGACCAGTGCGGCAGCCGCTGCGACATAAACAGCGAGGAGCTGCTCACGGGTGAGCAGATTCTTGCCGCCCTGCGCGACCTTAAAGAGAACATCGGCACCTACACGATGATTAACATCTCGGGCGGCGAACCGCTTCTGCGTAAGGACCTGTTTGAAATTATGACTGAGGTCAACGCCATGGGCTTTGACTGGGGGATGGTGTCAAACGGCTCGCTGATAACCGACGGGGTTATTGAAAAGATGAAGGCGAGCGGGATGAAGACGATTACGCTCAGTCTGGACGGTCTGCGGGAGACGCATGATTCATTGAGGCATCTGCCGGGCAGCTATGACAAAATTATTGAGGCGCTTAAAAAGCTGAAGGCGGCGGCATTCTTCGACCATCTGCAGGTGACGTTCACGGCGAACAAAAGAAATGTTTATGAGTTTGAGGAGCTTTATAAAATTCTCAACCCCATAGGTCTTGACTCGATAAGGGTGAGCTTTATGGACCCGATAGGCAGGGCGCTTGACAACAAAGACCTTCTGCTCGGCAGAGAAGAGATACTTTACCTTACGGGGCTTGCAAACAGAATAAATGCGAAAAAGAAAAACACTAAAATAATGTGGGGCTGCCCGCATTTTCTCGGCGGTCTGCTTGACAAAAGGCGGTTTATGTGCTTTACGGGCATATACGGGGCTTCGATTCTGGTAAACGGCGACATTTTTGTTTGCCCGAATGTTCCGCACAGGCAGGAGTTTATTCAGGGCAACATTTTAAAAGACAGCTTGAGCGAGGTCTGGAAAAACGGGTTTGAGTTTTTCAGGAACAGACCTCTGCCCGGAAAATGCGGAGAATGCGAATATAAAGAAAAATGCAAGGGCGACTCCGTTCACACGATGGATTTTGACTCGGGCGAGCCGCTGTTCTGCTACCGTGATTTTCTGAAAAATCCCGATGTGCAGAAATATAAGGAAGAACTTTTTGCAAGGGAGCCCGGTCTGAAATACTATGAGATTTCGGGTGATGACAGAGACGCTTATGAAATGATAATCGAGCCGGGCGCCTACCGTTCGATAAAGCAGTATTTTCACATCGGTGAGAAAAATCCGCTCTCGATGTTCGAGCAGCAGATGGCGCTTATCGGCTTTGAATACGGGAACACGGGCGTTGTGCGCTATGTAATACCCTGCGACGGGGCGTTCAGGGCGGAAGACAATGCGATTTTCAGCGGTAAAATACTGAAGACGGTTGAGGATGAGCTTGAAATAATAAACAGGAACTATTATAATAGTTCCGACAGAGGTCTGTGCGGCAGCGAGTGCAACAGCAGAAAGCCGATGAAGTTCTTAGGTTTTATTCACAGCCATCCGATGCAGAGCGAGCTGCAATACAGCACGGGGGACGACCGCATTCACGCGCGGATGCTCAGAAAATTCGGCTCATACACGGGTGTGCTTGTGAACCCCGCGGACTCAACAATAGGCGCATATTACGGCGAAGATTTAAAGCAGGCGAGACTGATTATACCGGAGGTGTAAATTATGGATTGGTTCTGGAGTTGGTTTGCCGGCACCGGGTTCGGCAGATGGCTGCTTGAGTGGTTCAGGGTGCTCCCGATGTATTACGGCTGCCCGAACAGCAAAAAGGCGGAAATACTGCAGATGAAGCGTTCGCTTTATAAGTAAAGGCAAAAGGGGGATAATGATTATGCGCGCGTTTTTCAGAAGAATAGCGCTCTGGTTCAAAAATCTTTTTCACCGTGACGAAGGCGGAGGAGGAGACCCCGGAGAATATATGGATTATTACGGCTGCCCGAACAGCAAAAGGGCGGCAAAGCTTCAGACTGGCAAAAAGACATTAAGATAAAAAAGATGAAAAGACGGTAAGGAGGTTTGCATTATGTGGTCATTTTTTGCGGGAATATGGGAGTGGTTCATCGGTCTTTTCCGCCGCAGAGACATAACGGGAGGAATTGAAAAACCGACAGACCCGTCAGACCCGGGCGAGTATATCTGCTATTACGGCTGCCCGAACAGCAAAAAGGCGGATAAGCTTCAACTCAACAAAAAAGCAATAAAATAAGAACAGATAATATTAAGGAGCATCCGTGCAGGGTGCTCTTTTGCTTTAATCACTTGAATATTCGGCGTAATGTGGTAAGATAAACATATCAGATAAAAGGGGAGATTGAAATGAATAAAATAACCTGCCCGAAGTGCGGGAGCAGTTTTGAGCTCAACGACACCGACTATGCGGACATTTTAAGTCAGGTGAGGAATGCTGAGTTCAGCAGGGAGCTTGAGCGCCAGGAGGAGAATTTCAGAAAAGAGAAGGAATCTGCCGTAAAGCTTGCCGTGGCGCAGTCGGAGACGGATTTTAAAGACGAAATCTCCGAAAAAGAGCGTGAGATTGAAAAGCTTAAATCACAGATTGAAATCAACAAGAAGAACAGCGACATGGACGCGCGAAACGCTGTTGCCGAAAAGGATGAGGAAATACTTAAACTCCGCAACCGCCTTGAAATGAGCGAAAAGGCGAAGGAAATGGATGTGCGCTCCGCCGTGGCGGAAAAGGACGCCGAGATAGCGAAGCTGAAAAGTCAGCTTGAGATTGACAGGTCGAACGCCGAGCTTAAGAGAAAATCGGCGGAGGAGCTGCACAGGGCGGAGCTTGAGCGCAAGGATGAAGAGATAGCGTTCTACAAAGACTTCAAGGCGAGGCAGTCAACGAAGATGATAGGCGAAAGTCTTGAACAGCACTGTATGAACGAGTTTAACAAAATACGGGCGACCGCCTTCCCGAACGCATATTTTGAAAAGGATAACGATGCGAGAACGGGCAGCAAGGGAGACTTCATTTACAGAGAGGGCGAGGGCGGCACTGAGTTTATCTCGATTATGTTCGAGATGAAAAACGAGGGCGACACGACGGCGACGAAGCACAAAAACGAGGACTTTTTCAAGGAGCTCGACAAGGACCGCAGGGAGAAAAACTGCGAATACGCCGTGCTGGTTACGATGCTGGAGGCGGACAACGAGCTTTACAACAACGGTATTGTCGATGTTTCATACAGATACCCGAAGATGTATGTCATACGCCCGCAGTTTTTTATTCCGTTAATCACTATTCTGCGCAACGCCGCACTAAATTCGCTGGCGTTCAGGCAGGAGCTTGCCCTTGTGCGCGAGCAGAACATAGACATCACGCACTTTGAGGAGAATATGGAGGCGTTCAAGGAGGGCTTTGCGAAGAACTTTGAAAACGCTTCAAAGAAATTCGCCGAGGCAATCGACGAAATTGACAAGACCATAGACCACCTGACGAAGGTGAGAAACGCACTGACGACGAGCGAAAAGCACCTTAATTCCGCGAACAACAAGGCGCAGGATTTAACAATCAAAAAGCTGACGAGGGGCAACCCCACGATGCAGGCGAAATTTGAAGAACTGAAAAACAAAAAGGAGAACTGAAAATGAAAAAAATAATTGCGGTTATTTTGTGCGCAACTCTGTTTGCCGCTTTTGTTCCCTGCGCTTTTGCAGCGGACGGACAGTCTTTCGGAGCATACAAGCATGTTATTATTATCGGAATTGACGGAGCGGGCAGATTCATTGAGAAGGCGGACACGCCCGAGTTTGACAGAATTTTCAAAGACGGCGCACTGACATACACGACGCGCACCGAGACAAAGACGGACAGCGCACCCAACTGGGGCTCGATACTTACGGGCGTTTCATACTTTGAGACGGGGCTTGAAAACGGGGTTTCCGACGAGAAGACGCGCACGAGTGAGTCGGAACACCCGACGTTATTCACATTTTTGCGCAAGGCGGACAGGGAAGCCGAGCTTGCATCTTTTGTTCACTGGGACAACATAAACCGCGGAATTATTGAGACGGATATTGACGTCAACAGGGTTGACATTCAGAACGATGAAAAACTGACTGACGCAATCTGCGAATATTTTGACGCGGGCAACAAGCCGGAGCTGTTCTTTGTTCAGCTTGACGACGTTGACGGAGCGGGACACGGCAAGGGCAGTAACTCCGAGGAATACTTCAGACAGATTAACATTACCGACGGATACCTCGGCAGAATCTATGATGCGGTTGAAGAAAACGGACTTATGGACGACTCTCTGTTTATTGTTGTTGCGGACCACGGTCACACGGCAGCGGGCGGTCACGGAGGAATAACGATGCGCGAGTCGCAGGTGACGCTTGCGGTAAAGGGCAAAACCGTTGAAAAGGGCGGAAAAATCGGCACGGAGGCGAGAAACCGCGACGTAGCGGCAATAGCGCTTTACGCTCTGGGCATGGAGCGCCCCGCAGAGTTTACATCGATTGTTCCGTCCGGAGTTTTCAGCGATGTCAAGGGAGAGACAAGACCGTTCTTCAAAGACCCGGCGGACGACATTCTCGGCTCGCTTGCCTGGTTTGTAACCCTGCTGACATCGGTTATAGGGATGTGAAAAGGTAATAGCAATCCCCGCAGGTCTGACCTGCGGGGCATAAACCGGTTTGATCGGGTGTTTTTCGATAACACAGAACAATTCAATATTATCAAAAAAAGTCATAGACAAAAACGGTGTTGTTCAGAAAAATACGAACGGCAAAGTCATTTCCGCGGAAATAAAGTTGAGGTAAAGCAGGGCTTTTTCGACAAACTTATTGCCTTCTTCAAAGCCCTTTTCGGCCTCCTGCCGACTGTGAAAATAAAACCGTAAACTGAAAAGCGGAGTTATAATCATTATTTAAAGTCTGTAATTACAGGGCATTAAAAAACAGCAGTCGGATGACTGCTGTTTTTGTTTGCGCTTTATTTCTGGTAAACCGTCAGGTTGGATTTGAAGAGGTTTTTGAAGAACCAGACGATTATTTTGAAAAATCCGCCGTTTACGGTTATTTCTTCGATGTCTTTTATTTCTTTGCCGTCGGCGTCTTTTATGATTTTATTGTCTTTGCCGACGAGCTTTAATGTGACGGTTTTGTTCTCTTTGAGGGCGCCGGTGTTGAATTCGCTGCCCTCGGAATCTCTGCCGCCCGTTATGCTCCAGACGAGCTTTGCGCCGTCGGGCAGGTCGGAGGCGTTTGCGTAAAGCTGAAGGTCGCAGCCGTAATCAACGCTCTTTTTGCCGATGTTTTTAAGAATAGTCACCTTGCTTATGCAGATGAACGAGGCGGTGAAGGTCATATTCTTTGCGGGCATTGTCGAAGGAACTGCAGGGCTCCAGACAAGCTTGTATCCGTTCGGTATTGCGACGGCGGGGGCTTTGACGGGGGAGCCGAAATCTATGTTATAAACCGTCTGCCTGCCGTCAACGGTAAAGGTTGCGGTGTAGGTGTTGACGGTGTATTCGGCGTAAATGCTTGTGCCGCCGGGCGTGAGGGTGTAGGAGCCCCATGCTCCGGTGTAACCCTCTTTTGCGGGAACGGAGGGGAGGTTGACGGACTTCTGACCGTAAACGTAGGTGACGGAGCCCACCTGCCTGCCGTCGGCGAAGAGCCGTGCGACATAAATCTGCTGAACGTATTTGCCCGTGCAGGTAAGGTCGTTTGCGGGCATTGTCGCGGGAACGGCGGGGCTCCAAACGAAATCGTAGCCGGGACGTTCCTCGACCTCGGGGGCGGTTACAGGTGTGCCGTAATCGACCTCGGATGTTTTGGTTTTGCCCTCGTAAATGAAGGTGAGGTTATATTTGTTGACGGTGTAAACCGCATTTATTGTCAAATCCTCGTGACCGAGCTCATACGGCTCCCAGACGCCTGTGTGGCCCTCTTTTCCGGGGACGGCGGGCTCGTTGAGCTTAGTGGTTTCGACCGTGAAGGCGACGGTTTTTATTGTTTTGCCGTCGGCGACGAAGCGGGCGGTGTAGTTGACGGGGATGAACTTTGCGTTGAAGCGGACATCGGTGTCGGGCATTTTGCCGAAATCGGTGACGGGCGTTGAAGTGCCCGGCTTAACCCAGCCCCTGAAGGTGTAATAATCCTTTGAAGGGTCGGCGGGGGCGGTGATGTTGATGCCGGGGCGCAGATAAATGTTGACATAGGGGTTTGAGTCAACGCTCCACAGGAGGTTTCTGAAAACGCTGAGGTCGGCGGACCCTGCGCTGTTTGCGACGAGGGCGCTCCACTGTGCGGAGGTGCCGCCGTAATATATGGTTATAAACTCGCTGTTCGGGTTTGTCTGCGAACCTATCTCGGTAACTATGCTGGTGTCATAAAAGGCGGTGACGCTGGCGGGAATCGTAATCTTTTCAAGCTTTGTGCCCGAGAAGACGGTTCTGCCGATTGTTTTTGTGCCAACGGGGAATTCTATTGATTTAAGGGCGGTGCAAAGCTGGAAGGCGCTTGTGCCGACCGTTTCGAGAGCGCTGCCCTCTTCAAAGGAGACAGACGAAAGGGAGGAGCAGTTTTTAAACGCCCAGGCGCCGACGGTGACAACGTTTTTTGAGATAATTACAGACTCGATTGCGAGCCCGGCAAAGGCGCTGTCGGCAACGGCGGTTACGGGTTTGCCGTCGATTTCAGCGGGAATTACAAGGGCTTTTGAAGCGCCTGTGTAGCCCGTTACCGTTATTGAGCCGTCTGCTTCGGTGTATGTGAAGTCACCCGATGCGAAGGCGGTGACGAAGCAGCCGCAGAGCATAAGCGCGGCGAGAAGGACGGACAGTGATTTTTTTAAAGCTTTCATTTTTTCACCCCTCATTTTGTGAGTTTTGCAGTCTGGCGCTGAGCCATGACGAGCTTTGCGTATATTCCGTTTTGCATAAGCAGTTCGCGGTGCGAGCCGGTTTCGGCTATTCTGCCTTTTTCAATGACAACAAGGCGGTCGGCGTTGCGAAGGGTTGCAAGGCGGTGGGCTATGGCGAAGGTTGTTCTGCCTTTGACGAGTTTTGCGAGGGCGTCCTGAATCGAGCTCTCCGTTTCGGGGTCGAGGGCGCTGGTGGCTTCGTCGAGTATGAGTATTTCGGGGTTGCGCAGAACGGCTCTGGCTATTGAAATTCTCTGCCTTTCGCCGCCTGACAGGTTAAGCCCGTTTTCGCCTACCTGGGTGTTGTAGCCGTCGGGAAGCTTCATAATGAAGTCGTGGGCGTTTGCCGCCTTTGCCGCCGCGATTACCTCGCCCGGCTCGGCTGTTTTGCGGGCGTAGGCGATATTGTCATAGACGGTGCCGGAGAAGAGGAAGGTTTCCTGGAAGACGACGCCGATTTTTTCGCGGTATTCGCTCTGCGCCATATCTCTTATGTTAATCCCGTTTACGGTGATTGAGCCGGTGTCGGTGTCGTAAAGGCGCATAATCAGGTTGATAAGCGTTGATTTGCCCGCGCCCGAATGGCCGACGAGACCTATCATTTCGCCCTGACGGACTGTAAGGTTGATGTCGCGCAGGACGGGCTCATACGCCTTGTAGCCGAACTGAACGTCTTTGAAGACGATGTCGCCGCCGAGCTGTGCGGGAACGGGATTTTCACAGTCCGCAACATCGGAGACTTCATCGGTGATTTCAAAAATTTTGATAAGACTTGTTGTGAGCTCGCCGAGCTTTCGCGGTATGCCCGAAAGCCACATAAGCGGCTGGTAGAGGTAGCCGAGGAACAGGCTGAACTCGAGGAGCTGACCTGCCGTCATTGTGCCGTTGAGAACAGCTCTGCCGCCGATGTAGAGCACGAAGAACTCGCCTATACCGGTGAAGAAGAACATAAAGGGGAAGGTCATTGCCCAGAGGTGCTCGTTGCTCACCGAAATGTCGGCAAGCTGGCGGCTGACGGAGGCGAATTTTTCAATCTCACGCTCTTCGCTGCCGAAGCTTTTGACAACCCTTATGCCCCGCACGATGTCGTGCAGGATGGAGTTTGCCCTTGACTCCCTGCGCCACTGTTTCTCGTATCTTATATGGATGAAAACCCAGAATTTACGCATGGCGTAGGAGACTACGGGGATGGGGAGAACGACGAGGAAGGTCAGAAGCGGGCTGATGTTGACGAGAATAACAAACACGACGATGAACATAACGAGCTTTTCGAGGGCATACATACCCTGCTCGGTTATGAACCGTTTGACCGTTTCGGTGTCGCGTGAAATACGTTTCATAAGGTCGCCTGCGGTTTTGCCCGACATTGACGACACGGAGAGGCGCTGGACCTTGTCATAAACATCCGTGCGAAGGGTGTTGGCAAGCGAGGTGCTGATTCTGTTTGCGCGGCGCTGGCTGAGTATTTTGAAAATCTGCCCGAAAATCTGAGCCGCGCCGAGCAGGAGGGTATAGAAGATTATATCGTGAACGGCTGTGCCGCGCGAGATTGCGGCGGCGCTCAGACCGTTGTCAACTATTCGTGAATTGATTACGGGGAGCATAACGCCGAAGCCCGTTGAGCAGAGAACGAGGAGACTTGCGAAGAAGAAGGATTTTGCGAAGGGCTTTGCTATGCCGAAAAGACGCTTTGCGAGGTAGCTTTTTTCAACGCAGAAAAGGCAGACATCGACACCCTTTGCGTAGTGCCTGCCGCATTTGGGGCAGATGCGGAAATCTGCGGTGGAAATCTCCGTCTCTTCGCCGGTGCGGAGGTAGTGGTTGACCACCTTTGCGAACTCGCCGGCTTCGCTTACCTGAGTCATGGAGAACCTGCACACGGTAAGGCAGTCCGACATATCGTCAGACGGATTCTCCGGGATGATTTCGAGCGTGCCGCAACCCGAACAGGTGCGTATGCCGAGTTCACCCGATGTCAGGGGAGAAGTGAATATTAACTTTTCGCCGATGTGCGCCGTGAGAGTCTGCCCGTCGAAGAACAGAACGCCGTTACACAGGGCGCCGTCGGGGGTGAGGTCAAACTTTGCTTTAACCTGCAAGGCTTTCACTTCCTTTTGACTGAGGTCGGTATCTTTCTGATTAATAAAGGTAGGGTTCAATCTTGCGCCTGCTTTTAGGCGGAATCTTCTGATAATCTTCGATTTTGAAGCGGTTGCCGTCGATGTCGGTGAGATAGACGGTGTTGCCCATCTGACGGATGCTTCTTGAAATATCCTTTACGGTGAAGGATTTTTTGAAGCCGCCGATTGACACGTCGAAGTAGAAGTTGCCCATTTTATCCTTGACGGAGAGAATCTCGTCAACGACGGGGCAGTAGTATCTTTGCGAAAGCTCGTTGTTTATGGCTTTGCGGTCTTCCTCCGGAAATTCCGAAATATGCCTGATAATGCCGAGCTCGTTTTTTTCGATGTCGGTTATGCAGATATAATCATCGGGGAAGTTGAGCGGAAGAGAGCGGGTGAGGATGACTCTTTTGTAAAGAGTGCCGTTAATCTGCGCGGTGAGAAAGCCGTTCTCCGCCGTTCTGAAAGAGCAGGAGGAGGGGTGGACATACTCGGAGGAGAGGGTTTCGGGAGAAATTGTCTGTGAATCAAATTCGCTTTTCATATTATTCCTCCTTTTTATCGTCGTCATCTTCGGGCGCTTCGCCGCTGTCATAAGAAATTATGCCGATTGTTTTAAGCGCCTCGGACTGAATTTTATACTGTTTATAGAACTCGCCCTTCTGCTGCAGGAGCTCGCGGTAGGTGCCGTATTCAATGACCTTGCCCTGGTCGATTACGGCAAGGTAGTCGGAGTCGCGCAGGGTTGAAAGGCGGTGCGCTATGGCTATTGTTGTTCTGCCTTTTTTGAGGTCCGTAAGCGATGCCTGGATTCTGCGCTCCGTTTCGGTATCCATGGCGGCCGTCGCCTCGTCGAGGATGAGGATTCTGGGGTTCTGGATAATCGTGCGGGCTATGGATATTCTCTGGCGTTCGCCGCCCGAAAGGCGCTGACCGCCCGAGCCGACTCTTGTTTCATAAGCGTCGGGGAGCTTCATAATAAAATCGTGGGTGCTCGCCGCCTTTGCGGCTGCGATGACCTCCTCCATTGTGGCGTCGGGCTTTGCATAGCGGATATTGTCGGCAACCGAGCCGATGAAAAGGTAGATATCCTGCGAGACCATGCCGACGTTTTTGCGGATGTCGTCAAGCTTTATGTCGCGCACATCAACGCCGTCGATGAGAACACTGCCCTCTTTTGCATCATAGAGGCGGGAGATGAGGTTTGCTATTGTGGTTTTGCCTGCTCCTGTTTTGCCGACAATGCCGAGCATACAGCCCGCTTCGATTTTAAGGTTCATTTTGCGTATGACGGGGCGTGCGGGCTCATACTCGAAGTCGAGCTCGCGCAGTTCGACGTCGCCGCGCATATCAGCAAGGGAGACGGCGTTTTCTTTCTCTGTTACATCGGGGGTTGCGTCGCAGACCTCGAAAACTCTCTGTGCGGAGTCGGCGCACCTTGACCACCAGTTTGAAACCCACGCCATAAAGCCGAAGGGCTCTTTGAGCATTTCAAGATAGACTATGTAGCTCAGAAGCGTGCCGATTGTGATTTTGCCCCTGGCGACCATTACGCCGCCTATGCCGAGAACTACCGTGGAGAGCAGGAAGATGAGTATTTCAAGCAGCGGGAAAAGGGTTGCCTCCGCAAGCGAGAGGCGGAGCTCCGCTATGCGAAGATCTTCGCTTGCCTTACTGAAATTGTCAAATTCGTCATCTTCGCGGGCAAACGCCTTGATGACGCGCTGACCGTTGATGTTGTCGCTTGTAAGGGATGAGATTTTTGCGTAATAGCGCCACGCTCTGTGGTGCATATTGCGGAATAGGCGGTCGCCCAGCACGAGGGTGATGAAAAGCATGGGAAGGGCAAAAAGGGCAATAAGAGTGAGCCGCCAGCTCATACGGAACATTATTACAAGCACGCCTGCCATTGTCGCTATGCTGACCACTATGCGGGGGACGCCATCAACGAAGAAATTGTAAATGTTGTTGGCGTCGCGCAGGATTCTGTCCATAAGCGAGCCCGTCTGTTTTGAAGAGTAGAAGCTCAGCGAAAGGCGCTGCATGGCGTTGAATATTTTTGTTTTGAGGTTGAACATAATGCGGGGCATTATTGAGCCGGTCACCCAGTTGTCTGCCGCCTGGAAGAGAACGCGCACTATTCTTATGCCGACTATGCCGAGAACGAGGGAGCCGAGCATACTGACAAGCTGCGCCTGTGTGAGCCCGTCCGGGTTGGCGAAGACCTTGTCGTAGAGCGTGCGGGTGCTTAACTGGGGAACAATGACGGAGATTGCCGCCTCGAGAATCATAAGGGCGAGGATGACGGCTATCTGCGCCCGGTGACCGCCGAAAAATCTGAAAAGGCGGATGGCGGTGGCGGAGGATTTGTTGTGTTTGCGGCAGTAATCCTGGCCGGGAGGGCAGGGCTCGCCGCATTTTTTGCACCTGCTGACGTTTTCATCGTCGCCGCCGTGATATTTGTAATCGCCCGTTTCTTTGAATTCGGAAAACGCCTTTATGAAGCCGTCGAAATCGCCGGCAAGACCTATTGAAAAGCGGGTGACGCTCGTCTGCTCTCCGCCCGAGTTCATAATAAGTCTGCCCGTCGAGACATACTGCTCGAGCTCGAACGAGTCAATTTCATCAACGGGGACGGAGATTATTTCATCGACGGTGTATTTTGCTTCAAGCGATTTTTTTCTGCTTTTTGATTTTACAACCTCGGCTTTGCCGAAGGCGGTGTAAAATCCTTTTTTGTCAAAGGCGAGCCATGCGTCGCGGTAGCAGGCGCCGTTATCCATATCGCCGGTGCAGCAGCACAGCAGGCCGTCGGTTTTAAGCCCCGCTTTTTCAAGCGCACCGCACAGGGCGGGCGGGAAGCGGAGTTCTTTTTTCTTTTTCTGACCGAGGTCTTTTTTCGGCGGTTTTTTTGCGGGCACGGCTCTCACCTCTTTTCTTTGAAACACTTTATAATTCGACGGTGTTTAATTATTGTTGATGCATATAAAATACCGGCAAAAATCTGCGGAATTGTTTACCCGTTGAACGCTGTCAGTTCAACAATTACGGGGTGGTGGTCGGAGGGGTAGATGTTGTTATATTTTGTCAGGTCCACCTTGTAGGAGGCGACGGATGTAATGAAATCGTTGACAAAAATGAAATCAATGGGCTTTGTGCGGGTGGCTTCAGTGAATGCGGAATAACCGTGATATGTAAGTGAATCCATTGTTTTTTCCGCAAGGAATTTTGAGTCGCGCAGACCCGAATCGAGAGCCATATTATACATAACGGAGCCCTCTTCATCGTTTAAATCGCCGGTGAAAACAACGGGAATATCCGGGCAGATTCCCGCAATCATCTTTGTGACGAGCGAGATTGACTCCTGCCTTGCGATTATGCCGATGTGGTCGAAGTGGGCGTTGAAATGGGCGTAGGTGAAGCCCGTCTGTTTATTTTTCAGAACGGCGTAGGTGCAGACCCTGTTGTAGTTTGCATCCCAGCCCTTTGAAACCTTGTCGGGGGTTTTTGAGAGCCAGAACGTGCCGCTGTCAACGAGGTCGTATTTTGCTTTGAGATAAAACACGGGGCTTGCCTCGCCCTTGTTGTCTTTGTCTCTGCCGGCGCCGACATAGGCGTAGTCTGACTTCATCTCATCGCTGAGCATTTCAAGAAGGGAGACGCTTGCCTCCTGGCAGCCGAAGGAGTCGGGCATATAAACCCTGATGTTTTCGGCGAGCAGGGGGACTCTTTTTTCGGGAGCATACTCCCCGACGCCCGAAACCTTGAGGTTGTAGGTCATTACGGTAATGCCGCATTCGCTTTTTGCCTCGGGGAGATTTTCAGGGTTGACCTTTGTAACGGGGGTCGGCGTGTAGAACAGAGCTATGAGCGCTGTGAAAAATGCAATTATTTTCATCATAAGGCAATCACTCCGGTTTTTTGAATATTTATATTAATTATAATATAGAAAAAACAATAATACAACAAGCAAAATTGCAGTTTTTTAAGACAAAAATGCGGTTTTGCATAAAGGATGAATAACCGGAGGGGCTGCAGGTTGCATTATAGCACTGTGCGAAGGGTAAAAACAGACTTGTTTTTTGCGGGCGTTTGTGCTATTATAAATATGCAACAAGACGGCATTGACTGCCGTCTTGTTTTTTTTGAGAGGTTGCAGGGGGGCGTGAGATCCTTCACTTTGTTCAGGATGACAGGTGGTTTTGAATAAGTATAAAAAAGGCGGGCTGTCGGAACAGCCCGCTGTTTCTATTTTTTATAAACCATATAGTAATGTGTGACAAGCCCGTTTTTAAAGGTGTCTGTTGAGGTTACTTCAAAGCCGAGCTTTTTGTAAAATTCAACATTCTTTTCATCCTGCGCCTCGAGCCCGAAATCATAACCGAGGCGGCTTAAATCTTCAATGCCCTGCTTGATAAGGCGGGTTGCCGCGCCTCTGCCCTGCTTTTCGGGAGAGACAAAAACGGGGGAGATAATCCAGGTGTTTTCGCTGAATTTTGCGACATCGAGCGGGGAGTAAGCGGCGAGCGTGCGCAGGGTGTTGGGCCAGAACCAGTAGAGATAAAGCCAGTCCGGGCAGCGCAGAAAATCGAGAACGCCGTATTCATTGTGCGCTTTGCGCCAGACGCACATGGCGTCGTTTTCATCGTCGATGTAGATGTAATCCTCGCCGTTTGAGGTGTTGAGGCGCTCCATCATAAAATGATAAACGAAGCGTCTGCGCCGTTCGGGATTTTTTGTGGCGTAGGAGTGAACGGGGTCGTTGACATAAGCGTCGCCTGCGATTTTCGCAAAGCGGCGGAGCTCTTTTTTATCCAGCTTTTCGCCGGGTCTGATTACTCTCATACTCTTACCAGACGAGCGAGACCTTAAGGCCGTCAACCGTGTAGGAGACATCGCCCCAGATGTTGCTGTCAACGGCTTTGCAGAATGCGGAGAGCATCTCTTTATCCTTCATTTCGACGGTGAATTTAAGGGTGAGTTCACCGGCGGAATAAAGAGTTTTTGAGAGCTTGAAGCCGTTAATCCACCAGTGCAGACTCTCCGGACGGCTGAAGAGGAGGTCGTCGCCGTGGCAGAGGTCGAAGCTCATTTTAAGCATATCCTCATCGGAGGCGCTGTCATAGTAGGTGACGGCGGAGTGGGGCTTGCGGTTATAGACGCCGACCTCGGCGCCGTTTGCCATGACATACATGCCCTTCCACGCCTGAATCATCCACTCTTTGCCGCCGTAGTTGAACTTGAAGCGCCTTGTGTGATAGAAATACAGCGGAGTTATATATGCGAGAATGTCGTAGCCGAGGCAGAAACCGAAGCCGCGCATCCAGGAGTTGACCGTTGCATAGACAACCATCTCGTTTATGTCGAAATTGAAGCCGATTTCGAACATGCCCTTGTCATCCTTGCCGTAGAAAAGACCGGTCTGCTCGTTGTAATAGGCGCCGGAGTGGATGGTGTCGGTATGACCGTCGCCGTAGGTGACATCGAGCAGGAACTCATAATAGCCGCCATCCTGCTTTTCGAGGCGGACGCGGCAGCTTTCAAACACTCTGAAATAGGCGCCGATAAGGTAAAACGCCTTGCCGAGAGTGGTCTGCCCCTGAGCGTAGCAGCGGTCGCGCAGGGAGAACATAAGGTTGCGGAAGCCGTCTGTGTTGAGAAGGAAGACGGAGCCGATTATTTTTGCCGGAATTGCGGGGTTGGGCATTTCGGTAACGATTTTTTCGAGGTCGAGATAGGAGCTGTCTTTGACAAGCTCGCAAAGCTCGTGGGTCTGCTCATCGAGAGTGACATCGAAAACAGCAGAGCCGAAAACGGATTTGCCCGAATATGAGAATCCCGAGGGAATCATAATTGCCGAAAGAATAAGTGCGAAAATTCTTCTGATTATATTGAACATGGCTACCTCTCTGTGCATGAATCTTTGCGCCGGAAAAACCCGACGCAAGATATAATAACACAAGAATCATTAAAATAGAATAAAAATTTTCTTAAAATTACATTATTTTAAATTCAGTAAAAATAATTGTTGACTTTTTTCAATTCCTGTGTATAATAGTTATTTGCAACAGCGAATATTGGGGAATTGTGTAATGGTAGCACTGCAGACTCTGACTCTGCCTGTTGGGGTTCGAATCCCTATTCCCCAGCCAATAAGGAATAATCCGAACACGATATTGCGAATAGGCAAAGTGTTCGGGTTTTTCTTTTATATTGACGAGGTTTTATAAACAAAAAATCGGGGACAGTCTTATGTCGATAGACTCACATCCGCTCTGTTTTACATTTATGAAGATTATGGCCCGCTGAAAAATGGGGTGATAATATTAAAAAAAATCACCTAAACCATTGACAAATAGCATATTATTTATTACAATTTAGGCGATACTTATCGAAAGTAGGCGATAGTTTGAGAACATTTGATTATTCAAAACTCGGCGAAATGAATTATGACAGAGAAATACTCAGCCTTGTCTCTCAAATACATGAACACAAAGGCAGACAGGAACTTTTTTTAAGCCAAAGACCCGAAGACCTTGAACGGTTAATAGAAATAGCAAAAATCCAAAGTACCGAAGCATCAAATGAAATCGAAGGAATCCGGACCACAAATACAAGGCTCAAGCAACTGTGTGCTGAAAAGACAGCACCGCGGAACCGTAACGAGAAAGAGATTCTCGGATATCGCGATGTTCTTAATCTGATTCATGAGAGTTTTGAGTTTATTCCTCTTAGAAGTAATTATATACTTCAGCTTCACAGGGACCTGTATAAGTATACCGGCGAAACTTTCGGCGGCTCATTTAAAAACTGCCAGAATTATATAAGCGCAACCGACTCTTCGGGCAACAGCGTTGTGCTGTTTACACCGCTTGCTCCATACGAAACACCTTCGGCGATTGAAGAGCTGTGCAACAGCTTCAATACCGCAATTGATAACAACACCGTTGACCCTCTGATTCTTATACCTGTTTTTGTTCATGATTTTCTCTGCATACATCCGTTCAATGACGGTAACGGCAGAATGAGCAGACTGCTCACTACCCTTTTGCTTTACAGAACAGGGTATGTTGTCGGAAGATATATTTCACTTGAGAGCAAAATTGCAAAAAACAAAAATCTTTATTATGATGCTCTCCAAGAGTGTCAGAAGGGCTGGTATGAAAACAAAGAAGACCCGGTGCCGTTTATAAAATATATGCTTGGTATAATTCTGGCTGCATACAGGGATTTTGAAGACAGAATTGAGTTGGTTTCAGAGAAGCTCTCTGCTTATGATACGGTCAGGAAGGCGGTATATCGTAAAATAGGCAAATTTACAAAGAACGATATTATGGAATATTGCCCGGCATTAAGCAAAGCTTCAATAGAAAACTCATTAAGGAAACTTGTTGAAGAGGGTGTCCTCGTCAGACATGGTGAAGCAAGAGCGTCTTATTACACAAGAAAAGATGCCGAATGAAAGAAATAAGGTGAGATAGTGAACGGAGTTATATATGCCAGATATTCTTCCGACAATCAAAGGGAAGAATCAATTGAAGGACAATTAAGAGAATGCAATATTTATGCAGAAAAAAACGGGATAAATATAATTGAAAAAAGGTAGCTTTATGAACTTCCTTTATCATATCAGGCGAAACTGCATCCGCAAGGGCAGTCACTCATAAAACAGTAATGCCTCAAAGAGCGACCTTCGCACATCTTTGCAGGCATTCCTCATCGTTATAACCCGCAAATATGCACAAATTTCATCTCTTTGAGGTGCGAAGCAGTTTTCACGCAAAAAAAGAGCCGCAGAACAAGGAAGATTTGTGAGAGCATACTTAATGTATGGTAAGCAAATCTGACGATGTTATGCGGCTTTT
>JAEEGL013615888.1_pt1 | contig 18448 bp, 15 predicted proteins | sample 9134231 | NCBI WGS metagenome assembly JAEEGL01 (sample SAMN16246548, study PRJNA631951) | gut metagenome | biome: gut microbiome; feature: rumen; material: fiber-attached | host: Bos | place: Iran: Karaj | collected 2018-10 | reverse complement strand
CTTCTCAACGAAGAAATCCGTGCGCCTGAATTCGTTTGAAACATAGAAACACCCACAGAAGATTCCGCCTTTCTTCAGCACCCGATGGGTTTCGCAAAACGCGGCATCCTTATCCGGAAATGCATGAAACCCGTTAAGCGAAAGAACAATATCAAACTGCTCATCCGCAAACGGCAGTGCTCCGACATCTCCCTGCACAAACGTAATGTTTGAAAGCATCATCGCTTCTGCCCGTTTCTGCGCATTTTGCATCATGTCATCCGAATAATCCAGACAGGTAATATCCGCATCCGGCAAAAGCGCATACATCGGCATCGTCAGCACGCCTGTCCCAACCGGCACTTCCAGCAGCCGACCAGAGAAATCCTCCGGAATCGGATCCAGCGCATCATTGATCCATTTTTCTGCCAGTGTTTTATCCAGGCCCCATATCACACTGTCTATGATTTTTCCAATCAGCGTAGACCGGGTGATGATTCCGTCATATACCGTCCCAATATCTCCGAGCTCCCGATAAGAATTTTGAATCGCTTTTTTCCGATCTTTCATATTGACTTCCCCCCTTGTTTTCCCGGGATTTCCGTTTCAAAAAAGAGTGCCGGTTCAGGGCACTCTCGAACCTTCTCGTATTATGCGTTTATGGATTTCAGTTTCGTCGCTTCTTTATATGGACGGAACAGCAGCCAGATTACTACAGCCAGCAGTACCAGCGCGATCACCGGGAAGATTCCAAACGATACTTCTCCGGTAATCAGTCCGCCAAGCTGATAGACCAGCATTGCGGCAACATATGCGAATCCGCATTCATAGCCGATTGCAAACCAGGTCCACCCGCGGTTGTTCATCTCCCGTTTGATGGCACCGATCGCCGCAAAGCATGGTGCACACAGCAGATTGAATACCATGAAGGAGTATGCGGAAAGCGCGGTGTAATCTGCCCGCAGATTTGCCCAGATTTCTTCGCCGGCTTCGGATACTTCTCCGCCGTATTTATACAGAACACCAAATGTTCCAACAACATTCTCTTTTGCGATCAGACCGGTAACGGTCGCCACCGCCGGTTTCCAGGAACCCCAGCCCAGTGGAATGAACAGCCATGCGAACATGTTTCCGATCATCGCAAGCAGAGAGTGTTCCATGAAGTCTTCTTCCGGCAGCATCCCGAACGAACCTTCATATACTCCGAAGTTGGAGAGGAACCAGACCAGAATCGTTGCCAGCAGGATGATCGTTCCTGCCTTCTTCACAAAGGAAGAAGCACGCTCCCACATGGAATGCAGTACGGATGACAGTGTCGGCATATGATACTCCGGAAGCTCCATGACAAACGGAGCCGGATCTCCCGCAAACCGTTTGGTCTTCTTCAGGATAATACCGGAGATTACGATTGCCGCAACACCGATGAAGTAGGCACTCCAGCCGACCATTGCGGAGTTATTGAACATCGCACCGGCAATCAGAGAAATGATCGGCAGTTTCGCACCGCACGGAATAAAGGTTGTCGTCATAACGGTCATTCTGCGGTCACGTTCATTTTCAATCGTACGGCTCGCCATGATACCCGGAACTCCGCATCCGGTTCCGATCATCATCGGAATAAAGGATTTGCCGGACAGCCCGAACTTCCGGAAAATACGGTCCATGATGAACGCGATTCGTGCCATATAGCCGCAGCCTTCCAGAAATGCCAGGAAGAAGAACAGGACAAGCATCTGCGGCAGGAAACCGATGACAGCACCGACACCGGCAATGATACCGTCAATGATCAGGCCATACAGCCAGCTGCCTTCCGCCACCCCGACAGCAGTCAGTAAATTCCCGACTGCTCCCGGTACGATTTCACCAAACAGTACATCGTTTGCCCAGTCCGTGCCCCAGGTACCGACTGTAGAAATGGATACATAATAAACCAGCCACATGACAAACATGAAGATCGGAAGAGCCAGCCAGCGGTTCGTCACGATCCGATCAATCTTGTCCGAGGTACTCATCTTGCCTGCGCTCTGTTTTTTATAATTGCCCTTCAGCAGCTTTTCAATGACTTCATAGCGGTTATTGGTGATGATCGATTCCGCATCATCGTCATATTCCTTCTCGACAGCGTTTGTGATTTCATTCGCACGGGCAGTTATATCGGAGCTGAGCTTCAGCTTCTCAATTGCCTTTTCATCCCGCTCAAATACTTTTACCGCATAGAAGCGTTTCTGATTCTGCGGTACATTAAGAAGTTCCGCAGTTTTCTGAACAGCCTCTTCGATCTTGGCGTCATAGACGATCGGATCCGGTTTATCGCTGTTCTTTGCCGCAGTGAGTGCTGCTTCCGCAGCTTCCATCGTTCCTTCGCCCTTCAATGCAGAGATCTTCACAACCCTGCAGTTCAGCGCCTTGCCAATGGCATCAAAATCAATCTGATCTCCCCGCTTGCTGACAAGATCCATCATATTCACGGCAATGATCATCGGAATGCCGGTTTCTGCAAGCTGTGTCGTAAGATACAGGTTTCGCTCAAGATTTGTTCCGTCAACGATATTCAGAATCGCATCCGGCTGTTCTTCAATCAGATAATTACGGGAAACAACTTCCTCCAGCGTATACGGAGAAAGCGAATAAATACCCGGAAGGTCTTCAATGATTACATCCTGGTGACCCTTGAGTTTGCCTTCTTTCTTTTCCACGGTAACACCCGGCCAGTTTCCGACAAACTGATTGGCACCGGTCAGCGAATTAAATAAAGTCGTTTTACCGCAGTTCGGGTTGCCCGCAAGGGCAATGACTGTTTTGCTCATAATAGAATCCCCTTTTCTACTCTTCGATCTCAATCATTTCGGCATCATATTTCCGAATCGACAGCTCATAGTTCCGGACAGTTACCTCCACCGGGTCTCCCAGCGGCGCAACCTTGCGCACATAGACCGAAACTCCCTTTGTAATTCCCATGTCCATGATTCTGCGCTTAACAGCTCCTTCCCCATGAAGCTTGATCACTTTGACCGTTTCTCCGATCTTTGCGTCACGCAATGTTCTCATATTTTCCCCCTTTTTAAACATTGATCTTGGAGGCAAGCTGCCGGTCCAGTGCGATCCGTGTATCCTTAACATTTACAATCACGTTTCCGCTGATTTCTGAGACTACGGTTACTGCACCGCCGACATGGAACCCAAGATCTTCCAGATGTTTCTTGGTTTCAGCATTTCCGCCGATATGGACGATTTTCTGTTCAACGCCCGGTTCTGAAAGCATTAACGGCATCATTGATTCCTCCTTTTTCGGAAATGTTAGTTATTATTAACTAACTATAGATAGTTTACATATACTAACTCCAAAATGCAAATCTTTTTCAGGGTTCAAACAGGTGCGAATAATGACTGATTGATAAATATATGATCAAAAAAAGCATCTGCCATAACAGACAAAACAACTTTTTTGCAACATTCGAGCTGTTAAGATTGTTTATAAGGCGGAGGACAATCTATGAAACACAAACAAATTATGGCCCTGACCATGGCAGTAACCATGCTCACGGCTGGCTGCGGCGAAGGTGAAAGCGGCAAGACTACCTATCAGTTTGACGGAACATCCGTCACATTATCCGGAAAGCTCAATGAAATCGTTTCAGAGCGGAATGGATTTTCCATTATGTATGACAGTGTATTCACTGTAAAAGATGACACGGCAGACGGAGACGGCATTTATGTATATGTGGCATATGACGATTCCATTCCGTATGTGCTGGTCGATTACTATGACAGCCCTCGTGCAACGATCGAAGAATATATAGAATTCAACCGTGAAGCCATAGAAAATCGCTATGGGGATGCTCTGATTGAGATATCGGAACCGAAAGATTATACATTCGGAGAAAAGACTCTGAACGGTTTTGAGTATTCATTCAATCATGAAAATGGTTCAAAAATCAACGCACTCTATGTCTGTGAACCCATTGGAACCGGTTTTGCAAAATATGTCGCAAAATACATGGATACTGAGAAATCTATCACAATGGATGCGTTCGAGGCAATTCTGGACAGTTTCACGCTGCCGGATGAATCTGCTTCCTCCGGAAACAAGACTGACTCTTCTTCCGATCTAAAACCGGACACATCCGCATCCCAGCAGACTTCTTCCCTGCGCATCGAAAAAACGTATGCACAGAAACTTGAACAGACAATGAAGAAAAAAGAGTTCGGCGGTGCTTTCTCCATTACGGTTCCGGACAGCTGGGTCGTAACAACCGGCGGATACAATCTGGGCCTCTGGATCCGGGCCTATGATCCTGCCGATCCGACGTTGCAGGTATTCTCACTGCTCAAAGCGAATATGCTGCTGAAAAACTATAATGCAAAAAACTATTATCAGAATCTGTACAAGATGAACGGCAGTCCGCTGACCGGCATCTGGGCGGAGGCAGTTGTGCTCGAACAGCCGTCTCTGGAACTGTTTTTCACAGATAAGTATTTTGACTACTGTAACTATCTCAGCAACTGGGAAAAGACTTACGTCGGATTTGACTATCCTCAGCTTGGATCTTTTGAGGCTATTGAAAGCTGGAATATAACGGACAATATGTATGCTTCTGTTGCTCTGGACAACAAGGCGATTCACGCCCAGTTTACCGATACCCTGTCTCAGCAGAAGGGGGAAGGCATGTTCACCGGAGCAGTCATGAACCTTCTGACCATGATGGATCCTGGCTACGACTGCGGTGTGTACGGCATCTACAGCATGACCGGCATCACTGCCCCCTATGGCATGCTGAATGAGTATTCACCGGTGCTTACCGAGATCCTTGGCAGTATTCAGTACACCGATGCGTTCATTCAGGCAGTTGCCCAGGAAGAAAACATCACTATGGAAAACGCACGTCAGGTCAACCAGACGATGCAGGAAACTATGAATATCGTGACAAACGGCTGGAATGCCCGCCAGAAGACCTATGATATTCTCTCTCAGGAATACTCCGATTCCACCATGGGCTATGACCGCTATCTCGATACCGAGACCAACGAAGTATACCGGGTAGAACTTGGCGCTCTGGATCACTATGACGGGAGCCGCTATCAGAAGATCGAACAGGGCTCAAACTACTATACTGAACCGGTATCCGGTTATATCTATAAGTGATTGTCTCCTTCTTCGCAAAGCAGGACAGCCATCCTCATGACTGCCCTGCTTTTTCAATTGAATTCTTATTAAAGATCTGCTTCTTTCAGAACCGCAAGACTGACTGCCTGCGGAACATTGATACGGCTCATCTCCGGACCGATCGCTCCGTCCCCGTCCAGGGAATAGCAGATGATCGTATCACTGTAGCGGTTAGCGGTGATGAGATATCCGTTCACGATAATGAAGTCACGCGGATGCTTGCCGCCGCTGTAGGCACCCTGCCGCACTTTGCGCTTTGCAGGATCGATAACTGAGATCGTATCGACCTTGCGGGTACTGGTATAGATCAGTTTTTCATCTCTTCCAAACCGAATTGCCGCAGAGCCTCTCTGATAGGTCTTGCCATCCGGCAGCACCGGAATCACAGAACGCAGCTTCCATTCGTCGGTATCCAGTACATACAGTTCATTGCTGAGCTCTGTAAGCACATAAAGCGTTTTGCCGTCTTTTGTGAACAGTCCGTGACGCGGACCGGTTCCCTGCGGGAAGTTGATGCATCCCTGATACTCGAGATCCATATTGAAGATCATGATCTTATCGAGAAACAGCGTCGGTACATAGACAAGACCGTTATGGAACAGTACCTGATGACAGCCAGCTCCTTCTTTGATCTCTACCTTCTTTTCAACCCGAAGCTTTTCGTTTTCAAAAGACAGTCTTGTGAAGGTTCCCAGATGATAATTGGCTGTATAGATCTTTCCTTCATGCCAGGCAATATAACAGGAGGTTCTCTCTTCAAAGGCGATCTGATCCAGCTTTGTTCCGGTTTCATCGAATACCGCTACACCGCATCCGTTCTCAAATTTTCCGATAGATGCTGTCAGACCATTGCTGATACTGATGTACTTTGGACTGTCGACCTCTGCAAAAACCCGGGGATTCTTTATCTCCCCGCCTTCCAGATCAAACGCATATATTCCCTTACTGCCGGTATCGGTATATGTCCCAGCCAGAATCGTTCTTGTAATCATGCGTATTCCTCCCGTATGCATACATTCTCAGGCATATTTATGCCTCTTTAAGCATTGTATCAAAACGGAGCTGATGCGGGAATCCTACCTCAGCTCCATTCTTCATTTATTAACGGCTGTTCCGTCCATCGGATATCCAGAAAATCACAGGGATTCCAAAACAACCGCTCAGAACGATTCGGAAATAAGGAATCTTTTTATTCATTGATTGATGACATTAACATAATCCCGCCATTCTTGATTTATATGAACGGACTGAGAAGGAATATTCATATTGGGTTTTACCCGCCGGTATTTATAGGCAATATAGTATCCCTCGGCTTCCCCGGAATAAAGCATGATGAAGGAATCCGAATTGGGGTGCTCCGCAAGAAGATCTTCAAATGTTTTCTTCTTCTGATTCTTCCCGTTCAGGAACGTAATATAAACTCGATCATAACCGTCTCCTGCCTCAAAATAATAGTCGTATACATAGTAACTATCCGGATTGCTTTTCATCTGTTCTTCCATTCTCTGATCGACCCATTTGCTGTCGATCGTAAACGGAAGAGGATCATACGTTACAGCCTTGGGTTCTTCCTTCGCCATATCGCTACAGTCCATGTAAGTTTCTGTTATGGTATATTTCTGATCTGCATATTGTGTTGTTCTCTCACTGCAGTAAATTCCGAACCACACATAGGCGCTGTCCGGATCCCCATTGTTTTCCCGGTTTTTCCGGTTCTCTTCATATTCATCCCGTCGTTTTCTCTGTTCCGCGATCCGGGCTTCACAGGTGTCACAGGTGTTAACATAGTCTGGATAGATTATTTCTTCCAGATACCAGTCTCCGCTGACCGCACTGTTCACTGCTGTATTCACATAAATCACTCCGTCAGTCCCCTCAGATACCGACGTGAATTCCAGAGGAACTTCTACGCTGTCTTTATCCTTAACATTCTTAAACAGGATCGCCTGCGGAGCACCCATCATCAGATAGTGATAATATGTGCATCGGAATATCTCGTTATTATCGCCGTTAACCCTCGGCAGGAAAATATCCGTATATGGGCTGTAATACTCTTTGGGCATCCCATTGAAAAGATCCTTCCCCGCAAACCGATAGGAACGATAAGGTGTAAAGAACGGATAGGAAACAGGAATATAGACGCCGTTGGTGCTGATCGCAAATTTCATTGTCGAAATCACTTTTGCATAAGGAATATCAGAACTTCCAGACAGTATTTCCTTGTTTTCCTTGATCTGTGTATAGTCGATTCCATAATCAGACTTGGAAAGATCTTCCGGATTCTTCAGAGACTCATCGGTAACCGTAAATACGATCTGCCGGTTCAGAACCGGAATCAGCTCATGTTCCACAAGGTCATAGACTTTTTCTTCTGCATAAGCCTGATATTTTTTCATATAGGACTTATGAAGTTTCATATGATGCACATAGAGATCATTCGTCATGGCGTCGATATACGCATTCCTTTTATTATCATCCGGTACGATCTCAATCACGGTCGGATCTTCTCCGCGGTTTGCGATATCTTTTAATGCATAGGAATTGTATGCCGGCAGTCCTCTTGCATAAGCAGCACTTGCATAATTCCGATAGAATTCCCGGATCACTTCCGAAAAACGTTCTGGTCTGGTATTGAAACAGGTGTCATACAGGAAAGAAATCACTCTTGACCACTTGTAATCGATTTCTCCCGCTTTTAGACGGATCGGATCGATTCCCTTCAGCCCGACTCCTCCGTCATCATTTTCCATCGGCTGATTGATCAGGTGCTGAAGCTGTTCATTTTCTTCATCCGTAAGCGACTGCAGCGGCTGAATCAGACCATAATCCGAAAGCGCCTGATTGTCTTTGTCGATGTTATACAGAAATGTACGGGAGTTCCCTTTTTGGTCCGTATAGTAATCCCGATAGATTTCTTCCGGAATACTGAGTGTTCTTGTCTCCTGTTGCGAGTAGTAGTAAGAAATTGCAAACATTGTAAGTCCTACAACTGCGGCTGCAATCGCATTAGATGCCGCAGTTGCTTCAAGTATTTTCTCTGATCCCTTCATCGCAGCAATAACCAGGCCATAAGATGTCGCTCCAGCCCCGACAATATCCGCCTTATGCTGCAAAGCCGCATCCCACCATGTTTTTCCCTTGATGACATCATCGCTTACTTTCAGATAAGTTCCATACATGCCAAGTATGGACAAAGCAATTCCCGCACGTTCATAGATACTGCCAGATGCTATATTTGTAACTTTTGTATGAAGCCAGCTTTTATCAAACCATTCCTTATACTGCTTCATTGAGTTTAACTTATAAGTTTCTTCCACAATCGTAGCGAGATTCACAGATACATCTTCTGTCTGCAGCAGGTCAGGTGCAGGAAGCGTTGTGGGATAGGTTTCCGGTTCATTCTTCTCCATCGCATCTGCCAGCGTGCCGAGATCCACTTGATACGTCCGTTCCAGATAGGTAAATAAACTCGGATACCACATCTGAACCGGCATATTCATGTTCGCATCATACATATCCCTCGGCGATACAAAAAAATACCCCATGATCGCGGATGAATTGATACCAAGATCATTCAGTCCTTTCAGTTCATGACCGCTGAGAACCGCTTCGCCTTTGGGACAGAAATGATCGGTATACAGATTGTAGTATTTGCCGTCTTCACTGATCTCCTGAAATACATATTCCCATTCTCCGCTTTCTTCGTTATAGGCCACACACATGCCAAGCTGTCCTTCTTCCACGGTGCGGGGAATCTGAATCGTGACAGGCGTCATAAATTCATCCGTTCCGGATTCCATCGAAAAATCATAGGCATGAACCGTAAAGCCGGTATTCGGATCTTCCTTGACCGGAAGCGTTCTTACAACGAGGGTATCCTCTTTGGGCAGATTCCAGGAATCAAATTCCACGGACACTTCCCCTGCAGTACCAAGCGAATGATCTGAAGATACCACTGCTGTTTCTTTCTTTGCATTCGCAATTTCCTTTTCCGAATAAGTGATATTGATCGAAGAGAGCGATCCGGTGGCATCTTGTTTCAGATTAACGATCGATTCATTCCCTCCGGGTTTTCCCTGTTCCGGTTTTTTCCGAAGAATTCCCGGATACCACCAGCCAACAACGACCAGCTGGATCACCATGGTCACCGTAAGAATGATGTTCAGTGTCTTTGTGCCGGACGATGTTGTCGATTTCTGGGATTTCGGTTTTTCTGGAGCTTTTCTTTCTTCCGTACGCACTGAAAGAAGCTTTCTGCCGCATCCGGGACAGAACTGCATATCATCTGCCAAAGGTGTTTTGCAGTAAGGACATACACGGGTCAAACACAGTTCCTCCTATGGGCGTGCCAGCACAATGATTCCCCTTATGCCGTCTCTTGAAGTCATGACGCCAAACGCATACTGAGACTCGCCTCTTCTGCGGAATTCCTTCAGTTCCATCGTTCCTGGTCCTTCGGCATAAATACTTCCGTTATCCCAGGTTCCGCTGAAATGAGAATCATTATCCTGATAGGATGGTTCGTCATCCTTGAAGTATCGGATATAGTACCAGTCACAGAGTATCGAGATACCATCCTGTTCCGCTTCAATATCAGCATTGAACAGCATCTCGCAGGATTCTCCGGTCTTGTTGTACGGGTCATGAAGAATATAGGCTTTCCACTCACCCAGTACCTCCCCAAGATCACGGATGACTTCCGTATCCGACCACATGCCGTTAATGCCGACATCCTTGAGATACCAGTCAAAATCCGAGTAATCCGGCCGTCTTCCCTCCGGGTCTTTCTTTACTTCCGGACGCGGTGCAGTAAACGCTGTCACTGCCGATTCCGCAGTCGGTTCCACACTCGGTTCTGCCGTCGGCTCCGGAGTATTCTCCGGCACTTCTGTCGGCACCGGCGTTGCCAGTACTTCCGGAGTCGGGGTGGGTTGGACCGGGATAACCCCAGGCGGTTCGTCATCCGGTTTTTTTACATCGTTCAGATATGAAAAAATGATCACTGAAAACAGCGCAAGATTGATCACACCAAGCAAAACAGTGCGGGTGTTGAATCCTCTGTTATTATTTACTCTCATGTATGGTATTCCTTTATCTGGTTCCATCATATCGAAAATCAGCCGGCTTTTGGGAGAATGACCGCAATTGCCATCTGACGCATGCATGCCAAATCCGGAAGCAATTAAAAAAGCTGCACATTCTGTAATTGCAGACTGTACAGCTCTTGTAAATGATAATCTTTCAGATTACTTAACCATGTCTTTGAGAGTCTTGGAAGCCTTGAATGCAGGAACCTTGGAAGCTTTGATCTTGATGGTTTCCTTTGTACGAGGGTTGATACCTGTACGAGCAGCTCTCTTCTTAACGGAGAACTTACCGAAACCGTTGATATCAACGATTCCGCCCTTTTTCAGTGTCTTCGCTGCTTCTTCGAATACATAGTTGACTGCTTCAGCAGCTGCCTTCTTTGTGAGACCCTGCTTTGCTGCGATTTCATCAGCGAGAACCTTCTTTGTCAGAATCTTTGCTTCTTTTGCCATAAAATTTTTCTAATCTCCTTCTCGTCAAAACTGACAGTTATATTTTACATCACGCACCAAAAAAACAACTGTAAAAATGCTAAAAAACCGCATTTTTCTGCGGTTTTTCGCACTTGGTACACCAATTTTAGCCGTTTTCTTACACAAGAGCCGCCAAAATCCTCGATAAATCGTGGGTTGAGAGGATCCCGATTGGCTTGTCTGAGGCATCGCCGGACTCTGTGATCAGGATGACCGGAGCGTTTCCGGTATCCTTCACCGTGCGGTCAAAAAACAGTACTGCGTCCATGATGGATTCCCTCTGTCCCATGAATAACGTCTGTGTTCCGTCGTTCTGAACCAGATTAATAATCGGCACCGTATCCGGATTGTCATCTACCAGCCATCCGGCAATCTGATCCATCGTGACGATTCCGACAAACTCATTGTTCCGGTAAACCGGAAGCTTGTCGCCTCGGATTCCATGAAGCAGACGATAACCTTCTTCCACGGTCGTTGTCTCATTTGCACACTGCACCGGTGTTGTTGCGTAGTTCAGTACGCATTCATCCTCATTGAGAATATCTGCGATCCGCTCAATGTTCTCCACGACGGAATCAAGCGGTTCGGCAATAAACTCTTCGTTGCGGGGACGCTGATGAACAATCGCATTCCGCAGATCCGAGTATTCTTTCAATGTCTCCTCATTCTTGGCGACAATCCGGTTGTTTTTTGCCGCAAGGTGAACAAGCCGTTTGAACGGAACGTAGTCGTTCTTGCACAGCATCTGATTCAGGCTTCGTTCAATCGAGGCATACGCATTCAGAAACCGCACGCCATTTTCTGTCTTATCTGCCATAGCTCCTCACTTGAACATATTGCGGATTGCTTTGTTGTAAACCTCAACCGCATTCTCATATCCTTCTTCACTGGTCCAGATATCAGCTTCTTCCTGCGAATTCACATTAAAGGACGAAACGATAACGACCGGCGCATTCGCACCCATCAGTTCGTAGGTTTCTTCTCCGTAATCGGTCTCATCATCCAGTCCGACAATACGCTCCTGATAATAACCGGCCTTGATCGGATGGTTATAGAAGTAGCCGCTGAAGCACGGTACGCTGAGGCTGCCGAAACCCTCTTCGATCAGCCTCGCAAACGCGACGCTGTCTCCATGCGTCTTGAACGTCGCAGGCTGTGCATAAATCATTGTCTGCTTTACATTCGGACTCATTCCATCATGACATCTTACCGAAAGCACAAGATCCGCATGTGCATCATTGATTACCTGAACACGGGTAGACACGGCCATTGCCTGACCGTCCTGATGGGTGCGGATTACCCGGTAGCCCGGGACATTCTCCAGCTTCGCATACAGAAGATCAATCACCTTCTCGTTGTATTCATCCTCACTGACGATTCCCTGAATGCCGGAGGCGTCGCCGCCATGCGCATTGTCGAGAACGATGACGATATCTCTTCCCTGTTTATTCTTTTCGCTGACGATCTGAAAGATCACAAGTCCTGCGATCAGAAGCACCAGAAACAATATGGCGAATGCAAGTATTTTCGTTTCTTTCCGAAGCTTGCGTTTTGATTTTCGTTTTGTCATTGTATGATCCCCTCAAGATCTTCCAGCTGCGCATGCGCGCTCATTTCCAGAAGTATCTTTTTGACCAGCTTTTCCATCGTGCTGTCTTTTGTATAGTCACAGCCTGCCATGAAGTTTGCCCGGCCTTCCCGTAAAAGCCGCTCTGCAATCAGGCCTGCCTTTGCACTCTGCGGGTTATAAACCGCAATCGATCTGCCGCCGTTCATTTTTACAAGACGCATACATGGTACATCCGTGATGCCGTCGGCGATATAGATCATCCTCTCAAACGGGATCGGTCTCTGCTTCATCGGAACCCAGGCATTCAGATCCGCTTCATTGTCTTCATCCAGCACCTGTTTGTTAATGCGGAAAATAAACTGGGTTTTCGTTGTATAGTTGACGATTCTGCCAGGCCATACCGCATAGCCGTTTTCATCATAGTAATAGCTGCACGCATAGATCTTCCGGAATTCTCCGGCGATCGGCGTATCTTCCAGGATCTCCAGCATCCCGGAAGAAATAATGTAGTGCTCTGCCTCAAGTCCGCATTCCTTTGCGGCAGCGTTTATTCTGGAAAACCAGGTATCCACACCGGGATACAGCTTAATGGAATTTCCGATTCCGTCAAATGCCTCCCTGGTCAGTGGCCTGCCGGATTCCGCAAACTTTCGCATGAGCAGATACAGATAAGCCCCGATATGATCCATATGCTGGGAAGAAGCGATCTGATCCACCTCACCCCAGAACAAACCGGGTTTATCATACCCGAGTTCCGGAATCAGGCTGTACTCCTGCATATCACGGTCACACAGTGTTTTGTCAAAATCATAGATCAATGCGACTTTTTTCATATCACGCTCATTATATCAAAAGATGGCACGCATCCACGTGCCATCCTGACGGTTTTCAGAGCTCCAGAAGCTTTAAGAGCGCATGTACATATATTTCGGTCTGTAGGAGCAGTTCATCAATACCGACATATTCGTTTGCGTCATGTATATGGTAATCCTTGTCTGAGAAGCCGCATCCGAATGCGATCGTATTGTTAATTCCCTTGGCATATGTTCCGCCGCCCATCGTCATCGGTTTGGACTTCGTATCACCGGTCACTTCCACATACGCATCGTATAGGCTTGATACCAGCGGAGAGTCGATCGGGAAGTAGATCGGTTCAACGGCAGACACGATTTCAATTTTTCCGTTCTCGTCTTCCATCCGGTCTTTCATTGCCTTGAGCACCGACTTTGTGCTCATGGTGACCGGAAAGCGGATATCAATGGAGCCGACGATCTCGTCATCATCGGTCTCGATCACACCGATATTCAGTGTCAGAACACCGAATTCATCTTCCAGCTTTGCATTCAGGCCGCTTCCATCGGTCGTCAGCCCAAAGTGTGTCCAGTAATAATTCACAAACGGATCCTGCATGCCTGCTTCCTTCAGCGCCGCCAGAAGACACGAGATCGCATTGATGCCAAGCTCTGGTGTCGATGCGTGCGCCGCTTTCCCATAGACCGTGATCTTATTGCAGTCATCATCTTCCTCAACATCAAAGTCGATGTTCAGGTTATGGAACCAGTCACTCAGCTTCTTGGAAGAATAACTGTTCTTAACGACCTTTGCGGTGCACTTGGCAGCTACGACATTCTTTGCCGAACCGCCATGGATCTCCAGGATATTAAGGGACTTGCTGCGGAAGACTCCCCCCAGCATGCCTTTTTCACCATGCACTCCCGGGAAGTCTCCGTCCGGCGTAAAGCCGTAATCGACATGTCCTTCCTGTTCCACATAATGTGCCAGACATTTGGAGCCGGTCTCTTCGTTGGTTCCCATGATCAGACGGATCCGCTTTTTAATCGGGACGTTCATATCCCGTAAAACCTTGAGCGCGATCATACTGGCGACAACCGCTCCCTTGTCATCCGCTACTCCGCGTCCATACAGGATTCCTTCTTTTTCCTTCATGACGAACGGATCGGTTTTCCATCCGTCTTCCCGGATCGCAGGAACGACATCCAGATGTCCGATCACACCGATCACCTGATCACCTTCGCCAAGTTCCGCATATCCAATATAGTTGTGCAGATTCACTGTTTTGAATCCGTCATCTTCCAGCATATCCAGTGCCGCGTGAAGCGCATCACGCGGTCCTGGTCCAAATGGTGCTCCGTCTTCCGGTCTGCCTTCCACACTTGGAATCGCAACCAGTTTGCCGAGTCGTTCTACCAGTTCATCACGATAACCGGTAACCATTGTTTTTACATTCATATAAAGCCTCCGCTCCGAGTTCGACAATATATCGATATTTTACCAAAATCAGATTCCAAAATCGACCAGGAGGCCCACGGGACAGTGATCACTGCCTTCCACTTCGTTCCAGATCAGACTGTCTTTTACGTGTTTCATCAGCCGTTCTGAAACGACAAAATAGTCGATTCGCCAGCCGGCATTCTTTTTTCTGGCATTGAAACGGTAACTCCACCAGCTGTACTTGACCGTATCCGGATAACACTGACGGAACGTATCAGAGAACCCTTCTTTCAGAAGAACACCAAACGCTTCCCGTTCCTCATCAGAGAAACCGGCATTCTTATGGTTGGTTGCCGGATTTTTGATATCGATCTCTTCATGGGCAACATTGAGGTCTCCGCAATAAATTACCGGCTTGGAGGCATCCAGTTTTTTCAGATGCGCACGCAGATATCCTTCCCACTCCACTCGATATGGAAGGCGGGCAAGCCCGTCCTTGGAATTTGGAACATAAGCACATACAAACCAGAAGTCCGGGTATTCCAGCGTAATGACTCTTCCTTCTTTCGTATCATCTCCTTCAATGTCATACATGACATTAATCGGTTCTTTCTTCGCATATACCAGTGTACCGCTGTAGCCCTTGCGCTCGGCACTGTTCATGTAGAGATGATAGCCATCGAAACGCAGTTCGTCTTCCAGCTGATCTTCCTGCATCTTGGTTTCCTGCACCGCAAACAGATCTGCATCCTGATCCAGAAAAAAATCAGCGAATCCCTTTTTTGCGCAGGCTCTTAAACCATTGACATTCCACGATATGAGTTTCATTTCTTCAGTGCCTTCGTAACCTGCTTCAGCCACGCTTTATCCTTTCGGTCCAGATACGGACTGAGGGTCTCGTATACGGTCTTATGATATGCATTCAGGAAGTTCAGTTCCTCTTCCTCCAGCATGGATGGTTCAATCGCTTCGATCTCATACGGACAGAACGTCAGATTCTGAAATTCCATCCACTGTCCGTAAAAGTTCTTTACGGCGCTTACAACAAGCAGTTCGTTTTCGATCCGGATCCCCAGTTTATCCGGAAGGTAAACACCCGGTTCATCCGTTACGATCATGCCCGGTTCGAGCACAACCGCACCACGCTTGCCCCAGACAACTCTCTGCGGACCTTCATGTACCGAGAGCACATAGCCCACACCGTGCCCGGTTCCGCACTGATAATCGATTGCTTCATCCCAGAGCGGACGGCGCGCAAGAATGTCCAGATTATTACCACAGCTGCCATACAGAAATTTTGCCATCGCAAGATCCAGATGTCCTTTGAGAACCTTGGTATACAGGCGTCTTTCCTCCGCAGTCAGTTTTCCAACCGCAATTGTCCGGGTAATATCGGTCGTACCATCTTTATAGGTGCCTCCCGAATCCACCAGAAGGAATCCCTTCGGCTTTACTGCCGCATGATTCTCTTCTGTCGCGCTGTAATGCATCATCGCGGCATTTCCCTGATAGGCACAGATTGTCGTGAAAGACGGCTCGATATAGTCGCGTTCCTGTGCACGCAGTTCATACAGATAATTCTGAGCGCTGACTTCCGTCATACCGCCTTCCGCAACGGTTTCCTTTACCCAGCGGATAAAGCGCACCATCGCAGCGCCGTCTTTGATATGCGCATTCAGATTGTTGCGGATCTCAACCCGGTTTTTTATCGCTCTCATCTTCAGGATCGGAGACGGTTCCGAAAGAACGGTATTCGAACGATCCAGACGTGCATACAGTGCTGCGTTGAGTGTGCTCAGATCTGCCCAGATCACCCGTTCACGCAGTGTTTCCAGATCCTTCGCAAGCATCGCATAAGGCCGGATATTAATATTGTTTTTCGCAAAGTGATTTTTCACTTCGGTGCTGATCTTTTCATAGTCAATGTAATAGAACACCTTTGTGCGGGTAACCATCGCAAAGGCATATGCCACCGGCAGACATTCAATATCATTCCCGCGGATATTCAGCATCCAGCAGGGATCCTCCAGAGCGGTCAGAATCAGTGTATCCGCACCTTTTTTCTTCATTTCCTCACGGACTCGTGCGATTCGTTCAGAAGCCTCTTCCCCAGTATACTTTGTCTCAAGGACATACAGTTTATCCGCGGGCATATGCGGACGATCCTTACCCCATACTTCTCCGGCAAAGTCCTCATTCATGCGGATCTTCGCATTCTTTTCCTTCAGTGCTTCGGAAAGTTTTCTTGCCGATTCCGCACTGACAACTCTTCCGTCAAATCCAAGCGTACCGTTCTTCGGTGTCTTCTGGATCAGAAAATCCAGCGGATCCGGCACCCCTTCCTGTCTCAGACGCATCAGCGTTATGCAGGTGCCTTCCAGTTCTTTCTCCGCCTGGGTCAAATAACGTCCGTCGGTCCAGAGTCCCGCAAACCCCTTTGTGACAATCAGGCATCCGTATTCTCCGGTGAACCCGGAAAGAAAGGATTTACAGCGGAAATAGGGTGCTGTATATTCATCCGACAGATGATCATCTTCGTTCGGAACATAATAGATATCGATGTTCCGTTCCTTCATCTTTTTCCGTACCAGTTTGATTCTCTCGTTTACACTTGCCATGATTCGATACTCCTTACCGCAGATATTATATAGAAAAAAAGATTCCGATGCAGTTCTGCTGTTTCCTACGACAACTGCGTTTTTCCGGAATCTTTCTGTTTATGCTTTTTATTACCGCGGTGTCCGTGATGCCCTCACCGCATTTCAGGTTTTGGTACCTGTTTTGTTTCGGGTTTCCCCGAATATCAAGCTATTCAGTTTTTAATTGAAATTTGCCATTGGTCTGTCCTCTACGCAGACGCTTTCTTCCTTTTTCAGAGGATTCTTTTCCGTTCCCTGAACTTTCTGCCTGATCCAGAGAACTCGAATTAATATTCGAGAAGCACCTTCTTCATATGATGTACCTCCTTTTAAGAGCTACTTCTGTTTACACTTTCAATATAACCAATACAGATATCATTACCAGTCTTTAAATTCATTTTTTTATTCCTTATAATAGATTTGTTGGGACCCGGAAGAACCGGGATTTTTTGTAGCTTATGATACATGATATTTATCCGCATCATTTCGACAACCGATGGGAATCGCGGAGCCCTAAGATGACTGACATTGTATTCGGTTATGACGGCAACAATGTCATTTTAAAACCGGATCAGACTTTTTTTCATTATCGTGATCTCGATCGAAGACATTCGTTTGTCTATTTGTTTTCCATCGATGATACTGCATTTTTCCTGACGGATATTCCGCAGGAGAACGCGATCTCACTCAACATCAACATCGCCAGAAACTATGAACCGAAGTATCTCGGATATGCCTGCGTAACCGGGTGGCAGCTCTATAACTGGCGCAGAACTTCCAAATACTGCGGATCATGCGGAAGCCGCATGATTGAAGATCAGAAAGAGCGGGCAATGCGCTGTCCCGGCTGCGGCAGTCTTGTCTATCCGCGGATCAACCCTGCAGTCATTGTCGGTATTATCAGTAAGGATAATGAGATTCTGGTTACACAGTATGCGATCCGTCATGGGGAATACCGCCATGATGCGCTGGTTGCCGGCTACGCCGAGATCGGAGAAACCATCGAAGATTGTGTCTGCCGGGAAGTAATGGAAGAGACTGGTCTTACCGTTCACAACCTGCGGTATTTCAAATCGCAGCCATGGTCCTTCTCCGGATCACTGCTGTTCGGTTTTTTCTGTGATACCGACAAGAAGACGCTTCACCTCGACCACGATGAGCTCAAGTCTGCGGTATGGAAGAAACCGGATGATTCGTTTGATGTGCCGGGAACTGCTTCCCTTACTTCTGAAATGATCCGCATCTTCCGGGAAGGAAGTGTGAAATACGGGCTTTGATCTGTATACTAAAAAAACGGATACCT
>JAEEGL013531350.1_pt1 | contig 18449 bp, 21 predicted proteins | sample 9134231 | NCBI WGS metagenome assembly JAEEGL01 (sample SAMN16246548, study PRJNA631951) | gut metagenome | biome: gut microbiome; feature: rumen; material: fiber-attached | host: Bos | place: Iran: Karaj | collected 2018-10 | reverse complement strand
TGTAATCCTTCTACAAGATAATTCATCCCCGTTCCCTCACTTATGCATGCGATACGGACTGGAACATGAATGCATCATCTTTATGCTCTTCGAAGAACTTACCCCGTACGAAGAAGTGAGTATCTTCCTCTACGACTTCGCTGCGAATATAGCCTGCCGTATCCTTGGGAGTGAAGCACAGCTGAACATGAGCGATCTCCCTGCCGAAAGAAGCTATGACCTTATCGACATCACCCGTTCCGATGACTGCATGAAGGATAAGCTCCCGGTCTTCGATCTCCGCTATGGCGTATGTATCGAGCTCCGGGATATAGAACGTATTCTCCTGCATGAACTGCGAGAGATAGAACATATAAAGACCCGTATTGTTCACCATATACATATCTGCATTCTGATCGACAGACGAAAGGATACCGGCCATTTTATCCCACTCCTTCTTCTCGGACATGGGGACCATTACCGCCGTCCTGTCAGCATCTGTACTGACGTCCTTGGAACAGCTGTATTCCTTACTCTCCATAAAACCGAACTTCGGATAGAGATCCACTACCGAATCATTGCCGTAAAGGTATATCCCGTCCGCATCCTTATTGTCTTCCAGGACCCTTTCCATAAGAAGGCGTGCATAGCCTTGCCCCCTGTAGTCAGGGTCGGTCATAACGGTGCCCAGCTGTATCAGATGAACGACATTGCCTTTATAGTTCATGTCACATCTGTTGACGGACACGTTGGCTACGACCTTCCCGTCTTCTATAACGGAATAAGGGTCGTATTCATCCTTCCAGAAGCCGCTTTGATACCATCCTTCGAATGACAGTCCGAAGGTCTTGCCTGCAAGTTCGTTGAAGGAACGCCTCAGTTCCTCATTGTCTCTGTATTCGTGTTCTATTACCATAGTCGGATTAAATCACAGAAGAAGTATATCCTTCAATGACACAGATGAATATAACCGTTCTCGGGTCAGATACGGTTACGGATATTGCTCCTTATATTGAGGTGCCTGAAGAGGCATGCCATGACAAAGGCGGCCACAAGGATGCCTCCGAAGACCACCATGGCTATGTTGTATCCGTATGTAGTGAACTTATAGAAATCGTGAGGATCGGGGAATGTATCTCCCATACCGTTCCTCCAGAGGTTCCAGATATAACCTATTCCGTAGATAAGAGTAGGAAATACCGACATCCATGTATATCTCATCTTCATTCGAACATTCTTTGTATCGAGAAGACAGAAATCGAGTATTACAAGAAGAGGGACTACGAGATGGAACAGGAATCCCTGACCGCGATAGAGCTTCAGGTAGCCGTAATGCGGGGCCAGGATAAAAGCGGTAACAAGGAATGTTATGGATATGGTGGAGGTACAGGCCAGCTTAAGATACACAAATGCATCTGAGAGCTGCTTCTTCCTGCCGAATCTCAGTACGAGATAGTAGGCCGATACAAAACCGCAAAGAAGATTGGACTGCGTAGTAAAGTACTTGATGTTCTTGGCGCCTACCGTCGTGAGACTCTTGCCGTCTCCGACCTTCCTCAGGAAGAGGACGATGACACCCGTTATCACCATCAAGACCACAGAAAAGTTGATTATTGCAGATAAGCGATCTCTTCTGGGAAGCCCACGCATGATACTGACCGGTCCAATTCAAAAACTTACCCTTCAATTATATCAGCGTAAGAAGGGTTTGTGTTAGAAAATTTAGCGAGATTGCACAAAAAAATTATCAAACTCTCAAAATAATCGTTTTATATCCACAAGACAGTCGAGTCTCGCGTAGAGAAGTTTCCTGAGTTCCTCGTCAGGCTCGGTAAGATCCGGGATCATTATGACGTTGCAACCCGCGCCATATGCGCTCTTTACGCCGTTAGGAGAATCCTCTACCGCGAACACTTCCTTAGGATCCAGGCCCAGAGCCTCACAAGCATAGGCATAGATATCGGGTGCGGGTTTCCCCTGCTTTACCATGTCGGCACATATTATCTTATCGAATGCATCAAGAAGGCCGATCCTGCCAAGGTACCTCTCGGTCCTGGGAAGGTCGTTGGCTGTAGCCAGAGCTACGGTGATCCCTTGAGACCTGAGCCAGGAGAGTATCTCTTCTGCTCCGGGCTTCAACGGGATCCCGGGCTTTAAGTATTCCTCTATTATCTCCTTGCGGACGGCTCTTACCTTATCGTAGTCGAAGTCCTCTCCGTACCACTCCTTGAACTTCAGAGGAGCAAAAGGACGGCCGAGGGACCTGAGCTCCAGAGCCACATCGGGGTCGCACTTATAGCCGAACCTGCCCAGCGCCTCGGGCCACGCCAGGCGATAGAACTGCTCTGTATCCGTTATCGTTCCGTCAAGATCGAAGATGACTGCCTTTATCACGTTATCCTCCTTGATCAGGCAGGCTTTATCATCTTGCCTACCATGGTTATAAGGGGTCCTAAGAAAAGTGCCATGAGGATTATCCCTATTACGGGTACCCCTCCGAATAATATACCCGCGACTATCGCCGCACCGTCCCAGCAGATCCTGATGACGGTCTTGGGAACCTTGGGAAACTTGCCTGTTATCTTCTCCGCCAGGATTATGGGTACGCCGTCATAAGGCGCTACTCCCGTGTCGGCATTTATGTATACAGCTGCACAGACCATGAAGAAGAGAAGTGATACCAGGAATATTATCCATCTGGATAAAGGCTCCGTAAAGACGGAGGCAGGGAGCGTCTTGCCCCAGACCCATGTCCAGAAATCCACATAGTATCCTACCAGCACCATATTAAAGAGGGTACCGAATCCTATAAGGCTCCTTTTGAAGATCAGCACTATCGCGAACATGACTACATTGGCAATGAGCTGCCAGTTACCGAAGGTCATGCCGATCCTTGCACATATGGACCTGTTCATGAAGGTGCAGGGATCCGTTCCCAGGTTGCATCCTATCAGGATAGAGACGAAGAATCCCATTCCCGTGACGCCCGCAAAGCTCAGTCCGATCCTTTTAAGGTCGAACCTCTCCTTTATACTTTTCTTTTCCATTTCTTATACTCCGAATCTTATATCGGTTACAGATGATACCATCTATATCGGAGCATAACAATCGGATACGCTTTGGCACTAATATAGTTTTATAGTAAGAGCAAAGCCTTCAGGAATATGTATTTATAACAATGTTAAAGACCCGGACCACCCAAGAACGATCCGGATCCCGTTCCTTATCTGAGCTTATTTACCATCAGTGTCTCTGACAGGAGCGTACCGTCCTTGAGCTTTATGGCACGAGGGCGGACTCCGTATACCTCGAATCCCATCTTCTTATAAAGGCCAACAGCACGCTCGTTGCCTTCCACGACCTCAAGCTCCACCTGCATAAGATCGGGATTAGCCTTAGCGACATCCAGCATAGCTTCGAACATAACCGTACCGATACCAAGTCCCCAATACTCCTTAAGGAGCGCGATAGCCACATTCGCCCTGTGCCTGATCTTCATCTGACCGTTCATCATCAGGTGGCAGTTACCCGCCACCTTACCGTCTACGGTACATGTAAGGAAGAGATCGTTTGGGGAGCTCTTCATGCTCTCCAGCAATTTCTTCTCTCCTTCGAGAGTATACCTGCCGCACTCTTCGGGATAGCGAAGGACAAATTCCGTTTCCTCAGAGGACTTTACCAGGTAATCCAGAAGTCCCTGTGCATGTTCTTCTTCGGGGTTAAGAAGGAGGGCCTTCCTGCCGTCCTTCAATGTAAATTCTCTTGTCTCAAAAAGCATATATATTATCTCCGTTCATCAGTAGTAGTCTTATTCGATCTTTACCGCGATCAGCGGGATAATTCGCTCTTCGGCAGTAAGCCCTGCGTGTCCTCCGGGCATCTTCTGTGCTTCTATATGAGTATTGAATACAGCCTTCGGTGAAGTCGAGAATACAACATAGTCTCCGAGCATACCGCGCAGGTCTTCGCGATCTTCACCTGTTCCGAATACATCCATGCTGACAGCTTCATCTCCCGTAAGTATCAGAAAACCGTCACCGAAGTTCTTCGTAAATATCCCGGGGAAATCCGCCTTCTTATCTTCCTTAACAAAGAAGCTCATGACCCTGGGCTCAAGGGAAGGAAAATCTACGAGGCAATCCATGACTTCCGGATAGTCCAGGATACAGACATTATCGCAGTCTACGTGACTGTGATCCGCGGTAATCAGGAGCAGCGTATCCTTAAGTCCTGATGCGAATTCCTCTATCCTCTTCTCAAGAGATGTAACCATCTCATGTGTCTCGGAGCTTACCGTACCCGTCCTGTGCATAGTGGAATCAGGTTCGCTCCAATATGCGTATATGAACTTCTTATCGGGCTCAGAGCACAACCCTTCCACACGGGATAATATCGCTTCCAGATCCTGCGGGAAAGGCGGCATGAAGGGCATGGAGAAGTAAGCTCTTCCTCCTGCCTCATTTATAGCATCCACGATATTCTTATACGGCGTGTATTCGAATCCGACATGGAAGTCCGCGGCGGCCTTATCAGGCTCAAGGGAATCCTCTGTCCAGACTCCGTTCCCGTCAGGCTGTGCACCTTCCTTCTCCTTCTTCTGCTCGATATTCCTGAAGACGGTAACGTTCTTCTTAAGCTTCGGATAGTACACATCCCAACCGAGCCATCCGTGCTCGTTGGGGTACAATCCGCTCATAAGGGAAGTTGTAGCTGCGACCGTCGTAGGAGGGAATACGGAATCGTAACTTCCCGCTACATGCGAACGGAAGAATCCGTCTTCCTTGAGGTCCTTCTCCAGAATAGATACACCCATGGCATCCAGAAGAAGGACGACAACATTCTTATAGTCCGAAGCGAGCAGTTCATCCGCCATTGGAAGCGTATTATGTATAGTCTTCGCGCCGAACTTCTTCAGCACCGAATTTGCCAGATTAACAAGGCAGTTATCGTAGTTCGGCAGAGCCGGTATCTTCTTTTGTTCCTGTTCCATCTCTATTCTCCCGTCAAAGGTTATATTGCATAAAGTTGCCGTTCTTCTTAAAGCCGAAGTCCGTATAGAGAAGTACTCCCATATCGGATGCTGTTATCTGCACACAGCCGCATCCGTATTCCCTTGCGTCTTCTACCACTCTTCCGAGAAGCTCCTTTGCGATACCCATCCTTCTGTGATCAGGAGCCGTGAACATGCTCGAAAGGAGCCCGATGCGTCCTGTGGGACACGAGAAATAAGGAGGCTTTTCTACGAAGGACATGCCGCTGGTCCCTACTATCTTCCCGTCGTCTACCGCGAGCCAGGATACGAAAGTACCGTCCTTCATGTGCCTGTCGTAGTAGTCACGAAGATAAGGCTTAAGATCGATATCTTCCGTTGCTCCTTCTTCTCTAAGCTGCCCTATCCTTATATCCATGAAGGCTTCCAGATCCTTCTCTTCCATACGTCTGTATTCAAGCATGTTCCTGCTCCTTTCGCTCATATCCTACTATCGTCATGAGGTCATTTATCTTCTGTTCCCAACCTGTTCTAACGAAGCCGTATTTCTCATAGAGGTAACAGTTCCCGGGTTCTTCTTTTATGGTGGCAAGACGCCAGATATCTGTCTTATCCCATAGCTTAAATGCCGCTTCAATTGCTGCTCCTCCATATCCCATTCCCTGGAACTTCGGTCGGATGAACAAGGGGCTTATATGCATTATCGAATCGTCACTGCACTCGTAGTCTCTTACTATCCTGATAACTCCTACCTTCTCGCCTTCGCTTGTTACAAAGTAGAAGTAGCTGTGGGGACGGGTAAGCTTCTCGCGGATGCGCTCGATACTCTCTTTGGCAGGCGACATCTCATCGTCGTGATACTTCTCATATAAGGGCATGAATGCTTCAACCTGAAGCGAATGCAATTCTTCAAGATCTTCTTCTGTTGCCTTAAGAAGCTGTACCATGACTCTCTTTCCTCCTAACAAAATACCGTCTATCCGGAAGCTCGGATAAACGGTATCGGTATTACAATATCAAGAACACTATTTATCCGAGAACTATTTTTCCACGTGCTTATCATAACGTCTTGTAATGACGCCTGAATCGATAATATATGTTGTGTAAGACATATGATTATTCACGTGGTTTCCTCCGTAGTGATCTGTCTTTAAGGTTAAACATCAGAAGTTCGATTGTCAATCACAAATTCGAAGCTGCCAACGAGCGCCTATCACTGCTTTATTATAATAAATGTGTTGATCTTCTCTTCGATAAATCCGCACTTAACAGCGGTATTACGGGAACCCGTATTCGCCTCTCCGTGAGCCCACACGGGTTTTCTTCCCTGCGATATTATCTCCTGTACCATATGGGCACAAAGCGACGTCGCGATACCTCTTCCTCTGAAGGAAGGATCTACTTCCACTCCGATATCGACTTCTGAAGAACTTACTGCAGATGAGAATGCCACTCCGCAATACTTACCGCCGCAGAAAGCAGCATATCCTGACCCCTTGAGAAGGAAATCAGAGCGTTCCCAGGAAAAGAACGGTACTATCTTTCCGGTTATCAGATCGATGTTGTCCTCACCGACGGGTGCGATCACTATATCGGGATCTGAAGAAGCATCAGGGATCTCTCCCGAATGACCATACTCGATCCTCTTACCGAGCTCAAAATCTCTCTCCGTAAAATATCTGACGGCATCTTCGCTGTCGGTGATCAATACCATGCGTCGATCGATCAGCGGAGCAATATCCGTTATCAGTTCCTCGAGGATGCTGTCGCTGATCTCTCCGACTATATATGCGAATCCGCAGTAGTGCCAGAAGAGTACGGTCCTCGGAGAAGAAATATCGTCCGTGAATATATCACCTGTCTGATAGCCTTGTGCGACAGACATGGGAAACACCCTGTTAGAGGTACATCTCTCTGCCCGCGGGATATACTCAGGATACTGTTCAGGCGTTACTCTTATCATCCTGCGAACTGCTCCATTTCTTATATGCATTCTCCCATGTCTCTACCGTAAAGGGGCGCACCTCATCACCTATGCTTCGGGCATATTCATCAACGAACTTAAGGAAGAATGACAGATGCTCTCCGGAAGACTTAAGCTCCCTCATTATCACTTCTGACCACACATGCGCCTCGCTATACTGAGTCGTATCCTTTATGGAATCGGCGTAGCCCATAAGATCGAAGGGCACCCTTCTTTCTTCTATACTGACATTCCCGTTATCGTCGATATCGAGTATCGTATACGGAAGTGTATTCCTGACTCCGTCAAGCGGCAATCCGCAGGATCCGGGATTGATAACATAGACGTCCTTATCCGGCACCTTATAGCTCCACTGGATATGGGAATGTCCGAAGATATAGACACCTTCATCAAGAGAAGATATAAGGCTCTTCAATAGTTCGTCCTGATCTATGGCTTCCGCGATATCCTTCTGTATCTGCTCATGAGAGATATCCTGATATCCATATCTCTCGACCATACCCGAAGAGTGGGTAAAGAAGACCCTCGGGGGACCCTTTATATAGTCATCCAGCTGATGAGAAACATGTATAGAAATCTCGTTACACGAGAACTCTCGGGAAGGTACCAGTGACAAGAGCCAATCCAGGTTCTCATCGCTTATATTCCTGTAGTTCCAATAAGAGATCTGCATCTGACCGTCAGTCCACTGACTCTGGTCCTTATCCTTCAGATATTCGAGATAATATTCCTCATTGCCTCTTATTATCACGGCTCGCTCAAGCTCCCGAAGGGTACTCAGGCACTGATCGGGCCAGGGGCCGCTGAGACAGTAATCGCCTGCGACTATAAAGCTCTCAATACCCTGACTTCGCGCATCCGAGAGCACCGCATCAAGTGCGGGCTTATTGCCGTGAATATCAGATATAACAGCGTATCTCATACTAAGGATTATAGCATTCGGCTATTATGCATATGTGGCATTATTCCGCACGGCTTATAGTCCAGTAACCGGTATATCCTTCACCCTTATCGCCATACAGGACTATGTCTCTCTTCTTAAACCCGAGGCTCTCTGCTGCCGCCATACGCTCAATGGCATAGTTAGGTATCTTGGTAAGGATCGTATCAGTATCGAAGAGATCATATGCGTTGGACACGATAACTTCAAGGATGCTCTTAAGGCTGTCTTCCTTCTCGTAGTCGCTCCTGACATCTAATCGAAGTGTTCCCATACCGTTAGTCTCATCCTCAGATATCCTCTTAAAGAGCTCTATGGTACCAATGACTTTGTTCGTTGCCTTGTCGATTATCGACCATCTGACGAACCACTTCTCTCGATATGAATAGACCCAGAAGTCGTAAGCAGACTTCATCCTCTCGATCGTAGGATAGTAGAAATTATCCCCGTCGCAGTTATCGCTGTTGAAGAAAGGAAGAGCATTCTTATCGCTGTATACCTTGAGAAGATCTTCCATATCGGTTTCTTCGATAAATCTAAGAAGGAACCTGTCATTCTCTAATACGGGACAGTTCTCGTAAACGTTATTCATATAAGCCTCCTAAGATGCAAGATATCGATCGGATCCGTACTATCTCATTAAAGCATTTCGATATGCACAAGTCAAGAACATTCGTTCTTTTATAGGAAACTTATATTGTGCTACAATGGTGGCATGGAACAGGTTATCTACGACATTGCAAATAAAAACGATATAGATGAACTCGTAAGGCTTCGTATAGCGTACATGTACGATGACTTAGGCGAGCTGTCGGAAGACGATGAGAGAGCAATGAGAGAGCATCTCCCGGGATATTACAAGAGAGAGCTCGGTGATCATCTTATAGCATTCGTCGCAAGAGCAGAAGGCAGGATCGTAGCCACGGCTTATCTTCTTATCACGGAGAAACCCGCCAACCCTTCCATGCCTAACGGTCTGTGCGGAGAAGTCATGAGCGTATTTACGGAAGAAGCATACAGGGGCAAGGGCATCTGTACTCATCTCATGAACGATCTTATCTCCAGCGGCAAGGAGCTTAAGCTCTCACGTATCGATCTTCTTGCTACGGGAGACGGTTACCATGTGTATGAGAAGGTCGGCTTCAAAGAGAAGCATCTTCACTATACAGACATGAGACTGGATCTTACTCCTCACACTCCATAACGTATATCTCGTCGTGACAGAAGACTATTACCGCCTCCTTATTCGTAAGAGTCTTGGGATTCACGCCTACACCTCTGCAATAGTCGAACTTGAAGTTTACGGGATTGCATTTGATATACAATTTCTCATCCATTCCGCTTGCCCGTGCAATGGTCCCGCGACACACGATATAGTCTCTCCGGATAGCACATATGAGCCTTGCAATAGTGAATCCGCCGCTATAAGCAAGGAGTGGGAAGAACAGCAATATAGCGATGACAAGATAGAACATCCCGACACCTCGGTCTCTCGACATAAGGGCATAGTTACCCTTAAGGTAGTACATCGTAACGGCAAAACCATACATCAGCATAAAAGCGGCGACATTAAGAAATCCTTCGCGGAAGACTCCCCATATTATCTTCTTCCTGTACGGCGTATCGTCTTCTATCTTCGTCAGATCTCCGCACCTGATAAGATCATTTACCGTGCGGTTATACTTCTTGACTTTGCTGTCCTTGCGAAGCTTTAAGATAGCATTAGGGATCATCAGGATCCCGGCCGACATGAACACGGCAAGACCGACAAGAGGATCTTTCTCCGTGTATATAAGTCCTCCTATCGCAAGACAGATAACAAGAAAGATGAGAATACCGTCGGGAGTTCTCTTCTTAGCTTCAGCCTTTTTCTTCTCTCTTGCCTTACGTTCTCTATCTTGAACTTTACGTATGCTCATGTTCTCTTCTTATAGTCCGCTCTCTGAAGTGCTTTGCCGTTAGGCAAGGGCGTAAGCGCCTCCGATATAAGAGTATATCCTATATCTTCCATGGCGGAAGTAAGCTCCTCTTTATTCATCTGATGATGAACTTCATCTAGCCTGTCGAAAGCATGAAGATAAGGTGAATCTGATACCCACTGTGCTTCATCCGTGTTGATCTGTATAACACAGGATACATACTCCGGAGATACATGACTTACGACCTTCCCAAATGCATCGTAACCAATATATTCGATAAGAAGATTTGCTATGACCAGCTGTGCTTCGGGAAGCTTATCGGTCTCATTAATTATGTCTGCTTGAATGCATGAAAGGATACCTTTAAGATCAGGATATCTTTCAGCTGTAGCGCGCAGATAATCGCTGTTGATATCAACACCGTAGACCTTATCGTACTTATCTTTTCTTACATGTTCCAGACCGTTGCCGCCTGCTACTCCCAGTACCATCGCAGACGTTACGGGATAGTCTTCGAACTGATCCTTCATGATCGAGTTCATGGCCTGAAGCTGCGCTACGGATCCCAGGCTCATGTGGTTCTCATAGTCGTCTAATCTTATCTCTTCCCAGGGATTGCTCATTACTTATCTCCTATCCTTCTCCAGATACTCCCGTACCTTATCGTACACTCCGATATTGAGCGGATCGATATTCGAAGGAAGATCATCCGGGGAGAAGAATCTCTGCTCATAAACTTCCTCTTCCTGCACCTTCATCTCACCCGAATAGTCCCTGCAGACGAAGATCAAGGCAGCAAGATACACCTGATCTCCGTTAGGATATTTATAGAAAGTATCCTTGCCTGATGTATTCATGAGATATTCGAGCTTACCGCAGAGAAGTCCCGTCTCTTCCTGAACTTCCCTTCTCGCACACTCCTCAAAGCTCTCACCGAGCTCCATGGATCCCGCAGGATAATCCCAGCATCCGTTATCCGTACGCCTGCCCAGCAGGATCTCATTCTTATCGTTGAGCACTATGACCCCGGCACCTGCCATGATAAGAGGTCTGCTGCCGAGCTGTTTTCTGAGATCTAATATGTAACCCATTAATCTTCTATCCTCTTTCCTCCGAAGGCATGGATCGTCCTGGTGCCTTTGGTAACTCTTCCGTGATGTGGGACGCCCTTAGGAACAAGAAGCTCATCGCCCTTATGAAGAACATGCTCTACGCCGTCGAAGATCTCTACATACTCGCCTTCTACGCAGAGGACATATTCATCGAATCCGTGGACGTTCTCCTTAGATTCCCTGTCGGCAAGATAGGTCCAGAAACAGATCTGGCTTCCGTCCTTACCTTCGTAGTAATATCCGTCGATATCAGGCGTATTCTGCTGAGAGCTGTCTATGTGATTCAAAGACGCCTTCATAAAATCGGGAAATGCTTCCATATAAACTCATGCTCCTAACCTTAGTCCTCCTAAGATTATAGCATTGATGATAGTCGGATCGTTTTTGCCCTCAGTTATGCTCCAGGATGATCACGTATACGTAGCCGTAGTCTTCCGTCGGCACGATCTTATTGCTCGCACTGTATGCGAATCCGTGTCCGTCGTGCTGATATCCGTTACCTCCATAAGGCATGAGTCCGCATGCATATCCCATATCGAATGCAGTCAGTGTCTCAAGGGACTTCTTATTAAGGAGCTGTCCTCCGAAGAGAGCCCTGTCAAAGGCCAGCATATCCGCTACGCATGTATGGATACCGCCGTCTCCCCTCTCCTGGTTCGGCTGCATGGAATGTCCGAATTCATCTGTCATTCCTGCATCATATGCAGTGCCGAAATTTACGGGTGCACTTGTCTCATTGCCCGCTACCATAGAAGTAGTATGAGCCATGCCGCAAGGGTCGAAGATATTCACCTGAAGATATTCGTCGAATGACATTCCGGATGCGATCTCTACGATCATGGCAAGGAGATGGTAATTGGTGTTGCAATATAACATCATGGAACCGGGCTCGAACATCAATTCCGTGTTATAGAGCGCATCAAGAAATTCCTCATCCGAGATGCGGTCGCAGAAGAAATCCTCCTTACCGTCCCAGTCTTCTTCAAATCCCCAGAATACATCAGGATCGTTCAGATAATCAGGTATACCCGACTGCATATGAAGCAGGTTATAGATGGTGACATTCGCTCCTGCCGAATACTCGGGAAAGAACTTATCGAGAGTATCGTCCAGGCTGAGCTTACCTTGCTCGACAAGCTGCAGAGTCGCTACCGCGGTAAATGTCTTGGAGCTCGATGCTATATCAAATGTCGTATACTGGCTGACAGAAGTAGTGCCATCGATCTCATATGCATCTTCGCAGTACAGGAAGAGTACATCCTCATCCGTTGCCACAAGATAGCATCCTCTGCAGGAAGATGTGTTATATCCTTCCAGGTTTAATGTCTTTATGAGTTCTTCGTAGTAAGGATCCTCGTTGATCCACTTTCTGCTATCCGTTAATGCGATATCTTCTATCCTGTATTTGCCTGGCGCCTTATGGCAGCTCACTGCCGTGAATAAGAATACTGATGAGAGCAATACTGCAGCCGACTTTCTGATGATACCTTTCATATCTGTCCCCCGAGTTTTTCTTTAGATTCTAATCATCATAAGAGCACGATTCTTGTCCGAAAGGATAAGAATATGTCTCATGGTCTAAAGTCTAGCAATACGATCATAATGGGACAATCGACCATCGGTAGATACAAGTATTTACGGGGGTTAGTTCTGCAGTTTGGCGGGGAGAGTATCAGCCTTGTTCCTTAAGCCAACTCTCGACTATATCCTCGAAGATCTCAGGCTGTTCGATCTGAAGATTATGTCCTGCTCTGTCCACTGCACAATAAGTCGAGTTGATATACTTCTCCATAAGGTCAAACTGATCTCTGTAGCCGACTATAGAATCCTGCTTGCCCGCGATGATCAATGTAGGGATCTCACAGGGCTTCTCGAGCTCATCGACATCGAACGAGAAGCTTCCTTCAAGAACATTATTGAGGAAATCCCAGTCTGCCCTCTGAAGAGCAGGAAGCAGGTGTGCCTTATAGCGCTCCCATACATCCTTGGTAAGAAGGACATTCATGAGAGTAAAGTTATCGTATTCTTCACGAGTAAGAGAATCCAACAGTTCTTCGTCACGCTCAAGTACCGTAAGAGGTTCGACCCTGCCCTTCCTGTCACCCGGGATGATGCACGGACAAAGGAGGATGATCTTCTTTATGAGCTCAGGATACTTATTTACAAATCCCCTGACGAGCAGGCCGCCGTATGACTGACCGATGATCGTGAAGCTCTCGCCGATGACGTTTGTCGCAAGATCGTAGAGAAGGTCGAGCATATCGTCAGAGTCTTTCACATCACCGTGTTCGGACCTGCCCATTCCCGGAAGATCGATATAGTAGCGCTTGTAACCTCCCACCCTGCCGAATACCGGCTCGAAAGCCCCCATCATGGTGGTCCTGTCTATACCCCATCCGTGAATGATAAGGACGGGCTCTCCGCTTCCTGTGACTTCATAATCTATTATCCCGTATTTCATATTTCCCTTCGTCCCCAAACATTTGTTTGCATTGATTCTATCATTCCTCTCACCCTTTAGCAACAGAATACGGTTGCCCTCCGAGAAGAGCTGTGTTACTCTATTGTTGAACGCGTTCAATAATGTGAGGATAAGATGAACAAGGAAGAGAAATTACAGATAACCAAGGATAAGCTCTTACAAGCGGCGGCCCGTCTCATGGAAGGTATGGACGATCCCATGAAGGTCACTTCCAGGGAGATCGCAAAGGAAGCGGGAGTACAGCCCGCCATGATCAACTACTGCTTCGGCTCAAGAGAGGATCTTATCTACGGTGCATTTCAGAAGATCTATTCGGACTACCTCAAGGAAGCAGACGTTGAAGCGATACTGAAGGAGGATCTTCCTCCCAAGGAACTTCTGAAGAGGATGCATTTCGTGGTGGCAAGATGCCTTGTCACGCACTTTAATTTCACCAAGGCAATAACGGGATTTGTTCTCTTCAAGCGAGACCTCGGCAAGGAGTCTTTCAGTGCCCCTTATGTGATGAAGCACTACGCGGGAAGGAAGACGGAAGAGGAGTGCAGGCTCATCGCATACGAGCTCTCCACCATGATGCAGCTCATTATCTTCAGGAAGGAAGATATAAGAAGAGATTTCGGGATAGATCTGGAGAACGAAGAAGAGCTTCGCAAGGTCATCGACATGCGCGTAGACCTTCTTCTGGGTGAATGACATGAAGTATATCTATAACTTAAAGGATGTCCCCGGGGACAAGCTCCCTCTTACGGGCGGCAAGGCAAGATCGTTAGCTTACATGCTCAAGGATCTTAAGCTCACTGTCCCCGAAGGATACGTTATAACGAGCGATGCCTTCAGCGAAGGAACGCTCAGAGAAGATGCAGATAAGGAGCTTCTTAAGTTGCTCCCTGCCCTCAACATGGAATATACATATGCAGTAAGGTCCTCAGCCATCAACGAGGACGGAGAGAACGCATCCTTTGCAGGTCAGTACGAGACCATTACCGACGTTAAAGCGGGCGATATCCCGGCGGCCGTCGCGAAAGTAATATCCTCCAAGGATGTTCAGAGAGTAAAGGGTTATACTGAGAGCTTCGGCGAAGAGGATAAGGGTATCGCCGTAGTTATCCAGAGATTCGTAAGACCGGAATTCGCTGGCGTCTTATTCACATCGGATCCTCTTACGGGAAGAGACGATAAGATGGCGGGCAACTACGTTAAGGGAGAAGGCGAGAAACTGGTATCAGGCGCGGAGAATGCTGAAGTATTCAGCATCGGTTCTATTAAGTATCGCTACGAGGGAAATGCGGAGTTTGCTAAGTACGCGAAGTCTTTGTGGGATTCCTGCAGGAAGATACGGCTCTCCTACGGCATGCCCATGGATATCGAGTGGGCAGTATCGGGAGGCAGGGTATATATACTTCAGGCGCGCCCCATAACGACACTTCGAAGGATCGACTCTTCTACCTATCGCGTCAACGGCAGCATGTCAGGCTATAAGCTCCTTACCAGGACCAACGTAGGCGAGATCTTCATGAAGCCCGTATCCCCCATGACATTCAGCGTCCTGGAGAAGATAAACGACGTATTGGGTCTTCCCGACTGGCTCGACAATATATACGGCCAGCCCTACATGAACATATCCGTCATGTGCTCCGCTTTTGTGGCTTTCGGCAAGACGGAAGAAAAGGCATACGAGTCACTTAAGGATCTGGTCGGTAATGTGCCTGAGGGAACACGTATCCCGATCTCTCCTTTTGACAAGAAGACGTTCCTTCGTAAGGTAAAGACTCTTATCTTCCCCAAGGAGAAGTCGAAGCTCACTAAGAAGCAGAAGCTTCAGATGGTAGAAGATCTGGCAGATATCTCAAGAGGCCTTATGGGTGAGATCAAGCTCATAGGAAGCAGCCCGGATCTGTATTCCTACTGGAACAACAAGCTGCAGCCGTATCTTAACGACGGACTCTCCTCCATAATGGCTGCCTCGGGAACTGCTATGGTACCTCTCTTCATGACCCGCGGAAAGATATCCAAGATAGCCGGAGAAGAGATGTCGGGCCGTCTCTGCGGAGGATGTGTCGGGATACTTGATTCCATGAAGCCGCTGCTCCTTATAGAAGACGTCATAGACGGCACTTTGAGCGAAGAAGAATATATCCGCATATGCGGCCACAGATCTGCTGACGAGATGGAGCTCATGGCTCCGCGTCCCTATGAGGATCCCACCTTCCCCAAGAACCTTATAGAGGAGCATAAGAAGAGCGGGATAAACCTTCACGAGATGCAGGAAAATGAACACAGGAAGTTCGAGGAAGCGCTTTCCGAATTCAAGGAGAAATATCCTTCGAAGGCAAAGTGGATCGACAAGCAGCTCAAGGGCTTTGCTCACGCCAACGACTTCAGGGAAGAGATAAGATCCAAGGGCGTAGTCATCTTCAGCGTATTCCGCGAATATATCCGCAAGGCAGGAGAGCTCAGCGGTTTGGGAGATGACATCTTCTACTTAAGTTACCTCGAGATGTTCGATCTTCTTCAGGGGAAGGGCGAAGCTGTTGCCAGCATCCCTGCGCGAAAGGCAACCTATGCCGAGTATCTTAAGTACCCTTCCTTCCCTAACGTCATCCTGGGAAGGTTCGAACCCGAGAAATGGTCTGCTGACGAGAGCAGGAGGTCGGACTTCTACTGCGAGGATAAGAAAGATACTTCCATCCCTTGTGCATCTGACGTCAAGGGCTTCCCCGGAGCTGCAGGACAGGTAACCGGAACAGTCAGGGTCATAGCAAGTATAGATGAGATAGATCAGGTTCAGCAGGGTGATATCCTTGTAACTACTGCCACCAACATCGGATGGACTCTTGTCTTCCCGAAGGTTGCGGCTGTCGTCACCGACATCGGAGCACCATTATCCCATGCAGCTATCGTAGCAAGGGAATTCGGTATCCCTGCTGTTGTCGGATGCGGTAATGCGACTACCGTCCTGAAGACGGGAGATGTGGTCACCGTTGACGGATCCATGGGCACCGTCACGAAGGTATAAGGGTTCAGAGAGCCTTCTGATGCTTCTTCGAAGGTCTGATGACCAGCATGGCGACAAGGATCAGCAGAGCCGTAGCAGACAGGCTCACGGGATATGCCGCCATGATGTATCCCAGGGACTTATGCGTCTTGAAGACAGTATATATCCAGGTGATCCTGGTAACGCAGATACCGAGAACGGTGAGAAGAGACGGTACGAGCGATATACCGAAGCCTCTTAAGTATCCTGACATGACCTCATAGGACAGAGTAAAGATATATGCCGAGAATATTACCAGCAATCTCGTATATCCTGTCTCTATGACCTGAGGATCCTTGTTGAACAGATGAAGGATCTCCTTACCGAAGATAAGGATAATGACGATAGCCGAAGCCATGGCGATAACACCTTCTATGTAAGACAGGAGCATAGCCTTCTTGCATCTGTCGATCTTACCCGCGCCGTAATTCTGTCCGACGAAGGTGGTACATGCCTGGCTGAAGCTGTTGAGCACGGAATATGCGAACATCTCGATATTGAATGCCGCAGCCGAAGCAGCCATAACGATAGTACCGAGGCTGTTGATCGCACGCTGGATGATTATATTGGCAGTACCGAATACCAGGGCCTGAAGTCCGGCGGGGATACCGATCTTCATGATCTTCCACAGGATCGCTCCGTCGATGCGAAGCTTCTTCGGGGATACCCTGAACATTCCTTCGTGCTTCATGAGACGGATAAAGAGTATTACGGAACTTATCGCATTGGAAACGACGGTAGCTATAGCCACGCCCTCTACGGTCATGTGAAGATAACATACGAAGAAGAAGTTCAGGAGTACGTTTATGACTCCGGATACGGCAAGAGCTACAAGCGGTGTCCTGGTATCTCCCAGTCCTCTGAATATAGCAGCTTCGAAGTTATAAAGGATTATGACCGGAAGACCGCCCATATAGATCCTGAAATATACGGTAGCAAGAGGGATGACATCTTCGGGGACATCCAAAGGCTCAAAGATCACGCCGGCGGTCAATTGAGCGCCGAGCGCCATGCAGATACCCACCATGAGAGCGAATACGACAGATGTATGTATTGCTTTGGATACGCTTTCCTCATCCTGACGTCCGATGGAATTAGCTATTACTACATTGGTTCCCAGGGCAACTCCGATGAAGAGATTGACCGAGAGGGAGACCAGGGAAGAATTGGCACCTACCGCCGCCTGAGCAATCGAGCACATGTCTCCCGTGAAGTTACCGACTATCGCTGTATCTGCCGCATTGAAGAGCTGCTGAAGGATACCTGTCAGTGCCAGAGGCAGAGCGAACTTTAAGATGTTGACCCAGAGACTTCCCTGCGTCATTGATATGTTCTTACTTGTTTTACCCATGCTAATATGAATATCACTATGCCGTATATATAACAATTGACAATTTGTTCAACAAATAAGTGATATCGGCAGGAAGCTCATGTTCTTATAGCGTCGTAGCATTTCGCTCTGCTCAGGGCATTTGTAAGGAATCTGTCCGCTTCGCCGCATACTTCCTCTACTATGTCGGTATCTATGTTGTGACCGCAATCGGAATAAATGACGAGCTTGCAGTTGCTAAGGCATTTCGCTGTCCTCAGCATAAGATCCGGGGTGCTTATGGGGTCGTCGATGCCTCCCAGGATCAGTACCGGTATCTTGATGGAAGAGAGCATCTCCCGAAGTCTTTCTTCCGTCCTGCATTTTACAAGAGGTCTTCCGTAGTCGACTTTCTTCTCGCGTTCGTCAGCTTCAGGCAGTGATGCCAGCCAGTCTTCCCTTACCTTGCGGCGAGCACTCCTCTTATCGTCGGCATCTATCGGCGGATCGAAAGGCGGAGGTGCGTCTATTATCCCCTGCATGAGCATCTGCCTGTATGACATAACGCCTTCCTCCAGGCTGTGAGGGCCCGGGACCACCGCGACGAATGCACTGACCCTCTCCCGATATCTGAGGACGAGATGCCAACCGAGGCCCGCGCCGTGAGACGCTCCCATATAGATGAACTTTTCAAGACCCA
>JAEEGL010433048.1_pt1 | contig 18449 bp, 15 predicted proteins | sample 9134231 | NCBI WGS metagenome assembly JAEEGL01 (sample SAMN16246548, study PRJNA631951) | gut metagenome | biome: gut microbiome; feature: rumen; material: fiber-attached | host: Bos | place: Iran: Karaj | collected 2018-10 | reverse complement strand
GAATTCTGAAAAGACTCCAAGATTATATTTTCCTGTTTTAAGCCATTCAACTTTTTCCTGAAGCTTTCGTTTATACTGAACAAATAATTCATCATAATCATAAGTCATTCTATAAAAAACTTCGTTTACAATTGCAAGAATTGGAATTTCATACATTGAAGTATTTACCCAGGTTCCTACGGCTTCAAGAAATAAGCCGCAATCTGAATCTGTTGAAATAATAAAATCCTGATAGCGAGGCTTCCAGATTCTAAGATGGTCAATATAATCTTCGTGCAGCCATTCAATTTTAGAAAGATATTCAAGTTCATCTTCTTTAAATCTAAGGTCGCAATATGCAGTAATCTGATCTTTTATTTCCTGAACCATTTCCTGACTGAATTTTACGTCTGTATTTCTGCATTTAAAAGTCCAGCGTGTTTTATAAGACGGATACTGATGATAGATTGCCTGTCCCATTGAAAACTTATAAAGATCTGTTTCCAGCAGACTTGTTATAATTTGCTTTAATTTCATGTTAACTCCAATTGATTTATTTAGTTGTAAATGCTATTGCTCCATCCCAGCTTGCCGGTGGATTTTTTATAAATTCTTCACAGCGGCTCTGCATTAATTTAGACGCTTTATCTTCAGGGCTTTCTGCAATTGCTTTTGTAAAATATTCAAGTGCAAGATTGAAAATTCCCTGTTTATAAAGTGCAAGTCCTTTTTTATAAGAATCCCTGTAAATGCCGGAAAATTCTTCTATGTTTCTGTCGATTGCGTAAATTGGAACAGCAGTCTTTTTACCCTTCACCTTTACATCATCCAGAAGCCTGAAAATAAATTCATCGGTTTTAATGTCATCTTTTACAGCCTGGCTTACAAGGATTTTTGCTCCGTAAGTTTTTGTTAAGCCTTCAAGACGCGATGCAAGATTTACACTGTCTCCAATTACTGAATAATCAGTTTTATCTTCCGAACCGATTGAACCGACAATTACATCTCCATAATGAATTCCAATTCCAATATCAAATTTCATTCCATCAGGCAGATACAGATCTTCTATAGGAACAGACGAAAGCGCTTCACGCATTTCATAAGCAGCAGCAACTGCCCTGCGTGCATTGTCTTCGTAACTTACAGGCGCTCCAAACAAAGCCATAATCGCATCGCCAATAAATTTATCTACTGTACCGCCATGCTTTTTTATAATTGTACACATTATAGTAAAATATCTGTTTAAGAAAGCAACGATTGTCTCCGGCTGATTTCTTTCGCTGATATTTGTGAACGAACGGATATCGCTGAATAAAATTGCAACATCACGCTTTTCGCCAACGCCCACTTTTGCTTCGCGTTCTGCATTCATTACAAGCTCGTCAATAATCTGCTCAGGAACAAAACGGCTGAACGCTTTACGGATATTTCTTTCGAACTTGAGTTTTTCTTTAATCATCAGAGCGTTGTCCATAAGCATACTGAAAGATTCAACTGCAAAGTTTATAAGGTCCAGCTGTGCAGAAGAAAAAGTTCCTTCCTTGATTACATGAACGCTTCCAATTTTTTTATTATCCTTTGAAACTAAAAAGAAATTCTGATAAGCAGAAAGAGGAATATCATTTGTATGAAAGATTTCCTGAATATCCGTATTTTTTAATTTTTTTGTAACAATGCTTGCGCTGTTAGTATCAGAAAAAGCTGCTTCAAAATCGGTTGTGCAGACTTTTAAAAAATCCGATTCTTCTTTTTTGGTGAAGTTATTTCCGCAAATGTAATAAGATTTTGGACCGTCGCTGTCGTCTATGTATAAAGCAGTTGCAGGAATTCTGCAGGTTTTTGCAATTAAGTTTAAAAATGATTGAATTAAATTTTCAAAGGAATTTAAATTCTGTATTAAATTGAAAATTGAATCCGAAAGTCCGTTTTTAACAAGATCGCTCTGAAGAGGTTTTGCAAGGCGCTTTCCGATTAAATTTAAAAGTGAATCTGTTTTTTCCTTGATATTATTTTTTGTAAGCCTGAAGAAAATATCAGCACCGCAGGTTTTTCTGAACTGTTCTTCAAAAACAAATTCGCCGGTTGTATAAACACCGACAGGAACTTTTCTTAATTTTTCAATATTTTTTATAAGTCTTACAAGCAGCGAGGCCTTTGGATTTACACTGCTGGCATTAATTAAAATTGCCGCAGGAACCGAGTTGTAAACCGAAACAAGAAGCTTTAAGCCTTTGTCTTCAAAACTCAGCTGAACATCACTGTTACGAAGTTTTTCTTTTATGAGACCTTGTATTGTAGCAGAACTTTCCAGGACAACAATTTTACTACTCATGTAACACCTCATTTATTTTTTGAATAAGTTCCTCGCGCGAAAAATCTGCCTTGCAGACAAATGCATCGGCATCTTTTAATGGATTTTCAGAAATTGCAATAACTGGAACCTTTGCATAATTTTCCATTCGGCGGATGTTTTCAAGGAAAATATCTCCATTCATTCGCGGCATGGCATCATCACTTAAAATTAAATCAAACTGCTTTTTGCGGATTTTTTCCATTGCATCAATTCCGTCAACTGCTTCATCAACAAGGAAGCCGTTTCCGGAAAGAATTGTATTTTGAATTTCCCTCGTTGTTTTAGAGTCATCAACGATGAGAATTTTATTTATATGTTTTTTTGTATAGGCTTCGAATTTCTTAACATCGTAACCGCGCTGTGCCCTGAACTTCTTCATAATTTCCGGAAGATACAGAATTGGAATCATATCGTATTTTTCATCAAAGGCAATACCCTGAAAAAGTTTAAAATTTGTAAAACAATTTGGCATTGGCTTTTTGATTATTGAAACAAACTTCTGCATTGAATCTACAATAATTCCGATTTTCTGCGACTGATAATCTGCAAGAAGAATTGTATCAAGTACAGACTTATTTTTAGCAATTTTTCCAGGCAAAAGAGAAGAAAGAGAATAAACCGGAATTTCTTCACTTTCAGAATTTGTTTTGCTGTCGTCTTCCCTTTCGTAAACAACATATTTCTGATTCTGCTTTGTAATATATGAACGTGGATTTGCACAAATTACATCAAAAATAAATTGAGAAGGAATAAGATATTTTTCGCTGTTTGAGTAAATAAAGAATCCCTGGAATTCCTGATGATTTTTAAGGAAAGAATCATCGTGCATAAGTGAACAGAACTGATCATGCAAAATTAAAAGGTTGTTTTGCAATGACTGAGAATCGTTGGAAAGAAGCTTATGAATTTCTTTTAACGAATGTGTATCATTTTCAAAAATTGCATTTTTTAATAGATCAATCTGATTGCCTATAATATAAGTATGCGCAATCATTTCTTCCTGCATATTAATTACGCTTTCAAGATTACTTGAATTAACCTTTATAACTTCATTTTTTTCAACTGGTTTTTCAACAACTTTTTTTACCGCTGGAACTGAGTTTTTAGGTTTAACAAGAATTTTTGAATCAAAAATTTCTCCGGCAAGAGCTTTATCACAATAAAGAAGATATGCGTGAACATCAATAAAATTTATTGCTCCCGGATTTTCTTCCAAAACCTTGCAGCATTCGTAAAGTTTATCTGCAACTTCAATTATAAGATTCTGAAGATTATCAGTTAGTAAAATATCATTTTCCTTTAATGCATAATAAAGATCTTCAAGAGATTTAAACATTCTGTAAATCGGAGTAAAGCCTAAAAGTCTGGCGTTATCTTTAGACATTCTGAGTGCCGGAAGAATTTTCTTAAAATTCCACGGGCAATTACGAACCCTAAAAATAATGCTTCGGGTTTCCAGAAGATATGTTTTAATTAATTGAGGAGAAACACTTTCGTTTTTCATTAAGCATTACCTCCTTCTTTCTTTTGAAAATAAAACACTTTTCCATCAAATTTCTTTTCCAGGCTTTCCGGAATTATTGAATTATCTATTGAAGCAATTTCATTCATGGAAACAAATAAAATACCGCCCGGAATAAGACATTCAGATACAATCTTTTCAAGGATTTTCTTTCGTGTTTTAACATCAAAATAAATAAATACATTTCTTAAGAAAATTAAATTCTGATTTTTAGGAAAATCCTTTAACTTGGAAAGATTGATTCTCTTAAAATCTATTTTTTCGGTAATTGATTTTTCAAATTCATAAGAGCCGTCTTCTTTTTTAAAAGGCTCCAGAAGATAATGAAATGAAGAACCGTCTACAGTTCTTGAAGAGCGGCCCTTATATTTTCCGATGCGCCCCTTCTCCAGCATCTGTGTATTTATATCACTTGCAGTACATTCAGTTTTAAATCCCATCGAAGAAGCTAAAAGATAAAGGGAATAAATTTCTTCTCCGGAAGATGATGCAGCACTCCAGATTCTTAACGGTTCTTTTTCAAGATTTTTTTCTTCGCTCTTTAAATTTTCCGAAGCAAAAATTTTATCTTTTAAAAGCTGAAACTGTTTTTCTTCCCTAAAGAAATATGTTTCGTTAACGGTTGCGCTGTTTATTAACAAATCCATTTCTTCAGAATCAGAAATAAGTAAATCGTAATATTCTTTGTCTTTTATACCCAGCTCTGTAATATGTTTTTCCAGAAAGTTTACAATACCTGTTTTATGCGAATCGCGTGGAATTATTCCGGTTGAGAAAGTCAGTAATTCAAAAATTCTTTCTATTATCTCTTTTTCCATAATTAATCCCAGAAAAACTATTCCTCAATAAAGGAAAGAATCTTCTCCGCAATTTCATCTCTTGGAAGAACAAAGCTTGCGGCATTAAGTTCTATTGCTGCAGCCGGCATTCCAAAAACCGCACAGGTCGATTTATCTTCAACTATTGTTACACCCTGTTTATCTACAATTTCTTTGCAGCCTTCGGCACCGTCTCTTCCCATTCCCGTAAGAAGAATTGCGAGACAGGAAGATTTATAATAATCTGCGGCCGAACGGAAAAGTTTATTTACTGCAGGCCGCAAAAAATGTTCAGGTGCTTCATCAGAAAGTTTTAAAATCGGAAGATAATTATCTTTTACATAATCTATAACAAGATGAGTTTCTGCAGGAGCCATGTATGCATGACCTTTTTTTGCAACTTCGCCATCTTTTGCAAGATGCATAGGAATATTAGGACACACAGAATTAAACCATTCAACCATTTTTTTATCAGAACCCTCATCTATATGCTGAACATATAAAACCGGAAGTGGGAAATTCTTTCCAAGGCCCCTTAATACTTTTTCTACCGCAGATGGTCCGCCGGTAGAAGCCCCGATACAAAGAATTTTTATTGCGCCCCTTCTTATATATGGACAATTGTCTGATTTTTTTTCCTGAGTTTTATGAGTTATATTATTTTTTTCTACAGCCTTTTTAATTTCCATAATGAAAAGTTCAAAAGCTTTTGTGCTGTAAGAAGAAAGAGAAGGCTTTACCTTAAATAAAATTGCTCCGGACTGAACGGCCTGCGCCATATAGGATTCATCATCTGAATAAAGGCATACAGGAATTTTAAGTTCGTTTGTAAGTATTTCCGCAGCCTTAATTCCATCCATTTCCGGCATCTGGCAGTCAGAAACAACTAAATCTACATGATGTAATTTACAAAAGTCTACAGCCTTTCTGCCGTTCGAAACAGAAGCGACGACATTAAAATCCTGAGTACTCGAAAATGCTTTTTCGAAAATGCCTCTGGCAATAGCGGAATCATCTACAATAAGTACATCAATTTTTGTCATAGCACTTCCTTAGATAAAGCTTTTACAAGTTTTTCTTCAATTTTATCTGTTTCAAAAATAGGAATAAAATTCTGTTTGTATCTTACCTTACCTTCCTGAATATCTTCTTTTTCCGGTTCAAAAAAAAGTTCAATATTGGAAACATGAATTGAAAACTGATCGTCATCTCTTTTTAAAACTATATAATTTGTTCCCGAAACATTTGAATCTTTTTCGTTATTCATTTTTAAGGTATTTACGGCCGCATATGGAGTTCCATGAACATTTATAATTCCTTCTATAAATGAAGGCACAAACGGAAGCTTTCTGATTTTAGGTTCATTAATAATCTGCAAAATTCCAGAACCTTTTAATGTATAACGTTCTTCGTTAATACTGAAAATCAGGTATGAATCTTCGCCTTCATAAAGAGAATTTATTTTTTTCATTTTAGCTTCATCAGCCTTAATGTTTTCCATATCTGCTGCCCTTAATAAACAACCCTTTTATTAATCCTTAAACTATTTCTGATCGCTGTTCTTTACTGTATTATTTAATTCTTCCGACATTTTTCTAATATGCTCGGAAGAAAGCGAAATATTATCTGTTGCAACGGCAAAGTTTTCTACACCGGCAGAAATCTGCTTTAATGCAATAAGAATCTGTTCAGAAGAATTTGTCTGCTGCTGAATAATATCCGTAATATCATTTGCAGAACTTGCTGTAATTTCTGCACTGTCTTTAATGCTGGCAAAACGTTCACCAAGACTCTTGGCATTTTCGTAACCTGCATTAATTTTTTCTGTACCGCTTTCAGAAGCAAGAATCAAAGAGTCTGAAGAATGCTGAATCTCTGTAATCTTTTCCTTGATTTCTTTTGTTCCATCAATAATACCGTCAGACAGACGACGGATTTCGTTAGCAACAATTCTAAAGCTCTTTCCGGCCTCGCCTGCACTTGAAGCTTCAAGCTCGGCATTAAAGGCAATAATTTTTGCCTGGTCTGCAACGTTATTAATTAATGTTACAATATCCCAGATGCTTTCAATCTTATCGCTGAGAATTTTCATTCCGTCTATAGTCTGCTGATTTGCATCAAAAATAGCGTGAAGCTGTGCAACATTTTCTTCTATTGAAGAAACGCCGTCTGCAACATCAGAAGAAGTTTTTTCTGCAACTTTAGAAACATCCCTTATCTTAGAAGCAATGCTTTCAGAAAGTTCATTAGAGTCCTCCATTGTTGCAACAATTTCTTTTACAGCGGCGCTCTGATCCTGTGAAGTTGCCGCATTTTCTTTTGCCGCAACAACAAGAGTCTGAGTTTCTTCGAATAACGAAGCCCCAAGCAGCTGTTCATCCTTACGCATTTTTCTGATCAAATTAATATTTATAAATGAGCATGCAAAGCTGAAAACAAATAAGATAATTTCAAAAATTAAAATAAAGTTCATCAGCTGGCTTTTAAACTCAATTGTAGGACCTTCGGCAACAATGAACCATGGTGTATGCCCTACTCCGCAAACTGCATAATAATTTTTCTTATCAATATGAGTATTCAATTCGCCATTGAACCACTGTTTTAAATCACCTGAAAAGGCTGTCTGATTTATCCATTTTTCTTTCATTACTTTTGACGCATCATCGTTTGTCATAAAATAACCGTCAGAAGCAATAAGATCTAATTTTCCATTTTTTGAAATTTGAATTTCATTCAAGAGGCCGATAAATTTTCCAAGAATTACATCACAGCCAACTACACCACGGACACTTCCATTTACATCTTTTACGGCCATAGAAATTGAAACAGCAAGAGATCCTGTATCTGCATCTACATAAGGATCAGAGAAATTTACTTTTGAAGGATTTGATACGGCACTTTTAAACCAGCCGCGGGTTGTAGCATCGTAATCGCTTGGCGGAACCCATCCACCGCCATGCAGGAAAAATCCACCCTTAGAAACCGGAGTACTTGAATTATAGTAGAAAGCCGAAGCATACTCGTAATCCTTTGAAAATGCAGCTACAAGCGCATTAAGCATTTCTTTGTCATCTACGACACTTGTTGAAAACAAAGAAAAATTTTCTACATTAACAATTATCGGATCAATTTTTTCGAGTACACTGGAATTAAGCTTTTCTACAGAATAAGAAAGCTGTGCTTCCAGATAATAGTTTATGATTTTTTCCGAAACAAAATAGAAAAAAGCGCAGGCCACAATCGTAACAGTAAGAAGAGGCATTAACATACCTAAAAATAATCTGCGGGCCTTCTTTTTTGTCGACATTTGTTTTTGTTGTTTCTTTTCAGCCATAAAAAACTCCAATGGTATAGTTTCCCAACTAGTATTATCGGCATAAAAACATGAAAACTTTATGAATTCTGTCATTTGCGTTAACTGACACTGGCACTAAATTACTAGATAAATAGAAAAATATTTGACGAAGCTTTCAAATGTCAGTATATTTACAATATGTTGTTAGATGTTAAAAACTTAAATGCAGGTCTTGAGGACGGCAAACAGATTCTCAACGACCTTAATATACAGATTGGCCAGGGAGAAACCCATGTTTTAATGGGACCAAACGGCGCTGGAAAATCTTCTCTTGGAAACGCCCTTATGGGAAACCCCGTTTACAAAATTACAGGCGGAAAAATTCTATTTAAGGATACAGACATTACCGAAGAAAGTGCCGATAAACGCGCAAAGCTTGGAATGTTCATGAGTTTTCAGAGTCCGCTCGAAGTTCCCGGAATAAGCCTTGAAGCTTTTATCCGTTCTGCAATTCAACAGAAAACCGGCGAGCATGTAAAGCTTTTCCAATTTCAGAAGGAACTTAAACGCTGCATGGAACTTTTGAATATGAATCCGGATTATGCACGCCGCGATTTAAACGTTGGCTTTTCCGGAGGAGAACGCAAAAAGTCAGAAATTCTGCAGCTCCTTATGCTTAAACCGGATTTTGCAATTCTCGATGAAACAGATTCAGGACTCGACGTTGATGCAATCCGTTTTGTTGCAAAAGGAATTGAAGAATACCGGAAAATGACAAACGGTTCACTTCTTATAATTACTCACACAACAAAAATTCTTGAAGGACTCAGCGTAGACCATACACATATCATCGTTAAGGGCCACATCGTAAAAACCGGTGACGGTTCTTTATTCAAAGAAATCAACGAAAAGGGCTTTGAAGAATATATTCAATAAATTATAAGATTTTATGCGGGGGAATTTTTCCCCTGCCCCAGCCGTAATTAATAGAAACTATGATTAAAAAAGTAATTGCATTTCTAACGATATTGTTTGTTGCAGGATTTTCAGCGTTTGCAGAATTTGATGACGACATATATATCGAAACCGGTGATTTTTCACTTTGGATTGGCTGGGGCCTTGATTACACGCCTGAATCCATAAACAAAAACGAAACAATTTTTCCTCTTCTTCAATGTGTTGAAAAGTATTACGACCAGCTTAAATCTATTAACCGTGATTTTACGGCAATAATTTTACATTCAAAGGAAAATCCCGGATGTTGTGAACTTTGGATTTATGAACACGGGTCTGAAAATTCCCGGGATTATATCTGCAAAAACGAAGAAGAATGTGTTTCCATTCTTACAAATCTTGTTGCAAAAATTGTACCTGTAGTTAAGCCAAATAAAAATAATGATGAAGTTACAATATATCTTTTAATAAAAAAATGTGAATACGAAAATGAAAACGACCTGACCGGATATGGAGAATTCGAGCGGCACCTTGCAACATACAATATTACAAAAGACAATTATTTTTACACAATGTATTTTTCGCTGGAAGAAGCAGAAAAGAAAGCAAGGGAAAATCCCGCTTATAAAATCAGAAAATATACCTGCACCAAAGAAAACATCAACCGTCTTGATATAAACTGGGATTCCGTGATTGGAAATTAGAATGAACGAAACCGTACTTCACCAGATAGAACCTGTTTGGAACAGTGAAAGCAGGGTTCTTCTTTTAGGAACAATGCCCTCGCCTGCAAGCCGTAGTGCAGGATTTTTTTACATGCATCCGCAGAACAGATTCTGGAAAGTTCTTCCGGCAGTTTTTGGAGAAAGCTTAAAATTTCCGAACAGTTCAGAAAACAAAGACGGCGCAATTGGTGAACGGATTGATTTTTTGCTCCGGAACAAAATTGCATTGTGGGATGTGCTTTCCAGCTGCAGCATTGAAGGCGCCGCAGATTCCAGCATAAAAAATGCAGTTCCAAATGATTTTACAATTCTGTTTGAAAAATCAAATATAAAACATGTGTACTGCACGGGCAAAACTTCCTTTAATTTATGGAAGAAACTCTGCGCAGAAAAATACGAAAATAAATTTAATTTAAAATGTGAGTGTCTTCCAAGCACAAGCCCCGCAAATGCAGTCTGGAATCTTGAAAAATTAACTGCCGCTTATAAAGTTATTATTGAAGATTTTTAAACCGCGCCAGGGCATGGAGCAGCCGCGAAGCGGGCCACTGGACTGAGCGAAGCGAAGGAAGCGGCTGACCGTTAGGGAACTGCGGAACGCCCGACGGATGCCGAAGGCATACGTGGCGCCCTTAATATTTTTTTAGCTGTTTTCATTTTCCTAGTAATATGCTATATTTATGACCGATTATGGAAACAAAAACACAGATTGACGATATAAATAGAGAATTTTACGACTTCCGTTATGCTGAATCTGAAAAAGATTTTTACCGTATTGAAAGCGGGCTTACTCCGGATATCGTAAAAAAAATATCAGAAGAAAAAGGCGATCCTGAATGGATGAGGGAATTCCGTTTAAAATCGCTTGAACTATATAATCAGCTCAAGGTACCTAAGTGGGGACCTTCAATTGACGGGCTCAACATTGATAATATTGCAACTTACGTTCGACCGAAAACTCAGATGAGCGGAAAATGGGAAGACGTTCCGCAGGATATTAAAGACACTTTTGAAAAGCTTGGTATTCCGGAAGCAGAACGAAAATCTCTTGCCGGCGTTGGTGCTCAATACGACAGCGAGTTAGTCTATCATAACGTTCAGAGCGAAGTTGCAAAACAGGGTGTTGTTTACCTTGGTTTTGAAGAAGCCTTAAAAAGCGAAGAATGGGGACCAATGGTAAAAGAATACTTTATGACCCTCATCACTCCGCGCGACCACAAGTTCGCAGCTTTGCACGGTGCAGTTTGGTCTGGAGGTTCTTTTGTATATGTTCCAAAAGGAGTTCACCTCTCCTTCCCGCTTCAGTCTTACTTCCGCTTAAACGCAAAGGGCGCCGGACAGTTTGAACATACGCTCATTATCGTAGACGAAGGCGCAGACCTTCACTTTATAGAAGGCTGTTCTGCACCAAAATATAACGAAGCAAACTTACACGCAGGAGCCGTTGAGCTTTTTGTAAAAAAAGGCGCTCACCTCCGCTACAGCACTATCGAAAACTGGTCTAAAAATATGTACAACCTTAACACTAAGCGTGCAAAGGTCGAAGAAGATGCCAGCATTGAATGGGTTTCAGGTTCATTCGGTTCTCACGTAAGTTACCTCTATCCAGAAAGCGACCTTGTCGGCCGAAAGGCAAAGTCTGAATTCACGGGAATTACTTTTGCAGGTAACGGACAGGAACTCGACACCGGTGCAAAAATGGTTCACCTTGCGCCGGATACCAGCAGCCTTATTTCTACAAAATCAATTTCCAAAGGCGGCGGTGTAAGTATTTACCGCTCGGCAGTTTATATAGACAAAAACGCAACCGGAAGTAAAACAAGCGTTTCCTGCGAAAGCCTTATGCTCGATTCAGAAAGCCGTTCAGATACAATTCCTGCAATGGTAATTAAAACCGATGAATGCGATGTTGGTCACGAAGCAAAAATCGGACGCATTTCTAACGACGCAATTTTCTATCTTATGTCACGCGGTATTTCGGAAGATGAAGCGCGCAGCATGATTGTAAGCGGTTTTGCAAATCCTGTAAGTAAGGAATTACCGCTTGAATATGCCGTAGAAATGAATAACCTGATTAAGCTGGAAATGAAAGGTTCTATGTAAGGCAGGGGCTATACCTTTCGGATTCCCATAATAAGTTTGTCTTCGCCATTTTCTTTTGTTAGAACACAACGCACCGCAACTTGGACAGAGTCTTCGTTTATCAAAAGATGATGGCGGCTTTTAAAAACGCCATTCTCTTCTATTTTTTTGAGAATATTATCTTTTGTATGTTCTTTCTTAAAGACCTCACGATCTTCTTCTGCTACAGCCTTATCTGCATTAATCTGTGTATCAGCAAAGAAATCTTTTCCATCCTGCTGAATACCAAGCTTCTGAAATTCTTCAGAAGAGCGATATTTAATATACATATTAGTCTTCAAATCAATAATATAAATACAAATATAATCTCCGGAAAGCTCCATGATTCTTGAGAAAACAATTCTGTCCTGCTTTGCCCTCTCCAGCTGCATTTTTTCTTTCATCTGAGCATCAACATTACTTATACCAATGATAATATGCTTTTTATCATTCTGCATACGTGTTGCTTTCATTGAAACATGGCACGGAATCCCATATTTAAGCATTCTGTAAGTAAGAATAAAAGTTCCCTGCTCGTCAAGAATTTTTTTAATTTTTTCTTTACTAAAGGATTCAAGAAAAAACTGTACATCATCTTCATAAATATTTGCAGGTACTGCCTTCCGGCATTCTTTAAAAAAGTTAGTTCCGTGACGTTCTGTGGAAATTTCATCTTCTCCAACATTCGAGCTATATTCAATGAATTCTTCAGTTTCCAGATTTACATAAAAAAGATTAAAATAGTCTGTTGCCAGAGCTCTTGCAATATTTGCGTAGGTTTCTCCATGTCCCGCATCCATAACAGAAAGAACTGCTATCACAATCGAGATTTTTTTAGTCAAAGGATTTTCTGCAAGCCTTGAAATATAATAATGAGCCTTAGAACCTTCGGGAAGTCTTTCATCAACAAACATCGGATTTCCCTCTTTTGCGGCCTGTTTTAAAATCATCATAAAAGCAGCACCCGGTCCCTGCATAACCATTTTGATAGGAACCTCATCCCTCTCCTGCTTCATGGAAAAATATCTTTCCATAAAATCACCATAAGATTTATTTGCCCTCACATAGCGTACGGTTTCAGAATCAATTTCCATAATAGCCATAGGAAAAGTATTAAAGAAATTTGTAAAACCATATTTATCGCCCTGAGAAAGAACAGAAAGATCATGAAGGTTAATACTTCCAATTAACTCGCTGTATTGTGTTTCATTCGGATCTTCAAAAATTACATTTGTTTTAATCTTACATCTTTCTACAATTCTCTCAATAGGAACCGGCTTGGAATAATAAAAGCCCTGTAGCTTTGAGCAGCCAATTTCCTGAAGAAATTCTACCTGTTCTTTTGTTTCTACGCCTTCACAAACTGTATCCTTTCCAAGAGCTGCTGCCATGCGCATTAATTCAGCCAGAATTATTTTTCCATTTTCACCGGCATCGAAATTCCTCATAAAGACCATATCAAATTTTAAAAGATCAAACGGAATTCGAGACAGAGTATTAAGAGAAGAATAACCGCTTCCGAAATCATCCATCCAGACAGAAAAGCCAAGACTCTTAAAACGCTCAATTTGAGAAAGCATAAATTTGAAGTCGTTTACAAGAATACTTTCTGTAATTTCTATATTGATTTTATTGTGGGGCACGCCAGCTTTGTCTAAACGCGAACAGATTTCTTCTACCATATCGCACATATCAAAATCGGAACGAGAAAGATTGATCGACTGAGAAACCATATGATATCCCTGCTCCGTCATAAGCTTCATTTTTTCGAGAACACGTTCCAGGATATATAAATCAAGCTTATAAATCTGTCTGGACTCTTCGAGAACCGGAATAAAATCTGCGGGTGATAAAAATCCTTTTACAGGATCATTCCAGCGTGCGAGAGCCTCTTCATCACAAACACGTCCGTTAACTGCCCGCACAATAGGTTGATAATAAACAGTTATCCACTTCTCTTTGAGCGCCTTTGCGAAATTTTCTATTATATACTCTCGGTCTACATCCATTCCTATTAATTATAACCCATAAAAACTAAAACGCAAACTTTTCGCATATACTAGAAAAAAACCTATAAATATGGTAGATTATACGCGTATGACAGACATAAACTCAAAAAACGCAGAAAATGCGTCTATAAATATAAATCCAATTCCGTACCTTACCTGGAGCTGGCTAAAAATAAACAGCGATTCTGCTGCCTACGATTTTTCGCTTTCAGAAAATAACGGAAAAGAAATTCAACTGCCAGAGGGCATTCAAGTAAGCAATGGAAAATCTGTTTCTACACAATTACCGGAACCTGGATTTTCAATTGGTGAACAGGCCGCAAAACTTATAAGCAATGCCGCAGCTGACAGCAGAATCTATACAATAGAAAAAACTCCTGCAGATAAAAAACCGCTTATCATAAGAGTTTCTATAGAATCAAATAGTGCAAGCAATCAGATAATACATGCAAAGGCCGGAACAAACGCAAACGTTATAATCATTTACGACGGAAAAACAAACAGATCAGTACTTTCCGGAGTAATCACTAAAGTTTACGCAGAAGAAAATTCTTCACTTCATATTTCAAAAGTTCAATTATGCAACGGCGGCGTAAACCAGATAGATGACACGGCAGTTATTTGCGGAGAAAATGCAAAAGTAAGCCTTACACAAATTGAACTTGGCGGATCCCACATAGATGCAGGCTTTCATGCAACACTTGAAGGTTATCAGTCTTCATTCTATTCCGACACAGCATATATCTGCAGGAACACTCAATATCTGGATATGAATCAGGTTGTAGTTCACAAGGGAAAGAAAACTGTCTGCGACATGAAAACTCATGGAACCGCAAAAGACGAAACTACAAAAACTTACCGCGGAACAATTGATATGGTAAAAGGCTGTGCAGGTTCACAGGGAAATGAAATAGAAACGACACTTCTTCTTTCTCCAAAGGCAGTTGTAAAGGCCGCTCCGATTATTCTCTGCGGCGAAGAAGATATTTCTGCAGAACACGGTTCAACAATCGGAAAGCTTTCCAACGAAATGTTATTCTACATGAACAGCCGCGGCATTGATCAGAAAACTGCTGAAGATCTGCTTACAAATGCAAAAATTACAGCAGCAGCCGCAAACATTGAAGATGAAAATATTCAAAACGAGATTCTGGAGTACATCAATGGATAATAAATACAGAAAAGATTTTCCTTTCTTCAAGGCAATTGATGAAAACGAATCCGAAGAAAACAAAGGCCTTATATATTTTGATACTGCGGCCACAGCGCAAAGACCTTTTATTGTGCTGAATGCAATGACTCATTTTTACGCAACAGAAAATGCAAATCCGTTGCGTGGACTTTATTCACTCAGCGAGCGCGCAACTCTTGCATACGAAAATGCAAGGGACACAGTTGCAAAATTCATAAATGCAAAAAAAGCTTCGGAAATAGTTTTTACACGCAATGCTTCGGAAAGCTTAAATCTTGTAGCCTACAGCTGGGGACTTAATAACTTAAAAGAAGGCGATGAAATCTGCGTAACGATTATGGAGCATCACTCAAATATTGTTCCATGGCAGATGGTCTGCCAAAAGACCGGCGCAAAGCTTGTATTTCTTGAATGCGATAAAGAAACAGGAATTATCAGTGATGAAGAAATAGCCGGAAAAATCGGGCCCCGCACAAAAATTGTTTCTGTCGTACATGTAAGCAACGTGCTTGGAGTAACAAATCCAGTAAAGAAAATAGGAGAAGCTGCACACGCTGCCGGAGCAATTTTTATAGTAGACGGCGCACAGTCTGCTCCTCATATGAAAGTTGATGTTCAGGAAATAAATGCAGACTTTTTTGCAATGAGCGGTCATAAACTCTGCGGACCAATGGGAATTGGAGCACTCTACGGAAAATATGAACTCCTTGAAAAAATGGAACCTTTCCTTCGCGGTGGAGAAATGATTGAATACGTAACCCGCGAAAAAGCAACCTGGGCAGAAGTTCCTCATAAATTTGAAGCAGGAACTGTAAGCGCCGGAGATGCCGTTGGAATGGCTGCTGCAATCCGTTACATAAGTTCAATAGGACTTGAGAATATAGAAAAGCACGATGCAGAGCTTGCCTGCCGCATTATTGAAGGAATGAAGAAAATTCCTCATATAAATATAATCGGTCCAAAAGACGGAAACAAACGCTGCGGAATTGTAACTTTCACTGTAGACGGAGTTCATCCTCACGATGTTGCTACCCTTCTTTCAGAAGAGCACATTGCAATCCGCGCAGGCCACCACTGTGCACAGCCGCTTGGACAGTATCTGGAACAGACAGCTACTGCACGCGCAAGCCTGTATTTTTACAACACAGAAGATGAAGCAGACATCTTCCTGGAAAAACTGAGTCATCTTCGCGAATGGAGCGGTTATAAAGATTAAACTGTAAAAATGCTTAGAGCGGGCTACATCAAGCGGTTTTCAGGAGACTAATATAATTATGGATACAAAAGAATTATACAGAGAGATTCTAAACGAGCACAACATAAATCCGACTCATAAGGCTGCAATGGATTCTCCGGATTTTTGTCTTGAAGGCGTAAACCCAAGCTGCGGAGACCAGATAACATTACAGCTGAAGCTTGGCGAAGACGGAAAAATTTCCGACGCAAGTTTTACAGGAAGCGGCTGCGCAATCTCTCAGGCAAGTGTAGATATGATGGCAGATCTTGTAATCGGAAAGACAAAGGAAGAAGCTCTCGCACTTGCAGATATTTTTGACCGCATGATAAAGAGCGAAATCAGTGAAGAAGAACTGGAAAAACTTGATGAAGCCGCTGCGCTGCAGGATATTTCGCACATGCCTGCCCGCGTAAAATGCGCAATGCTCGGCTGGCGAACCATGAAAGAGATGCTCGGCGTTCAATCTACTTGAATATAACTCTCTTATATGATAATATATTTCAACTTCGGTGCTTTAGCTCAGCTGGATAGAGCAGCTGCCTTCTAAGCAGCAGGTCGGCGGTTCGATTCCGTCAAGCATCAAAAAAAGGGGTCATAGTTAATTACTGATGACCCCTTAATTATTTAACATCAATTTTAGTAAAATAATTTATCAAGAAGACTTCCATTTTGTGCATTTAGGCTTGGCGACCACCACTGATTATTTTTTATAAACAGACATTGTTCCATATTATTCCGGTTTTTTATATATTCAGCGGGGTGACTTGTCTGCAAAGTTCTTGAATCTATTTTTTGAATCAGAAAAACTCCAATCTGCGAATTGTCCGCTAAAAGGCAGGCATTATTTATGGAAGAAACCAGCTGATTTGATGCCTGTGCAAGATTAAAATCAGAATCATTTTCATATAATTTTGCCATGGCAGAAATATCAAGATACATATCGCAGGGGTACTGTGTATAACTGTACGATTTTGAATCAAGTAAATCATTCAGGACAGTAATTTTATCCTTTGTATTTCCAATCGTCTCAGAAAGCTTTTGTGAAAAATTATCAAAGGATGTCATCAGGTTTTCGAGCTGTGAATTAATTATTACAGTAGTTTTTACGGACGAACTTTCCGACATAATTTCTGCAATTTCTCTGGAAGAATAATTACTGTTATTAATCCGATCAATTAAAGATTTATAATCCCAGCCGCACGAAGGAGTTACGCCCGGACAGGCCACAGTATACTCTGCACAGTTTTTTATTTCATAAAGATTTTCAAAAACACAGCCGAAACATGTATCAAATCCAATAACGCTCAAGCCCGAATTATTTAAGGCTTTTCCCAAATCACAGACAGACATATATGAATCGGTTTTATCATCAATTGCAAATGCCCTGCTTCCACGCCAGCCTGTTCCATGTCCCCAAATAATTAACCCGAATTTTTCGGCAGGATATTCTTCTTTTGCAAATTGAATGAGTTTTTTTAAATTCATATAATTTCCCATATCAAGTTCAGTTTCATTATCCTGTTTTAAGCCAAGTAAAGGACAATTCAATCTTTTAGAAACTATTTCATTTCTATTTTTTGAATCATAGGAAATTTCGTAAAGTCTGGTATCCGTCCAGTTTCCATTTGTTTCATCGTATTCATCAGATCTGTCGACTAATGCAAGAACATTCATGTTTCTGAATTTTGAATTTTCCATTTCATTAAGATTTTCAATTGCATAACTTTCCAGATCGTTATCTGCAGCCATATAAATTATAAGTGTGAGTTTATTCATTTTATTAGAAGATTCAGTTTCATTACCTTCCGTATAATAACTGCATCCAAAAAAAACAAACGAAATCAGAATACAAAAAAAATTAACTTTGTGTAAAAAAATATTTTTCATTGACTCTCCTTAATAAATTGTCATTCCAAAAGGATCGCTCCATACTGAACCGTCTTCATAAACAATCTTACTTATATAAAGATAATCAACCGTATAAATTTCATCGGGAACTATAGAAAAAAAATCATCCAGATTCAGACAGCATCTTAATGAACTTTTAGCATGGATTTGTTCTTTTACAGTAAGGACAATATTGCTTTTTCCGCCAGAAATCGGTTCACCATCTTTATCAAACAGAAAAAAAACTACAGTCAATTCAGAAATATTTTTATCTGATTTGTTCATAAAGAAAAAATCCAAACCTGCAACTTCATAATCCATAGAGTTTTCATCCATCTCCATTTTACCTTCAGTAAT
>JAEEGL010126320.1_pt1 | contig 18449 bp, 14 predicted proteins | sample 9134231 | NCBI WGS metagenome assembly JAEEGL01 (sample SAMN16246548, study PRJNA631951) | gut metagenome | biome: gut microbiome; feature: rumen; material: fiber-attached | host: Bos | place: Iran: Karaj | collected 2018-10 | reverse complement strand
TACCATGTGTTGATAATCACCTGCTCGCGGCTGGTGGTGTTGAAAGCAACACAGGTCTCGCTGTTGAGGCCGAGCTCCTTGTAGTTCTCAACCTTAGCCTTGGAAGCGTTGTAGATGACGAAGTTGGGCTTGAAGTTAGCCAGCTCAGCCTCGGTGGGCTGGATGAACATGTTCTTCACGAAGTGAGCCTGCCAAGCAACCTCAACCACGAAGCGGACAGCCAGACGGGTAGCCTCGTTGGCACCGCAGAAGGCATCTACCACGTAGAGCTTCTTGCCAGAGAGCTCCTTCAGGGCAATGTCCTTCACCTTGGCCCAAACCTCTTCTGACATGGGGTGGTTGTCATTCTTGTATGCCTCAGTGGTCCACCATACTTTGTCGTGGCTCTGAGCGTCATCTACGATGTACTTATCCTTGGGTGAACGGCCGGTGTAGATACCGGTCATCACGTTAACGGCACCGAGTTCGGTCTGCTGACCAACCTCGAAACCTTCCAAACCAGCTTTGGTTTCCTCCTCAAAGAGAGTCTCGTAAGAGGGGTTGTAGGCAATCACGGTTGAACCTTTGATGCCATACTGCTCCAGAATGGAGCTGTCAAACTTTGCCATGGGCGTAAATATTTTTTAATGAATAATGAATAATTAAAAATGAATATAACTGAGTGCCGTTAGGACATAGTCCTACTACAGCGCTGCAAAAGTACTTCTTTCTTTTGAGTTGACGAAAGGAATGTCGCAAAAAAAGTCTGAATAGCCCTAACTTTTATCTTTCCTTTACACTTTTGCTATGCAAAAATTAAAAAAAGATGATGTAAGTGAGGTTTGTGAACGAATGAGACGTTATAGCTTTTCGCCAAAACAGAGGTCACCGGCATCGCCGAAACCTGGGACGATGTACTTGTTGGCATTCATCCCCGGGTCGATGGCAGCACACCAGACGGTAGCCTCTTCGGGGAGTGTCTGTTTGAGCGTTTCCAGGCCCTCGGGGGTGGCAATCACACAGCAAATGTGCACGTGCTTGGGTGTGCCGGTCTTCACGAGGGCTTCGTAGCTGGCAGCCATGGAACCGCCAGTGGCCAGCATGGGGTCAACGATGATGAGTGTTTTCCCCTTGCAGCTCGGGGCGGCCATGTATTCTGTGTGGATGCCCACTTCGGTGTGCTCGCGGTTGGTGTACATACGATAGGCGGAAACAAAACCGTTGGCAGATTTGTCAAAGACATGCAGGAAGCCCTCGTGGAAGGGTAGTCCGGCCCGCAGCACGGTGGCTATCAGCAGGTCATCCTTAGGGAGGGGGATGTCCAACGAGCCCAGAGGGGTTTTGACAGTCTTGAGCTTGTATGTCAGTGTCTTGGAGAGTTCAAAAGCCATCATTTCGCCAATACGCTGGATGTTGTTGCGGAAAAGAAGGCGGTTCTTCTGATAGCTCTTGTCACGCAACTCTGCCATATACTGATTGATGACGGAGTTCTGTTGGCCAAAATCGACGAATTTCATAATGCGATAGGTTTGTTAGTTGTCAGGTTTGCTTGGTTGATGCACTTGAGTCAGTGTCAGTAGTTACTGATGACGAGGGTGTTGTTGCCGTACTGCACGGGGTATTGGTAGAGCTTGGCGCCATCGTCGGAGATGCCGAGGTTGTTGAGGTCGTAGGTCCGTTGGCAGCGACCACAGGTGGCTTTTTGTCCTTCTTTCAGGATTAGGGCGCGCGTCACGCGGAAGTCCTCGTAGCACTTGCGACAGGCGCGGTCGAAGCACACGGGCTTATTGCCATCCTGCAGGAAGGGGACGCCCACGATGAGGCCGTTCAGTCCCAGCACAGGTTTGCGCAGGCGATCCTTTTCTGTAATCTTATAGGGGAAGTCTTCTTTATAGCCAGGGCTGGAGAAGATCCATTGGTTGTTATGGCCGCTGATGGTGCAGAACTCCCCAGGGTTATTCAGGGCTGTGTTGAGGTGGGGGACCGTTTGTGTATTCTCAAAGATGAAGCGCACGGTATTGTTGCTGTAGAGCTGCTCTGCCTTTTCACAGGAAGTGAAAAAGAGAACAGAGAACAGTGCACCCAGGAAGCAGGAGAGTAGGGGATGGGGTTTCACAACGAATGACACGAATTAGACGAATTATTTGATCAAGGGGACTATCATTATATTCAAAATCTAACAGTTTATAGCTCTCCTCCCCTTTAGGGGGGAGCGGGGAGAGGGGCCCCCTTAACTCTTAACTCTTAACTCTCAACTCTCAACTTCCCCAATTGCCAGCTTCCTCTCAGCTTCCTCGACCCGCTCAAAGGAGAAACCGTCGAGGGTATGAGCCATCAGGGCTGCTATCTCTGCGGTGCAGAGGTTGCCGATGGAGCCTTCGTGGGTGTGGTGAATTTCCTTCACGGGTTTGAAGGTGCCTGCTTCAATATCCAATCCCACTTTCTTGTACGCATCGCGGAAAGGCATTCCGCTGGTGGCCAGGCGGTTCACTTCTTCTACAGAGAACATCAAGTCGTAGCGAGGGTCGTCGAGGATGTGCTCGTTCACTTGCATCCTGTTGATGATATAGGCCGTCATCTGCAGGCAGTCCTTCAGCTCGCCGAAAGCGGGCAGGAACACCTCCTTGATGATTTGCAGGTCGCGGAAATAGCCGCTGGGCAGGTTGTTCATGATGAGCATCACCTGCTGGGGCAGCGCCTGCAACTTGTTGCATTTGGCGCGCGTGAGTTCGAAGACATCGGGGTTCTTCTTATGCGGCATGATGCTGGAGCCCGTGGTGCACTCGTTGGGGAGCTTTACGAAGGCGAAGTTCTGCGAGTTGAACAGGCAGGCATCGAAGGCCAGTTTGGCCAGCGTGCCAGCCACTGTGGCCAGGGCGAAGGCTACGTTGCGCTCGGTCTTTCCGCGTCCCATCTGCGCATAGACGACATTGTAGTTCATCGAGTCGAAGCCCAGTAGATCGGTGGTCATCTGGCGGTTCAGCGGGAACGAGGAGCCGTATCCGGCAGCAGAGCCTAACGGATTGCGGTTGACCATCTTATACGCTGCTTGCAGGAAGAGCATATCGTCCACGAGGCTCTCGGCATAGGCTCCGAACCACAGGCCGAAACTCGAGGGCATGGCCACCTGCAGGTGCGTGTAGCCAGGCATGAGCACGTTCTTGTGCTTCTCGCTCTGCGTCTGCAGTTCGTCGAAAAGCACCTTCACGAGTTCCACGATTTCGCGCAGCTGGCGACGTGTCCATAACTTCAGGTCCACCAGCACCTGATCATTGCGCGAGCGGCCGCTGTGGATCTTCTTGCCTACGTCGCCGAGTCGCCGCGTGAGCAGCAGTTCCACTTCAGAGTGAACGTCCTCGACCCCCTCTTCAATGGTGAACTTGCCCGCGCGAATCTCCCGCAGGATGCTCCGCAGTTCCGTCAGTAGCGCCTTCAGCTCTTCGGCTGTCAGCAGTCCTATGCTTTCGAGCATAGTGATATGCGCCATCGAGCCGAGCACGTCGCTCTCGGCCAGATAGGCATCCAACTCGCGGTCGCGTCCCACGGTGAAACGCTCAATCTCTGCGGTCGGCGCAAAGTTCTTTTCCCAGAGTTTAGTAGCCATACGGTATCATTGCCAGCATTTCTGCCAGTTTCTCAACGCCCTCCTGCAGGGGCTTCTTAGCCATTTGTTTCATGAAGAAGTTGAGGTCGGCGCCTACCGTGCACTTCATCTTGCACTCCGTAGCCGAGGTGGGCAGCAGCTGAATCCACAGGTTGGCCGTGAGGGGGATGCCCTGCACCTCAAATTTGATGCACTTGGGCTCCTCGCGTTCCACGATGCACAACACCACATCGCCCAACGGTGTGCCGGGGATGGTTACCGTGTCAGCGGTGAAGAGCAGTTTCTGTGCCACTTCCTTGATCTGCTGCAACTTGTCCTCCGGCACCTGTCCCGAGGCACGCAGCTGATCCACGAACAACGGGTCGTTCACACGGTCCTTGATCACCTGAAGGTTGCGCAGGTCGGCCAGCTTCATGAAGACATTCTCCTGCGGAAAATAGATTTGCTTTACGTTGCTTTCGTATTTTGTCATAGGTTCCAGTGCGCAGGATCGCGGCGCCATGTGTTCAGCAGTTCGACATCAGTTTCCTTGATATACCCCGTGGCCAGGGCCTCTGCCACGACAGCCTCATAGTTGGTCAGCGTCACCAGCTCCACACCGGCTTCCTTGAAGGCCTTCTTGGCCACATCGAAACCGTAGGTGTAAGCGGCTACCATGCCGATTACATCGCAGCCGTTGTTGCGGATGGCTTCCACGGCTTTTAGGCTACTGCCACCCGTGGAAATCAGGTCCTCCACCACGACCACCTTCATACCCGGGCGCAACTCGCCCTCGATGAGGTTCTCCAATCCGTGGTCTTTGGGTTTCGACCGTACATAGACAAACGGCAGGCTCAGCACATCAGCCACCAATGCGCCTTGGGGAATGGCCCCCGTGGCCACACCGGCTACGGCTTCCACTTCTGGGAAACGCTCCATGATGATGCGCGAGATTTCCGTCTTTACGAACGTGCGCAGGTCGGGGTACGACAGCGTTTTGCGGTTGTCGCAGTAGAAGGGCGACTTCCATCCGCTGGCCCAAGTGAACGGATTGGTGGGCTGCAACTTGATGGCTTTCACCTTCAAGAGCTTGCTGGCAAAGTTTTTTTCCAATACTTTCATGTGATATAGATGTTTGATGATGTTACGTTTATATATTATATATAGGTGTGCTTGCGCTTCCTTTTTCGGGTGCAAAGGTACGACATATTCAGTTAAAAGTAAAAAGTTATCAGTAAAAAGTTGCCAATTCACAATGCATAATGCACAATTCACAATTAATTTCAATTTTCAATTCTCAATTTTCAATTATTATCGTTACCTTTGCACTCATGTTTCAGACAGCACAACTCCCCAACGGGCTACGCATCATCCTAGCCCCATCGGCCACGGATGTGGTCTATGCAGGCATCGCCGTAGCCACCGGCACGCGCCACGAGCTCGACAGCGAGAGCGGCATGGCGCACCTCGTTGAGCACATGACCTTCAAAGGAACTAATCGCCTCACATCCACCCAGATCCTCAATCGCATCGAGAGCGTGGGTGGCGACCTCAATGCCTACACCGGCAAGGAAGAAACCATCTACTATTCTACCTTCCTGCGCCAGCATCTCCGCCGTGCGCTGCCGCTGCTCATGGATATCGTGTTCAACAGCACCTATCCTCAGGCTGAGCTGGACAAGGAGGTGGAGGTGGTTATCGACGAGATAGAGAGCTACAACGACTCGCCTGCGGAACTCATCTACGATGATTTCGAGGCCCTGCTCTTCCCTAATCACCCCTTAGGACGCAACATCCTGGGGCAGGCCGACCGCCTCCGGCAATACCGCAGCGAAGACCTCCTTCGCTTCGTCCGCCGCACTTATAGTCCTGAGCGCGCCGTCCTGTTCGTCAAGGGCAATGTGACGATGAAAAGCGTCTGCGACGCGGTGAAGACAGCTGCGCTGTGGTTAGAGGTGAAAGCTCCTACGGAGCGGTTAAATCTTTCACCGTCGCAGAGCGACTTTAACCCATTGTCTTTCCCCGCGTCGCAGACGCTTACCCTGCCCAAGCCCGTCCATCAGGCTCATGTCATGCTCGGCACCCGTGCCTATGCCGCTACGGATGAACGCTTCTACGGCCTCGCACTCCTCAACAACCTGTTGGGCGGTCCGGCCATGAACTCGCGTCTTTCCCTGTCGCTGCGCGAGCGTGCAGGCCTCGTCTATACCGTCGAGAGCAACCTCACAGCCTATACCGACACCAGCGTTTGGAGCGTCTATTTCGGTTGCGATGCTGCCGATGTCCGCCGTTGCATCCGCCGTGTGCATCGTGAGCTGCAACGCCTCATCGATGCACCCCTCTCGCCCACGGCCCTTGCTGCCGCAAAGCGCCAATTCATCGGACAAATTGGCATCGGCTACGATCATTTCGAGAACGTGGCCCTCAGCATGGCGAAGCGCTATCTTCATCAGAACCAAGCTCTCGCTCCCGAGGACATCTATGCAGCCATCAACGCCCTTACAGCCGAGCAACTCCAATCCATCGTCGCCGACATCCTCGCCCCCGACCGCCTCACCACCCTCATCTATCAACCCCAGTAAGGTTTACGAGCACTACCCATTTTGCTTTTTCTCCCTTTTTTTCTTTGTCCGCACAGAAATAATCGCTACTTTTGCGCTGTGAAAACAATATAATTGACCGATAGTCCATGTGATCATCCAGTAGGATAGAACAATTTAGTGTGTAGCTCAGAAATTCCTTTCCGAGCGAAGAAAGTTATATCTAGAGGATGTGAATAAACAACTTTAAATTAAGTTAAGATGAAAAAGCCGGTTTTAGCCTTTATTATGATGCTCTTGCCAATGGCAGCAATGGCATCTGTCTTAATCAATGGAATTTATTATGAACTCGATGGCGGTTACGCCAATGTAACGGTTAACCCTTCTGGATACAAAAGGGAATGTGGTTATTCCTAGTTCTGTCTTATATGGACACCTCCAATATAAAGTCCAATATGTAGAACCTAATGCTTTTGCTAATTGTTCTGATTTGAGATCTGTAAACTTTCTTGGTGATATAGTCATATTGGATCACGCTTTTGAAGGTTGTACTAATTTAATATCAATTAATTTAGAGAAGGCAATGCGCATAGAAGAAAGTTCTTTTTCTGGTCGTACTGGACTTATTTCTATCTATTTAGAATCAATAGGAAAGATTGGAGATGGTGCTTTTGAAGGTTGTACTGGACTTACTTCTGTTTATTTAGGATATGTAGGAGAGATTGGAGATTATGCTTTTGCAGGTTGCACTGGGTTAATTAGCATTTCAATACTTAATAATTATGGAAAATCGATTAACATAGGCTCACAAGCATTTGACAACACCAACAACTGTCCAATCTACATGACTGAGAGCACTGTAGGTTATTGCAAAACTGACGATAATTGGTGGGCATATGCTTCACGATTATTGCCTTTTTCTGCATTAGCTACTTATAATATTACAAACACATCAATAGCAACAAAGATTCTTAATAATACATCTGAAATTGGATACGTCGAAATAAATGGATAAGAGATTTGGCAGCCAACAGAATATCGATTTAAAAACGAAGGCTATGTTACACTTGGAATACGGTTGCACTTTCCTTCAATACAAAATAGGGCTTTTGAGGACTGTACAGCATTGACATCTATTGTTATACCAAACGGAGTTTCCAGAATAGAAGGAAGTGCATTCTCTGGCTGTACTAATCTCACCTCTGTATCAATCCCTAATAGTGTAACATCAATCGAAGGTTATGCTTTCAATGATACAAGAATGAGTTCTGTGATTATTCCAGATAGATGCCAGAGTATTGGAGATAACGCGTTTAGTTGGAATTATCAGTTGGAATCGGTTTTCATACCAAGTAGTGTAACGAGCATCGGCGGAGAAGCCTTCGCATGTTGTAGCAGCCTAACTTCCATCACCATCCCAGAGGGCGTGAACAGCATCGGATGGGGTGCATTTAGTGGTTGCTCTAGCCTGACGTCAATAACTGTTCTTATCAAAGAACCCTTACCCATAGATGCTTATACTTTTGATAGAGGTTCCGCTACGCTCTATGTTCCTTATGGAAGCAAGCCTGCTTATGAAGTAGCTGATTATTGGAAAGAATTCAATGAAATAATTGAATTAGACCCTACAGAGATACCAATAACTATCAGCAGTGCAGGCATTGCAACATATTGTAGCGAGTTTAACCTTGACTTCACGGAGACAGACGTAAAAGCGTATATTGTTTCTGCTTTCACTCCAAGGACCGGTAAAGTCATACTTACTCGGGTATATGATGTACCCGCCGGAACTGGCATTGTCGTGATGGGTGATGCGGGTGAACATCAAATTTCTGTTGTGGAAGCACAAGCCGTAGTGTCAAATATGTTGGTCGGTGTAACAGAGACCATGGAACTGAACAAGGTTGATGGTGACTACACCAATTATGTATTTGACCAGAAAAATGGAGAACTTGGTTTCTATGTAGTCGCTGATGGCTTTACGCTAGGTGCCCATGAAGCATATTTGCCTCTGCCCACAGCCAAGATACCGTCATCTGCTGGTGTGAAAATCGCCTTCATGTTCGATGATGGAAATGTTACAGGTATTGATGATGTTACCCCGACATTAGACACTCCGACAAACATCTATGATATATGTGGTCAACGGCTGAATGGGTTAAGAAAAGGAGTGAATATAGTAGATGGAAAGAAGGTTTACGTGAAATGAAGCTAACTCGTTGGCGGAATTAATAGTGAGCCTTCGCAGCTGATGGCAGACAAAATTCTGTCAGCCAAAGAAAAAGCTTACACCTCGCGCAAGCCTGCGCAAAAAAGAGCAAATGGTCAAAAAAAGGGGGGGGCCTGCGTTGGCTGCCGTGTAGGCCGCGTGCGAGGTTGCGCGACCTTGCGCGAGGATGCGCGAGGGCAAGCGCGCGATAATTAACTCATAAATAGTATGTTACTAAGATTTTGCGCGAGGTGTAAGGTTTTCAGCAAACTCGTAAAAAATCAGAGATATGGATCCTATGGTCAGAAGATATAGATCTTCAGTGCTGAAGATGCAGGTCTTAAGGCTGGAAGACCTATATCTTAAGCGCGTAAGACCTAGGTCTTCTGACGATAAGACCGCTGCGTATGGTTTCTGGCATCATTGCTCTCGCAGCCAGCGGAGTAGGGGCTCGAGGACTTCAGCTGCAGGCTCGGCGGTTTTCACGCTGAGGTCGATCTCCTGGCCGAGACCCGTGAGGATGGGGAACTGGAAGTCAGGGTTCGCGTCGAGGTCAACGGCTTCAACGGGTTTGCCTTCGAGGCGAGCGATGGCCTCTGTTGCCATGGCCTGCAGCTTCAGCAGCCACGGGCGCAGGTCGTCATAGAAAAGACGGTCGGACAGACGCGGTGACGACTCCAATGCAGCGAGCGTCTCGCAGTCCCTCACCACGCGGCGCAGTTCGCCGATGAGTGCCCAGGGCTGTGGCTTCCCGTTGGCTACGGATCTGCGGTAATTGCCGACAAGATAGTCGAGGGCATCGCCGTCGAAATAGCGCAGGTAGGGTGCCAGGCGTCGCAGCGCGGGAGCTTTCTCTTTTCCTACGATGGCTGTGAGGGCGGCATCCCAGCTTTGGTTGTTGTCGAAAGCGTCGGTGTTCCAGGCATAGTCAGCAATGCTGAAGAGTGCAATCTTCGAGGCTTCGCCCTGCTGCATGGGATTGCTGATGAGCGTCGGTGTTCCCGTGAGCCCAGGCTCCAGACGGTCGAGTGTGGCGATGTGCTTCTCATCGTGGAAATTGCCATACGTGTCCATGGTGAAGAGTTTGGTCACATCGTTGTCGTTGCAGGGGTAGTTCCACCACCAGCTCGTGTCATGTCCCAGCCATTTCTGCACGACGGCCAGGTCCGCGCTGTTGGGGACGGTCCACACGGCACGGCCGGTGATATAAATTCTCACCTTCTCGGGTACGCTGCTGAGCGACTTGAAGAAGCGCTCTCCCTGCTCGGCTGAGACCCAAGAGAAAGCATAGAGCTGAGGAACAAAATGTAGCGGTTTCACCGTGTCTTTTGGTTCTGCTCCGGCAGCGTTCCAGCGCGTGTCAATCAGGCGTTGCAGCTCGGTAAGGCGGTCGGCACCCAGACGCAAGGTGGCCTCATCGGAGGGGACGCCCACATCATCCACGAATACACCGAACTGGCGTACGCCCAGCGCGTGCATGGCGGAGAACTTCTGCATAATCTGCGAGAGCACTTCCGTGTTGTTGGCATCCGTGAACGCTGTTCCCGGATGGATAGCCCAAATGAAGTTCACCTTCGTGGCGTGGGAGACGGCTGTGATGTCGGCCAGCATAGCCTGCGTGAGGTAGCCGATGCGCTGCTGCTCGGGGGTAATTGTAGTGGGGTAGGGCTCGCTCCAGTATTGCGAGTGGTAGGGGTCGGACTTAGCACCATACATATAGGTGTTCATTTTGTAGCGAGCCATGAAGCGGAAGAGATCCTTCGTGACGTCGGCAGAGTAGGGGACTCCGTAGTAGCCCTCGATGACGCCGCGGTCGCGGATGTCTGCCCAGTCGTAGATGGTGGCGCAGCGGATGTCCTGCTCCAGCATCTGCTCCAGCGAGGCGAGGCCGTAGAACGTGGCATCGGTGTGCTCGCCTACGATGAGAATCTGTGCTGTGCCTTGCTTGTCGGCGGTGAGGCTGAGGAGGTGGCGGTCGTACTTCGGCAGCGTGAACACCTCGCGGCTCAGGCCCAGGCGTGTAGCTTCCTTGTCGGCAAGGCCGCGGGACCCGTTTGTACCCAACAGCAGGTTCGTGCCCTTGCGCTGTGGCTTGCTGGCTGTGAAGGTGGCGATGCCGCGGTCGTGGAGCACCTGTTCGGCGCGTGCCACCGTGGCGTCGTCGATGCCGCTTTCAGCAACGATGCAGACGGGAGCCGTCAGCTGTGCCGTGGTGCTGCCCACCATTATCTGCTGGGGGCGGGGATAGATGGTATAACTGTTCTGCGCGATGCCGAGGGCGCTGCACAGAAGACCAAGGAAAAAAAGAATAGGTTTCAGCATGGGGAAGTTAGTTAAGAATGGTTGATTCAATGGCACAAAGGTACGGAATTTTTTAATGAAAAATGAAGAATGAAGAATGAAAAATGAAAAAACTTTAAACTTTAAACTTTAAACTTTAAACTTTTTCGTACCTTTGCGCGCAAAATGAAAAAAGATAGGATCGTTTTTTCGGAACTTGGTGCTGTTGCAGAGCTGAGTTGCTTCGGAGACAAGGATGCCAGGCGTGAGATGCACGTGCTGCTCCATGTAGAGCCCCGAGGCGAATTGTTCAGTGGCCAGCTGGCACGTATCACCGCCGCAGAACAGGCTTTGTTGGCATTGCCGCAGTGCGCCGGGATGTGCGTGGTGGCGGGCCGCTATTTCCTCAGCGATGCTACCAACCAGCGTCCGCTCATCCGACGCTCCGACGATGCTGCCGTCTGCTATATCCAGCAACCGCCGTTGGACGGTTCCAAGGTGGCTGTGTGGCTGTATCTCGTGGAGGAGGTGCAGGTCGTGAAGCGCGATGCCCTCACGGTGGTGCAGCGCGGAACCTACGAAGACCTGTGGCTGATGGGTCTGACAGCTCCCAAGGGCGACAGCGCCGCACAGACGGGGACCCTGCTGACGCGCTACGAGAAGATGCTTGATGAGCAAGATGCCACGCTGGCAGACAACTGCATCCGCACTTGGTTCCATGTCCGCGACGTAGATACCCAATACGCCGGCATGGTGAGAGCCCGCCGCGAGAACTTCGAGCTGCAGGGCCTGACGAAGCAGACGCATTACATCAGTTCTACGGGTATCGGCGGACTGCCTGCCGACACGAAGGCCATCGTGCAACTGGGCGCATACGCCATCAAGGGGCTTGCCCCCCAGCAGCAACGCTACCTCTATGCCAAAAGCCATCTGAATTCCACCATCGAGTACGGCGTGACTTTCGAACGCGGCACGGTGGTCGATTATGCCGACCGCAGCCATCTGATCATCAGCGGAACGGCCAGTATCAACAACCGCGGCGAGGTGGAGCACGTCGGTGATGTCGTGGCGCAGACAGAGCGGATGTGGGAGAACGTGGAAACGCTGTTGGCCGAGGGCGGCGCCACCTATGAGGACGTAGCCCACATGATTGTCTATTTGCGCGATGTCGCCGACTACGACGTCGTGCGCGAGAAATATGCCCGCCGCTTCCCGGATGTTCCTTGTGTGTTCACGCTGGCTCCTGTGTGCCGCCCTGCGTGGCTGATTGAGATGGAGTGCATGGCCATCCGCGAAAACCGGAACAGTAACTGGGCAGCTTTTTAAAGCTTACATCACTTGGATATGCTTGAAATCAAGAACTTGCATGCCTCTATTGACGGCAAAGAAATACTGAAGGGCATTGACCTAGTGGTCAAGCCTGGCGAGATTCATGCACTCATGGGACAGAACGGCGCGGGCAAATCCACCCTATCGGCCGTGCTGGCCGGGCATCCGGCTTATACCGTGCCAGAAGGCGCCGTGACCTACAACGGCAAGGACCTGCTGGCCATGACACCCGAGGAACGCAGCCACGAGGGCTTGTTCCTGTCCTTCCAGCAACCGGTGGAGATTCCAGGTGTGTCGATGGTGAATTTCATGCGTGCCGCCCTCAATGCCAAGCGCAAGCATCAAGGCTTGGAGCCCTTGGAGGCCGCAGCCTTTCTGAAGCTGATGCGCGAACGCCGCAAAATTGTGGAACTCGACAACAAGCTGGCCAGTCGTTCCGTGAACGAGGGCTTCAGCGGTGGCGAGAAGAAGCGCAATGAGATTTTCCAGATGGCCATGCTGGAGCCTACGCTCTGCATCCTCGACGAGACGGACTCCGGCCTCGATGTGGATGCTTTGCGCATTGTGGCCGAGGGTTTCAACCGACTGCGTACGAGCGAGACGGCGGCCATCGTCATCACCCACTATCAGCGCCTGCTGGATTATATCAAACCCGATATCGTGCATGTGCTGATCGACGGCCGTATTGTCCGCACGGCAGGTCCCGAACTGGCCATGCAGATTGAACAACAGGGCTTCGACTGGATCAAGGAGAATGTATGAAGCAGTATCTGGATTTTTTCCGTGCTGAGCGTCGGCGCATCGATGCCGGTTCGCTGCCGCTGTTGAATCAGCTGCGCGAGGAAGCTGCAGCGGCTCTGGAGCGACAGGGATTCCCTTCGCAGCGCGTGGAGCGCTATCGCTACACGGATGTGGCTGCGGTCTTTTCGCCCAACTACGGCATTCAGCTCCAGCCTGCCGGAAAGAACGCTGCCGACATTCCCCCCGCTGTGGCGGCCTACTATGCCCAGTTGGCCGACGTGAACGCGGACGCCATCACAGCACTCAATACGATGCTGGTGCAGGATGTGACGGTGATTCACGTGCCCGCAGGCGAGCATCGGCAAAACCCTGTGCAGATTACCAATACGCTTAGCGCCACCGCCCCGTTGATGCAGAACCGCCGTCTCCTGATTGTGGCTGAGGCGGGTGCGGAACTGGATGTCATCATGACGGACAAAGCCCGTGGCAAGCAGGATTTCCTGACTACGCAAGTGACGGAAATCGTTGTGGGCGAAGGCGCTCGCGTGGGGTTCTACGATATCGAGGACACGCAGGAGCACTGCCACCGCTTCCATCAGGTCTTTGCCCGCGTGGATGCAGGCGGAAAGCTGACACATTCTGTGTTCACGCTCGCCGGAGGCTTGAGCCGCAATCAGACGGATGTCTCCTTGGTGGGCCCGCAAGCTGAAGCAAACCTGTTGGGTTGCGCCATCACGATTGGTCAGCAGCATGTGGATAACAACACGCTGATTGATCATGTGGCCCCGGCCTGCACGAGCCACGAGTTATATAAATATGTGGTCGATGGCCCTTCCACCGGCGCTTTTGCCGGTCGCATCCTCGTGCGCGAAGGAGCACAACAGACCGTGTCGGAAGAGCGTAATGCCAATCTGGTCTGCACCGATCAAGCCCGTATGTGGACACAGCCGATGCTGGAGATTTATGCCGATGATGTCAAATGCTCGCATGGTTCCACCGTAGGGCAGATGGCCGACGATGCGTTGTTCTATATGCGTCAGCGTGGTATCAGCGAAGCCGAAGCACGTACGCTCCTGAAGCAGGCCTTTGCCAGCGAGGTGCTGGGTGCGTTGCCCTTGGAGGCTCTGCGCCAGCGCTTGCAGGCTATGGTGGAGCACCGCTTCCGCTCGTGTGAAGACTGTCAATTGTGCAAGCCCCATGATTAGCTTCCAGACCATCCATGTGGAGATGCCTGCCATAGACCAGCGGCAGGTGACGGATTGGGTGCGTCGTGTGGCGGCCACCTACGGATATCGCGTGGGGGAGATTGCCTACGTGTTTGTGGATGATGAGGAGATCCTGCGGGTGAACCGGCAGTTTCTGAACCACGACTACTACACCGACATCATTACTTTCGACGATACGCAAGGGCGGCTCATTCAGGGAGATTTGTTCATCAGCCTCGACACCGTGCGCACAAACGCTGAAGGGTTGGGGGTAGCGTACGAGGAGGAGTTGTACCGTGTGATTATTCACGGCATCCTGCATTTATGCGGTATCAACGATAAGGGACCTGGTGAGCGCGAACTGATGGAGGCAGCCGAAAACAAAGCGCTGTCCATCCGTCTTCAATAGACGATATAAGGTATTAAGCGATTCTGCTCATCCTCGGTGAATAGGTTCAAAAGCTTCAATTCATCGAGGCTTTTTATATTCCCGTAGTTGCGTCGGTAGTCGGTGATGGCTTTGGCTTGGGCATACGTCAGGTAAGGATGTCGGGCCAGCTGCGATGCCGTGAGTTCGTTGATGCGCAGGGGCTGTGGAATGGCACTCCCGACCGTGAACCACTTTTCAAGCCCCTCCGGTAGGTTGGGGATTTCCTTGAGCTGCTGTAGAGATGCAAAACCACCCAGTTGATCGCGATAACGAATAATCTGGCGCGCACGCACTGAACCGATTCCCGGAATCTTCTTGAGCTCGCTGGTGTCTGTGGCGTTCAAGTCGAGCACGACCATCTCCGTGAACTTCTCCTGACGCGGATAGCGAATGCTGTCGGTGTCGCGCCTGGCTGTTTGGCGGTCATGGAAGTAGCGGAACGCCTCGCCAATCTGAATCGAGGGTGCCAAGCGGTTCCACACCTCAGGTGTCATCCCCGGCACCCGTTGGAAGTCTTCGGCACGGTGGTAGCGGCCTCCTTTGGCACGGTACTTGTAAATGCTTCTCACCTGCCAGGGAGCCAAGCCTAGGCGCAGCAGGGCCATGGAGTCTGCGGTGTTGGGGTCGAAGGGAAATGTCTCGGGCGCAGGGGTGGGGATGGCATCATAACACCCTTGTGCCGGCTGGTGGGCGGGAGTCTGACTGATGCGGTTATATACGGAATCCAGCTCGATGGAATCGGCAGGAAGAGCTTCCAAAGAGGCTAAAGGCTCCGGTTGTGGCCGTAGCCGACGGTCAATCAACACGCTGCCCCAAGCGATCACGACAGCGGCAAAGATCAGCAGGATGGCTCTTCTGTCGGACTTCTTGAAACGCGCCATAAGTCAATCTAAAAAAGGACGTTCCCTGTTCAGACGATGCTATAGAGCAAGAGGATGATGAGTTGTGCCGTCAGGATGCGCAGGAACATGCACAACGGATAGACGGTGCTGTAGCCTACGGCGGGAGCATCGTTGTTGGCCGTCTGATTGGCGTATGCCAGGGCGGGCGGGTCGGTGGTGGCACCGGCGATGAGGCCCATGAGCGTGAAGTAGTTCATCTTGTAGCGCAGACGAGCCAGCACACCTATTATTAATATAGGTATAATCGTGATGAGGAAACCGGTCCAGACGTAGGTGAGGCCGTCGCCCTCGGTGACGGTCTGCCAGAAGGTGGCACCCGCCTTGATGCCTACGGAGGCGAGGAACAAGGCAAGACCGAACTCGCGCAGCATGAGATTGGCCGAAGTGGTGGTGTAGCTGACGAGGTGCGCCTTATAGCCGAAGCGACCGATGAGGATAGCGATGATGAGGGGACCGCCAGCAAGACCGAGCTTCACGGGTGTGGGGACACCAGGCAGCGAGATGGGTATCATACCGAACACAATACCTACGACGATGCCGATGAAGATGGCGCTGAGGTTGGGGTGGTCCAGACGTTTCACCTCATTACCGAGCATGTTGGCCACGCGCGCAATAGCATCCTCGGGACCTACGCAGACGAGCTTATCGCCAATCTGGATGCGCAGGTTACGGTCGGCGAAGAGGTTCATGCCGTTGCGGTGAATACGGGTGACGTTGACGCCATAGACGGAGCTGAAGTGGAGCTGACCAAAGGTCTTTCCGTTCACGGCAGGCTGTGTCACCAGCACGTTCTTCGACACCATCTGCACATCCTGCTCGTCCCATTCCACGTGATCCACTGGGCCGATGAAGGCGGAGATGGCCTCCCAGTCGTCTTCGGCACAGGTGACATACATCAGGTCGCCCGTGGTGACGATGGTGTCGCGGTTGGGAATCGTGACGTGGCCGTCGTGCAGGAAACGCGAACAGACGAAGTTGCGTCCCAGAAAATCGCGAATCTGCAGGATGGTGCGCCCGCTCAGAGCCTTGTTCTCAGCGCGAAGTGTCATGCGGTGGGGCTTGGCGTGCGGGTTCTCGCTCATCTCTCGCTCAATCTCCTCCTCCTCCTTCTTCAAGCTGACGCCGCAGATATAGCGCAGGGCGATGGTGGCTCCGATAATACCCACGACACCGAGCGGCTAGGCGCAGGCATAACCCGAAGCAATCTGTGGAATCTGTTCCACACCTTTATAGATAGAGGCTACTGCCTCGGAGGCTGCACCGAGACCCGGGGTGTTGGTGATGGCACCGCAGAGCACGCCCGTCATCATGCTGAGATTCCACACATTGTCACCACCATCGATGGCAGGATTATAGAAGATGATGAAGTAGAGCGCCAGCATCGTGGCCACATTCAGGAACACAATGCCCATCGCCAGCATATTGGCGGTTACGCCGCCTTTGGCAAAGCTCTCAAAGAAGCCGGGACCGACCTGTAGGCCAATGCAATAGACGAAGAGGATCAACCCGAAGTCCTGCACGAAGTTCAGCACCTCCGGTGTTCCCGTGAAACCGATGTGCCCGGCCACGATGCCTGCGAAGAGGACGAAGGTGACACCCAGGGAAATTCCAAACATCTTAAAGCGCCCGAGCATGATACCCACGGCAATAACCAACGAATAGAGCACGACGATATGGGCGATGCTATCCGAATTGGTGAACAGGTTGATTAACCACTCCATAAAAATGTATGTTTCTGACTATTTTGGCGCAAAGGTAAGTATAAATCCTTAAAAAGACGATGAAAAAGTACTAAAAAACACTCTTTTAACGTCTTTTCTGCCTACAAATTTGGACACGAGGACAAACTTTGCTACCTTTGTCCGCTTTTAAGACGCAAATAAACCTTAAACTTATAAACTTTTAATTTTAAACTCTACTATGGCAGATAGTAAAGAAAGACTCTTCGCGGACTTCACCGCCCCGACCCGCCAGGAATGGCGCGACAAGATTGAGGTCGATCTCAAGGGCGCTGACTACGAGAAGAAAATGGTGTGGAGAACCAACGAAGGTTTCTCTATGCAGCCGTTCTACCTGAAAGAGGATGTTGACAAATTGGCAACCGTCAACGCCTTGCCTGGCGAATTCCCCTTCGTTCGCGGCAACAAGAAGGACAACAACCAGTGGTATGTGCGTCAGAACATCAAGGCTGACGACGCCAAAGAAGCCAATGCCAAGGCGCTCGACATTCTGAACAAGGGTATCGACTCCCTCGGCTTCCGCATTCCCGGTGATAAGGTGAGCAAGGAGTTCATCGAGACTCTTCTCGATGGCATCTGCTGCGACATTGTGGAGGTGAGCTTCCGTACTTGTCAACGCCACGTGCTGGAACTTGCCGACATCGTGGTGGCTTACTACACTCAGAAAGGCTACGACCGCGAGAAGATTGTCGGCGGCATCGGTTTCGACCCCATTGAGCGCATGCTCATGAAGGGTAAGGACACCACGATGCTCCTGCCCGATATGCCCAAGTTGGTCGAGAAGCTGAAGGACTTCCCCAACCTGCGTTGCGTGATGGTTCACAGCGACCTGCTTTGCAACAGCGGTGCCTACGTCTATCAGGAACTGGGTTATGCCCTGGCTTGGGGTAAGGAATACCTCGATGAAATGGTGGAAGCAGGCGTTCCCGTTGAACTCGCCGCAAAGAAGATTAAGTTCTACATGGGTGTCGGTGGCAACTACTTCATGGAGATTGCCAAGTTCCGCGCTGCCCGTATGTTGTGGGCACAGATTGTGAAGCAGTATGAGCCCAAGTGCGACTGCGCTTGCCAGATGTGCATCAACGCTGCCACCACGACCTACAACCAGACTGTCTTCGACAGCTATGTGAACATGCTTCGTTCTCAGACCGAGACGATGTCTGCCACCCTCGCTGGCGTTCACTCCGTGGTGGTTACACCGTTTGATGCTCCTTACGAGACTCCGACGGACTTCGCCGAGCGCATCGCTCGCAACCAGCAGCTGCTGCTGAAGGAAGAGTGCCACTTCGACAAGATTGTCGATGTGTCCGGCGGTTCCTACTTCGTGGAGGAACTGACCGTGGCCATCGCCAAGGAAGGTTGGAAGCTGTTCCTCGCCGTTGAGGATGAGGGCGGTTTCCTCGCTGCTGTCAAGGCTGGCAAGATTCAGGAAGCCATTAACAGCACTGACGCTGCCCGTCATGCCAATGCCGGCAAGCGTAAGGAGTTCCTGTTGGGTACCAACCAGTTCCC
>JAEEGL015089410.1_pt1 | contig 18450 bp, 13 predicted proteins | sample 9134231 | NCBI WGS metagenome assembly JAEEGL01 (sample SAMN16246548, study PRJNA631951) | gut metagenome | biome: gut microbiome; feature: rumen; material: fiber-attached | host: Bos | place: Iran: Karaj | collected 2018-10 | reverse complement strand
GTCTTGTTTTTTTATCATACAATTTACTAAAATCAGTTTGATAAATAATTCTCTTTATTATATTTATCATCGAGTTAATTGTTTCAATTGTTTGCTCATTGCCTAAATTTCTCTCCTCTGTTATACGTCGATCTACCTTATTTAACTTTAACTCTCTTAGCTTTGAATCTTCAATTTTTTCTTTTGCTTCTATCAAAAATTGAAATAGCACATACATATACCCCACAAAATTGCCACTATCTACTGAAGAAATAAATTTTGGAACTAATGGTTCTAATTTGTTAATATCATACCAATTATATAGATGACCATTCCATTTTGGTAATCTATCAATTACTTCTATCATGTTTTTTAATAGATTAATTGTATTTTCAAGTGTTTCAAATTTCAAATCATAACTAGATATAACAGCCAATGCCGCAAGGCCAATATTAGTTGATGATGTCCTAGAAATAAATTTATTTTTTCTGTCTTCTTGGTAATTGTCTGGTGGTAAATAATTATTTTTTTCATTAATTGATTCTTTAAAATATAGCCACGTTCTATATGCTAAGTCTGTTAACAGGTGTTTATCATCTTCTTTTAATAAGTTAATAGCCAACTTTTCTTTTCTTGTTTTACTTATATAAAACATAATTAATGGAGATAAAATCCATGAACTATAAAGCAAAATCCCAATCACATTTCTTAGAAATATTAAATCTAATATGATTCCGAGAAATCCGATTATTACATTAAATCTCATTTCTTTATAATAGTTTTTTATACTCTGTTTTGATTTTTTCTCCGCTTCTTCTGCTGTTTCCCATTCTAATAACTTCCTTTTAGACTTATACATTCTATGAAGTGTTATCCATTGTGCTTTAAACGAAATTAAAGCCTTATCTGGGATATTGGCCACTTCAATTAACAATCTATATATATCACTTAAAAATCTTGGAATATTCTTTGTAAATGATTTTGTTTTGATAGTATTTCCTTTTTGAGAAATTATAATATCTATGATATCAAGGATTGTTGGTACTGCTAACAATCCGATAATCAAATAAATCCAGTAGAATGGTAATTTTGCTAATTTATTTAAAATAATACATAGTAATAATAATTCAAGAATTTTTTCTTCTTGTTTGCTTCTAAATATATTGCAAAGAATTTTAAATTTACTAAGTATATTTAATGGATTTTTCTTCTTTTTTCCTCTTTTATCTTTAATGTTTCTTTTGAGCCATAGAGTAATTTGCCAGTCTCCTCTCATCCATCTATATAATCTTTTTCTAGCAGATAAATAGTTACTTGGATAGCCATCCATTAACATGATATCGGAAGCAAAAGCGCATCTTAGATAACATCCTTCTAACAAATCATGGCTTAATACTGTATTTTCTTTTATTTCTCCATTTAATACTTTGGAAAATATATTTAAATCATATATTCCTTTTCCTGCATAAATACCTTCATCAAAATTATCTTGGTACATATCAGAAATAGCATTAGTATATGAATCTGTTCCCCCTTGTCCTGCGTAAAGCATTGTGAAAATGTTTTTTCTTGCATTTTCTAATCCAATTCCAACCCTTGGAGAAATAATACCATGTCCAAAGATAACAAGATCTTTTTTATCATTTAGTATTGGCTTGTTTAAGACATGCGCCATTGCACCAATTAATTCAATTCCCGAATTTAACACTAAATCGGTATCACAATCAAGTGTAATAATATATTTAATATTTGGTATTTTATGCTTTTGTATCTCTATTGTATTTGCTCTAAAGGGGTTTTCTATTTTGTTTAATAAATATTCATTAAATTGATCTAGTAATCCTCTTTTTCTTTCCCACCCTAAATAACATTCTTCTTTTTCATTCCATATTCTATTTCTATAAATAAAATTGAACTTACAAAATTTTTGATCTTTATATTTTTCATTTAGCTTATCTATCTCTTCTTTACCTGTTTTAATAATTTCATTATCATACTCTTCAATTTTTTTACCACTACTTGAGCAATCTCCTAATAAGGTAAAATATATATTTTCGCTCTTGTTAGCTATATAGAAAGTTTCTATTTTTTTAAACAATTCTATTACTTGTTTTCCGCTTTTTAAGATGGTTGGAATAACAACCATTGTACTATATTCTTCTGGAATTCCATTTTGAAAATCTAACTTAGGGATTAATTTGGGTTTTACTATTTTACATGATATAAATTGTATTACTTTTGTAACTGCATTTCCAATTGGTAATATCAATAACGTGAACATAAAAAAAGACAGTAGCACTCTTCCATAATATGATATTGAAAAAATATCTTTATAAAAAAAATATGAAGCAATACTTGTCAAAATTGTGCTAGTTAAAACTATTCCACAAATATATAATCTTGCTTTCTGGTCTTCAGTAAATACTTTTTTATTGTTTTCATAAATAGAATTTAGCAATTCTTGTTTTCCTTTAGAAATCAAATAGTAGCCCACATGATTTTTGGGCTCCACATTCGAATTCTGGCTAAATTCCAAACTCCTTTTTGCTATATATATTTCAGATAATTTTGTTTTTTTAGAAATCTCAGAAATAGTATTTCTATAATATGCTTTAGATTCAGCATCCATTTTCTCGTATTGTCCTGCTGGATCTTTATTTAAAATCTCTTCTACTCCATTTATTTTTTCAAATATTTCCAGGAAATTTATTCTAGATATTTCTTTTAAACTTGTAATAGCATTTCCTATCGAAACTTTTTTATTTGCAATATCAAAATGTTCCTTTTTAATTATATCTTGAACTGTTAATCCTGCTTTATTTACTTCATTTTCAAGCGCTTTTAAATAAGGATATGCGGCTTTTCCATAGCTTTTTAATCTATATGACATATATTCTATAAACGAATATTTCAAGTCATTCTTTTTAGAAAAATTCAAATGATATTTTTTAAAATTTAAACTCCTATTGCTTGATTGTTTATTCTTTTTTTCTATTGTATTTTCAATAATCTCTTCAACTTTAACTTTTTGTATTTGTGAAAAGTAAATTCTTTCACAAATCTGCCTAATATTTTCTATAAGCGCAATCTGAATAAATATTCCTATATTCCATATTTCCTCCATACTTAACTGTTTTTTACTCTGATAACTTTCTAGCATGTTTTCTAGATTCTCATTACAAATCACTCCATCTGTAAAAGCAACCATCTCAGAGGCAAGTACATATATTCTAGCAAAACCATCATTCTTTCCAGTAGAAATAGAAACAAAATCTACATATTTCTTTAGTGTTAGCTCTTTAGATATGTTTTTTACTATTTCTTCTACAACATAAAAATTATCTAGAATCCATTCACCAGCCGGATGAATTGGTATTCCAAGCTTAATATGTTCATTTAATGTTTTATAAACGGTTTTTATAACTTGATAGTTATCGTTTAATCTATATATTGGGTATGTTTTTTTATCAGATTTTTGCTTTAGCACCTGATCAGAGGCTATTTTTTCAAAATAATATTGTAGTTGATATTTATCCAATACTGTACCGCTGAATATTTAATATTCTTTTTTTGCTCAAAAAAATCCACTCCTTGGCATGATTTAATATGTGTTTTGCACATATTTTCTCCAAGAAGTGGATAATTTATTCGTTTTGCTTAAATTAGAATTAGCTCTGTACCGTTTCTTATATTTGTATCTTTTAGAATTAAATTAACATCATATTCTATTGCAGTTTGTTTGTCATATAGTAATGGTTGTGTTGTTGGTGTGTATTCTCCTCCGCTAAATTCATTAACAGCTTTTTTTAGCAGTTCTATTATTTTATAAATCTTTTTATTAAGAGGAAGCCATACATCATATTCTGCCTCTATTGTTGGCACATATAGTTTTACTAAAACTTTATTCATCTTATTTTATTCCTTTCCCTTTGCTTTAGTCTCTATCATCTTTTGCACCAAGAAGTTTAACCATATTTGCATTTCCTTGTTTCATTACATATCCAAAGCTCAAGTTACAATTATTAACTAATTCTCTTCTATCAGATAAAATATTTATTAAGTATTGATCTTCTATACCACTACCAATCCAAATACCATCATCTTTACTTACATAATCTTTAAACCAGGCATCATATTCGTGGTTTTTAAGCTTATTAGCATTTTCTATTATTATAATACTGTAGTTTTCTTTTTCTTCCATATCTGAAATTAATCTGCTAAATTCATCTTCTGTTTCGTCTAATTCATTGATAAATTTATCTACACCTATAAACACACAAACCTTATGTTTTCCGTTATCCTTTGAGGCCATTTTTAATAAGAATTCTTTATACTTTTCAATTGCCTCACCTTTTTTCATCTGTATAATTCTCTCTGAATCAAACAAATTAACTTCAACTTCTTCTAATCTATTTAATTCATCAATTACATTTGTAAAGAAATCTGTTGTATCTTGTACATTCTTGCAAGTGATAACAGTACTAAAGTTTTTCTTGAAGTCCCATGTAATTGTTTCAAGAGTTTTATTTGATATTCCAACTGGAACTGCAGTTATATCTTTTAATTCTTCTTTGACATCATCTATAGTAATTCTCTTTGGAACAACTGGAATACGTTTTGCTCTTGCAGCATATTCTTCTTGTAATTTATCAATTGCTTCTCCAATTTTATTATTCCAATCTTCTGTATTACATATTCTTGCTGTCTGGAATTCATATATACCCTCTTCAATTTTAATTAATCCTCTACCAAATAAATGTGATGGTCTTTTCTTTCCTATTCTATCAAAAATGTTAAAATAATCATCATCATTATTTAACTGTAGACTTAGTTGCTCTTTGAAGTTTTGAGACAAACGGTACCTTACATCACTATATGTACTTGCAGTCATAATAAATTCAATTCCATATTTTAATCCTTCACGTGTTAGTGCTTGGAATGTATCTTCGTACATATCTAAATAATTCTCTGAGAACACCTCGTAGTTATTCATTATTATTACTATCATTGGCATTGGTTTTGTAGACATCTTTAAATATTGCTTATAATCACCATTATACTCAGAAAGAATTTCTTTTCTGATAGCCATTTCTTTGTTCAGCATATCCAATAGTCTCTTTATTTTCTCTTCGTCATTAGCAAATACAACATCTCCAACATGAGGACTGTTTTTGAATATTTTTAAGGCCTCACTACCAAAGTCTAAAATATACATATTAACTTCATCTGGTGAATGTGTTGTCATTGTTTCATATATTAATGTACTTAGCAAAGATTCTTTTCCACTCTCAGCATTTCCATAGATTATGATATTACCATCTTTACTTAAATTAAATTTAACAACACCCTGTCTTTGGTTAAATGGATCGTCATACTCTCCTATCACCGGACTAATTACATTTCTCTCAACTTTAACCTTGTATTTTTCCTTTGTCTCTTCCAAATATATATCTGCTGGAATGTTATCTAACCATAATTGTCTTGATTTTATGTGTTCTTGTTCCGCAATATCACTCATATATTTAACGATATTTGTAAGCTGATCTCCTAAACTATTTCCAACTTTTGGTCTATAATCATCAACTTTTTTAATGACTGATCCAATATTAGAAATAAATTCGATTGAATTGTCAACTTCTTTTTTAGTTGTATCAGCTGGTATATATGGTGCTCCTGACCATCCAGATTGTCCCAATGCAAAGAACTCATCATTTCCAACATTGATGTAGAATTGTCCAGCCTTCTTTAGATTTGCTGCATCTACCTTTTTTATAACGTCCATACTATCAGAACTATCTTGAACTTTTAAACATATTCCAAATTTACTATTACTACGAATTTGATCATTAACTATACCTGCTGGTTTTTGTGTTGCTAAGATTAAGTGCACACCCAAACTACGTCCAATTCTGGCAACACTAATTAACTCGTCCATAAATTCTTCTTGCTGTTGTTTTAATTCTGCGAACTCATCACAAATAATTAACAAATGTGGTATTGGTTCTTTAACTATTCCTTCATGATATAGCTTTTGATACTTATATATGTCTATTGTTGACTCATCTGTTAAGTTTCTTGCTTCATTAAACATTATTTGTCTTCTTCTTAGCTCACTTTGTATAGAGTCTAGTGATCTTTGCAAGCCAACTTTATCAATATTGGTAATTGTTCCTACTAAGTGTGGTAGAACTACATCTTTTTTCTTAAATGCTCCTGCTAAACCTCCACCCTTATAGTCGATTAACACAAGTGCAACATCATCTGGATGATAGTTTAATGCTAATGACAAAATATATGTTATGATGAACTCACTCTTACCAGATCCTGTACTACCTGCAATTAATCCATGTGGTCCATGATATTTTTCATGAATATCAAGATTTATAAGTGATCCTGCACTATCTACACCAATTGGAACAGATAATGTCATTGTCGAATCATTCTTTTTCCATCTTTCTAGTATATTCAATTGTTCTATTCTACCAACATCATACATTTCTAAGAATGTAAAGCTGTTTGGTAACATTTGCTTTGAACCTGCTGTATATTTAATTGGTATATTTGCTAGCTTTGTAAATAGTTTATTAATATTAAATGTTGTCTTTGTATCGAACATAAATTGTTTTTTCTGTTCTTGTGACATTTCACTTTCTAGTATCATTCCTGAATTTTCTTCTAAAACCATAAAAGTTTTACATTCATTTGGTAATTGTACTAAATTGTTTGCTAGACAAACAAGACTAAATCCAGCATTTTGTTTATTCTTTAAAATCTCTGATATAATTTTTACATTTTCTATCTCTTTATAATTATCTGTGATTATTAAATAATATGGTGAGAAAGATCTATAGTCCACATCATTACTTAAATACTGTAGTCTATTATTAAAATCTTCTTCTAAATATTTAGATATTTCTTTCATATCATTTAAATCGTCTGCAAAAAATCTAATCTGTTTTGAGTTATCCCAAACGTGTGGTAAAATTTTTACATAATCATAGAATTTTTGTTTATCTTTCTTTAGAAAGAATATCAATTTTAAGTCATCATAGCTTTGGAAAGTTACAAGTTGTATTAGTAGATCTTGTAAGAATTTTCTTTCGCTTTCTTCATCTTTACTTACTATAGCACATATTTGCTTTTCGACTAATGAAAGTGTTATAGGCGCATCTTTTAGTGTTTTAGATTTGTTTCCTAATGTATTTAGAATTTCAACTAAATTATCATCATCCATTGTAAATGATTCTTCAGGATATTCTATCTCAACATCAAGAGGCTCATCACCTTTTCCTAATCTTACAGTTAAGAAATCTTTTTCTTCAATTTTTCTTTCCCAAAGTCTTGATTCTCTATTTGCAATAATATTTGCACAATCTTCTGTTGGTAAATAATTTTCAAATAAAATACTTCTTTGTTTTGTCATTATTTGATCAATAACTTCTATTTTAGAATTAATATATCTCTTATATCTTTTCTGTCTTCTCTCTTCATATTTAACTTTTTGTTTCTTTTGATATCTTGTATTTAGAATAGGAATTAAAAGCATTCCTATTAGCATAATAAAAGTAGTCAAAAGTGCTGGCCATGCTTCTGCAATTGTTGTTGTTTTATTTATTAATCCCCCAACAGATTGGAATCCAGAAACAAGCATTACAACACCCATTGAAAGAGTTGATCCCAACACTAATGCCATTGGCATTTCATCTTTATCTGGTGAAGATGGTGGTGGATCTATTTTTATTTTCTTTCTTTCAATTACATTTGTTATTCTTGGAGCTCTTGAATAGTAATCACTCTCTTTATATAACTCTATTACTTCATCTTCTTGTGCTAAATCATCTTCAGGTGGCGTAATTTCAGCATGATTTATCGGTTCTAAGCTAGGAGAACATTTTACTAATCCCATTGGATTATTAATAAATATGCTTCTGCCCATTATTATTATTTTCAATCCCATTATAAAAATAGTATCACCATTTTGTAATACAATATTTTCTCTGAAAACTGGTCTATTATTAACAATAATACCAAATTTATTATCATAATTTTGAATCACCCAATTACCTTGTTCTAACATGATTCTTGCGTGAGTTTTAGCGACTAAAGCATTATTATATGCAATGTGATTTTCGTTTCCATTTCCAATAAGTATTTCGTTTAAGTTTTTAACTAATAAATGTTCAAAATCTTTTTCATATACTGGTGCACAATATAAAATAAATATTTCTTTTGATTGGCCAAGGCAAATACAATACATACCATATTCTTTTAATATTATTTTATCGATTACACCTTGTTCTATATTCTCGTTTTTTATTCTTATATCATCATTAAAAATATTAATATTTTTGTTGTTTATAATTTTAACATTATTATTACTAATAACTTGCCAATTTCCTTCTTTTCCTTCGATGTTTACTAATCTTTTTTCAATTGGTCCAGTTTTATCACTCAACCAATAATTACCAATTGGCGTTTGTGGCAAAACTATTCTATGGAAAGAATTTCTACCAATTAATGTTACTAGCAAATCAATCATCTCCTATCTTTTGTAATCCTTTTTCTTCTCTTGTATTATACTAAAAAATAGGCAAATTTAAAAGCACTATTTTCTAGGCGTTTTCACACCTTCGCCCCTTTGTACTAGGGAAATAGCGCTTTTGAATATTTTATATCAATTATTAAATTTTCATTACAAGTATATTACATACATTTTTTATCTAAAATCATCTAGATTAATTGGTTCTGCTGTAAAAATTTCATATCCATAGTCGTAAAAATCATCTCCATTTTTAAAATCCGTCGTGTCAACTCCTCTAATTAGTATTCTTGATCCATTTACTATGACTGGTTCTCCATTTTCCTCTCTGATACTACACAATTCGCCATCATAATCATCAAGAATCAATAAATCTGTTTCTTTATAATTACTTGGATCTGCGGATTCCTTATAACCAACAGCAACAACATAGTGTCTATGCATTTCAATTATATTTCCATTTTCATCTCTTTTTGTTGCTCCACTTACTTGTACAACAACTGGATTACCTTTTTCTAACTCAGAAAAAATTATGGCTAAGGTTTGATCCTTACTATCTATTCTATAATAACTTTCATAAGTATAATATTGTGTTTCTGGTCCATTATACTCATCTGCTCTATATGGATCAGTTAAGTAATCGGTAAGGTAACCTTCATCTGCTCTTTTAATCGCGTCTGCATATAAAATAGAAAATCCCAAACATGCTCCATCCCAATCGTCTGTTCCTTCTATTTCTCCTGCTTTTTCTTGATAATAATTGTGATCAAAAACGTATTGCTGAATACCTTCGGCATTTTCAGTAACAACGTACGGCATTCCGTTGATAATAACAGTATTTCCTCTACATTTGCTTTTAACTGCATCTCTAATATCAGCTATTGAAGAGTTTTCTGATATGCCATATCTTTGAAGGATTTTTTGAAGACGTGCCATATATTGAGGTCTTATATCTGACATTGTTTGACAGTTAGAAATTTCCGCTACTATCGCAGCTGTTAATCTATCAATTGCCCAATTATTTTTAGCTCTTGCTTGTTGAGCAAGTTTATTGATTTGTGAAGATAAACCTTTTACATAACTATAATAGCTAAATTCACTTGGCATAGCAGATGCCATATTTGAAGCCAGTGGTGCAGCATTACTTAATACATTTGATGCTACTGAAAGGTTATTGGCTACTTGTTCCATTCTAACTTCATTAATTCCATGTATCATTGCGTAATACCTCCCGAATTCATCTGTGCTCTCAGTGCATCAATTTTTTCATTTAATTCCACAATTCTGCGTTTGTTTCTTCCGATATTAATAGCCGCTTGAGTGTTAATGCTATCAAGCTTGCTATTTATGGTTGTAATTTCAGTTACCATTGTTGCCATTTCACTTTTTTTTGTTTGAGATTCTCCTGAAGAATAAGCACCCATTATACTATCTCTTGCGCTCGTAACTTTTGTTTTGGCAGTTGATAATGCATCCTTTAATTGAGGAATATATTTTTTCATTGCCTCTAATTTGTCATTTTTATCCTTAAGTTTAGTAACCATCGTTTCATATCTTAAAATCTCAATTTCTATTTCTTCCTTTGTCAAATAACATCACTTCCTTTATTATTTAAATGATTTTATATAATATTTTTTTTAATATTTTCATTTAAATCATTTAAATCATTATTCTATATTTTGTTTTTTATTCATAAATCTGGTAAATCTGGATCTGATGGGTCTTCTAAAGTTCTCAAACCACTTGTCAAAAATTCATACATTCTTCCTTGATATCTTTCTCCCTCTTTATAAGAATATCTTGTTAGTAATGCCTTATTCTCTTCAGCAATTCCTCTTATTTTTGCTATAATTGCATTTAATTTTTCTTTGTCCATTTTAAATGATTCTTTTTTTCTGTTTTCTAAGTCTCTTTGTGCTTTTAAACATTTAAAAACTTCATATGTTCTGAAGCCTGCATCTTCACCATCCAAAATTTGATTTAATTCATTTAGAAATCTTTCATCTAGTTTTAATTCAGGATTTGTTTTATTCATATCATTATAAACTTTCATAGCAGTATAATATGCATGTGGAGAATCCTCAAATCTTGGGTCTTCCTTTATAAAGTATATCCCTGTACCTAATAAATATGATTTTAATCTATCTCCTTCAATACATCTTTTTAAGCTTTTTTTCATTATTTCTTCAGTATATTCCATATCATTTCCCTCCATTATCTAATTCTTCTAATATGCGTTCCAGTTTCATCACAAAAAATTGAGCCTACACTTACAATTTCACCTGTGTTTGGATTTCTAACAGTTACTGTTAGATTTAGCGCATTTATTTCAGACGCAGACATCTTTCCAAAATCATAGCTTGGAATAACTCCTTCATACAATGAAACAAGTGTACCATCACCAACATCTGTTACTGGCAGTCCACCCGTCAAGAATAGACTATTAGCTCTTCCAGCAGTAACATTTGGCAATTCTAGTATATCGGTAGGTACTTCCATAGATACAGAAACTATTCTGTCAGGTGCATTTTCTACGCCAAGAGCATGTGCAACAGTATCCGAAGCCGTTCCACTTGTTCTATCAGCACTGGCAATCATTCCAAACACTTCGTCTGTTTGAGCAGTTGAAGTTACAAATTGTTCTTGATATCCTGCTGCATTTCCAAATGCACCAAGTTTAACATCCGCTACTTCTCCAACACCCATTTCACCAACCATTTTATCTAAAGTCACAGGTTTTTCCCCTACACTTCCGCCAACATATCCTATCTTCCAATCTGTATATGTACTTGTAACACCTGAATATCCTTCTCTTGATGATCCTGCATTATATGACCATGCTCTCTCTGCTACGTATCCATCATTTAGTCCACCATTGCTTCCTGTTGCAAGATCTGCATAATATGTTGCTCTATCTGTATATGCACCATTTGGTCGTGATGCTTCATATTCAAATTTTGCTTCTGCTTGAGCTCCTATTGCATCAACCGTATCCTGCACTTGCTTAATAAAATTAGGATCAGTTCGCATATTTTGAGCATCAGCATGAGCTCTTGGATAAACTAAGGCTTCTCTTTCTGCATCAGTTAGATGATCTTTTCCCAATCTTGCTGCTTCTTCTGCTTCATATTGCTTCCTTAACCTTTTTTCTTCTTCCCAAAGCATATTATCTTCAACCGTATCTTTTGTTTTCTGATAATATAATCTTTCAGCTTCGCTCATATCTTCTCTACTAAATAAAGAATCTGCATCAACTTTTTCAGGTGTATCAACATCAATTTCAACACTTCCTTCAGTTGCTCCTGAAGTTGGAATGTCAACTTCTTCAGTTGCTCCTCGAGTCGGAATGTCAACTTCTTCAGCTGGAGTATCAACGCTAACTTTTTCTGCACCCGGTTCACCTGTTCCAGGTGTAAAATCTGTATCTACCTTAGTTTTCTTATTCTTTGAATATTTTATATATTCTGAAGCAAGGGCTATAAGAAATGCAGTACCTCCTTCTGCAAGACTTCCGGCAAGGCCACCTCTTTCTCTCCACGATTCCATAAAATCCTTGTCACTTGTAGCTGCATCAATTAATGCGTCTATGGGATTATCTGTAAATCCTAATAATCCATCCATACCAGCATGTTTTAACATTGTTGATATTGTTGTTGTTTGTGCCTTCCATGCATCACCTCCAAGGTAGTAAAAGGCCGCTTCTTTTAGTCCGCACTCCATCTCCATAAGCTACCATATTAAATAGGTTTTCATATGTAATCCAATTTTCTCCTGTAAGTTCAGCTTGTGCTTTTAACTCTTGTGCACGCGATTCATATGCTTTACCAGCTTCTGACATTCCAGCCACTGTAGCTCCCAAGAAAGGATTTATAGCTGTTGCTAATACTTTAGGAAGTTCCTCCCCTACTCCTTCAGCTAAGCAATATACTCCATCTCCTCTTCTAAATCCCATATATGCTTTATCTGAAGTTCTCGAAGCAAAACTATTTGGGTCGTCCCACCAACTATCAATAAAATCGTCTACAAATGTACTGGCATTAAATTCCATTATTACTTCTGGAGCAATTTCTGCAGCCTCGCCAGAAAAATTCATTAATGTTTTACTTAATTCTGGACTAAATGTTTGTTGAGATGCTGATTTTGCTGCCAACCCCGAAAGAAGCATCATAAAAACTGTCCCAGCTTTTTTAACAAACCATCCTCCAAACCTAGTACCTCCTTCTGCAATTGCAACTCCTAAACTCCCCAAAGAGTTACCAACCCTAGAAAACAGACGTTCTTGAGCTTGAGTATCACCAGTAAATAATGACAATATGTCTTCCAGCCAATCTGGCATATCTCCACCTGGAATTTTTTCTACACTTAAACCTTCAACTATATCTAAAGCTGATTGATCAGCTGCATTTATATTATCCATCATTGTTATTATATTTGGTTTTATGGTATTTGACAATGAATTCTTAATTGTATTTAATTCAGTATATACACTACAAAGATAATATAAATTCGGATGTTCTTCAGGTATTACAAATGTAGCTGCTTTATTTGCAGCGTTTGAAACAGCTGTTGTTGTATTATTAATTGCCGGAATTACCTTGTGAATAACACTATAAGTATCATAATAAGTTACACCCATGAAGTTACTCCTTTTCTTTTTTCTTTTTCAATCCGTTCTTTTGTTTTAAAAATTTTCGATATTTTTTCATATGCTTCATTCAATTGTTTTTGGAACAGCTTTTCTTCTTCATCTTCCACCATTCCCATATGATATATTTCTTTTATTTGATTATGATCAAATAAAATTGTAAAATCAGTAGATATTATTCCTTCCGGAAATATACACCCACAATAATCCCATATTTTTTTTAGATTTTCTTCACTTACTGAGCAATAGCCTGTTATCATTACTTTTTTTGTTGCATTTTCCAACAATACAACAGACCCAATAGGCAAAAATTTATTAAACTTAATATTATTTGACACTTTTTTCTCCTTCATCAATTTAGCATAACATTTTTAAATACAATTATTACTTCTTTTGGTTTTTTAATTGATTAATAAGCATTCCTTTCTTTTGCTTATATATTTCTTCTATTTTATCTGCAAAAGCTTTTTCTTCTTCATTAATAAGACCCAAATATACTATTTTCTCTATTTCACTATGATCAAACATACGCAAGTCTGCTTTTTGTCCAAATCCTTCTGGATATCTGTATCCACAATAATCCCACACCTTTGTAGTTTCACCAATTGTAGTTACGCAATACCCTGCTATCATTATTCTTTTAGTAGCATCTTTCAGTAATACTACTGTTCCAATTGGCAAATATTTTTTATTCTCCATTTTATTTGCATTCCTTTCTTTATTAGCTCTAATAGAATGGTTAATTTATGGCAGTCTATTTAGTTTTGCTTGAAGCGTGCCTATTTGATCTGCATAACCATTTCCTTTTGCCCTAAAAGAAGTAGCTAATGCTTCACTGTTTGTTTGAGCTGATCCTAATTGTGTTACCATACTTTGTATTTTTTCTGAATTAGTTTCTAATCCCTTTAAATCTGGATTTTCTCCATCAAATTTAATATTATATTTATATAAATCAATAGCACTGTCAATATTGCTTGATGCTTTACCTAATTCAGTTAATACTTCTCCAATACTTGTAGCTAATGTGGAATACTGTGTTGCTTTTTCTTGGGCTTTTCTTGCTTTTTCTACCAATTCATTAATCTCACCTTGTATTCTTTGTTTTTCTGTTTGATTTTGCCATTGACTAGCATATGGATTATTATAAAATGAATTGTAAGGTGCTCCCATATTCCCTCCTAGTAAAAAAATTAACATATTCTTTATCAAATAGGAAAGTAAATTTTCCTACTTGATAAAAAATACTATTCTTGGAAGCAAAGCAACCAAGAATAGTACAATAAATTAGTTGTACATATTTGCACTTTCTGCACTTGAAACAGCTTGTCTTGCAGCTTCCATTGATGATTTGAATTGTTTGTTAATCTCATTAACATTGTCTTTAACTTGTTTAGAAATATCTTTGATTTTCTTTTCAGCACTAACTCCTGCTTCACCTTGCCAGTTACTTTTTATATTATTAACTGCTGTAGTAATTTCTCCATCGATTGCTCTTATTGCATTACCAAATTGTGTATCAATTGCTGTTTTTGTTGTAGTAACATTAGCTTCATCATATTTTACTTCAACTTTGCTTGGCAAAGATAAAGCTGATAAATTTTGTGGTGATTGTATTGCTACACTTGGAGCTGTTGTATGGAATGCTTTTGCATAATTTGTCATTGCTGTTTGTAATGATGTAGGAATTTCTGTTGTAATTGTTTTTGACATATCATTGAAACTTGCAACTAATCCATTCATTGCAGTTACAATTTCATTGTAGTTAGGTCCCCACCAATAATTTCCCATTTTCTTTAGTTCATTGTATGCATTATAGAAATCCTTAGATACATTTCTTCCTCCTGTACTAAGTTTTCCTGCGTTTTGTGCTACTTTTTGCATATCAATCTTATTGTTTACTCCCATATTATATTTCCTCCTTTATTATGGTCTAATTCTTATATATCAATACGTTTTTTAAAAGTCAACAATTATATATATTATTTAACAGTTCTGTAATCTTATTGTAATATGTTTGTAACTTTAGTATTAAGCCATATTTAATTATTTCTCAGCGAAATAGTCCATTATACCATTATAAATTCCCCATGCAAGTCTACTTTGATAATCTTCATCTTGTAATTGTTTTTCTTCTTCTGGATTTGACAAAAATCCACATTCTACTATGGTTGTAGGAATTTCAACATATTTTATTAAATAAATATTATCAATTTTAAGCGGTATTCTATTATTTTCTTTCTGTATAGATGCATTTAAATTGTTTTGTATACAAGTAGCTAATTTTTTTCCATCCTCATTTCCATTTTTATAAAAGGTCTGCCAACCATAATATTTACTTTTATCAATTTTATTTAAATGAATGCTCACAAATATATCTGCAGATGAGTTGTTGCCAATCTTAACTCTGTTTTTTATATCTGAAACTTTCTTTTCTCTTAATGTCTTTTTATTAAGATCATAAATTGCATTTTCATCTGATCTTGTAAGAATCACTTGAGACCCACTTTGTTCAAGTATGTGTTGCAATTTTAAGCTTATTTTTAAATTAATATCCGCTTCACTTACTCCATTTTGACTAATTGCTCCACCATCCTCTCCGGCCATGACCAGCATCAATTACTATAGTTTTGTTTGTAACAGGAAGCGCAACTGTATTAATAATATCTTTTCTATTACTTAGTTTTATTCCAAAAGACATAATTGAAACAGTAACAAAAAAGCAAATTAAAAAAAATCTTTTACTAATTTTTTCCAACAAAAAAACCCCCATATCATTTTTTAAAATTATATGAGGGTTTTAATATTTTATTCTGTTTGAATATTATTCTTTCTTGTCTTCTTCTTCGCTTGCATTTTCTTCTTTTTCTTTTGTAACTGAAACAATAACTGTTTCATATCCGCCAGGATTATTTTCTGGCAATATTGCATCATTATTTTCAGCTAATTCATCAATGTTGTCTTCAACTAAATTTCTTGCCTCTGTGTTAATATGAAGTTTTGTATATCTCTTCATACCTGTTCCGGCTGGAATTAACTTACCAATAATAACGTTTTCTTTTAATCCAATTAATTCGTCTGTCTTACCTTTGATTGCGGCTTCTGTTAATACTCTTGTTGTCTCTTGGAATGATGCTGCAGATAAGAAGCTATCTGTTGCAAGAGATGCTTTTGTAATACCAAGAAGAATTTGTTTTCCAACTGCTGGTTTTAATCCTTTTGCTTCAGCTTCTTTATTTGCATCTTTATAGTCATATAGATCAACTAATGAACCAGCTCTTAAGTCAGTATCACCATTGTCTTCAACTCTTACCTTTTTAATCATTTGTCTTCCGATTACTTCAATATGCTTATCGTTGATATCAACACCTTGGTTACGATATACTTTTTGAACTTCAGAAATTAAATATTGGTAAACAGCTTCTGGACCATTGATTGCCATTACTTCTGCTGGGTTTTTAGAACCTTCAGTAATTTGATCTCCAGCTTTTAGTTCATCTCCATCTTTTACACATAGTTTTGAACCAAATGGAATAACATATGTTTTACTATTTCCTTTAGTAGAAATAATAACTTCTCTTCTCTTCTTATCATCAGAAATCTTAACTTTTCCGTCAATCTCAGAAAGAATTGCAACTCCCTTAGGTTTTCTTGTTTCAAATAACTCTTCAACCCTTGGAAGACCTTGTGTAATATCGGCAACACCAGCAACACCACCGGAGTGAATAGTTCTCATTGTAAGCTGTGTACCAGGCTCACCAATTGATTGAGCAGCTATAATACCAACTGTATCTCCTATTTCAACTTCTCTATGGCTAGCTAATCCCATACCATAACATTTAGCACAAACTCCATGTTTTGTTCTACATCCGAATACACTACGTACTTTTACTTTTTCATATCCTGCTTCAACAATTCTATCTGCTATTTCATCAGAAATAAGTGTATCTTTATCAACTATTACTTCTTTTGTCTTTGGATCAATAATATCTTCTAATGGATATCTACCAATAATTCTTTCTTGTAATTTTTCAATTACTTGGTTTCCATCTTTAATGCTTTCAACTTCGATTCCGTCTTCTGTTCCACAATCATTTTCTCTTACGATAATATCTTGTGAAACATCAACCAATCTTCTTGTTAAGTATCCAGAGTCTGCTGTTCTTAATGCTGTATCAGATAAACCTTTACGAGCACCGTGTGCAGAAATAAAGTACTCTAAAACGTCTAGACCTTCTCTAAATGATGATTTAATTGGAATCTCTACTGTTTTACCTGTTGTACTTGCCATCAATCCTCTCATACCAGCAATTTGTTTTAACTGGTCTAAGTTACCTCTTGCTCCAGAGTCTGACATCATGAACATTGGGTTTTCTTTTGCAAAGTTTCCTTTCATTGCATCTTTAACGTCGTTTGTTGCTTTATCCCAGATTTTAATTACTTGAGTATAACGCTCATCATCAGTAATTAAACCACGTTTGTATTGTTTGTATATAGCTTCAACGGCCTCATCTGCATCAGCAAGAATTTTCTTCTTTTCTGGTGGAACTTTTACATCATCAATAGATACTGTAATAGCTCCTAATGTTGAATATTTATATCCTGTAGATTTAATATAGTCTAATAATTCAGCTGTTCTGCTTAATCCGTGTTTGTTAATACATCTTCCTATTATTTTACTTAGATTTTTCTTTGATACAACAAAGTCAATTTCATATTTTAATAAGTTTTCCTCTTTGCTTCTATCAACAAATCCTAAGTCTTGTGGAATTTCCGCATTGTAAATAATTCTACCAACTGTTGTTTCTATTTTTTGCTCTATTTTTTTCTCATCTACAACTGTTTCTCTTCTAACAAATATTTTAGCATGCATTCCCAACTCGCCATTTACGTGTGCCATTATTGCTTCTTCTGGGCAAGAGAAATATTTTCCTTCTCCTTTTTCTCCATCAATTTCCATTGTTAGATAATATGCACCTAAAATCATGTCTTGAGATGGTGTTGTAACTGGAGTACCATCTTGTGGTTTTAATAAGTTATTCTCAGATAACATTAAATATCTAGCTTCAGCTTGTGCTTCTGGAGATAATGGTAAGTGAATAGCCATTTGGTCTCCGTCGAAGTCAGCGTTGAATGCTGTACAAACTAATGGATGAAGTTTAATTGCTCTACCTTCAACAAGTACTGGTTCGAATGCTTGAATACCAAGTCTATGTAATGTTGGAGCACGGTTTAGAAGTACTGGATGATCTTTAATAACTTCATCTAATATATCCCATACTTCTGGTCT
>JAEEGL012539151.1_pt1 | contig 18450 bp, 21 predicted proteins | sample 9134231 | NCBI WGS metagenome assembly JAEEGL01 (sample SAMN16246548, study PRJNA631951) | gut metagenome | biome: gut microbiome; feature: rumen; material: fiber-attached | host: Bos | place: Iran: Karaj | collected 2018-10 | reverse complement strand
TTAGATTACTTTAGAAGAAAAGGTTATCCAGAAGAATTTATTACATACTTAAAGAATTTTAAATTCCATGGATCTATTTATGCTATCCCAGATGGAACTCCAGTATTTCCAAATGAACCACTAGTAACAGTTAAAGCCCCTTTAATTGAAGCTCAAATCGTAGAAACTGCACTTTTATCAATTGTTAATGGTGCAATGGAACATGCTACTGGAGCAAGAAGAATTATTGAATCAGTTCCTAAAAATGTAGGTGTTATGGAATTTGGTGCTAGAAGAGCAGATGGTATGGAAGCTGCAATTGATGCATCTATTTATGGAATTATGGCTGGATGTGTTGGAACAAGTAACATGATCGCTGCTGATATGGTTAATATGAAAGGTATGGGAACTCAAGCTCATAGTTGGATTGAATCTTATGAAACTGAGTTAGACGCATTTAAAGCTTATGCTAAAACTTATCCAAATAATTGTATTTTATTAGTAGATACTATTGATACCTTAAGAAGTGGTATTCCAAATGCTATTAAGACATTTGAATACATGAGAGATAATGGACTTCCAGTTGATCACATTGGTATAAGAATTGATTCTGGTGATTTAGCTTATTTATCTAAAGAAACTAGAAAGATGTTAGATGAAGCAGGATTCCCTCAAGCTAAGATTTGTTTAAGTAATGGTTTAACTGCTGAAACAATTGAAACATTAATTAATCAAGGAGCTAAATTCGATAGCTTAGGTGTTGGAGATAATATTTCTAAACCAGAAGGAAGAATGGGTTGTGTATATAAAGAAGTAGCACTTAATACAAATGGTACTTGGGAACCAAAGATTAAATTAAGTAACGATACTATTAAGATTGTTAATCCAGGTTATAAAAAACTTTATAGAGCATATGATGAACAAACTGGATATGCAATCGCAGATGTAATGAGTTTATATGATAAAGAAATTGATAAACGTAATTTAAAAGTAGTATCTGTTACAGATTATTTAAAACAAACAACAATTGATAATTTTGAATTAGTAGAACTACAAAAACCAATTTTTGAAAATGGTGAACTTGTATATAATGATCCAGAATTATTAGAAAAACAAACTTATTGTAATGAACAAATGAGTACTTTATATCAAGAAGTAAAAAGAACTAATATGCCAGCTGAATACTATGTAGATGGAACTGACGATTATGTTAATTTTAAAAAGGATTTAATTGTAAAAACAAGAAATTTAGTTAAGTAGGTGAATAGAATGAGACCAGTAATTATAGATAGTTATCATTATTGTTATCCAGAAAAGGATAGAACAGAATTTTATGTTAGAGATAAATATACTGAAGAAGAAATTAATAAAACAATTGAAATTCGAAAAGGTATTTTAGACTTTATAAGAACTGTAAATGAAAATCAAAACTTAAAATGTGAATACTTAGAATCTAACGAGTTTTATGAAAGAATTGATGCTAATCCTTATTATGGAATCTATTATTTAGAAGGTTATGGTTATTTAACAAATGCTAATTATGATAGAGATGATATGGATATTTATTATTTTGGTAATACATATGAGGAAGCATTTAAAAGTGCAATTTATGAATATGTAATGAATGAGGGTCAATACTATGAATTAATGAATCGTAAAGATTTAAACCAAGATTTTAGTAATAGATTTAAAGATGGTAGCGTGACTGAAGATGATTACTATGGTCCATTCTTCTTCGCTGAATACTCTCTTCAATTATTAAGAAAATACTATGGTGATAATATCCCAGAAGAATTTATTCAAGAATTTGAAGAATATGTTAAAAGAGTAGAACACATGGATGTTAAATACGATTATGAAACAAATAGATTTGAAGAGAATACTAATATAAAAAAATTAACTAGAAATAGAGGTGATAAAAATGATTAAGAAAAAGATAGAAAATATTGAAAAGATAATCGAAGAGTTTAAACCTGTTAAAAGAGAAGAAACAGAAGCCTCCTTTGTAAAAGTAAAAGCTTATAACTATACACTTAATAATGGTGATGTTCAAAAGAGAGAACAAATAATTAAAGGAAGCAAAGATGGATCAGCAGTAATTATAGTTCCTTATATAGGTAATAACTTACTACTAGCAATAGAACCAAGAGTATTTACTAAAAGAGGAGTTTCAGTTGGATTTCCAGCTGGATATATTGAAAAAGATGAAACTCCTTATGATGCAGCATTAAGAGAACTTGAAGAAGAAACTGGTTTAGTTCCAGAAAAGTTAGTTGAAGTAGATGCATTCTATCAAGATGAAGGATGTTCTGCAGCTTATAATCATATATTTATAGCTTATAACTGTAAACATACAAAAGAACAACATTTAGATGAAGGAGAATATATTAAATATATGGAATTCACTTTAGATGAAGCAAATGAGTTAGAAGAGATGGGTTATATAAATAGTTCTAATTGTAAGTTAGCACTATCAAGAGCAAGAAGGTATGGTGTTAAATGAAGTATTCTATAGGAATGTATGGTGGTAAGTTTATGCCTTTTCATAAAGGTCATAGATATTGTGTTGAAACAGCATGTAATGAATGTGAAAAAGTATATGTGATTCTATTCTTCGGAGGTAATGATGAAATAGAAATACTTAAGAATAATCATTCTAAGTATTTATCTGTAGATGAAAGAAAAAAGAAAGTAGTTGAACTTACTAGTCATTATGAAAATGCTATTCCAGTGTTTATTGATGTAACTGATTGTAAACTTGAAGATGGAACTGAAGATTGGGATGCTGAAACTCCTTTAGTAAGAGATGTTTTAGGACCAGTATTAAATGCAGTTTATTCAAGTGAAGAATCATATGGTGAATATTTTAGTAGAGCATACCCAGAAGCATTCCATAGATTAGTAGATACAAAAAGAATACATTATCCGATAAGTGGAACAATGATTAGAAAAATGAAAAGAAAAGAGGAAAGAGAAGAATGGATGGTTTAAGAAAGAAAATAGATAGTATAAAAAATCTTAAAAACAGTTTTAAAGAATTAAAATGGTATGAAATCATAATGATTATCATAATGGTATTCATAGCAGGACTTGCAGTATATAAAGCAATAGTTAATCCAGCAAGTACTACAAATCCATTATGGTTAACTCTAGTAAATTTTGTTAGTGCAGTATGTGGAATAATTTGTATTTTCTTCTGTGCTAAAGCAAATGTTTCAAATTTTATATTTGGACTAGTAAATACAGTGGTATATGCAATATATTTATTGTATTATAGAATCTATGGGACATTCTGTTTAGAAGTATTATTCTACTTACCAATGAATGTTGCATCATGGATTAATTGGGCAAGACATAGAGATAAAAAGATGCCTGAAAAGACTATGGCTAAACACTTAACAATTAAACAACATATTATTAGTGTAGTAGCAGTTGCAGTAGTAACATTTATTACTTATGAAATCTTAGTAAGAGTTGGTGGTACTGTTGCTTTACTAGATGCATTAACTGTTGCAATTGGAATTGTAGCAACAATCCTAGAATTATATAGATATGCAGAACAATATATCTGGTGGATTATTACAGATATTATTGCAGTAACAATGTATATCGTTCACTTCGATACAGTGTACCTAACAAAAAAGACTATTTATTTAATAATGGCAATTATAGGTTTAAGAAATTGGCTTAAACTTAATAAAGAAAGGAACAAGAAGAATGTATAATTTTGATGTAAAAGTAGTAAAAGAAGAACTTGTAAAATGGTTACAAGATTGGTTTAAAGAAAATGGAGATGGATGTAATGCAGTAATTGGAATCTCTGGTGGTAAAGATTCTACTGTTACTGCAGCACTTCTAGTTGAAGCTTTAGGTAAAGATAGAGTATTCGGAGTACTTATGCCAAACGGTGTTCAAGTAGATATCGGAGATTCTAAAAAAGTAGTAGACTTCTTAGATATTAAAAATATTACTGTTAATATTAAAGATGCCGTAGATGCAGAAAAAGAATTAGTGCTTAATGCATTAAAAGAAATCGGTAAAGAAGAATTAACTGAACAAACAATTATTAATTTACCTCCTAGAATTAGAATGGCTACTTTATATGCCGTTAGCCAAACTGTTAATGGAAGAGTAATTAATACATGTAATTTATCAGAAGACTGGGTTGGTTATTCAACAAGATATGGAGATTCAGCAGGTGATGTTTCACCACTTGCTAACTTAACTGTTAATGAAGTAAAACAATTAGGAATTGAACTTGGGCTACCTAAAGAGTTAGTTTATAAAACTCCAAGTGATGGATTATGTGGTAAGACTGATGAAGATAACTTAGGATTCACATATGCTACTTTAGATAATTATCTAAGAACTGGTGAGTGTGAAGATGAAAATGTTAAAGATATTATTGATAGAAAACATAGAATTAATAAGTTTAAATTAGAACTTATGCCTTCATATAAGTATGGTGAGGTAAAAGCAAACAAGTAGGTGATAACATGAAATTAGGAGTATATATTGGATCTTTTAATCCAGTACATAACGGACATATTAAATTATTAAACTATTTATTAGATAATAATTATATTGATAAAGTTTTAGTAGTAGCTACTGGTAACTATTGGGATAAAAATGATCTAGTAGATCTTAAAGATAGAATTAATATGCTAAAGTTTTTTGAAACAGATAAAATTATTATTGATGATAAACATAATAATCATGAGTATACTTATGAATTAATGAGAGAATTATCTAAAGATTATAATGATGAATTATATTTAATAATTGGTGCAGATAATGTAATTAGTTTTGATAAATGGATGAACTATGAAGAATTATTAAATTATAAAATCATTGTTATGAATAGAAATAATATAGATGTTAATTCTTATATAGCTAAATATAATACTCCTAATTTTATTGTTATAAATGATTTTGATTTTATTCCAGTTTCATCAACTGAAATAAGAAATAATTTAGATAATGAATATTTAGATAAAAGAGTGTTAGAATATATAAGGGTAAATAATTTATATAAGTAGGTGATAATATGTTAGGAGCTATAATAGGAGATATTGTTGGATCATATTATGAAGTATTAGAGATTACATATCAAAGAGAACATTCAACACATAGACCATATGAGGGAAGAATAAAAATATTAGATAAGAATACTCCATTATTTACAAATGATAGTTCTTATACTGATGATACTGTTCTTACTTGTGCTATATATGATGCTATTAAGAATGGTAATAAAGATTATGCTAAATATTTAAAAGAGTATGGTTTAAGAGAAATAAATTTAGGATTAGATAATTATGGAAGAAGTAGATTTGGTCCGGGATTTGTAGACTGGGTTCATGGTGATTATCAAGGTAATAGTTATGGTAATGGATCAGCTATGAGAATAAGTCCTGTTGGTTATTTATTTAATAGTTTAGAAGAAGTAAAAAAAGAAGCTTATAATGCTACAATACCTTCTCATAATCATATTGATGCTATTAATGGTGCTACTGCAGTAGCAGAAGCAATTTATCTATTAAGAACTGGATTTACTAAAGAGGAAGTTAAAGAATATATAGAAAATAATTATTATAGTTTAGATTATGATTTAGATGATTTACAACATAATAATAGATTTTCTTCTAAAGCTTTAGTAACTGTTCCTCAAGCAATTTATATGTTTTTAGTATCTGATTCATTTGAAGATTGTATTCGTAAATCTATTTCAATCGGAGGAGATACAGATACAATCGCATGTATTGCAGGTTCACTTGCTGAAAGTTATTATGGAGTACCTGAAGATATAAAGGTTAGAACAAAGAAATATCTTTCAAATGATATTTATAATTTAATAAAGGGAGACTATTATGGAAGACGTTGTAAATAAATTAAAAGAAAATTATTATCATATAGCAACTATGGAATCTTGTACTGGTGGTGGAGTTGCAAATGCAATCACTAACATTCCAGGTGCAAGTGAAGTATTAAAGTTTAGTGCAGTAACATACTCAAGTGAATATAAAATTAAAATGGGTGTTAATGCAGAAACTATAGATAAGTATAGTGTTTATAGTATGGAAGTTGCTAAAGAAATGAGTAAAGCAATCTCAGACTTTGCAGAATCTGATATTGGTGTAGGTGTAACTGGTAAGATGGGTGTACTAGATCCTGCTAATCCATATGGAGATGATAATACTATTTATGTAAGTATTTATGTTAAAGATGATGATACATATCATACATTTAAGATGAATACTAAATATGATAATCGTAAAGATAATAAAGATATAATTATCAATAAAATTAGTGAAGTATTGTTAAGTATATTAAATTATTAACATATTGTTAATAAGAAAACATTTATTATGTTATAATCAAGATAGAGGTGAAGCTTATGACTGAATATAAAAGTGAAGAAGAATTCTTAAAGAATTATAATCCTGATGAATTTAAGAAATTATCTTTAACAACAGATATCTTAGTATTAAGTGTATCTAGTAATGATGTTTCTAACTATCGTAAAACTGATGAAAAGAAAATGAGTGTACTTTTAGTTAAGAGAGACTCATATCCATTTAAAGATATGTGGTGTTTACCTGGTGGATTTGTAGGTTATGATGAAAACCTAGATGATGCACCAAAAAGAATTTTAAAAAGAGAAACTAATTTAGATAACATATTCTTAGAACAACTTTATACATTTGGTAATGCTAAAAGAGATCCAAGAATGCGTATTGTATCAACAGCATACATGTCTTTAATTGATAAGAATAGATTAAATGAAAGTTTAAATAAAGATGCATCTTGGTTTGATATAACATTATATGAAGAAAAGAATAATATAGTTTCAATCGTACTTGATAACGGAGAAACTACATTATCATTTAGTATTAAGAAAAAACTAAAAGAAGAAACCACTGATAGATATGCATTTGAAATCGTAGATAATAAATCAATCGCATTCGATCATCCATTAGTAATTCTTTCAGGATTAGAAAGACTTAAGAATAAACTTGAATATACTGATATAGTATTTAATATGATGCCTAGATACTTCACACTTGGAGAACTTCAAAAAGTATATGAAGTAATCTTAGGAAAGAAACTTTTAGATCCTGCATTCAGAAGAATTATCAAAGATAAAGTTAAGAAAACTAATAAGATGAAAACAGGTGAAGGTCATAGACCATCAGTATTATTTGAATATAATAATAAATAGTTTATAGGATTTGATATGGAAATAGATGTTAATTCAATTGATATTGAAAGATTAAGAAATGATTTAATAAATGAGTTCATGGGAATAGCATTTGCTATAAGCCCAGTAGCATTTATGAATGTTGCTGAAGTAGAAAAAGCTACACCAGAAGAACTTGTTGAAATAGCTATAAATAATGGGTTTAGTATTGAAAATTATCTAGTAAAAACTAGATAATTTTTTTATGCCTATATTAACTATAATAGAAGTTGTATATGAGAAACTCTATAATTAGTGATTTACATAGAAATGGTTATGTTTATGTATCTAAAGTAGAAAAACTATATAATAAAACATGTGAACTATATGAAAATATTCATAAAAGAGTAGTAGGAACATTAACAGTAAGTGTAGAAGAAATGCCAATGTCAAAAAGATATAAAGTTCTTTGTACCATTAGCTAAAGCTTATGAAGAAGCATTTAAAAGAAAATCCAATTGGTAATAAAGAGTTAGTATTAAAGGACTATCATCCAACACCATTTATTAGTATGCCAATAGCACAATAAAAGTTCTACCAAAAGTAGAACTTTTTTTAGTCTAGATTAGTAATTCTTATATTATAATAATCTTGTCGGGAGGATAATATGAAAGATATTAATTATGGAAATTATTTGTACAACTTAAGAAAGGAAAATAATCTAACACAAAGATATGTTGCTTATGAATTAGATATTACTGATAAAGCAGTTAGTAAGTGGGAAAATGGTAAATCGAAACCTAACTTAGATGAACTAAAAAAATTATCTACTTTATATCATGTTTCATTAAGTGATTTATTAGATCATTTAGAAAGTAAAAAAGAAGTTAAGATAAGTAAGATAGTTTTAACTGGTGGTCCTTGTGCTGGTAAGACAACTGCATCTACTTGGATTAGTAATTACTTTTCTAAAAGAGGTTATACAGTTCTATTTGTTCCTGAAACTGCAACTGAATTAATTTCTAATGGAGTAACACCTTGGGGATGTGGAACTAATCTAGATTATCAAACATTTCAAGTTAGACTACAAAAGGTAAAAGAAAAGATCTTTGAAGAAGCAGCTAAAACAATGGATTCTGATAAAATACTTATCGTATGTGATAGAGGCATCTTAGATAATAAAGCATACATGAAAAATGTTGAGTTTAAACAATTAATGAATGAGTTTCATACAAGTGAAACAAAAGAAAGAGATTCTTATGATGCAGTATTTCATTTAGTAACTGCTGCTAAAGGAGCAGAAGATGTTTATACTTTAGCTAATAATGGAGCAAGAACAGAAACTAAAGAACAAGCAAGAGACTTAGATGATAAAATTATTTCTGCTTGGACAGGACATCCTCATTTAAGAATTATAGATAATAGTACAGACTTTGAAGAAAAACTAGAAAGATTACTTAAAGAAATAGCAGGTTTCCTTGGAGAACCAGAACCATTAGAAATTGAAAGAAAGTTCTTAATATATTATCCAAATATAAAAGAGTTAGAAGCATTACCTAATTGTACTAAAGTAGATATAGTACAAACATATTTAAAGAGTAATGATGATGTAGAAAGAAGAGTAAGAGCAAGAGGTATAGATAATGACTATATGTATTATCTAACTGAAAAAAGAAAAGTATCAGATATTAAAAGAATTGAAACTGAAAAGAGATTATCTCAAGATGAATATATTAAATATTTAATGCAAGCTGATACTAAATTACATCCAATTCATAAGACTAGATATTGTTTAACCGATAATAATCAATACTTTGAAATAGATATATATCCTGAATGGGATAATCAAGCTATCATGGAAATTGAGCTTAATAATGAAAATCAAGAAATTAAATTCCCATCATTTATTAAGACTTATAAAGAAGTAACTAATGATGAATGTTATAAAAACTATTCAATGGCTAAAGAAATGCCTAAACAATTAATTAGAAACAAGAATAAATAGACTTTAGAAAAATCTAAAGTCTTTTTTTTTGTAAAATAAAAAAAATTATTGTAATAAAAATATATATATGATATATCTATTTTAGGATAGTGAATATAGTTGTATAGGAAGGTGATAAAAAAGTGTATTTTAAAAATTTAAAAAGAATTATATTTATATTCGCATTGTTTTTGTTTGCACCAATATTAGCAAACGCAGCAGCACCAGGAGCAAGAAGTTATGCTTCTGAGGATGGTAATCTATTTCTTGGTGGAAATTTTATTGAAATTGGTATAAATAAAGATGGTGCATTTGCTTCACGTAATTTTACAGGTGGTAGTGGCGATGAATTTGCATCATTTCATAGAACACAAGGAAGATTAGGTTTTAGAATTAATAGAAATGGTTGGGGACTAGGTGAAGAACCAACTACTGGAGAATTCTTATTAGTTAATGATATGGATTCATTTAGTATTTCTTATAAGAAAAATGGAACATATTATATTCATGGTGGTCGTGGAGATGGTGATATATTTGATTGGGGTAATGCTGCGATAACACCAATATCTGTTACTGATCAATCAGATAAAATTAATGGTAAATTGAAAGCAAAAATAAGTGGTGTAACAAAAGAAAATGTAGAATTAGAAATGATTATTTCATTTGGTGAAAATGATAAATATTTCTTAACTGAAGTTAAGGTAAAAAATCTAGACACAGATAATGAAATCAGTGATGTTCAATTCACTAAAATTACTAATGTAACACCAGATGCAAATATTAATCAATCATCATCTAATAAATTTAAAACATATAATAAAGAAATTAGTAATCCAAATCCTAATAAAGCTGGAGGAAATAATAACTTTGCTATGATAGTATCAAGAGGACCAGTAACATTAGATGGATTCTTTTATCTATCATTTGATAATAGATCAAGAATTAAGCTTCTAGAATTAGAAGATAATGATTTTGCTTGGGAAGAAGATTTTGCAGATCCTGTTTATGTTAATACACATTGGTCAAGCACTACAGCTGGACTTCCAACTGCTGCTACTAATGATAGTGTATCTATTTTCTATGAAGGAAATGAAGAAAATGGTTATGAACTATGTGAACATGCAATAGCATTGTCAACAAAACTTGGAACAATAGCAGCATCAGGTACTGCTACTACTGAATTCTATACTTCTCTTGATAATAACGTTAATGGTGGTTTAAGTGATGTACTAGAAGCAAGAATGAGTTCAGTAAAAGTAAGAACTGATTCAAAAATTGAAATTGAACCAGTTTCAGGATATGAATATTCAATTGATAATTGGATAACTAAAAATACTACTGGTGTATTCACTGGTTTAAATGCATCAACTGAATATACTATTAAATCAAGAGTAGCTGCAGATGGTTCTAATGAAGAAGAATTAGTTGTTAGTACAAAGGGTGCTAAAGTGGCTGCTAAAGAGGTTAAAGCAGTAGTTATAACTGAAGATTCAATAACAGTTAAAGCAGAACATGGTTATCTTTATTCAATTGATAATGGTGCACATTGGCAATCAGATGAAACATTTACTGGATTAGTTTCAGATAAAGAACATACAATAATTGGTAAACTAGAAGAAACTTATTCAGACATGGGCAGTGAAGTATCAGAACCAATTGTAATTAAAACATCTAAACATGTAGCATCTGCTTTAGATGATGCAATAAATGTAACTGTAGATACTAAAATAGTAGATGCTGTTCCAGCAATATATTTCAATAAAGGTGAATTATATGAAGCTGTCAAAGATATAGAAGAAGTTAAAGAAGCAGTAGATGATGGTAAAGATGTAAAAATAGTTTTTGACGTAGTTAAAATAGAAAATAGCGATGAAGATGAAAATCATTTTGATGGTAAAAAGTTTGAACACGCATTTGATGTTCAAATCAAGTTATATATAGATTCAGAATATATTGATGAAATAACAGACTTAACTAAAAAGATTTCAATATCTGTTGAAATTAATAAAGAATTTGTTAAATCAGGAAGAAAATTCTATATTGTAAGAAAACATGATACAGTTTCACCAGCTACATGGGAAATAATCTCAGATGAAGATGATATTGATGATTTAATTACAATCTATAATGATCAATTCTCTGAATTCTATGTAGTATATGAAGATGAAACAAGTAATCCAAAAACTGGAGATAATTTATTATCTTACGTATTAATATTAATTATTAGTATCTCAGGATTATATTTTTATAAAAAATTAGAAAGTTAGGAATTATCCTAACTTTTTTATTTACATAAAGTTATGTTAGTGATAATGTATATCTCACTGAATGGGAGATTATATGAATAAATTTTTAGATTATTGTACAAATACAGATTTACATGCAACAGTTATATTACCTGGTTATTGTAATGCTAAGTGTCCTTTTTGTTATGATTTACCACAAAACATTAGTGATTTAGATTATATTAAAAAATTAAAAGAAACACTTGAACAAATACCAGATAATGTAAGAAAGTTAGCAATCACAGGAATGGAAACAACAATGTCTCCTTTCTTTGATGAATTATTAGATTTAAATAAATATTTTAAAGATAATAAAAAGTATGATTTTATGTTTTTAAATACTAATGGTTTTCTATTAAATAAATATGGAAGTAGAATTGGTGAATCTTTTGATTCAATTAATATATCTAGACATGCTGCAAATGATGAAGATAATTATAAAATATTTGGCACAAATACAGTACCATCACTTTATGATTTAAAAGAAATAATACCTGAATTAAAATTAGAATCAGGAGTTAATATTAATACAGTAGTAACTGATGATTTATCTGATGAAGAAAAAATGGATAAGATATATGGAATGGTTGATGCATCTAAATACATAGGTGCAAACTCATTAACAATTAGATTTGAAGCAACAGATAGATTAAGAACAGAACCATTAATAGATGATTTAAACAAATTAGAAACATTACAATTTAATGCTAATCCAGGATGTAAATTTTGGTTAAAAAGAATAAATGATTTATATGTAGTACTTAAGTATGTTACTAAAGAACCTACTAGTTATAGTGATTGGAATTATGGTTATATTGTTCAAAGAAACTTAGATGTTACTAGAGATTGGGCTGGATGTAAAAAACATACATTAACAAAGAAACTTTAATAGTTTCTTTTAATTTGCATTTTTAAATTTGATAGCGTAAAATAGCAAAGCGTTTTTGAAGGGGGAATAGCCTATGAAAAGAATTTATGGATACGATGATATATATTTAGATGGTATTAATATTGATAATAATTTAATTCCTTATATTCCAGAAATTGATGAAAAAGAATTAAGAGAACTATATAAAAAAATAAAACCAATAACAACAATAAATGGTAGAAAATATTTATTAAAACATTATTTAATGAATAGTTTAAGAAATACTTCATATTACTGGGTACAAGATAGAGATAAGACAAGAAGAATAAAAGATGAAGATATAAAAACAATTGAAGAATTTATATGTCTACATAAATTTAATATATGTACTGATTTTAAACCTTCAATAGCAGAAATACTATCTCAAGTACCTAAGCATTTAATTGACGAGATAGATTATTTCGAAATAGTTGAAGTTCCTAAAGATATATATGATGTTAAAAGATATCCTGAAGCTTATGAGAACGGATATCATTTATCAAGAGTTAGAACTTATAAAAATATAAGAAATAATTAAAACCAGATAAAGGATTAAAAATATAACTAATTTAGTTATATTTTTTTATGTTATAATCATTATAGGTGATGTATATGGAAACTAAAGATGTGTTTGAAAAATCAAGTGAATATGGCAATAAAATAAAACAATTAAGAAAAGAAATGGAAGATTATGCTAAAAAGTGTACTGAACTTTGGAATGAATGTAATCATGAAATAGTATTTAAATATAATAATGATCATCCAAGAATGATGATTATAGATGGTGATTATTTTTGTCCTGCTTGTGGACAAACAATTGAGTGCATTCATAGTGTTGATATAATTAAATCTCCTTTTAAGTCATCAAGAATAATTCCACTTTCTAATTTATCTCTTTATACAAGTAAAGAATTATATAGTGATATCAGAGGAGAAGTATATTTTAATTATGATTTTTATTATAATCCTGAAACTGATGTAGATGATATGCAAAATAAAATGGAAAATGTTTTGATGAAATATGATTCTCCATATGATGTAAAAAAATTATATAAGAAGTTTAATAAGGATAAATAATATAATGAGAAATTTTATAATAAGTGATTTACATGGTAATGGTTATGTTTATGATTCAGTATTAAACTATCTACAAAATGAATTAGAGTTTGGTAATGATGATATTACTCTTTATATTAATGGTGATTTAATAGATAGAGGATTAGATTCAGGTTCTATGCTTTTAGATGTATATGATAGAGTCACTAATAATATTGGAGTTAATATTAAATACTTAGGTGGTAATCATGAACTATATATGTATGAAGCATTTAAGTTTAGTGAAGGCGCTGAATTAGATACTTTATTTGAACCACTATTTAATAGAAAAGCCGGTTATTGGATTGGTGAAGAAGCAGGATTTACTACTTCTAGATACTTAATTAAGTATTCAAATACTGAAGAAGTATATAAACTTATGAACTTTATAGGAAACTTAGATATTTATCATGTATTTGATGAGAAAGTTAATGATAAGAATATTTTATTAGTACATGCTTGTGCTATTAAAGCAATGGAAGAAAATAAACCATTAAAGATTAATGATGGTAGGATTGGTACTGAGATAGCAGTTAATACTAGAAAAGATGATTTTCTAGTTAGAGGTCATGTAGGTAACCCTAACTTCTTTACTATCATAGGACATACTCCTTTAGATAAAGAAAAGTATGGATATCTATATGATCCTGAAGATAATACATTAAATATTGATGGTTCATCTTCATTATTTTCAGTTATTAATACAAATTATCTTTATAAAGGAAAAGATCCATTTACTAATATTATTGATGTATATAAACCATTTAGTGAATATGATGAAGAAACTATAAATAATTTAAATTTCTTTAGTCATTCACCACTAGTTGAAATCGAAGACAATAGACTTAAAATACTTACATTTAATTATAAGAATGAAATTATATATGGTAATTATTTTCAAGATGGTGTAAGTACTTTAATGGATAATAATGAACTTGATAAATGTAGAAAGAATTTATCTCTTAATACAAAAGTAAGAAAAAGAGAAAGAAGAATAAATAATGGCAACTTATGAATGTAAAATAGCAAATTTAGATGAGATAATAAAAAAATATAATTATGAAATAGATAAAGCAAGTGATAAATATAATTGGGAAATTTGGAAACAAAAAGCAATTGATAGATTTAATAATCATGAAGTAATAACATATATTGGAGTGCTAGATGGAGAAATAATTAGTGAAGCATCAGCTGCGATAGATAGTAGTATTGATGTAGTACATAATCCAGATAATTTAATAAATGATAAAACGGCATATTTATTTGCTTTTAGAACTAATAAAGAACATATTGGTAAAGGTTATTTTTCTAAACTATTTAATTATATGATTGATGATTTGAAATCAAAAGGATATGAAAGTGTTACTTTAGGAGTAGAACCTGAAGAATTAAAAAATAAAGCAATTTATCAAAAATATGGATTTACTAATTTTATTAGATTTGATGAAGAATCATATCCGGATGGTACTGTTATAAAAGTAGAATATTATAGTAAAACTCTATAAATAATATGTTATAATTATTAAGGTGATAATAATGGAAGTAAAAAGAAAAACTAAAAAAGAAATAGTTAAAATGTTACTTAAAAATAATGAACTTGATGAACAATCAGAAGAAGAATTATTAGATTTACTTATTGATCAACCAATTAGTATTGATGTTGATAAACAAGAAGAATCTAAAATGACTAAAGGAGATAAAATAGCTGATAAGATAAGTGAAAAAGCAGGTTCATGGGGATTTATAATAGGATTTACTTGTTTTCTTATTGTATGGATACTATTAAATGCTTTAAATATAATTAAATTAGATGAATATCCTTTTATATTACTTAACTTACTTTTATCTTGTTTAGCAGCTCTTCAAGCTCCAGTAATTATGATGAGTCAAAACAGACAAGCTGCAAAAGATAGTTTAAGAAATCAAAATGATTATAGAACTGATTTAAAAAGTGAACTTATTTTAGAAGAGCTTCATAATCAAATGGCTGAGATTCAAAAAAATCAAAGAAAGATTTTAAGATTACTAGAACCAGAAGTTGAAGAAGAAACTAAAGAAGAAAAGAAGAATACAGATAAATAATCTGTGTTTTTTTATGTTATAATTATTATAGAAATAGTGTGAGGGTCTATGAAAAAAATAATTAATGAATTAAAAAAAATGGATATTGGTAATTTAGAAGAAAATATTCCATTAAGTAAACATACTACTTATAAAGTAGGTGGAAATGCTAAAGCATTTATATATCCTAAAAATATTGATTCTTTAAAGAAGCTATTAAAGTACTTAAGAGATAATAGTATTAATCATATGATACTTGGTAATGGATCTAATACTTTATTTAGTGATGATGAATATAAAGGAATTATTATAAAATTAGATAATCTTAATAATTATGAAATAAAAGGCACTAAAGTAATAGCAGAAGCAGGTGCTAATATGATAAGAGTATCTATGGATTCTGTTAAACATGGACTAAAAGGATTAGAGTTTATATGTGGTGTACCAGGTACTGTTGGTGGTTGTGTATATATGAATGCTGGTTGTTATAATTCTGATATAAGTGCAGTCTTAACTAGTGTTAAAGCATTAACACCAGATTTAGAAATAATTACTTTAAAAAATAAAGATTTAGAATTTGGATATAGAGATTCTTTCTTTAAACATAATAAAGATTATATTGTACTAGAGGCCACTTTTAAGTTAGAAAAAGGAGTAAAAGAAGAACTTGAAGATTTAATTCAAGATAGAAAAAGAAGAAGATTAGAATCTCAACCACTTGAATATCCAAGTGCAGGCAGTGTATTTAGAAATCCACCTGATAATTATAGTGGTAAGTTAATTGAAGACTTAGGACTTAAAGGATTTACTTATGGTGGAGCTGAAATAAGTTCTAAACATGCTAACTTTATTGTCAATAAAGATAATGCAAAAGCAAGTGATATTAAGTACTTAATAGATTATGCTCATGATAAAGTAAAACAAGAATATGGAATAGATTTAATTCTTGAACAAGAATTAGTAAATTGGAAAGACTAACTATTAATAGTTAGTTTTTTGTTGCATATAATTAATTTCTAATATAAAATACATAAATGCATGGGGGAGAAAAGAATAAAATTATGAAAATTGAAGAACTTGAAAATAAATTATTAGAAATAATAGAGGAAGAAGAAACAGAAAAATCTTTAAGTTTAAAAGAATATTTTAATAAAGAAATGATTAAACAATTTCAAAAAGAAATAGAAAAAGATAAAGAAGAACCATTTATTATTGCTTACAATAATATAGTTGAAAAAACAGCTGCATTCTTAAATAGTGAATTATTAGTAGAAGATCCAATAACAGCTGCAATAGCATTTGAATATATGCTATGGAAAGGTTATTTTTCAAAAGATAAAGATTATCAATTTAGATTAGAAGAAAGAATTTGTAATTATAGTGGTTTTGGTGCGGATATAATGAGAGGTAATGGTGTTTGTTTAAATAATGCCTCTATGTTATCCGACGTATTAACTAAAATGGATTATAATGTTTGCCCTTCAGTTTGTTATGCTAAAGAGACATATGGTGTAAATGATTATAAAAAGGAATTACCACCAATTGAAAGAAATATGTATAAACCTCAAACAATTTCAGAACATTTAAAACAATATAAAATGAATGTTATGTCACATTTACTTGGACCAGTAACTAAAAAATTTGGTAATCATGTAATTGTATTAAATGAATATAATGGAAAGTATTTTGCAACTGATCCTACTAATTTATGTTTTATGACATATCAAGATGAAAATAAATTAGCATCATTAAATGGTTCATTTGAATTTGAATTAAAACCAACAATTTCTTATTACATGAATAGTAATAATGTAGATAAAACTCAAAATATGTATGAAAATGCTAAGAATAGTGTAGGTGAATCAATACCATTCTTAGATAATGAAGCTATTAAAGAATACTATTGTGAACAAGTTGATATATGTAATTCTAAAATAGATTTATTAGATGATTTTCATCATGAATGCTTAAGCGATATTGATACTGTATGTAAAACATTAAGTAAGAATAAAAGATAAAAAATATAATTTAATACTTTTAATTTATAAAAATTAGTGTTATATTTAATTCACATCTTATAAAGAGTGATGGAGGGACTAGCCCTATGAAGTCACACCAACCTATTCAATTAGGTGGTAAAGCTAGATCGATAAGATAACTTAAATACTCAAGAGTTATCTTGAGTATTTTTTTTACCTTTATAAGATGTAATATTAACTTTTTATAAAGGAGGAAAAGAAATGATAGAAAAAGTTAACCCAAAACACCCTGATAAGGTAGCTGATAGAATTGCAGGTGCAATTGTAGACTTAGCATACACTAAGTCTAAAAATCCAAAAGTAGCAGTGGAACTTCTACTAGGACATGGGAATATCCATATTATTATTGAAACAAGTGAAGAGTTTACTGAAAGTGAAATTGATTCAATAGTAAAAAGAATTGGAGGTAATCTTAAACTTGATTTACAAGTTGTTAAACAAGATCCACATTTAAGTGATAATCAAATTGGTTTAATTAGATGTGGTGATAACGGAATATTTAAAGGAGTACCTCTTACACATGAAGAGAAAAGACTTTCTAAGATAGCAAGAGATATTTATTCTAAATACCCAAGTGATGGTAAATATGTTTTAGATGATAAAAAATTAATTATTTGCCAAAGTAATGCAAAGACTGAAGATCTAAGAAAAGAATATAAAAGAAGAGATACAATAATTAATCCACTTGGTGAATGGAGTGGTGGAAGCGATGTTGATAGTGGTGCAGTTAATAGAAAACTCGGTAGTGATTTAGGACACTCAGTTACAGGTGGGGGTATTCATGGTAAAGACCTTTCTAAAGCTGATGTATCTATTAATATTTATGCTTTTTTAAAAGCTCAAAAAGAAGGAAAAGAAGTTAATATTAGTTGTGCAATCGGAGATGAATATGTTGATGGTAGACCATATTCAGAAATAGT
>JAEEGL010704626.1_pt1 | contig 18450 bp, 13 predicted proteins | sample 9134231 | NCBI WGS metagenome assembly JAEEGL01 (sample SAMN16246548, study PRJNA631951) | gut metagenome | biome: gut microbiome; feature: rumen; material: fiber-attached | host: Bos | place: Iran: Karaj | collected 2018-10 | reverse complement strand
TCGATGCCTTGATGACTTGCCACATACGGTCGGAGATTCCCGCCGGCCGCGTGAGCCCATCCTCATAGACGACGGTGGCTTCCGGGGGGGCGAAACCGGTAATCAGGTAATACAGGGTCGCGCCCAGGGCGTAGATATCCGTCGATGGACCGAACTGGCTCACATCCCCGTCCCTTCCCTGCTCCAGCGGAGAAAAGCCCTTGCTTACACCGACGGGAGTTGAGGTCGTCTGCTCCCCTGCCTTGTCGTAGTGTTTCGAGATACCGAAGTCGATCAGGACCGCCTTGCCGAAGGAATCCAGCAGGATGTTGGCCGGCTTCACATCCAGATGGACCGTATGCTGCGAGTGGATGTACGAAAGCGCATCGGCCACCTGACGGATATACATTTCCGCACTGGCTTCGGACAAGGGCCCCCGGGTCTTCACTTGGTCTTTCAAGGAACCGAGGGGAAGATAGCTCATCGCATAGTAGGCAGTGCCGTTTTCCTCGAACACATCCAGGACATGGACGATGTGGGGATGCCCGAAGTCCTTCATCATGTTCGCCTCCCGGAGGAACTTGTCCCGGAACTTGTTCACCAGGGCGGCGTTGCTATGAGTCGGCACATACACGAGCGAGGAATCCGCCTGCCGCTCGCAGCAGTCCTTCATGAAGAACTCCTTCAGCGCGACCTTGTGCTTCGAGCCCGTCTGAGGATCCACCTGCCAGGCGACGTACGTAATACCGAACCCACCCTTCCCGAGCAGGCGGACAATCCGGTACTTGCCGTCCTGTAAAGTTGTTCCTGGCTTCAGCTGCATGACGAAGGCCCGGTCAGATTTTCTTGAATTCCAGCAAGACCGTGCCGCCCAGTTCAATCAGGTCGCCGTCCCGGAGCGGATACTCGACGCCCACCTGGTCCAGGCTCGTGGGGAACTGGTCCCTGACTATCCGAGTGCTGTTGTTTCCGGCAGAGCATCCGGAAGGGAGGACCTGCAGGAAGAACCGGCCGTCGCGGTAGACCAAGTCGGCATGGGCGCTGCTTACATGGTTGTTGAGCGCCTGGACGTCCTCGTCGGGATCCTCCGTCCGGATCACGATGTCGTTGACCCGGTAGGCATACTCCGGGCGGGTCGAGATATCTCCCCGGCCGATCCGGTAACGTTTCTTGGACGACGGGTCGATCTCGTAGGCAGGAACAGCCAACGACCCTTTCCCGGAGAATACCGAGATGACCGCCTTGTCGGAAGCGCCGGTTTCTTCGCGGAAAGCCATGAACACCTTGCCGGCATTGAGTTTCCCGCTTCTGGACAAGACCGTCGCCATGGTCCCTGCCGGCGGACAGCCACCCAGGACCGTCACGGTCGTATGCCGGTTCCGGGGACGGCATCCGCTGTGCAGGAGATCCTTTTTCAGCCGGTCCTGGAAAGCCGGGGTCGCCAGGGCCACCGCGATGGGATCGTCAATCCAGACCGTCAGGTCCGGGTAGCCGGTTCCTCCCCGGTACATACCCATTTCCCGGACCAGGCAATCACTGATTGTCTCCTCCACCTCCAGCTGGTCCACGAAATTGCCCAGCGAGACATACCGCGCCGGACTGTCCTTCCCTTCCTCTTCCTCTTTCTCTTTCTTCTCTTCCTGCGGTACGGACACCACTTCCTTTTCCACCGGAGATTCCGGTTCCTTCCCGAGCGGGTTGAACAGGCCGCGCAGCTTATCTATCAGTTTGCTCATGGCAAGTAATCTTGATTATCATACAAAGATAGGAAAACATTGTCTAATACACTACGTAACCCGCATCTTCCAGGGCAGGAACGACGACTTGGGAGATGAACGAAACCGCCTCGCCGGATCTGTAATCCTTGGTACGTTCCAAGCGGACCGCCACGGCGATATCCCCCGTTTCCGAAGCCACGAGTTCCGTCGCAGGATGCAGGACACGGACAAAACAGATATACCAGGCGTCATTGAACCGGTCTTGGAGGACATTCTTGAGCGTCAGGATCCGCTCCGGAGTTCCGGTCTTTCCACCCATCGACTGCGGTAACGGCCGGCTGGCGGACCGGTGAGTAGCCGTTTCGGCCCGCATGTATTCCTGGAGCATCTCATTCTGGCGTCGGGTAAGCACCTGAACAGGCTCTTTCAGCGCTTCCATTTTCACTCCGCCCTCCTCGGAGCCTCGGGCCAGGACATACCGGGTCGGGACCAACGATCCATCATGGGCGGCGATCGAGGCAACGCGCGCCATGCCCAGCGGGGACGCTTTCAGGGTTCCCTGGCCCCAAGCCCAGCCCCAGTCACCATAATTCATCTTCTCGGTGGACCTCGTCTCCACATAATTCCGGTAACGAGGGACCGCACGTCCCCGGATAGTCTCCGCCAGATAGTGGTATTTTTCCTGCTGTTTCGGAGTAAACTCGTCGGGATCGAAGAAATAGGATTTCTGGCTCTGGCCGGCCAGGTCATCACCGATGCTGTTTCCGACCACGGTATAGAGAGATTCCAGCTGCGGATACAGGTCATTGTCGTTCACGAGGTTGATAAAGAACGCATTCACGGAGTGGACCAGGCCGGATTGGATCGACCAGTCTCCGGCAGTGTCATGGCCGATGCCCTGGGAGGTCCTCACCCGATAGGTGAGACCGGCCGCCCTGTCACCCAGGGCCATGAAGGCGGCCATGGAGGACATCACCTTGGCGGTGGAGCCGGGCGCCGTCTGGAAGGTCAGTCCCAGGTCCCGGTCGGTGAAAGGACGGGACGTCGGTTCCTGTTCATAGCGCCAATAAGGCATTTTCTGGTCGAGATAACTGCGGATGGTATCCTGGTCCGGCCGGGGATACACCGCCGAAGTCAGGAGATCGCCCGTATTGACATCCAGGACGACGACCGAAGCGCGGACTTTCTGGGAAAGCGTCCTGCGCTTGTAGATACTCCTCATCTGGTTGGACACCTTGTCCTCCAGCGCAGGGAGATAGCCGGCCATCCGGTCCTGCATGAGCGTCTGCAGCTTCGCATCGACCGTCAGGTACAGGTCTCTCGTGTGCTTTTCCGCATTCCAGCGGCTCACTGCCGTGCCGTCGGCACCTTGCTTGAGCATCTTCACCAGTCGCGGGTCTGAATAATCCCGGACCTTGAAACTATAGACAGTGTCGATGGGCGGAAGATAGGGCGACACACGCTGGTGTCCCTTGAAATCCCGGGTAACGACCTTGCCTTCCTCGTATTTCATCGTCCGGAGTCCGACCAGGTCCAGCTGGTGCCGGTCCTCGGCCAGGTAACCATGGGGATTGTCCGCGTCAATGCCCCAGAGCGTCATCGTATTGACATCTCCGAGCATGAAGAAAAGATCGGCTCCGAAGGGATAATAACGGCGGTGCTCCTGCCGTTGCAGGGACGTCGACCGGTCGCGAAGCCGCTGCCAGGGTGACATGCCCATGAAAAGCGGATCGGCCTGTTTCCAGGCGGCCGGAAGCTCATCCCGGCTGCTGGTGGCCAGCAGGAGGCCGTTCCGGTCGTAGATGTTTCCCGATTCCAGCGCCCGCATCAGTTTCCGGATCCGGGGATTGTACTCCTGCAGTTTGATTCCCTGCTCGTTGCATACGTAGGCAGGTTTGACCAGGAAATGGTCCCTCCGGATCCCCTGATAATACAGCAGGACGCCCAGCACGACGGCGGAAAGGCCCAGGAATCCCCACAGGCTGGTGGCCGCGAGCGTGTCCGCATACTCCACATTTTCCTCCCGCAGGGATTCGTCGACCCTCTGGCCGGAAATGGACAGCAGGATTCCCATGGCGCCCAGGTTCAGGATCAGGCTGGTCATCCCGTAACTGAGGAAAGGTACGGCCACCCCCGTCAAGGGAATGAGTCCCAGGCTCCCGAGCACGATGACGAACAACTGCACCCCGGTCACCAGGGTGATACCGGAGGACAGGAAAAACAGGAATGAGTCGCCGGATCGGAATCCGATAATCAGGCACCGGTGCAGGAGGATGGCAAAACAGACAATCAGCAGCAGTAAGGTGACGAAACCCATCTCCTCGCCGATACTGGTGAAAATCATGTCGGTATTGAAGGCGGGAACCAGGTTGGGGTCGCCCTTCCCCAGCCCCTGGCCGGTCAGGCCGCCGGTAGCCAGGCCCCAGATACCCTGGACAACCTGGTCACCGCCGCCGGTCACATCATTTTCCCACAGGGACGCTGCGACCAGTTTACGGTCCACGAGGCGCTGTCCCTCGCTTTCCATGCCCAGTCCCATGAGGATATCGCCTCCGGAAATGAACGCGAACAGGACCAGATTGAAGAAGATGGCGCTTTCGTACAGCCGGCGGGAAGCCAGATAGCCACCGCCCACCCACAAAAGCAGCCAGACCAAAGCCGCCAAAGACTGCTTCAGCAAGGGACTTCCAGGCAGGAACCGGGTCAGGTAGGTCAGCAGGAGGAAAGTAGCGACACCAAGCAGCATGGGGCCGATGTCCTTGCGGGCAATCGAATAGAGCAGGATGAACGTGATGATAATCACCAAGGCCGGCCCCATGTCGCTCATCACGACCATGTACAGGCCCAGCAACAGGCCGATCGCGACGAGGATGAAGGAGACCGTCCGGACCTGCATCTTCAGCGAACCCCGGGAAAGACGCTCGGAGAAGGCCTGGATGCGGGTTGCATTGCGGCTGAAAAAGACAGCCATGAACAGGACGACCAGATACTTGTTCAGCTCGCTGGGTTGGAAAAAGAACAGGTTCACCTTCGTTCCACTGCCCTCGGGGCCTTCGCCGAACAGGGCCAGCAAAAAGATGAAAAGCAAGACCAGAAGCAAGTATCCCGATCCCTTGGGAAGCTCGAATCCCCATTTCTTCGGAAGCCAGGCGATCAGACGCAGGAGCCACTCCAGGGGAAGAAGCAGGACACTCAGCAGCAGACAGGCATAATACCGGACGACCACCAAGGCCCATACCAGGGGTTTGGATGAATGGTGCGCCCGCGAATAGGCCTGGAAAGACGCCACTTTCTGCGGGAAAGGACGCTCGAGGAAACGGATGAACTGCAGGACGAAGTCGAACTCGGCGAATCCCCGGCCGATTCCCCGGTAGAAGACCTTTTCCCAGTCCACGAGTGCCAGGCAGACCATCACGATAAGCCCGGCGACCGTTCCTGTCACCATATCCTGCGCCAGCAGCGAATCCATCAACGGATCGGCAATCGAGAACATGCAGAGGATGCCGATGCCCGTCAAGGTAAGCAGCAGCAGGGGCAGCAGATAGTCGAACTTCTTCCGCGCGGACAAGAATCCCAGAAGCAGATAGAACAGGATCCAGGCGACCAGGAAAAGGAATACATTCTTGATGAGGGCGCGCCGCCAGTCGGAGGCGCTGCGCACAGACAAGGCGTGATCTTCCTTGATCCGTCCGTAGGTCGTGCCGTCGAACATCCGGATGGTATGGGTATGCCGGGTCCGGACTGCGGTCTTCAGATTCCGGTCCAGCCCGGTCTCCATCTTCCTCGTTCCCACGGAAGCGCCGAACTCATACCCGGGATCGATGGGAAGAAGGCTGTAAAAATGCCCCGATTCCCCGTGGAATACCGCCCGCCCGTCGGCGCCGGTTTTCATGTAACCGACCACGGAACCGTCCCGGACCTGGGGTTTGTGCTCACTGATCCGGACCACGACGCCCTCCACGGGACGGAAATAATCCGGCTTCAGGGCCCGGTACACCCTTTTGAGGATCCGGCCCTTGAGGCCGGTCATGCCGGCATAGGCCGGATTCTCCTCGCGAATTTGGATGGGAATCTCGTAAAGGGTATCGCCCTTACAGGAAAAAGAGGACGTGAGCGGCCCCGGATCCAGGCTGCGGAAAGCGTCATCCTGACCCAGGTTACGGCGGGAGGCATCGCTTCGAAGGCGCAGGACAGGTCCGCCAATGGAGTCCGCCACCGAAACGGGAATCCGGAAAGGATCCTTGTTCAGGGCGCCCAGGTTGGAAAGCGGCTTCTGTTTGAGATGGGATACAATCCATCCCGACATGCAGGCCGCATCGGCCTTGTCCTCCACATAGCCCTTCTGGAGCAAATGGGAAGCAAGCTTTTCCACGGAAAGAGTGTCGGACAAGACCGGGGTCCCTTTCGATTCGGAGGCTTCCAAGACCGGATATACGTTCCGGTAAAGAACCATGAAACCACACAGGAGGACGGCCATGATCAATGCCAGGCCCATCCAACCTCTTCGAAACTGTGCGCTTGCCATACCCGGTCTATTGTGCATCATGGGGCGTGGTCAAAGTGTCCAAAGGGCTGCAGGACAAAGTGTCCAAGGGCTCTTGACGGACGGAATCCGGGCTCATCTGCTCAAGGACGCCGCGGAGTTCCCGCTGCATCCGTACCTGTTTCCGGAGGAGAAGCGCCGTCCCGACCAGGTTCGCGACCAGCAGGATTCCCAGGATGGAAAGAAGGAGGAGCCACCGGCGATGTCCCTTCGGCATGGAGGGTCCGCCATCGGCTTCAGACGCCGTTTTCTTCGCCTTGGGAGGCGTGTTCCCCCCGGCTTTCGCCTCCGTCTCCGCATCGGGGTAGAGCTCCAGGAGCACGACGGTGACATTGTCCTTGCCGCCTTCTTCATTGGCCGCATCCACCAGGGCATCCACCTTTCCGGATGCATTCAGCGGAGAGGAGAGGACTTCGGCAATCTTCCGGGAGTTCACCAGATCCGTCAGACCGTCCGAGCAAAGCAGGAGTTTCCCTTCCTCCGGGATGGGATAGATGCCGGACTCGATGAACCCCTCCTGTCCGTTCTCACGGACGGACTCGCCCAAGCACCGGTCTATGACATTCCGTTCCGGGTGGTTCATCGCCTGGAATTCGGTGATATCCCCACTGTCCTCCATGTAACCCACCAGCGAATGGTCATGGGTAATCTTGCGGAGCCCGTCCGGTCCCCAGAGGTAGATCCGGGTGTCCCCGACATGGGCGACATAGGCCATTTTCCGGTCCAGGTCCACCAGGACGGCCGAAGCGACGCAAGCCATCCGGGCCAGGTCCGGTTTCGCCGCCTTTTCCGCGCAAATGGCATTGTTCGCCTCCACAAAGGCCCTTTTCATGACGTCCAGTGGCTTGTCGGCCCGATGGTTTTCCACGTAGGAAAGCAGCGTCTTCGCCATGATAGCAGACGCGATTTCCCCTCCCTCGTAGCCGCCGACGCCGTCGATGGCGGCGAGCAGCAGCAGCGGAGCGCCCTCGATCCGGGCGGCGACGAAAGCATCCTCGTTGTTGTCCCGAACCCGACCGGGATCGGTACGTCCGTTCAAATCGTAGCGTATCATTTTTCTTGGGAACCGGGATAATGGGTGAAATGCTCCCTGACCAGGAAGACGACCAGCAGGGCGATGCCTGCAAGAAGTACGTATTTCATGGCACAGGATCAATAGACTTTGATGATGATGTCGTCACCGCCGCCGATGATGAACTCATCCCCGCGGCGGAGTTCCGCCGACTCCTTGGTGGAACCGTCCAGCTGGATGCCGGCGACCCAGACCGGTCCGTTCGCCCACACCTTGAACAGGCCGGGCGAAACGGCCTTCAGATGGATATGGGGGCTGAACACCTCGTCCGAGTCAAGACGAAGGACAGGGATTCCGTTGATGGAAGCCGCGTCATTCTTGCCGCTGATGTACAATTCGGGGGTGGTGATCTCAAAGGTGGAGACCGCCCGGTCGTTCACCAGGAATGCGGGGCCGCCCGGGTACACTTGCAACTTTCCGAAAGCCGCCCCCGCCTGCTTCACCGGTTCGGGTTCGGTGAACTTCTCGTTGGTCAGGTCCTTGAAATCGGAGAATTCGACCACGTAGACGAACCCGGGCTTGGCCGTGACCCCCTTGATAGACTGCGGATTGATGGCGCCCGTGTCCGTCGGGACGATGGGGTTCTTGTCCACCACCGTGGTGACGACCCGCCGGCCGGAACCGCTCCGGGGAAGGTTCAGTTCCGCCAGGTTCCTGTCGGGAAGAAGCTGGCACTGAATCAGTACCTCTCCGTTTGCGAGCGTCTCATGCACTTTGCCGTCGATGACCACATTGCCCCCCTCGGGAAAGCAGTTGAACTTGAAGTACCAGAACTTGGAGTGGGCCACATAGTCGGCGTACCGGGCCTTCTTGCGGTCCCGGATTTCCCTGTTGAAAAGGTTCACCAGTTCCTTCACCGTAAAGGGAAACCCGTCCTTGCGGTTCTCGAAATCGGTCCCCTCCAGATAGACGGTGAAACTGGCCGGGAACAATAGCTGGTTCGGCGTCGTCTCACTCTTCAACTGGGCAAGGAATGTATCGTAGATGACTTCGACCAGCCGGCCGCGGGTCATCTCCGCGGGTTTCTCCCGGGGTCCGAAACCGGCCTTTTCCTTGAACTCCTCTCTTTTCTTGCAAAAAGGTAACCACATGGTTTATAGTGTATTAAAATCATTCATTCAACGGAGGCGCCTTTTGATTCCCCCCTTCCCTGAAGGCGGACCATCGGCCTCCTGTTCCACTTCCACATATTCGACATCATCACCTTCGGCGATGAACACGTCAATATCCACGTCCGGATCCTCATCGTCACCGGTATCCACGACGACTTCCAGGTCGTCTTTCCCCTCGTCAGTCACGACTTCGGCTGGACGGGAGCCGGCAGACTGGCCTGAACGGCCTTTCTCTTCCAACTCGGCCAGGGTCGCACGCAGTTTTTCGTTTTCCTGGCGCAAGCGTTCGGTTTCCTTCCGCGCAATCATTTCATCTATCTTGATATTGCGGCGGAAATTGTCCATGAAAGCCTTCATGTTGGCATACCGGGCATCGGGATCCTTTTCCAGGCATTTGCGCACCATGTTGTCCAGCCAGCGGGGATAATCCCGCTCGTAGGTGGCGCCGGGATTGGCGGAAAGGAACGCCTCCCGGCGGAGGGGTTCGATCTGGGGAACCTCCGCTTCCTTGTGCTGCCGATAGATCTTTCCGGTCTCCAGGTCGCCGGGGGCACAGCGGAAAGGCGGGTTTCCGGTCAGCATTTCGAACAGCAGGATGCCGAAAGAATAGACGTCCACCCGAATGTCCCCCTGGCGGCCGCCGCTCTTGGCCTCGAACTTTTCGGGGGCCCGGTATTCAGGATGCCCCTCGTTGCGCAGGCTGCTGCGCACGGCGACGCCGTTCTGGATAGCCAGTCCGAAATCCAGGAGGATATAGGCCCCGTCGGCGCTGCGCCGCATGATATTGGAGGAATGGAGGTCGTTATGGGCGATCCCGTACCGGCCGATCAGTTCTTTCAAGGGCAGGTCCCGCTCTTCCGCGGGCATCATCGACTTGTAACACTCCGTATGGATCAAGGCCAGCGCGCTGCCGATATCGCGGATGAAACGGTCGATTTCCGGATAGGGCACGAAATGCATGTCCTCGTGGATGTAGTCGGTCAGGGTCCGGCCCTGGACATACTGCATCTCGACCATGGCCCGGTCACGGACCACACACGGACGCTCCACCCAGATGATGTTGGGATGCCCGTTGTTGCCGATCCGCAGGAGCAGGGCGCACTCCCGGAAGAAGGATTCGGAAGAGGCCTTGTCCTGCCCGACATCATTGTCCAGGACCTTCAGGGCACGTTCATGCCCGAACTCCCGGTCCCGGACCCGGTACACCTTGGCGGCGCTGCCGGTTCCCAGGAGTTCGATCATCTCGTAACCGGCCGCTTCCAGCAAACTGTCGATTTCGCTCATCGGACTACGGAATCTTTCTCTCCGGCCTCATTCCCGGTCGCTTCATCGCTGACATGCGGATTCACCGGCGCATCGGCAGGAACCGGATGGTTATCCTCCGAAGACACCTTTGCATCGGGCGTCTTACCCGGTTCCGAAGTCGGTTGACCCACCTGGCCGGAGGTCAAAGTCCCGGCGAAGGCATTCTTGCAGTCGGGCACTACCGTAATGGTCCATATCTTTTCCTGAAAACCCTCCAGGACCAACTTGAGCCGATGCTCCCCCGCTTCCAGCAGGAAGTCGAACGGGGTTTTCTTCTCCGTATTCTCCCCGTCCAGCCAGATTTCGGCGCCTGGAGGGTAGCTGATGACCCTGAGATCTCCCATTCGGGGAAGTCCTTCATGGACCGGTTCCAAAACATTCCGGTCCGATGTCTCCCCTTCCGTCTGTTCCGTGGAAGATGGTTCAGAATCAGGCATTTGGTGTTTCCGATGGCGCAGGCCCCAGGGAACGCAGATGGCAAATGCGACGACAAGGAGCATAGGCAGCAGCCATCTCCGACGCCTGGCCGGAGCGGCCTCGTCCTTCAGTTCGGGCGCTTGGACGGGCTCGGACGGAACTTCCGGCATGGGTTCAGGCCTGGGCTCAAGCCTGGGTTCCGGTGCAACAAACGGGTCCTCGGCCGCCACCCGGGAAGGTCGCGTGGAAACCTCCTCGTCCCGGACTTCCAGGATTCGGATCAGATGCGCGGAGTGGTTATCCTTGTTCTCCCGGGTTGCCCCTCTGAGAATTCCGATCTTCTCGTCATCGCTGCGGTCGAGCGAAAGGATGTTCAGGATTTCCTTGTCTTCCGCCTGCTCGAGCATGCCGTCGCTGCACATGTAGAAATAGTCCCCGGCCTGAAGATCGGCGATGTTCAGGCAGTCGGCCTTGGTCCGGGACTCCTGGTTGGGCTGGACAGCCCGCGTGATCACATTCTTCTGCCGGGAGGTCCTGGCCTCCTCCGGAGTCATCTCACCCAGCTTGATGAGGTCGTTCACCAGGGAATGGTCGCGTGTCACGTGCAGGATCCGGCGCTCGGAAGGACGGACGTGATAGATCCGGCTGTCACCGATATGGGCGATGAAGCAACCGCCCGCGTGGAACTTGACGAAAGTCAGGGTCGTTCCCATCTTTTTCTCGTCCTCCGTGTCCTTGGCGTCCAGCGCATCGTACGCGGCGTTCAGCGCGTCGTAGAAATCTTCCTGGTCGAACAGGCCGTCCTCGCGGGGATGCCCGGCGACATACCGGGCCATGGTCTCGCAGACAGTCTGGGAGGCGACTTCACCGGCGGCATGGCCGCCCATTCCGTCGCAGAGTATGAAGAGGCTGCCCTCCGTCGGCGCTGGAGAATACGGAGGGAAGATGCTGTCCTCCTGGTTCGTCCGTTTTCCCAATTCGTAAATCGATCGGGCCGTCAATTTGATCATCATACAATCAGTGTTTTATCGGATCATCTTTATTTCCAAACCATGACCGGCATGTCATCCGGAAAGTTTCCCCACATGACGGGATGCTGCCTGTTGTCAGAGAGTTCCTTAACCCCCTTGCTGACCGCCGAGAACAGTTCCCTGGCCGTGATCACCCGGTCCCGGTTCACGTCGGCGCCTCCTTTCAAGGCGCGGACCAGGCAGGCCGCGAACAAGCCGTTCCGCATGTCATGCAGTTCGTAGGAGGTCTCTTCCGAACGGGATGACAGGAACAGCATGATATTGTTGGACGGATCGTTGAATCCGGTCCCGCGCCCCTCCCGCATGTCGCCCGAGAAGCAGGCGTCCGCGAAGATCATCTTGTTGCGGGCCTTGCAGGCGGAAAACAGGCGGCGGATTTCGGGATAGGTCAAATCTTCGTCGTAGGCGCAGAATCCTCCCTGGTATCCGTGCCCGGAAAAAAAGAACACGACGATGTCGTCCGGTCCGGCTTTCGAAAACAGGTTCCTCGCCGAGGTGAGGATCCGGTTCTTGCTGGCGTTCCGGTTCGTGAGCAGGATGGACTCGGCCCTGGCGTTCTTCTTGAAAAGGCGATGGACGGCCCGGGCGTCTTCATCCGCGAGCCTCAGGTCATTCCAGGTCCCCGGATAATCGGCCACACCGGTGGAGACCAGATACAGGTTCTGGGCCTCCACGGGCGTGGAAATCAGGGAAAGGAGGAGCAAAAGCCCCGGAAAGATGGCTACCAAACGTTTCATGGCTATGCAAGGCTGCCCATGTCGGCGTCGTTCGTATAGTCCGGCATGCCGGCATACAGATGGTCGTCCAAGGTTTCAGTACCGGCGAGTTCGGCCTCCGCCGAAATCTGGTCCAGCGTCAGTCCGGAGCCCTCGGCGTCGAATACCTCGTCCAGCCCGACGTGCCCGTCGCCGTCGAGGTCGATGAGGACCGTATCCACTTCGCCGTCCCCCGTCGTATCGACGAAGACAGCGTCCATCCCGTCCACCTCGCCGTATCCGACCTCAAGCTCGGAGCCGTCTTCCAGTTCCACCTGGTCGACTCCCACGATGTGGACATCGACTTCGCCGTCGTCACCGAGATCGTCCGAGACTTGCACGTCGGTGTCGGCCTGACCGGGGGTGTATTCGATGATGGAGGGCTCATTCTCGGTCGGGGTGTAAGGCTGGGCATGGACCTGGGAAAGGATGGTCTGGCTGTGCTCGGCGCGGTCCGCGGCGCTCATTTCCTGCCATTCCGCATCATCGGCACGATAAGTTCCATATATCTGGCCATGCCAGACAAAGGCTCCGCCGGGGCCGACTTCCGCCCGGGCCGAGGCGAAAGCCTGACTGAAGGACATGTCATCGGAGACCGAATGGGCCTCGAGGATCGTCGTGGCCTGCGCTTCGCCGGCGCTTCCGGTTTCGGAATCCTCGACCGTCCCGGCGACCTCTTCGGAGGTCTGGGGCTCTCCGGGAACACCGGCCTCAGCAATCTCTCTGGCTTCACCCGCACCGGGAGCGCCGGCGGCGAAGGCCGCCGTTCCGCTGGCACCGATCAGGATTCCGGGCACACCGCCCACCAACACGCTCTTCCACAAGGAAGGGCCGGCAGAAACGGCGGCGGCAGCGGCCGCGTTGACGGGCTTCTTGTTCAGCATGGTCTTGTCCATGTCAGGATTCGGGGTATTCATCTGTTTCATGTTGTAAATGTTTTTTATGGTTTCTTGACTCATTTCTGACACAAAGCTAGCGACCTGTTTCCAATCAAGAAAACCTTTTGCAGATTACTATACGAAATACAAGGATTAGAGGACGAAATGGCTACATCTTCCCCGCCAGGCGGTCCAGGTCTTCCTGGATATCGGAATGCCCGTTTTCCTTCGCCATCTCATACCATCTCTTCGCTTCGGCATAATCCCGGGCGACACCGCTTCCATACTCATAGCAAAGACCGACATTGCGCTGGGCAACACTGTCGCCCTGGGCCGCCGCCTCCCGGAACAGGCGGAGCGCCTCCGGATAATTCACCGATACGCCTTCTCCGTTATAATAACATACGCCCAGTTGGTTCTGGGCACCGCTATTTCCCTGGTTGGCAGCGCTCTGAAGCCATTTCACAGCCTCTTTATAATTGGTTTTGACGCCATATCCGTAGTAATAGCAGATGCCCAGACTGGCCTGAGCCGCGACAAAGCCGGCTTCTGCGGCTTTCCGATACCACTTGACCGCTTCGGAATAGTTTTGTTCGACACCGTATCCGTAATAGTAGCATTCGCCGATTTTGTCCTGTGCGGAAGCAAGTCCCTGATCGGCGGCTTTGCTGAACCATTCCAAGGCTTTCTCGTTATCCTCCTCGACACCCCATCCGAAATAATAGCAATCACCCAGATTCTTCTGGGCATAGGCATTGCCCTGGTCGGCGGAAAGCCGGAACAGACGCACTGCCTCATCGTAATCCTGGGGAACGCCGTAACCATGCCGGTAGCATGACCCCAGACTGTTCTGCGCGTCGGCCTGGCCTTGCTCAACGGCCTTGCGGTACCATACCACGGCCTGAGATTCATCCTCGACCACCCCCTGCCCATGCTCATAACAATAGCCGACACTGAACTGTGCCTCGGCATTCCCCTGATCGGCCGACTTCCGGTACCAATCCAGCGCCTCGGCATAATCCCGGTCGACACTGTGTCCGTAATAATAGCACTGCCCGACATGGTACTGGGCGAAGTCATTACCCTGTTCAGCCGCTTTCCGGAACCATTTCAAGGCAGCGGAATAATCCCGAGTGACTCCCACTCCATAATAAAAGCATTCACCCAGCTTGCTTTGTGCTTCCACATGGCCTTGCTCGGCCGCTTTCTGGTACCATTTCACCGCCTCCGCTTCATCTTCATCGACACCTAAGCCGATATATAAAAGATTCCCAAGGCTGTACTGCGCTTGCGCATACCCGGCCTCTGCAGACTTCCGGTACCAGGTACCCGCCGAAGCATAATCGATATCGACCCCGCGACCATTATAATAGCATTCCGCCAGTTTGTACTGGGCTTCCGCATTCCCCTTGTAAGCGGCGGTGAGATACCGGTCAGCCGTATCGCCGCGAGCGCCCCGGAAGGCCAGGAAGAGTACGACGGCTGCCGCGAGACCGCCAAGGAGCCACCAGAGCCAATGCGCGGACTTGCGGGTCGGTTGCACAGTAAGACGGAAAGGGTCCGGACCCGGAACGGGGCCGGATAGCGGACCTGTTACGAGGTCCGGTATCGTATTTCTAGTCGGAGTCGGAGCCGGGGCCGGAGCCGGAGCCGGCACGGGGTCCGGCGTGACGACGATGGTCGACTCGTCTTCTCCCAGCAGTTTCAGGAAAGCATCCACATCTTTCGGGCGGGATTTCCGGCTGGGGCTCATGGCCTTCTTGATGGCCTGGATGGTCCTGTCAAACACATGCTTCGCAATCAGTTCCTCTTCCGGGAAGCCGTCCTCGAGGATGGACGAGGCGACAGGACATGTCTCTCCCGTGAGCATCTTATAGAGCGTCGCGCCCAGGGCATAGACGTCCAGCGTAGGCTGGAACGACCGGCCGGAAGACTGGTTGGCCTGCTCGATGGGCGCATAGCCCGGCGTCCCCAGTCCGATGGTGGAACTGGACTCAGGCTCGCCGCTGTCTCCGTACTGCTTGGACAGGCCGAAATCGATGACGACAGGCCAGCCGTCCTCCTGCATGACGATGTTCTTCGGTTTCAGGTCCAGATGCATCATCTTCCTTTCGTGCATGAAAGAAACCGCCTTTCCGATCTTCCAGATCAGATCCAGGGCCTCCGCCTCCGGCATGCCCACGCCATCCACCTTCGCATGAAGCGTACCGCCAGGCAGATACTCCATCGAATAGTAATAGGTCCCATTCGCCTCGAAGGACTCCAGGACATGCACGATCCCGGGATGGTCAATCTTGGACAGGTTCTCGGATTCGCGCTGGAAAGCCTTGGCGTATTTGTAGGCGATTCCATTCACCGTCCGGGTGGAGACCGTACCGTCCCCGCTCCGGGTGTCCAATTCCTTGGCGAAGAACTCTTTCAGGGCGACTTGGACCTTCACCCGGCCCAGTTCCCCGTTCATCAGGGTCGAAGCGCGATATGTGATACCGAAGGAACCCTGTCCCAATACCTCTTCGATGGTATAGACATTGCTCTTGCTCCGGACCTTCGTTCCGGGAAGCAATACTTGTTTACTTGTTTCCATCAGGCCTGTCCTGCCGGCTATTTGCGCTTGTTATACACTGCGGTCTCGTCCTCGCTGGATGACTTCTTGTACACCAGTTCGGTTTCGTTCAACTTGAGGACGGAATCCGCCAGGAGTTCGGGTTCCATACCGCTCTGCAGGAGCCTGCCGTTGATGTACGTCCCGTTCCTGTTTTCCTTGTTGGATACAAACACATGGTAGCGTCCGTCATTCTTGCGGGAGACCTTCACATTCACATGCAGCCGGCTCATTCCGGCATCCTCCGTCACAATCGCGATATCGGGGAAAGGAGGTTCCCTCCTGGGTTTCCGGCCCATGGAGAAAGTCCCGACACCGGGCAGGTCATACTTCATACCCGTCTTCCTGTCCAGGAAATAACCGAGGTCACTTTCCTTCATGCGTTCATAGCTGGTCTTGCTCTCTTTCTCCGTTTCGGTTTCTGTTGACGACTCCGGAGCCGGTACCGGCTTGGGATCCTGTTTCGGGACCAGGCGCTTATAGGCCTTGAACGGGTTCTTTTCATGGCAGTTGGGGCATTCGATGTACTTTTCCGGATCGATCGAGATGGCCTTCGAAGCGAGATTGACGCCACACACCGGGCATTTGAATCTGATCATACTTACCTTCTTTTATTCTTTATACTTGACTTTGCAATACGGGCAGGAACGATACCGGATCAATTCCCGGTATGTAGGATACTGCTGCCCCAGGAAACGACCGCAGGCGGGATTGGGGCAGACGCACTTCTCCCGGTAAGCCTCGCTCAGGCGTTCGCTTTCCTCGTCGATGGTCCGCGCCGTCCGGGAAGTCAGGATGATACAGGCGATCATCGTGACAAACGCAATGACATACAATAAGATCCGGATGGTCCTTCCCATCTCCGTCGAATCCTGGAATGCCAGCGAGATCAACAGGGACGCCATGGAGAACACACCCGGAATCCGGCTCAGGGTATTCATCTTGCGCTGCTTTTCTTTCAAGGTCTTGCGGGCCAGGAGATACCCGTCATAGACGGGTCTGAGATGTCCGACGGCCAGCGCCGGCTGCGGGACAGGCACCAGTTTGAGGATCTCGCCCAAATCCAGCCGGTACCGGCAACTGCCCAGTTCGACCGTATCCGTGGGCTTGACATCCCCGTGCTTCTCATACGACAACCCGTTGATGTACAAGGAATTGTCCATTGCCACCAATTCGACGGCCATCTTCCCGTCATCGTCGATGGTAATCTTGCAATGATTGCGGCTTACCTTGCGGGGAACGCTGCCAGGGCTGCCCAGAAAGGTGGTCTTTCCCTCCGAATGGACGGCCAGACGGGCCTGCTCGTAGGGGACGCCCGCTTCGCGGCCGATGTTGATCTCTTTCATTTCGATTCGGTTTTAGGCTTCGGGGAGAGGAGGTCCTTGAGCGCTTTCAATGCCACCTTGGACAGGGAGAGCGTATGGATAAAAGTGCGCTGGTCGCTCAGGGTCAGCTCCTGCCTGAGCGTATTGATCCGGTAGATATAATTCAAGTTCACGATGAAACGCTTCCCCACGCGGGCGAATGTGCCCGGCGCATCCTTGAACCGGAGGGACAACAGTTGCTCCATCTTGCCCAGATTCATGAACACCATGGTCTTCAAACCGTTGAGGGAAACCATGCAGGTATAGTTGGCGTCCGCCTCGAAATAGGCGATCGAAGCAAGGTCCACCCGCAGGAACTCGTCTCTCGAATTGAAGTAGATGATACGCGGCTTATGATCCATAAGTAGTTGACTATTTGATTAACTACAAAAATATGAATTATTCTTCTAAAAATCCACTTCAGCGGCACACCGCGGAGAAGTCGTGAAATGACTGTCCTGTCCTACATCCTGGGCCGGACCAGACGCACCGAGAGGGCGAAAGTCCGGTTATTGGAGAAAATGGCGACATGGCCGGCGCTGAAGTCCAGATAGCGGGCGGCGATGGAACTGGCGGGCGTGGACGACCAGTAACCGCCATACACGTCCTTGCCGAAAACAAGGCCGCTCATACCGCGCCATCCTTGGGCAGGAAGCATGATAAACTGGCCATTGGGGCCGAATACCTTGAAGCCCTTGCCGGTCCAGAACCATCTGCAACGGTCTTTGAGCTCCACCCATTGTTCATAGAGGGGAAGCTGCGAGCCAAAACTCTTCAGGGCCTCTTCATAGGTGAAGGATCCCTTTTCATTCCCGTCCTTCCAAAGCGTGCCGCTCGGAAGGCCCAGGTCCACCCATTTCGAGGTGCCGGCATCGTCGACAATGACAGTCTCGTCGGTTTTATTCCCTTTCCTTTCTCTTCTTTCCTCCCCCCCGGGAGTCTCGGGCCGCTGCCGGGGCAGCAGCGCCAGAAACGCGGGGATGTCCTGCGGGCGGTTCTTGCGGAAAGGCTTCATCGATTGTTCGATGACATTCCAGAGGAGGTCGGATACTCCTTCCGGACGGGGAACTCCGTTCTCTGCGGCCAGACTGGCCTCCGGAGGTTCCAGGCCGCTGACCAGATAATACAAAGTCGCCCCCAATGCGTAGATGTCCGTCGAGGGCCCGAACTGCCTCACATCTCCGTCCAAACGCTGCTCGAGCGGGGAAAAGCCCTTGCTGAGGCCGACAGGGGTCGAACTCGTCTGCTCGCCGGAACTGTCGTAGTGCTTGGAGATTCCGAAATCGATCAGAATCACCTCATTCCGGTCATTCAGCAGGATGTTCGAGGGTTTGATGTCCAGATGGACCGTATTCCGGGCATGGACATAGGCCAGGGCATCAGCCACCTGGCGGATATAGCCGATGGCTTCCGTCTCGGGCAGCGGGCCACAGGCAGTGACTTTGTCTTTCAAAGAGCCGCCGGGAACCCTATTCATCACATAATAAGCCGTCCCATTCTCTTCAAACACCTCCAGGACGCGGACGATGAAAGGATGATCAAAGGCGGCGATCATCTGCGCCTCGCGGATGAACTTCCCGCGGAACTTTTCCACCAACTCCCGGTTGTTCTTGGTAGGAACGAACACGACCGTGCTGTCAGGATGGCGTTCGCAGCAGTCCTTCATGAAGAACT
>JAEEGL016340708.1_pt1 | contig 18451 bp, 15 predicted proteins | sample 9134231 | NCBI WGS metagenome assembly JAEEGL01 (sample SAMN16246548, study PRJNA631951) | gut metagenome | biome: gut microbiome; feature: rumen; material: fiber-attached | host: Bos | place: Iran: Karaj | collected 2018-10 | reverse complement strand
GAAACGGCTAATACTAACATTAATTGTGGCATTGATAACATGCTACTCGGCCTTTCCCCAAAGCAATTACTACTTGGACAAGGCCCGTGGTTATATGCGTGATGCTGAGTACTATATCAGCAAGGCCGAGGGCTATGATCGTGAAGCAGAGTATCACGTAAAGAAGGCCAAAGAGTATCAACGCGAAGTGGATTACTACACCCGCAACAAGCAGGCTGACAAGGCCCGCACCTATAAGCGCAAGATTGATGACGAGACCGACAAGGCCCGCCAGCAACAACGTTGGGCCACCGAAGCAAAAGAAAACGCTCGAACCCGTCTACGCTGGGCAGCCGATGCCATGGACAGGGCTAAGTTATGATTCCGCCTCATAGTGGGCTGTTGTAAGGCGAAGCAGTTTGCGGATATAATACACGACCTTTTGTGGTGAGAGGACTTTGACGCCTGGGCCATAGCTCATCAACACACTGTACAATTCCTTATTATGAACCACGTTGATGGAGAACACACAACTGCCGTCTGCATCGTTCTCGCTGATGAGTTGCTGTGATGGGTGCAACGGCTTAGTCTTGATATATTGGCTCTGCTCCCGTGAAGCCCAAAATTTGATTTTTTGAGGTATTTGGTTAAACTGCTTCGTTACTCCTATAACATCATCAAAGAAGTGTTCGGGATTGAAACGATGATTCTCGCGGAAACTTACAGTCAGTACCTTCTCGATGCTGATGATGCGGTCTAGCGCCATGTTGAGCAAGTGCATATCCTGATCACGTGAACAAAACAAAAACCAGCGGTTGCGGAATTCCTTCAGCAAATAGGGGTGGACAATAACCATAGATGGTTGTTTGGCATTGAAGGATTGATAATTCACCCGAATGGGCTGGCGATTAGCGATATAGTTATAAAGCGGACTGAGGTGCTTGATACCTTTGAGGCTAGGGACGCTGTCAAAGTTCACGATGGGTTTGCGGTCGCTGCGCGTTAACGAAAGTTTTTCCTGTAAGCGGTTGATGACATCGGTCATCTCGCTGAACTGCTCAAAATCCTCTAGTTGCCGTAGCATGTCCACAGCTTCTTGCAAGACCTGCACATCGTTTCGCGATAAAGGCATTCCCGTGATAGTGAAATCAGGGTCGCTGTAGCGATAATACTTGTGGTCATAAACCTCAATAGGAGCATTGTAGCCTAGCTTGTCGGACCTCATCATCTGAATATCCCCTTGAACGGTACGTACCGAGACGCCTTTGCTTATCCCCTCCATCTCATATAGGGCTTCACAACATGCATCAACCAAGTCCTCAAGTGTCTATTGGCGGTAATGATTACTCAGGCAGCGGTCAATCGTCTTGTAGCGTATCAGCGCATTCTTGTTGGCAGGCATAATCAATTTCAATTGTTTTAACTGCACAAATTTAGGAATTATCTACGCAATTCTCTTGCAGAGAACAGAAAAATCGCATTTTTTGACTATTATTTGTGTTTTTTCTTTGACTGCGCAATAAGGTTGCGTACTCGATGTTGTACCTTTGCTGTGTCATCGGGTAAAAAGATCTGATGCCCACATTAACTTTTATTCATCTATATTAAAAGCGAAACACTATGAACGTAAAAGTGATTAACGGTCGTCCGGTAAAAATCTGGACCGACTATGTAGAAGAGACCGCAATGCAGCAGATCGAAAACCTGTGTTCACTGCCGTTCCTGTTCCATCACTTGGCATTGATGCCTGACGTTCATGCAGGTGCAGGTATGCCCATCGGAGGTGTGTTGGCATGTGTGAACGTTGTCGTCCCCAATGCTGTTGGTTCGGACATCGGTTGTGGCATGTGCGCTGTGAAGACAAACTGGAGGGTTGAGGACATACCGGCCGAGGTGTTACGCAATCAGATTGTCAGCGGTATCCGTAGCGCCATTCCAGTTGGAATGTCTTGGCACTCTTCGCCACAAGCTGAAGCTTTCATGCCGCAGAACCATGAGATTGGCAAGTTACAAGTCATTTCCAAGCATTATGAGTCTGCCCTGCTGCAAATCGGTACCTTGGGCGGAGGTAACCACTTCATTGAGTTGCAGCGAGACGAGGAAGGTATCCTATGGATTATGATTCACTCAGGAAGCCGCAACCTAGGCAAGAAAGTAGGGGACTATTACAATAAAATAGCTTCAGAACTGAACGAGCGTTGGTATTCCAGTGTACCTAAGAACATCTATTTGCCATTCCTGCCTGTAGGTTCCCAAGAATTCACTCAGTACTGGAAGGAAATGCGTTATTGCGTTGATTTTGCTCTGAGCAACCGCCGTCTGATGATGCAAAGGATCCAAGAGGTCCTAAGCGAAGCATTGCCTGGCATCGAGTTCGAGCCAATGATCAACATCGCCCACAACTATGCTGCTTGGGAGAACCATTATGGTAGAAATGTTATTGTTCACCGCAAGGGTGCAACTCTGGCAAGTAAAGGTATAACTGGTATCATCCCAGGTTCGCAGGGCACCGCATCGTATATCGTAGAGGGCTTGGGCAACCACGAGTCATTCAACAGTTGCTCCCACGGAGCAGGACGTGCTATGAGCCGCACTCAGGCTGAGAACACACTGTCGCTTGAGGAAGAAGTCCGCAAACTTGATGCATTGGGCATCGTCCACGGCATCACCAGCCAGCGTGACTTGCAGGAGGCATCCAGTGCCTATAAGAATATAGATGAGGTCATTCACAACGAGCTCGACCTGATTGCCGTCAAGACCCAGTTGTTGCCTGTTGCCGTCGTCAAGGGATAAAAACACAGATAAAGAACCGAAACATGAATGTGGGCTTGCGATTAGAGGTAGGCCCACTTTTTTAATCAAAAAAATCTTAAAAATGAGTTTTTTTTGAAAAAAGATTTCAGATACGCAAAAACACTGCGCAGTCGGAGGTATAACTTTGCATCGTGATTAAAAAACAAGCGTTCCTTGAAAGGGTTTAGATGATAATCTAACAGGATAGATGCAGTAGATGAGGCTTACTACGACTATTACCCCAGGAATGTCGGTTCAAATCCTGCCTATCCGTTCAGCAATTGCGGAATTAGCACAATGGTCAGTGCTCCAGCCCTCCAAGCTGGAGATGCCAGTTCGATTCTGGTATTCCGCTCTAAGATGCGACAATAGCTCAGTTGGTAGAGCGTTGGCTTCCCACGCCGAAGGTCGCGGGTCCGAGTCCCGTTTGTCGCTCTAATTTTGGGGTATGGCATAATTCTCCTGCTAGAGCTCCTGCATACAAATAGGAACAAAGACATGATCACATATTCCTCATCTAGCGGGAGGCAGCCACAGATATATATCCGAAGGTTTCAACCAAATAATACTGACTATCACCACCAGATAAACCTCCGCCTGAAATCCCCCAGCTGCCTTATAAATAACTAAAGAGAATTACGCCCCATTTTGGACTGCCGGCTTTAATAGAAGAGACATGCCGGCGGATGTAAGGGGCAACAACAATATATGATGGAAAAGGACCCGTTATGTGAAGAGCAAACGAGAAAACCACCATCCCGGACGCTATTATCTTGTTTTGGATAGACACCGGCCTTAAGCTGTCACCGTCGATTCAAATCAAGAGAGTCCGATCGAAGTGTGATATCAATGCTGAAGAAGTGTTGATATCACACTTCTTTTTTTCGGTTCGGTAAAGGGGAAAAATGAAATACAATCCTCAACTATTTCATTAAACACTAGGCGAACTTGTATTTCTGAAAAACTCTTTTTCCCGTTTCATAATTTCAACACATCAGTCATTACCAATGAGGCCAAGTTCGTGGAGGCAATCCTAACGATTGAGCAGAAAACCGTATAGGTCTCGACAGACACTACAGTCGCGATATTGTGTGGGAACCAGTTGGCTCTTTTTGATATCGTAGAAGGATAGTGCTGCTAAATACCGTTGCGAACATTGTGTTCGCAACGTACAATATTTTGTCCTCAAAAGGAAAATCGTTTTATAAAACGATTACAGCGTTGAGGCGGCCATCTTGTTCCTTGATTGCAAGTACCTTCAGTTGCTGACCATCGGCAGCCAGACCAAGCAAGTTCCGGTGGATATAGCAGTCGCCCACAAAGCCATAGCGTTTGCCATCAAACTTGGTCCTTATTCTCACATTGTCGCTGATGAACTGAAAATGCTTCAGTCCCTCCTCTTCATCAATAGGAGCGATTGACAATGGTTCTATTCCACGTTCGGTCATGGCATACTTCATGATATAGAAATAGTACGGTCGATGTTGCTGGCGACGAGGTAACCGATTGGGAGCGATTGTGATTGACTTGCCATCGCTTGCTACGAGTTTTGCTCGTTGTTTTCCTCTTTTATTGGCAAAGGTTTTACCATTATAGGCCACTACAGCCGTTTTGGCATCAGGGTACATAAACACATCCAAGGCGTCCAGCTTGCTGCTATACAATTCTTTGTTATCGTGCGTCGCCTGGGTGCCAGCGGGGATTCTGTCGGCAAGTTCACGGAAAGGGGGCTTCACGGACCAGCCCTTCTCCTGTTTTGCTCGATAGTAGGTATCCAACTCAAACTTAGCCGCAGTAAAGTTGCCGTCTTCTATGAGTTGCTGAGCTAGCAACAATCTTGTGTCTCCCAAGAACTGCTCATCACGTTGCATTGTGATGACCTTGCACAGGACAGCCTGCTTGATATCTCGGTCAGAGATAAGATCTGCCATCTCTTGCCAGACGTAAGCCTGTGGTATCTTTTGTGTAACGGTTCTATAAGCATTAATAGCTTGATCCGTTTCACCCCTTGCAGCAAGCAGACGTGCATAATTCAACTCAAGTTTTCCATCTCTGGGGAATTTGTTCCTTGCCTTTTCCATGAGTTGAATGAATTCGTCCGGAACCAAGTTGATATGATCATCGACCAGTTCCTTGCAGTAACGGCCTATTGCTTTCTCCACAAGGCAGGGCAGTTTCCTGCCATCATCAGTCGTGAACTGTTCCCAGTCTTTCTCCGAAAAGTTGTTAAATCCCCACATCTCAAGAAATGTGGTAAACTTGAAATCATTTCTGAACTCGGTTTCGAGTTCAACAGCCATACGCAAGATGGACGAATGCAGTGGTGATGGCTTCTCGACCTTGAGTTTGAGATATAATGACAGGGCATGCCTCACATTGTAAGTTGCTTTTCTCTCCAACTCATGCTTGGCATAGCGATATAGTATCCAACCTGCAGTCCTCTGCTGGAAGTCATCTAATCCTATCTCATCGTTACAGACGATGTCCTTGACGTTATTGAATGCTTTAACGACTGTGCTATTATCCCTGGAATCTTGGTCAGCCTGCTTGATGATTGCCGTGAAAGGTGATAGTTGTTGCTCCAAGAAGTTGATTTGCTTCTCGGCAACACTATCTTGCCCTTCTTCCATGTTGGGAAGTATTTCCTTCATTCTCTCGACCAATTCTGTGGCTTGATTCTTTTGATTATTAGCCAAACATTGCTTGCACATGTCATGCAGCACCCAGAACAGAGCTCGATAACTCCATGCACTATTGTCTTTTTCAAGGTCGGCATTAGCCATCTCGAGCGCCTCGTCGAGTTGGCCGCTCTTGCGTAAATCGTTAACTTCCCTATATGACATATTAAATCCTCCTGTATGTTACTTTAGTTACTCATTTACCATACCTTCGATGAGCCTCTTCAACTTCTCATCATCAGCTCCAAGTTCCGACATGGGGACAGCAGTAGAGAGACCTTTCTCGTTCACATAGAACTTGATGAGGGCAAATCGTGCATCGGTAATCAGATGATATTCCACGTAATATTGCTTCAGCATCTCAACCACATTGACGATTTTGACATCGGCATCCAACGCAACGGTGGTTACACGCTGGAACAACTCACGCATCAGATCATTGCTGGGCTCATAGTTGAAGTCTCTCGGCTCTGCCATGCTTGTATTAATCAGTCTGGCTAGCATATCCCTAGAAGAGCCGTCACCTGTAATAGGCACTAACCTGAAAAAGCCTGCTCCGTCGTAATATACCTCGATGTGAACTCGCTCTCCCGTTGATGAGACAAAGTCGAATTTATCTTGATAGTTATAGGTGCCAACGTTCAGCAGTTTGAAGTCAGTACCCCGAAGTGCTTCTTCAATGCCGAGGTGTTTCAGCCTTACTCCTATCAAGTCAGTGCTGGGATGATAGGTTGTGGCCAAAGTGGAATCCTCTTGCCAGAAGTTTTTCGGCGCTTTCCCAAACCTGCCGATTGCAGTGAAGCTAAGTTTGTCAAACGAGGTGATGTGCGGTGCATTTATAGCAAACAGTCTGTTTTTGGCTCGTGTGGTGGCGGTGTAACACCATCTCAAGTGGTCATCTGAAAGACCACAGCGTCCGGCATAGTCCACAAATACTGTATCCCATTCACCGCCTTGAGACTTATGGCAAGTCACCGCATAGCCAAACTTGGCCTTCAGGGCATTGAAATAGGGGTCGTTGGTTAACGCTTCCTTAAACTCGGGCGAACCCTCCTTCAAGTGTTTATTCCTGAGAATAAAGTCAATATAAACGGCATTTATCTGCCATACGCTCAAGTCTGATTCTCCGGAGTGCAAGAGGTCGTCATGGACCTTGCAGGTGATGGTTATGTCTTCTTTGCTGAAGTACAGATCGATATCACGGAATGCCAAGTCGATGTGACGTCTCTCTCCCTTTATGGTTACAGGAATATTGGGATGGATATCCACTTGACCAACACGAGTCACCTTGGCCATGTCACCATTGAAAACCTGAAGCCCGTAGCTCTTGTAATTGTTGTTATTGATGATGACTATATCGCCTATCTGGACAGTTTCTTCACCAGGGAAGATGATGGTACGGATGGCCCGGTTGACCTCAAAGCAGCGACGGTTGGAGAAACACACGGTTATTCCGTTACCAACCTCCGGTACGGGGAATTCGTCAGTGAAGGTCACAGGCAATGCTCCAGCCTGCAACTCAATGATGTCCTTACCATCCGCATCCAACGACAGATTATGACGGGCACCACGCGGGAGCGCCAACAGGTTACGTAGTTTGGTCGCTTGGGCCAGGATGGCGTTACTATCTTCTTGTCTTACAACCTCAGTCAATTCTATGCTTTCGACCCGATGGCCAAGGCTCGACAGGTAATCCTCATCGAGGGCATAGGAATGAGGATCCATAACGGGAGGCAGCTGCGCCGGGTCGCCAACGAAAATTACCTTCTTGATGCCGCACACCTTGAAATATTGAAGCAGGTCATTCAGCAGCACACCTGAGCCAAACCTGAGATACTCATTATGACTCTCCACATTGGAAATCATCGAACTCTCATCGATAATCATGATCTGGAAGTCCTGAGCCTGCTCAACAATGGGAAAATACAGTTGATAGGAACTGGTCGACTCGTCGTCCTGGTCCTCTTTGCTGCAGATGATATCAAGGTTGAAGATAAGGCGATGAATAGTCATGCCTTTCCCGACCCGTTCGCGCAAAACCTTGGCAGCGCGTCCAGTAGGAGCCAGCACCTCATAGGGCGTCTTGTTTTCATCCAGATAACGTGTGATATACTTGATGAGGTGAGTCTTACCAGTTCCAGCATAGCCTTTCAGCACAAAGATGTCGCTATCGTTGTGCAAGAACTCCTTGATTTTATCAAATGCTATCTGCTGAGATGATGTTAGAGGTTGTTCCATAATTCTTGTCGGTTTTTTACTGACTTTTGCAGCAAAAACCATGCCAAATAAGATATCAATTTATGTCGATAAACATCATGTTGTAATTATCCATGTGAACACATCAGGCAAACAGCTTCGACTTAAACTAACTACCAAATGCCAACATGAATGAAGCAGCCATACATCACCCCTTACAATAATACAATTCAGATGTAGTCATCACAAGAAATGCTCATGCCTATTTTAAAGATATATTTAATCCTTGTTTTAGTGGAAGATGGTCTCTGACCCTTTGGACAGCAGCAACATGAACACAAAACTTGCGTCTTAATCCTTGTTTTAGTGGAAGATGGTCTCTGACTCTTCCTAGGAGCCTTCTTTTCGTATCATGAGGCAAAGTCTTAATCCTTGTTTTAGTGGAAGATGGTCTCTGACAAGGATGAGGCCAAGAACCTCTTCGTCAGCATCAAGACGTCTTAATCCTTGTTTTAGTGGAAGATGGTCTCTGACATCCCATATGTCAGGATCTACTCCATCAGGTCTTTCAGCAAGTCTTAATCCTTGTTTTAGTGGAAGATGGTCTCTGACGGAGAATGATAAGATTATTCAACGTCTTGCTTCTACAGTCTTAATCCTTGTTTTAGTGGAAGATGGTCTCTGACTTGAATAAGCCTTGGCGCAACCTTCAGGAAGTAATTGTCTTAATCCTTGTTTTAGTGGAAGATGGTCTCTGACAAAATCAAAAACCAACCAATGTGACAATTCCCGCAGGTCTTAATCCTTGTTTTAGTGGAAGATGGTCTCTGACGCAACTCTTAATGGATGAACTGGACTTAACTGTTCCTAGTCTTAATCCTTGTTTTAGTGGAAGATGGTCTCTGACTCTCAGATGGCCGGACCGATTTCCTGGATCTATTGTCTTAATCCTTGTTTTAGTGGAAGATGGTCTCTGACAGGTCGTAACAAGTTTTGCATTAGTCTTGATAAGCCTGTGTCTTAATCCTTGTTTTAGTGGAAGATGGTCTCTGACTTCGTAATTTTCCAAAGAGAGATTCCTGCATTGTCTTAATCCTTGTTTTAGTGGAAGATGGTCTCTGACACTCTATTTATTTCTAAAGAGAAATGTCAAGAGTGTCTTAATCCTTGTTTTAGTGGAAGATGGTCTCTGACTCGGCCTCGATGCCGATTATTATACAACAGATCTTTGGCGTCTTAATCCTTGTTTTAGTGGAAGATGGTCTCTGAATTGAGCCCATTGATGGGCTCAAGTTTGGCGGCCTGTTCCGTTTTAATCCTTGTTTTAGTGGAAGATGGTCTCTGACCCTGCCAAGGACCTCCGTGTAGTAGAGCTGGAGTGTCTTAATCCTTGTTTTAGTGGAAGATGGTCTCTGACTACATAATGAAGATTAATTAAAAAAGACTAAAAAATGAGTCTTAATCCTTGTTTTAGTGGAAGATGGTCTCTGACCGCGACGGATGCAGACCCCGATGGTTCGCAGATTTGTGTCTTAATCCTTGTTTTAGTGGAAGATGGTCTCTGACCCAAGTCGCAAAGTTAGACAAGCGTATCAAGTTGGTTAAGTCTTAATCCTTGTTTTAGTGGAAGATGGTCTCTGACAGCTAATTTTTCAGAGACCTAAGACTCAGGTATTTAAGTATGCGTTTTAACAAAATTTCAAGGGACGTTAACAAAAAATTAACCCTTTTGGGACTAATTTTTAGCAAAAATACGACAAATCACGCTATTGTGCAAGAAAAATTTTTATTATTTTGAATCACAGTGGTTTATTGCAATAATTTGATCTTTTGTAATGAAAATCTTTTGTTTTGGCACGAAAATTGCTGAAATATCATAAAACCTTAAAACTTGGAAACTATGGACACTTCACTCTTGCCCCCTGGATTATGCTATGAAATAAACCAATATGCGTTTTAAACCATTTTGGTTTTTCCTGGTCTAACAAATCGAAAATAGTATGAGAAAACACTGTCCAAACGGGAGAACGTGTTCCCGTGGAGACACAAACAATAACAACCAAAAATCTAAACAGTATGAAAAACAGTAAGAAAATCAACAACAAGAACTACAGTGGCAACTACTCAGACGCTAAGCTCTGGAAGAAGCTGTCGAAGTACGCCAACGAGATGGGCAAGAAACTCGTGTACAACGTGCTGGTGCTCTACTACGCAATGATGCAGCCCGAAGTGCCGCTGCACTACAAGGCCGAAATCGTAGGCGCCCTGGGCTACGTCATCCTGCCCACCGACCTGATCCCTGACTTCATCCCTGTAGCCGGCTTCACCGACGACCTCGCTGCCGTGGCATTCGCCGTGAACCATGTAATCAGCATCATCACCCCCGAGGTGAAGGCTAAGGCCCGTGAGAAGGTGTGCGATATCTTCGGCTCGGACAGCGGCTGCGACCTGGCCTAATAACAATCTCCTGACTCAACCGCTGTGCGGGGCACTGGGGCCCCGCACAGCGGTAAAGAACAGACACGGCTAATAAACGTAATATCAATACTGTGTAAACAATCGATATACAAACCACTCCAAAAAACAAACAACTATGCTACAAATCCTAGGACTAATCGGCAATGCGATCAACCTCGTAACCAAAGTCTCAACTGCTTCTTCCATCTGCGGTATTGGCCTGGACATAGGTAAACTATGGTACATCAGTCAGGAGCAGAAACGCAAACGAGAGCAAGAAGAAATCGCTGAGCTTGATGCTATGCTGCGCATGAGCTAAACGCGTCAGTGACCCTGAGACCGACAAATAAACATCGAAAACACTAACCAATAAACATCTAAAACTATGACAAACTACAATGTAAACCCCAACAACTACTCTGACTCCAACTTCTGGAACAAGTTGGCGAAGTGTGCAACCAAGATGGGCTCGAAGCTCGTGCACTACGCGCTGCTGCTCTACTACGTGATGATGGCGCCAGGCACGCCCTACGATGCCAAGATGCAGATCGTTGGAGCGCTGGCCTACCTGATCGTGCCGACGGACCTGATTCCGGACTTCATCCCTGTAGCCGGATTCAGTGACGACCTCGCCGCTCTCCTCTATGTCGTGAGTATGGTCGCCGACCACATCACTCCCGACATCGACCGCAAGGCCAAGGACAAGGTGCGTGACATCTTCGGCACAACCGACGGCTTCGACCTTGCCGCCTGACCCCACACGACACCAACGACCAAGGCTGTAACTAGTGTTGCAAATCAATCAACACCGGTTGCAGCCTTGAGTGTTTATGGTGCTAAGCATCTGAAGCGTGCCTATAGCTAGAAGTATCAATTACTTCTCATGTTCTCCAGCGCTTGAGAGAGGAGATTCTCGAGAGGCACCTTACCTTTATCGGCCTGAGTAATCACCTTCGAGGTGTTCTGGGGATAGTAGAAAAGACGTCTATTGTCATCGATGGCGAACAGCGTCATCAACGAACCCACGATACCTGTACCCGGTGTGAGGTTGAAGTAGAGCAGATGCTCATGATTGTCAACACGCCGCACGGCCCTGTCAACCACCTCAAAGCATTGATCAAATTGGTCATAGTCACAGGGCTTTTCCATGAAGATGATTTTAAGGCCATCGATATAATCGACATTGTCCGGATATTTCAGTTTAGCGGTATACTTGATGAGCCACACGAGAAAGTTCTGCACTGCATTCTCATCGCTAGAGGCGGGTCTCCATGGCAACGGGATAATAACTCGCTTTCCGTTTAAGCCTATGTTTATAAAACAGTTATCCCAATCGTTTTTAACAATCAAGTCCATGAGGCTTAACCTGCTCCCTCCTGTTTTATGATGACCATCAGTGTCAAGGATTAGGAACTCGCCCGCATTCTCTCGCTTGACAGAATTCTCTTTGAGCACTAGATCCAGAATGCTTACAAGAGGAACAATATTCCTTATTGAGATAATCAGTTTCTTTTCATCATTCTCATCTTGATTCACACCAATCATTGAGATACCCGAGACAAAAACGACCTTCTTAGCTCCGCTCTTGTCCACTTTCCCTTCGGGGAAAAAGACAATCAGCACTACCAAGGCGATAACGCTTAAGCCGAACGAAGTTAATGCTTGGGGCAAATCTTCCTTTCCCACAAAAAGACTATTCAGCGCGTTGCTAGTCCAGCCGATATGCAGGACAAATGCCATCAAATAAGCCACTCCAAGCCACGTGGGAGAAATCGCATTGGCAAGCATTTTTCGAAGCGTTAAATTCTTCATCTTGAAGCCTGATTGAGAAAGCTTACTGATTGACCATATTGCAAAAATGAAGGCAATTGTCATTAACGCCCACACGCCATAAGGACACCGATCAACATAGCGAATTGCGACCAAAGCCAGTAACTCGGTGATTATCAATAGAACCAATATGATCCAACGATACTTAGCACTCTGCATTGTCATGTGATTTATATGATTAATATTCCCTGAATTGCACGAAGTGGAATTCGGACACTTTCTTGCCGTCCACCTCGGTAACGATGCGCTCGGTCGTTGAGGCCACGCAGCGCACGCCCTGCCGGCTGAGTGCAGCGACAATGCTGTATGTGAGCGTCATCTCACCCATGATGTGAACCGTGAGTGCGGCGGGGTCGCCCATCTCCATGATGTGCTCCACAAGCTCGCGAGCCATTTGTTTCACTTCATCGGCAGATGCTTCCGGGACCACTGGCGGGAAGGGCATGTCCACGATGTCACCGATGCGTTGTGCTGCCGTCAGCTGCCCTTTTTCCCACCCGCTCGATGGGTGGTTACTCAGATTGATAAACATCGTCTTTGTATTATCTGAATCCATATCATTTCTTGTTGATTGTTAATAAGCGCTTGTCCAGCAGCTGGTGCAAGCTTTTTTGGATAGCAAAAGGCCGTTCCTCTTCACTTGCAGCGAGCAGTGCATCCCTGAAACTGAAAGGTATGATGCCGTTGTCCCGGCATTTCTCCTCGGCTCTCGAGCTCATTGACCCAAAAGACACGAACAGCGCATGGCATCCTGTGCCTCCATAGTTGCGCACCGCTTTGCTGAATTTGTCTAGGTCGGTGAGCGTGTGAATGATGGTCTTGCACTCCACAAACAGCAAGCGGTTGCCCGTGTTGACAATCACATCAATCTCATTCTTGGGGTTGCCCTCCTTGTAGGGGAACTCAACGCTCAATCTCACTTCATGACTGTGAATCCATTGCGACAGATGTCGTGCCACTTCGGCCTCAAACCAGCCGGCATTAAACACGAGATCAAAGATGTGTTCGCTCGAGAGTGTCTCCACTTTGGGCTTCCCATTCCTATCTTTATTCTTGAGTTCTATCGTGATGATGTTCGTTTCCCGGTCCCATGTGATTGACGAGCCATTGTGGATGTAGGTATCGCTAGGATGAGCAAATTTTATCTTCTTCTCGGGTGTGTTGTCGACCGTCAACCCGGTGAAGTCATTCCAGTTGAACTTATGCAAGCTCTTGATTGTCCTGATAGCTTCCAGGTCCTCATCAGTCAAATCGTTGAAGTCCAGATAGCGCAGGGCTCTGGTATCATTGAGTCTGAAGACGAGGTCGGTATCCAACATGTCACCTTGACGGCTGTCGCCGTTGGACAGGTCATAAATGGAGCAGGACTGGTCCACATAGATGAACTGTACATGAGACTTCGTCTCGAATGCCTCATGAAAGAGGATGCTCCATACCTTGGTCCCGCTAGTCAGGTTGATGATGAACTGGTCTTCGTCACCCATGGCCTCGGACAGTTCACGTGTCTTCTCCAACACCTGTTTGACATTGACCGGGTCACATTGTTCAAAGGAAAACGGAATACCGGACCCTTCTAATTCGGCGGCGATGCGTTGAGCTTCGGCTAGGGAGGATGCTGAATGCACGAGCATGACCTTGTCGGGAGATGTCTCGACGATTCCAAGGTAAACGGGATAGGTCTGTCCGCCCACCAGGGCTATGTGAATCTTTGCCATAATCGAATCGATTTCTTTTATTTTTCTTAATTGTTGCTACTCATTTAGTTTGCTATTCACTTGAAATGTGTATAGGACACAAATATATAACGAATTCCTGACACATCAATGAATCCTCATTGTTTTTTATAATGAATTCGTGCTTTATCTCTTGCCTGTGCTATCCTGCCCCAGATTAGGATTACGGCTTGAATGTCCCATGCCGTAATCCTTGTTGAGGCAGCGGCAGCAAGCCTGTTCACCGTTCGGACGACGCGTCGTCCATGTCGCCGAAGTCTTGCCGCTTGATGCGTTGGACGAGGTTTGCCACCGTTTTAGGTGCCTGAATTCGGCTCTCCTTGAGCTTTGCGGCAAATTCGTCCTCAGTCATCCCCGAGTTGAATGCCTGAATCAACTCGTTCTCGCTGGGTGAGTCAAGCTGCACGTTGTGGCGTTTCATCAGGAGTCGCATGGCAAGGATACCCCGGTCATACTTGGGTTTGGCGGTTACCAGTTCACGCATGAGCGATAAGCTCGGGTCGCCAATGTGGAACTCATTGATCATGGCTATCATATAGAGCACCTTGGCATCGGGGGTTGCCATGTCGAACCCATCACAGAGTGCTTCATTGACACTGTCAGCCTCGCTGTATCGCTCCATTCCGGCCAACGCCCTTGACTTGATGTAGAGGGCCTCGGGGCAATGGTGCTGGTCAAGGACACTCTGGGCACACGCCAAAGCCTGCTCAAGGCGTCCGGCATAGAGGCTCAGCAGTGCAGCGAGCAATCGGCACGCCCAATTGTCACTGTCCAGCAGTAGCTGGGGGGTACATGTGACAACACCATAAAGAGCGTCATCACACACGAGCGTGTCGAAGAATTTCCTCGCCAGTCTAATGCTCTCCTTGATGTTGCCAGTCTTTGCCTTTTTCTCGACAAGCAGCAGATATTGCCGGGCTGCTTCATCATAGTCATGCCTCTGCAGTGACTCATATACAGCCTTCCCGCTCTCGATCTCATTGTTGATGTAGTCTTGGTCATTATACTCGCTGGCATAGCGCAGAATCTCCTTGCTGGAGAACGCATACTGCGGCAGCACCTCCCTGGAGAGGAAGAGCCCGTCAAGCGTGCGCACGCGGCTCAGGGCGACATACAGTTGACCAGCGGCAAAGATGCCGCGGCTCAGGTCCAAGACCATCTTGTCGAAGGTCATGCCCTGGCTCTTGTGTACGGTGATAGCCCAAGCCAGTTTGAGCGGAAATTGCGTGAATGTTCCAGTCACCTCCTTGCGCAACTTCCTGCTATCATGGTCATACTCGTAGTCGACAGCTTCCCATGAGCAGCAAGGCACAACGTGAATACTATCGTCATTGAGTTTGACACGGATCTCGTCACTGCTCAGTTCCACCACCGTGCCGAGGGTGCCGTTAACCCACCTGCGTTGCACGTCATTGCGTGTAAACATCACTTGAGCCCCTACCTTGAGGCGCAGGCACATGTCAACAGGCAAATACCTGTTGTCGAACAGGCCGTTGACTTTCCCGTCATAGGTGTACACCTCAGAGTCTATCTCATCAAGACGCTGCTGGTTGATGTCGTTAGCCGTCCTGTTGTGCGAAGCAAGTGTGATGACGATGCCATCCTCCTTGCCAGGCAACTTGACACGCTGGTTCAGGCAAGCCATGTCCTCGGCAGTCACCTTGTTCAGCCTGATGTTTTCCAGGATATGAAGGAAGCGCTCGTCGCCATCCTGGCGATAGACTTGCTGGAATTCTATTTTCGCTATGTGCAGGCGCTTGAATACATCGGCCTTGTAGAAGAAGAATTCATCCATCTGGTAGATGTCACTCAGCAGGTCGCGTTCTGCCTTGCGGCTCACGACAGGAGGCAACTGGAACATATCGCCGACAAAGACGATCTGCTTGCCTCCAAAAGGCTGTGTCGAGCGCAATATAGTGCGCATTGTGAAGTCGATAGCGTCCACGATATCGCACCTCACCATTGAGACCTCATCGATGATGATGGTGTCAACATGGAGCAGCGTGAGCACCTTTTCACGGCCCATATTGCCGCACGTGCCAGGGGCGCATACCTCCCGAGGCAGGCCAAAGAACGAATGAATCGTATCTCCGCCGGCCAGGATTGCCGCAACCCCGGTAGGTGCCAGAGTGATGAACTGCTTGTCGGTCACCTGTTCCTGGACATTCTTCAGGAATGTGGTTTTGCCGGTTCCTGCACGTCCAGTGAGGAAAAAGCTGCAGTTGGTATTGGCGATCAGCTCATAGGCGAGCTTTTGCTGGAGGTTGCTCTCGTCGATTTTGGGGGGTGTCATGGTTTTCATTGTTCGATTGCGGGGATGATTTGGGTGAGACGGGTGTTGTAGTCACAGTCGAGGAAGCTCTTGTAGCATCCCTCGATAAGGGCATTGGCGCGTGAGTCAATCTCCTCAGGGATGATGTTGACCCTCTGGAACTTGGACACACCATGCAGGTAGTCCTTGACCATTGCTATCGATTCGCTCCGGATGAATGCCTCATTACGGAACTCTTTCTCATAGTCACGCTTCTGGATGAGCTCGATGTGAGGGCCATTGAAGGCATACAACTCGATGCTGTCGATGTAGGTCCAGTTGTGGTAGAATCCCACCTTTTCTACGATGACCACATTGTCGCAGAAGCGGATGCCCTGATAGTAGCGGTGCCCGTTGGCACTCACATACTCATCGACGATGAACATCTTCTGCCCCTCGTCCCACACGGGGATGCGCAGCCTGGGCTTGCCGTATGGGGGCAGGATGCTGTCGAGCAGGTTATTGCTGATTGATTTTGTCAGATTTGCCATAGTTCCTTTGTCTTTTATTAGGTTGTTTGTGAGTTGAGTTGATTTTACATGAGGTGATGATTCAAGCAATCAGGTTGCTTCTTGTCTCGTCAACCATCTGCCTTGAGAGTGTGAGCAGTTGGGACTCCGATACGTGTCCTCCTGCAAGCTTGGCTTGTCCAGCAAGGAACTCTTTGAGCATGATAATGCTCTGATCTCGGGCGAAACTCTCATTGAAGCTCCTCCAGTTATTGCCGCCCCAATAACGCTGACCGATGAGTCTTGTTATCGTCCCATCCCAACAGAACAGTTTGATTCCGTTGAGAAAGGTGAGGGCATAACCCACGCCGATGTCATAGAAGACAACCAGCCGCTTGGAGATGCGCACTGTTTGATAGTAGCTGTTGCCGGCAGCACTGGTGTAGCCCAGGGTGCGCAGCACCTTTTTCTTGGTGTCGTAGGTGAGTGAACCGCCCGAGATAGTTGGGAGGACCTTGGATACAAGGATTGACAGGATTCTTTTTTCCATAGCTATTAGATTTTGTTGTTTATTTTGAGTCTGGCAGGAATACGTTCTCCCGCCTGGATGTTATTGCTTAGCATCGGTTACCCGATTACAGGATTCAAGGTTTTAACATGAAACTGCAACAATCGTGCCAAAACCAGTGCCTGGAGGAGATATGTTCATTTGCAGTGCTGATAACTGCTCAGTTGCCTCATGCTCATGTTGGCGCAACTGCGGCGCAGGTGCCGTGCCAAGGCGTTAGACGACCGCCTTACCCGGCGATGGGTTGACTGGGCTTGACGCTTCTCGACAATGCGACGCAGGGTTCGCTGTTGAGCATTGTGTGACTTGTTGCGATTGCGCTCATTCAGATCGAGGAAGAAGCCGTCAAACAACTCGTCAATCAGGTTCAGCGTGGTAATGGTGCTAGCCTCTCGTGCAGCAGCCTTCTGATACCGCAAACCTCTAGAAAGGCTGTCCCAGCTCTCGGCAACCTTGCGACGTGCGTTTGCTTCTGCTCTGCGGCGCTTGAATGCGGCCGGCAATTTGCCTTCTGAGGCAGTTCTGCCAACAGGATTCTTTGGGGTGGGTGTGGTGTGTTTCATTGTATTTGATTTATTGGGTTATGGTAAGCTACTCCCGTTCTTGTCACGGTGACAACCGTCGGGGTAGTTTCTGTAAGTGATATTGCAAAAAACATGCCAAGGCGCAAAATGCTATCAAATAAATAAATACGGCTATCGCCATAGCCGCCACAAAACGTATAGACCGTTCACATCAATAAATAATTGGGAGATATAAAGCACACAAATGCCCCGGAATGCTCACAAATAGCTTCTGTTATAAACATTCATGAGCATTCAGGGGCCCGTGCCATTAATCCTTGTTTTGGTGGAAGATGGTCTCTGATCAGAGAAACCTGGCCAGTGGAAAATCAGGCCCTGGTCTTAATCCTTGTTTTGGTGGAAGATGGTCTCTGATATATAGAGTCAGACCTCAGGGATCTTATATATGAGTCTTAATCCTTGTTTTGGTGGAAGATGGTCTCTGATGGATTCTCAATGGAAGGCACATCTGCAACTACATGTCTTAATCCTTGGTTTGGTGGAAGATGGTCTCTGATAGATAAAAGTTAATTTTGTACTGCATGCAGGTAAGTCTTAATCCTTGTTTTGGTGGAAGATGGTCTCTGATGCAAAAATGAAATCAACGAAAATACAATATGAAAGCAAGTCTTAATCCTTGTTTTGGTGGAAGATGGTCTCTGATAAAAGGGGATTGATATTTTTCAGTCCCTCTTTTTTTAAGTCTTAATCCTTGTTTTGGTGGAAGATGGTCTCTGATATCCCGCATCAGTGCTCGCAGTCTAACCACATCTCCCGCTCGGTCTTAATCCTTGTTTTGGTGGAAGATGGTCTCTGATAGAAAGCTTTATTATTAATTTTAAATTTAAGATTTAATTGTCTTAATCCTTGTTTTGGTGGAAGATGGTCTCTGAT
>JAEEGL015834970.1_pt1 | contig 18451 bp, 14 predicted proteins | sample 9134231 | NCBI WGS metagenome assembly JAEEGL01 (sample SAMN16246548, study PRJNA631951) | gut metagenome | biome: gut microbiome; feature: rumen; material: fiber-attached | host: Bos | place: Iran: Karaj | collected 2018-10 | reverse complement strand
TAAGAGAGGCATTCGAAATCATGGCAGAGACCATAATAGGGTCAGGTCAGACGGTACTCTAGGCTGGTGGAGCGGATAGGGCAATGGGAATGTACGGAAAGAATGAGGGCGTGAGAATGTACGGGAAGGATGGGGAGTCATGGGATTATGATAGGATTAGGGAGCAATGGAAGTGTATGAGATGATTTGGAAAGCTTCGGTGAAGGGTTAGGGAGAATACGGAGTGCTGGGGAGGAAAGATGTGATGTGGAAGAAAGATAGGATGGAGTTTCGCAAAAAAATAATGATTGGCAGCAGGCCAGTCGTGATATCTATCGTAATCTATACAATGGTTTGTTTGGTGACGGTTCTGTCCGCGTGGGCCATTGACCTGCACCGTTATGACCTTGGACAGACAATCTCTGCGTATGTAGGATATCGAAGATGGACTGCCGTGCTTTATTTCGTCTGCATCACCATCATGCTGGTGCTTCTCTGGACTTACGTGCATCGTCTAACCATACCGCTGCCAAAGAAACTGGTCTATTATGTTGTCTTTTTCAGCGTTTGGGGATGTGCCATTTTCCCTTCCAACAGGGAGTGGAGCCGGACAATATCAAACATACATCTAAGGTGTGCCTACACCTTTATGTTCTTGGCATCGTTTTCCTTCCTGCTGACGGCTCTTTGGGCAAAGAGAAAGGCACAAAGGATATTTGCCCTTGCTGTTTTTGTCTATGCCATCTTTTTCATTCTGGCGCTTCTGGTCATGAAATGGCGCTGGTTTACCGGTACGATTTTCTTCTGGGAAAACCTTTGCATTTATCTTGTTTTGATCGAGCTATTCCTTGAGAGAGCAAGTGATCAAAAAAGTCATGATTCAGAACGCCATCGGTAATATTTGTAAGAGGGCTGCAACATTTTTGCTCATGTAGCAGTTACTTTGTCATCTACGAAATTTATGGCAATTATATACTCGTAAACCATGATTTTCGTGCATGGATTTGATGGGTGAAAAGTTATTGTCAAAATAATACAAAAAAAAGAGGGAAATGGCAGAAAAATACATTGAAACTTTTGCCATTTCCCTTTAATATGGTATTAGATGGCATGAGTGCTCATGCCTGCTAATGATGCTAAAAAAGAAAATGCAGGAGGTTACGAATATGCAATATGGCTACTTTGATGAGGTGAACAAGGAATATGTCATCACCAAACCGAATACCCCGGCTCCTTGGGCGAATTACCTGGGATCTCCGGCGTATGGCGCAATTATTTCTAACAACGCGGGCGGCTACAGCTTTGTAAAGAGCGGCGCAAACGGAAGAATCATCCGCTATCATTTCAACAGTGATGATACGCCCGGAAGATATGTTTATCTTCGTGATGATGACACCAAGGATTTCTGGTCTGCAACCTGGCAGCCCGTTGGCAAGGACTTGAATGACTATAAGAGCGAGTGCCATCACGGTACGGCCTACTCCAACATGATTGCTGAGTATTCCGGTATTCATTCCGAGGTTCTTTACTACGTTCCCCTTGGCAAGACTTACGAGGTATGGGCCGCAACGGTGACAAACAAGAGCGCAAAGGCAAGAACCATTTCCGTATTCGGTTATGCGGAGTTCACTAATGACAGCAACTACGAGCAGGATCAGGTAAACCTGCAGTATACGCAGTTCATCACCAGAACGTTCTTCGAGAACAACAAGATTTATCAGACCATCAACGCCAACACCGGAAAGGATGAGACTGGCTCGAACCATAGGGAGCGTTTCTTCGGAATGGCAGGACAGAAGGTCGTTTCCTTTAATGGTGACAAGCAGGCCTTCCTAGGAGATTATCATTCCTATGGCAATCCCATTGCCGTTGTGAATGGCGCATGTGACAATGTTCTGAACTATAACTCGAACGGCTGCGGCGCACTGCATACGCAGATCACCTTAGAGCCCGGAGAGACGAAGCAGGTTGCTTTCCTTCTTGGACAGGCTGAGCCTTGGGTGGCTGACGAAATCCTTGCAGGCTACAAGGATCTTTACGTTGTGGTGGAGGAGAAGCAAGAGCTCATCACCTATTGGCACAGTAAGCTTTTGAACTTCCAGGTAAATACTCCCGATCCCGCATTTAATAGCATGATCAACACCTGGAACGCATATCAGTGCTTTATCACCTTTACCTGGTCGAGAGCAGCTTCCTTTAGCTACTGCGGACAGCGTAATGGTTATGGTTATCGCGATACCGTACAGGACATTCAGGGAATTATTCACCTGGATCCTGAGATGGCTGAAAAGCAGATCACCTTCATGCTTTCCGCACAGGTTGACAATGGTGGCGGTTTGCCTTTGGTAAAATATGATCACAATCCCGGTCATGAGGATACGCCGGACGACGAGTCCTACGTACGCGCTACCGGACATCCCGCATATCGTGCAGATGATGCGCTGTGGTTGTTCCCGACCGTTTGGAAGTATGTTTCCGAGACAGGCAACAAGGATTACGTGAAGAAGGTGATTCCTTATGCAAATAAGGATGAGGGCACCGTCTATGATCACTTAAAGAGAGCCATCAATTTCTCCATGGAACGACTTGGCGATCACAAGATGCCTGCAGGTCTGCATGCAGACTGGAATGACTGCCTGCGTCTTGGTAAGAAGGGCGAGTCCACCTTCGTTGCTTTGCAGCTCTACTATGCATTCACCGTGATGAAGGGATTTGCAAAGGATTTGGGCGACACGGAATATCTTGCCTATCTTGAAACTACGCAGAAGGAGCTTGGCGAGATCATCAACAAGGAGTGCTGGGAGGATGACAGATTTGTCCGCGGCATCAAGGAGGATGGTCAGGTCATTGGTTCCAAGAAGGATCCCGAAGCAAGCATGTGGCTGAATCCTCAGTCCTGGTCCGTCATCAGCGGCCTTGCTACGAAGGAGCAGGCAGAGAAGGCATTGGAGAGCGTTCATCGCGAGCTGAACACGAAGTACGGTGTTCGCGTGATGGCACCTTCCTACGTGGATCATGCATTTGACGGCGCATTGGCACTTCTCTTCAACCCGTCCACGAAGGAGAACGGCGGTATCTTCTCACAGCCTCAGGGCTGGATCATCCTGGCTGAGTCCTTGATGGGTCACGGCAACAGAGCATTCGAGTACTTTACCGAGAGCTCCCCTGCATCTCAGAATAATGATGCAGACGTACGCCGTCTGGAGCCTTACGTACATGGCCAGTTCACTGAGGCGGACGAGTCTCCTTTCCATGGCAGAAGCCACGTACATTGGCTGACCGGTACGGCGTCCACCTGTATGGTAGGCTGCGTTGAGGGTATCTGCGGTATGAGACCTGACCTGAACGGCCTTTGGGTTTGCCCGACCATTCCTTCAGCCTGGAAGGAAATGACCATGGACAAGAACTTCCGCGGTAAGAAGCTTCACATTACCGTTCGCAACGAGAGCGGAGCAGAGTGCGGCTTTAAGGAATTCTATCTCAACGGAGTAAAGCTGGATCAGCCTTACGTTCCTGCCGCTGACATGAAGGACGAGAACGAAGTGGTAGTAGTGATGTAAAATGGATTGATGCTGCAGAACGAAGTGGTTGATGTGACATAAGCTGGATTCCGCAAAACAAAGTGGCTGTAGAGACGTAAGCTGAATTCTGCAAAACAAAGTGGCTGTAGAGACGTAAGCTGAATTCTGCAGAATGAAGTAATTGCAGAGATGCAAGTTGAATTCTGCGGAATGAAGTAGTTGTGGTAACGCAAGTTAAATTTTGCATAGGGGAGTATGTCGAATGATTTGCTCCCCTATAATTTCTCTTTTTAGATAAAACGATTTACCAGCACCGCTTTCTGCTGTTGCTTTCATAATTGCTGAATTTGGCAGAAGGAAGAAGCTCATAAATACTATCGTTTGCAGGGATCCCTTTTTTTCCAGATTACTGTTTGGCAGGATGGGATGACGTGATAACAAGTAATATTGAAATTTATGTTCTCCCATTGGCTACTTGCTTGAATGCTTGGTGCAGGCAGACTCTAGTTTATAAGAATTAGCGTTAGCCTGAAAAAAACTACCCAGAAAGCTAAAATGACGATTTTGGTAGCTTTTGCAAGGATATCAAAAGGGAAAAAGCTACCAAGAAAGCCAAAATGACGATTTGGGTAGCTTTCGCAAGGATATCAAAAGGGAAAAAGCTACCCAGAAAGCCAAGATGACGATTTTGGTAGCTTTTGCAAGGATATCAAAAGGAAAAAAACTACCCAGAAAGCCAAAATGACGATTTCGGTAGCTTTTGCAAGGATATCAAAAGGGAAAAAACTACCCAGAAAGCCAAGGTGACGATTTAGGTAGCTTTCGCGAGGATATCAAAAGGGAAAAAACTACCCAGAAAGCCAAGATGGAGATTTAGGTAGCTTTCGGCAAGATTTCAAAAGGGAAATGCTTGTCTGAGGGGAAAAGGAGGCAGCCAGACAAACAAGAGAGGCAGAAAAGTTTGCTGATGTTACAAAAGAAGAGGCTAGGTATGCAAAGGGGAAGAGACTGTATGCTTATGAAGCTAAAGAGGAATCTAGGCAAGCAGGAATGGATGATTTCTTGTATTATAAGCAATGACTTAATACAAAACACGTGAAACGAGATACACAAAACAAGAAACATAAAACAAAACACATAAAACAAAACACATGAAACAAAACACATAAAACAAAACACATAAAACAAAACACATGAAACAAGACACATGAAACAAAACACATGAAACAAGACATGTTATTTTAAGTACATCGTATACAAAATTCAATAAATAAACAAAAACACAGGAGGGTTACGGAAATGGCTGAAACTGCAAGAATTACGGTGCATCCATCGTTTAAGATTGGTGAGATCTCACCGAGGCTCTTTAGTACGTTTTTAGAGCCGATTGGGACGATGGTGAACGGCACAATGTACAATCCAAAGCATCCGACGGCGGATGAGCAGGGGTTCCGAACGGACTTCATCAACGGACTGAAGGACACGGGTATGCCCGCGTGCCGTCTGCCCGGCGGTAACTTTGTGTCCGCATGGCAGTGGAAGGATTCCATTGGACCAAAGGAGCAGAGAAAGGTTCACCTCGATCCCGCGTGGTATCAGTTTATTCCGAATGACGTAGGTCACGATGAATATCTGCAGTGGGCGGAGAAGGTAGGAACCGAGCCACTGTATACGATCAATCTTGGTACCGGAACCTTCCAGGATGCCATGGACATCGTGGAGTACACGAACTTTGAAGGCGGGTCCTACTGGTCCGACCTTCGTAAAAAATATGGCCATGAGAAGCCCTATGGCGTAAAGACCTGGTATCTTGGAAATGAGATGGACGGTCCTTGGCAGCTTGGTTCCTGGGACAAGGATCCGAGAGGCTACGGCGTTCGTTGCAACGAGGTTTCCAAGGCAATGAAATGGATTGATGCATCCATTGAAACCGCAGTATGCGCTTCCTCCGCACTGTTTATGGATCATTATCCGACATGGGAGGAAACGGTGCTGCAGGAGTGCTATGAGACCGTGGACTATCTGTCCATGCATCATTATCACAGTGCACCTCCCGGAGACTGGAAGGCACTGCTTGGCGGCTCTGCCTATTATGAGGATTTTATCAATACGGAGATTGCCATGTGCGATCTGGTTGGCGCAAAGTGCCGTTCTCCCAAAAAGATCATGCTCTCCTTTGATGAGTATGGCTGCATGGTTCGTCCGAACAGCCCGCTTCATCCTGGTTACGGTTATCACAATATGGCAAGATCTCATTATCGCTTTGATCCAAAGAGACCTTACCTTCGTCATGATCCCGACAATATGCCGGACAGACAGTTCCCGGGAGGAGACATGCTGCATGCCCTTTCCATGCTGTCCGTTCAGCTCGCTTTCCTGCGTCATGCAGACCGCGTAAAGATCGGTTGTATGACGGGCGGTCTTGGCGCACTTTGCAGCTCGAATCATGATCATGTATGGAGATCCGCCTCCCATTATGCGTTCATGGATATGATCAACTACGCGAAGGGAACCTCCATGCAGACGGACGTGCAGAGCGAAACTTATGACATTCCGGGCTATGCCATTGATGATACGTCACAGTACTATGACAAGGAAGGACTTACCTATGTTGACAGTGCATCCGCTTGGAATCAGGATGAGGAAACTCTGACTATTTTTGTCATTAACAGAAATGCGGAAACGGAATATCCGATTAACGTAGACATTCAAGGATTTATAGGGTATAATTTTGATAAGCATATAGAATTATGCTCAGAGGATTTGGATGCGAAAAACAGCTTTGAGGATCCAGAGCGGATTAAGCCCGTCTTGAAGTCCGAGGGGACGTTTGGAAACGGAATCTATACCGCACAGGTGAAACCATTGTCCTGGAACGTGCTTGTATTCAAAAAGAAAGCATAAGCGACAAAAAGGGCAAGGGGAAAGCTGATCCTCAAACCAAGGGTATTTTTTCGGAGTTGGCGCATGAAGAAAAAGATTGCAGTTTATGCAAATGGTTGGAGCAGCGAAGCGCTCTCACAAGCCATTACAGGGATAAAAAAATATGCAGCGCAGGAAGACTTTGACGTCTTTGTCTTCCTGTGCTTTGCCAATATCAGCGTGCATAAGACATTGATGCAAGGAGAACTCAATGTCTATAAGCTCTGCGATGCGGGGGATTATGACGGCATTATCTCTTTTTCCAACATGATGAATTCTGACGAGACGGCTGTTTCGCTTTGCCGTGAGGCAAAAAAGCGCGGCGTGCCGATTGTCAGCATTGGCATGGACGTGGAAGGAGTTCCAGCGCTTTTTGTTGACGGAAGTACGGGTATGCGTGACCTCGTAACGCATCTTGTGGAGAAGCATGAGGTTCGCAACGTAGTTTATGTCGGCGGCGTGCCTGGGCATTCCGAGAGTGATGCGCGCATGACGATTGTAAAGTCGGTTTTGGAGGAGCATGGATTGACCCTGCCCGAGGATCATATTTGTTATGGCGGGTGGTCTAACAGGCGTACGGTGGAGGCCGTGCATGGCGTCATAGAGAGAATCGGCGGACTTCCTGACGCATTTATTTGCGCAAATGACATTATGGCGCTTGCGGCATCTACGGAGCTGGGGAAAATGGGGTATGAGATTCCTGAGGACGTCATTGTTACGGGCTATGATCATATTTTCAGGGGACAGATTTTTTATCCTGCCCTGACGACCGTGGAGCAGAATTATGATGAGGTTGGTTATCAGTGCTGCCAAATGATTTTTGAGATGCTTCGCGAGGGGAAAACTGCTGAGAAACGCATGATTCCGACCTCCGTAGCCATAGGCGAGAGCTGCGGCTGTGGCAACATGGAGAAGGGTTGGAGAATTCGCAAGGAGTATTGCAAGCATTTATACCAGCAGGATACGGATGCCGCCTTTATGGAACAGACGGAACGCTCCATGCGACAAAAGATTTCAGAAGTAGAGAGCTATGCGGATCTTAAGGTAAGTCTTCGCAGACATTTCTATGAGAATCATATGTTTGAGGGCCCTAATTTGCATTTGGTTCTCAAGACCGAGTATTTTCAGGATCCCATGGCCAGTGAGGAAGAGCTGGATATTCGAAAAAGCAGGAGCAAGCTTGAGGTTATCGTTTCCCTCAAGGAGGGTGAGATTCAAGACATAGAAAAGATTGACAGACATACGCTGATTCCTGGCTATGATAAGCAGGAGGGCGTACAGCACGTATATTATTTCCTGCCGCTCCATTTTTACCAGTATAATTATGGGTATCTGGTGCTGGCAGACGAGCCGTACATTCTGCGCGAGGACTTGTTGTATTCCTACATGGAAAAGCTGCAGCAGGCATTGAAGCTCCTTCGGACGAACCTGCGATTGGATACGCTGAACCAAAATCTGACAAAGCTCTATGACAAGGATCCGATGACGGGATTGTTTAATCGATTCGGTTACGAAAATAAGGCGATTCCGTTGTATCAGGAGAGCGTTCGAAAGCGCACGACCATGATGGTCATGTTCGTGGACATCAACTTCATGAAGCGCATCAATGACAAGTATGGTCATATTTATGGAGATGCTGCAATCAAGCGTGTTGCCAATTGTATCATGAAGATTATCAAGGAGAATTGGATTGCCATTCGATTCGGCGGGGATGAGTTCCTGATCATTGCTCCGAACTGCGGCGAGAAGGATGCAATAAGGATTCGACAGAGCATTCTGGATGAATTGGAGAAAAAGAATAATGACGGTAAGAGTCCTTTTCAGATTTCGGCGAGCTGCGGCTACGTGATCACGGATCCGGAAAGCGGATTCCCTTTACAGGAATACATACGTGAGGCCGATAATCTTATGTATGAGATCAAACGTGAGGTTCATGCCAGGGAAGGGCTGGAAGGACCATATTAACGATATTTGAGAGGCTAGAACTGGAAGAGTCGCATAAACAACATGAGAAAGGTCAGGTTTGGAAGAATCTGATCAATGTGAATAAGACAGTAAAAAACAATTGGGAAGACGAGTTTACTCGTCGTAAGCGCTAAATAATTCGGTGGCTTCAAATCATTCCCCAAAAGGTTCATAATGGATCTGACACTGTAACCACGTTTTGGTGTGACACCCAATGTTACCATATACCACGTTTTGGTGTGTCACGGAAAGGACAAGGCATGCCGATCCCCATGAAATACAGAACCATGGACGAATGGTACGAACTCATCCAGGAATGCCGAAGGAGCGGTCTCTCCGACGCCCAGTGGTGTCGCGAGCACGACATAAGCAGAAACACCTTTAACGGCGCAATCAAGCGTCTAAGGAAATGTTCCCATGCCGTTCCGCAATGCCGCCATCACGACGGGCTTTCCGACCTGACGGTTGCCAGTCAGGACGTCGTCCGGATCAACCTGATCCCGGATGAAGGGCCAAAGGCGGAAGTTACTCCGCAGGCAACGACGCACCTTGACAATTCACGCACGATTGAAATCTCGGTTGGTCCCGCGGTCGTTCGCGTAAGCAACGACGCCGATCCGCTTCTTTTGGCGCAGGTTCTGAGGATCCTCGGAGGCCAGTCATGATCGGGGACGTCACGGCCGCGGACGAAATCTGGGTCGTGTGCGGGTACACCGACATGAGGAAGTCCATTGACGGCCTGTGCGCCGTCGTTGAAGACAGGCTTCACATGGATCCAAAGGGAAGGGCACTGTTCCTGTTCTGCGGGAAGCGCTGCGACCGCATCAAGATCCTGCTCTGGGAACCTGACGGGTTCGTTTTGATCTACAAGAGGCTTTCCGTCGCCGAGGGCCGGTACCGCTGGCCAAGGAACCGCGACGAGGTGAGAAACCTTACCTGGCGCGAGTTTGACTGGCTTCTCTCAGGCATAGACCTGGAGCAGCCTAAGGCCATCAGGACGAACTAAAAAATCTAAATCCCGCCTTTGTGCACTTTTTTGAAAGACGTCCCCACGGGTTTTAAAAGAGGCCGTTTTTACGGGTTTTTTGGCACTTTGCCAGTATGCCGCGAAGCCGAAATCTGGTATAATGAATGCATAAGAAACCGGGAGGCGGCGCATGGCAAGGGATTCCAGGGAGAGCCAGCTCATTGAGCTCAAGGACACCGTAAGACAACTGAATGAAACGATCCGAAGCCTTAACGAGACCATTGCGGCCGCAAACCGCCGCGAGGAGGAACACCTTCAGCGTGAGCAGGTCCTTCAGGAGCAGATTGACTACCTGACGAAGAAACTGTTCGGAAAGTCCAGCGAAAGGCGCGACGACTTCGAGGGCCAGATGAGCCTCTTTAACGAGGCCGAGGCCGTTCAGGCGCCTGCCGACCCCGAAGAGGAGGAACTCGTCAACGTCGAGAAGCACGTCCGCAAGAAGAAGGCAACCATGGCCGACAGGATCGCGGGACTCCCGGTTCAAAAGGTTTACCTTGACGTCCCGGAGGACGAGCGCGTCTGCGGCGTCTGCGGAACCCCGCTCGAAAGGATCGGCGAGGAGTTTGTCCGCAGGGAGATCGAACTCGTTAAGCCGAGCATTAAGGTGATCGAGTATTACAGCGTCAGCTACGGCTGTCCCGCCTGCAAGGAGAACGCCGAAGTTCCTTACATCGTAAAGGGACGCGACGGGCATCCGCACGTGTTGCACGGCATGGCTTCCGCCGGAACGGCGGCGTGGGTCATGTACCAGAAGTACGTCAACTGCCTGCCTCTCTACCGTCAGGAGAAGGACTTTAAGGCGATGGGCGCGGAAATCTCCCGCGGAACGATCGCAAACTGGATCATCAAAAACGCCGAGGATTTCTTTGCGCCGCTTTGCGATTACTTTCAGCGAAGGCTCGTTGCCGGAAGGTATGCCATGGCGGACGAAACGCCGGTTCAGGTTCTGAAGGAACTTAACCGCCGCCCCGAGACGAAGTCCTTCATGTGGGTCTTCCGCAGCGGTGAGTTTGACCCGGAGCAGGTCGTCCTGTTCCACTACTCCGAAACCCGCGCGGGCGAAACCGCGAAGGATTTCCTGGACGGGTTTGAAGGCTACCTAATGACGGACGGCTACGGCGGGTACAACAAGCTGAAGAAGTGCACCAGGACTTCCTGCTGGGCGCACGTAAGGAGATACCTGATCGACGCGATCCCCGCCGGGAAACAGTACGACTACTCGCAGCCCGCGGTACAGGGACTTGCCCTTGTCGACAAGCTCTTTGCCCTCGAGAAGAAGGTTCTCGAGAAAAAGGGCGTTACTTTTGATGCCGTAAAGGAGTGGCGCACCGAAAGGGAGAAGCCCGTCCTTGACGCATTCTTTAAGTGGCTTGACGTACAGACTGCCGTAAAGGGATCGCGCCTGGACAAGGCGCTGACCTACGTACGCAACAGGCGTCCGTATCTTACCACTTACCTTGAAGACGGCGGTTGCAGTTTCAGCAACAACACCAGCGAAAGAAGCTGCAAGGCGTTCGTGACCGGCAGAAAGAACTGGCTGTTCGCCGACACGCCGGGCGGCGCGAAGGCAAGCGCACTGGTTTATTCCATTGTTGAGACGGCAAAGGCCAACGGGGTTGACGTTTACCTGTACCTTAAGTACCTGCTCACCAAGTGCCCAACTGATCAGACCCGTGACGAGGAGTTTGAAAGGCTCTCGCCGTGGAACGACGAATGCAAGGCGGAACTCGAAAAAATGTACCTTCAGCGTCAAAAGGAAATCTTCGACGCGATGTGATTTTAATCATGCGTGAATTGTCAATGTGCTCTGGCCTCGAAAGGGGCCGGGGTATTTTTTTATACCCACCGAATTATTTAGCGCTTACTACTCGTCTTCCCAAAATATTTCATCCAGGGTTTTTCCAAGAACCTTGCAAATGCTTCTGCAAAGGTTGATGGTGGGGTTGTAATCCCCCTTTTCAATGGCATTGATGGTCTGTCTGGAAACGCCGACCTTGTCTGCCAGATCCTGCTGGGAGTAATCCAAAGCAGCTCTGGCGGATTTTAATTTTAAATTCTTCATAAAGGATCCTCCATTTCCGCGCATAGAAGCGTGCTGCTTAGTTTATTCTTCCTCTTCGTCTGCTTCCTCAATTTCTGCATTCCTTCGGTCCGTCACCAGTTTTTTGAGGAACATGGTGATAAAGATGGAAAGGAAGGCCAGCGTACAGAAAACATTGAGAATGGCTGGTTCAAAGTGATCGTCATGAAACAGGTCTCCGCGAGCATAGTTTAAGATTGCGATCAGCAGGTTTGCAATACCGATTAATAGGAAGGAAATCATGACGGTCGGGGTTTTTTGATTTAATGCAAAATAGGCTTCATGCCAGATGCAATACACGACATAAACGATGATACCTAAGAAAAGTCCCAAGCCAAACAAAAATTCAAAATTCGCGAATCGAATCACTTCGGAAACTTCAAAAAGGAAAAGCATGCCGAAGAAGCAAAGCATGGTAAAGAAGGCGTAGCGGAAGCCACGGCCGCGCTCCAATTCCTGGCGCTCGTCATATTTGGGGCTCGACAGGGAATGATCCTTGGTGAACAACATGATCAAAAGTGCAGTGAGACAGATGCCAAGCAGTATGCCCAAAACCGCTCCTGTTGCATAGCCGATAGAGTAGCTTTCCGCTTCATCAACGGTCAAGGAATATTCCATGGTCCAGTCTCCGTTCTTTTGAAGGTTGGCGAAGGTATCCTTCATGTCATCGGCCCAGGAGGAAACCTGATAGGAACTGCATAAATACTTCCCGGCAAACGCCTCATATTGGGCAAGATTGGCCAGGTAATGATATTCCGTATGATAGTTCCCCGGGGTAAGCACCAGCGTCGTGTCTGCCAAAAGGGCGGTGCCCGCAGTCGCAAAAATTTCTTTGTTGGATTCGTCAAAGAGGACGATGGCAGTGACGAAGCCTAAATCGCTGGGTAGAAATGTATCCAGATCCTTTTGCGTTTTACCGGCAGGAAGCCAACCATAGGAGTAGTAATAAGTGCCGCCCGTTTTGATAGTAAAATCCACTTTGCTTATGCCAGGGTCTGCCATGCCGTTCATTACGGTGACGGCCTTAGACCACTTAGAACTCCAGCTGTCGTCCTCCTGATCCAGCTTGTGCAGGATCGCAGTACTGATTCCAAGTAATGCAATGATGGCAAACAGGAGGGACACAAAAACGAATATTTTTTTCTGACGATTCTTTTTCATATCATTTCACCCCTTCGAAATAAGCTTGAAGCGCTATGCGAGGAACTTTGGCAGGTAATTGATGAGAAATAATCCAAGGGCACTTACAACGTAAATCCACATATAGGCATTTCCGAAGAATGCGGAAAGAGCCTCGCGCTTTGTCAGTTCATTTTCCTGCCTCAGCAGGCGGAACTTCTTTGAGGCAAAGAAGACGATAAAGATCACGAATCCAATGAAAACGGCTGCGTAAAGCGTAATGTTCCATATCGTATTCAGCGCAAAGATCAGCTTTGCTTCCGGATTTTCTTCCATGATGCCGATGAGAACGTTCATGTCGGTTGAACCCATGGGATTGATCTGGGCCGTTTGCTGAGCCAGGAACACCGTAATGACGGAGGTGCTTAAGTTCATGATCATGTGCAGGAAAATGGGATATTTTATGCTGCCGGTACGAACATAGATAAAGGCAAAAAGCATTCCGACAAAGGTGGTAAAGAAAAACTGCATAAAGTTGCCATGGAATAAACCAAAGCAAAGGCCCGAGGTAAAGATGGCAATGAATTCACCGTGTCGCAGCAGACGGTCAATCATGAATTTGCGGAAGATGAATTCCTCACAGATTGGAGCCAAAATGCCAACGGAGAGAATGCGCAAGGGCCAGTCAGAGGATAACATCAGGTCTCCGAGGGCAACGGAGTTGGAAACTCCAAAGGGCAGGGTGACGAGGTTATGAAAGAGTAAACCAAGGATCGTACCCGCGCCTGTTAGGCCTGCCATCATCAGCACGCAGAGCAGGAATCTGCCAAGACCAAGGGTATGCTTCTCAGGAGGGTTCTTGGGCATTTTTTTCATCATGAGCGCGAGCATGGTAAGTCCTATCACGTCGACTGGGATGATGATTTCCAAAAACTGGAGGTTTGTTCCCAGGGCGGTGAACAAGGAAGGGGCAAGCGAACTGATCAGGACGGACATTAGCAGCTGACAGATGACGACTCCCAAAGAGAATAAAGAGTAGCGGATCCCAATATGAGACAAGGTAGCCTTGGCATCCTCCTCAGGTGCAGGCACGTCCTTCGCAGTCAGTGCGAAGAGCAAAATCGTAAGAACAATGCCAAACACCAGCGTCAACAGGGACAGAGAAACAGGGGCGGAAACGATCTCATAAACATGTAAGGAAAGCTTGGCATCCCAGGTTCCTGTCTTGGTAAAGGAAGGGAAGTTGAGATCTTCAATGAAGCCATCGACGTCATCAAAGAGAGAATACATATCATTAAAATCTCTGAGATCCTTTTCGTTGGAAAAATAATGGAGCTCCAACATGCATTTCCCTTCAGGAAGCTCGACCTGATTAGCAAATCCGGTGATGGAGAACGCTCCGAAATAGAAAGCATTTTTCCCAGTTTGATCCTTTACGATGAGAGCGGTATAGAATCCAGGCTCTTCCGTGACATAATCAATATCGAAGCGATAAGCCCCTTTTTTCGGCACGGTGAATTCCACGATGTTTTCCGACTCAGAGAGTACGCCGTCATTGGCGGCCACCTGAAAGGTCGGGGTACTTTCCGTAATCAGGTCTCCCTTTTTCCCGGGGGAGGCAAGGAACAATACTACCATCACAAAAAACGGCAGAATGGACAATAACAAAACGGCACACAATGCTTTTTTTACGTTCATCATTTTATTACCCTTTCATAAATTCATGTTAGATTGCCATGTTTGATTGTATCTTAGCATTCTTGCGACATATTGTCAAGTATATTTTACATTATGTCCAACAAAAATTTGCAGAAAGTTCAAAAGCTGAAAATTTTTACCTAGAGTAGGATTTGCAGGCCGGCAAGGGCGTGGAGGGCGAAGAGAAACCATGCGATGCCGAGAAGAATTCGCCTTGAGAGGGTGGCAGCGCGGTGGCTCTCGAGGGATAAAAGACGCAGCGTGCTTACCGTAAAGAGAAGCAGCATGGCAGACATGAGCGGCCAAATGAAGTCAAAGTGCAGGAGCTTGGGGCCGCTTTCTCCTAAGAAGGCAGCCTCTAAGAAGCTGATCAAAAGGCATGCGAGAGAGAGCCTTCCGGCTTCAGAGGTAAGGAAGCTGGCAGGATCCAACAAAATCATAAACAGGGGGAAAGCGAGGCTAAGTGCGAGTGCTAACACAACATTTTGGGAGTAGACGCTCCAAACCTCCAAGAATTTTGTGATCGTAAGGGATCCCCCATCTCCGTAGCTTCCGCCAAACAGGAAGTAGGCAGCAAATTGCAGGAAAATATAGAGGAGCGTCGGAAGGGCACAGAGCAGCATGAACAGGCAATGTTGGAAATAGGGCTTAGCGGTGCCGTTTTTCCGAAAGATACGGAAAATCCATTCCGCGAGCATGGTGAAGGCAACTGCAGGAATCAGCATCTCTGCAAAGGTCGGCTTTGCCATGGCGGAAAAGAACAGGAGAATGCCAAGGAGCACATAATGCTTTGTCAGCCCCTCCTCCACGCGGAAAAAGTATCCGCGATAGTTTTCATTTTTCTGTCTTCCAAAGATATCACAAATTAGGAAAAAGCACAGAATGGAGAAGCCCCTGGCACACATGTAGGTCGGATTGTACAGGGGATTCATGGAATAAGGCGCGGCATCCATCCAATAGCCATTTAAGGGTTGAACGATACAGAGACAGAAGGCGAGCGCCATGTTCTTAAAGGAACCGTTCTCAAGCTTTGCCGTCACGGAAAAACGCTGCAAGATCCAATAGAATGCCAAATAGGAGAACATGGCGAATAGAATGGCGGCATAGGCCGCGGAAACGTCTAAGGGGATGAGCGCAAGCTTATAAAAAAACAGCGTGACCGCGTGATAGGCGCAGTAGGGCACCATCTTCCATGCATCAAGCAATGTATCACGCTTTAGAAAGTTTGGCAGGTATACATATACGTGACCATTATAATCAGAGAATTGGTAGGCAAGCTCCTTCATGACAAAAACATAGGTCAGGTGAGCAAGCACCGTGAGAAACAATATAAGGAAAAAGACGTCCGTTTTTTCTTTCTTCATGTCAAACACTCCTGCATTCATTTTGATGCGGTAATGATAGTTTTTGGGCTAATTCGTATTGCTTTGCGGCGAGTTGACTTGTTTCTCTCCGAAAAGGTTTTTTCGGTAGGAAGCAAAGCAGGCGACGAGAAAGAGGCAAACCAGAATCCTTGTCAATAAGTAATGGCTAAACATGCCTGCAATTTGCGCCGTGAGGGGATCACTGAGGATCAAATAGGGATCCTCGGGCGTGGTTCCGACATAGGCCTTGGCCCGTGCGTTTACGAGACTGATGGAGCTGATGCCGTTTTGTGTCTTGAGATTTTCGGGGGCAAGGAAGACGCAGGGATGGTAACGATGCTTTACCACGCCGGCGCTGCTGACCGTGACGTCCTTGATGCCAACGACCTGCTCCGTGTTTGGAAAGTCAATCCGAAGCCCCGTAAGATGTCCTTGCAAGGAGGAAGCAAGACGGAAGGTAACGATGCCCTTTTCCGCGTCGACCGTCGCCGTAAGCATTTGATCGCCCTGAAAGCCTTGACCATCTGTCTCATAATAGAGATAAAAGGTGTCCGTACTGATTGGATATTCCTCATCCAACACAAGACGAAGACTAAGGTCTGAGGCTGGAAAGGGAAGAATGATAAAAAGGATCATGCAAAGTAGCGCAATCCCATATAAAATCCACTTTTTCTTCATGAAAAGCTCCTTTAATCCATGGGAAATCGTGTTTCCCACATAACAAGAAAATTATAATGGAAAAATAATTTAATTGCAACCGAAAATGGCACTTGTCAGCCCTAGATATTCTATTGTATAATTAATCGGGCAATCATGAAATGATTTCCGATCCCAAAGCGAATGCGAGACCGTGTCGTATGGCACGCCGCAGGTTTTGGGAGGACTGCATGAAATGCAGAGCTTTAGTTGATTAATTAGGGGAGAAAAAAGCATGAGAAGAGTTGGTACGGTTTCAAGAGGAATTCGTGGTCCCATCATCCGTGAGGGGGACAATTTGGTGGAGATCACCGTTGACAGCGTGTTGGAGGCAGCAAAGGAAGAGGGCTTTGAGCTTCGTGACAGGGACGTAATTGCAGTGACGGAGTCGATTGTTGCTAGAGCGCAGGGAAACTATGTGACGGTGCAGGACATCGCACAGGACGTTCGCGCAAAGCTTGGCGGCGGCACGGTGGGAGTTATTTTCCCCATTCTTTCCAGAAACCGTTTTGCCATTAACCTCAAGGGAATTGCCATGGGGTGTAAGAAGGTCGTTTTGATGCTGAGCTATCCTTCTGATGAGGTGGGCAATGCATTGCTGACCTATGATCAGCTTGATGAGGCAGGAATTAATCCTTATTCCGACGTACTGACGCTGGAGAAATATCGCGAGCTGTTTGGCGAGAATAAGCATGAGTTTACCGGAGTGGATTACGTGCAGTACTATTCCGACATTATTACGGAAGCTGGTGCTGAGGTAGAAGTGATTTTCGCAAATCAGGCGAAGACCATTTTGAACTATACGGACTGCGTTTTGACCTGTGACATTCATACGAGAAAACGCACCAAGAGAATCCTAAAGGAGGCCGGAGCTAAGATTGTCTGCGGACTGGATGATATTTGTACGGCACCCATCGGCGGCAGCGGATATAATTCCAGCTATGGCCTGCTCGGCTCCAATAAGTCCACGGAGACAAAGATTAAGCTCTTCCCTCAGGACTGCAAGCAGCTGGTGCTCGACATTCAGGAGCAGATCCTTGCTGCAACCGGAAAGAATGTTGAGGTTATGGTTTATGGAGACGGCGCATTTAAGGATCCTCAGGGAAAGATCTGGGAGCTTGCAGATCCGGTGGTATCTCCTGCATTTACCGATGGCCTTGTAGGAACACCGAATGAGCTGAAGCTGAAGTATTTGGCAGACAATGATTATGCGAACCTGAGCGGTGAGGCACTTCGCCAGGCAATTTCCGACAGCATTCGCGCTAAGAGCGGCAACCTTAAGGGCAACATGGCATCTCAGGGAACGACTCCCAGACAGCTTACTGACTTGATCGGATCCCTGTGTGACCTGACCTCAGGCTCCGGAGACAAGGGAACGCCTATCATCCTGATTCAGGGATACTTCGATAACTATACGAACGAATAAAAAGAAAAACATCAACATAAATTGCGAAGGCGCGGGTCAACTGATCCGCGCCTTATTGTGTAGCGAGGAAGGAACCCAAGCACCTGCGAAGCAGGTATTTGGGTTCACCCGAGCGTGCACGAAATAAAACCGAGAGCTGCGAAGCAGCGATGGATGCCGAAGGCAGCCAGGTTTTATGAGTGAAGAGGAAGGAACCCAAGCACCTGCGAAGCAGGTATTTGGGTTCACCCGAGCGTGCACGAAATAAAACCGGGAGCTGCGAAGCAAGATGAAACGTTTTATGGATCCATGGAAAACATCATGGAAAAAGTATGTAAAAATGCCTAAAACCTTGTAAAAATTTCTGCGATACAGTAAAAATACCTTTTTTTCGACAGTAAGAGATGTTTTTACAAAAAACGGTATAATTGTTTAAAGTGTACAAAGCAGATCCATTTAAAATGTCAAATAATTATGAAGTATGGAAAAAAACGAGAAAAATGATTGACCATACGGCTTGAATGTTGTATTCTGTTACATAGAAATGTAAAACGATTTACGGGATTTATTTGAACGAAGTCAGAACATAATGAATAAAGAGGGGAGTTTGTAAAAGTAATTTTGCGAACTCCCTCTTTTCCTAAAAGGTTAAGGGAGACGGAAAAATGGAACTTT
>JAEEGL012955803.1_pt1 | contig 18451 bp, 20 predicted proteins | sample 9134231 | NCBI WGS metagenome assembly JAEEGL01 (sample SAMN16246548, study PRJNA631951) | gut metagenome | biome: gut microbiome; feature: rumen; material: fiber-attached | host: Bos | place: Iran: Karaj | collected 2018-10 | reverse complement strand
TCCCGTGTTTAATCACATCGCGCAGCGTATCGTTCCAGCCCAGTTTCTCTGAACCAAACCAGTTGCCCTGGCCCATCAAGAATGGGAAATTTCTCACGTGCTGGTTAGCCTGAAATTCAAAGCGCTCGAGAAGCTCATCCTTTACTAGATCCATTTTTTCGTCCAGCTCTTTATAAAAGCCATCCCAATCCGCTTCTTTTCTCTCTTTCAAGCAAATCCCGTGCTTAATCCCAATCCGCACCAAATTAACAGTAGTAAATGAAAGGTTGCCCCGCCCGGTCACGATGCCGTCCGACTCTGGGAACACAGAAGCAAACACCCGCGTCCGGCAACCCATCGTCGCAATCTCGGTTCTATAGTCGCCCTTCTTGTAGTATTTCAAGTTGTACGGTGCATCAATAAAACAAAAGTTCGGAAATAGCCTCTTAGCCGAAACCTCCATTGACTTTTTAAACAAATCATAGTTCGGGTCATCTGGCTCGTAGTTAATCCCGCTTTTGACCTTAAAAATTGAAATAGGAAAAATCGGAGTTTCACCTTTGCCTAAGCCCTTTTCGGTCGCCTCAAGCAAATACTTTGATACAAGTCGACCCGCCGGCGTCGTGTCAGTACCAAAATTGATCGAAGTAAACGGCACCTGTGCCCCCGCACGAGAATGCATTGTGTTGAGGTTATGGATAAACCCTTCCATCGCTTGCAATGTTTCTCTGTCTACATCCTCATTTGAAGCTTCGATCACTTCTTTTGGCCATTTAGCCTTCTTTAGTTTTTCGTCGTCCCCAAATTCATAATCCTCTTTAACTTCTAGGTCGATTTTTTTGCCAGAAAACTTATTATATTTCTCCAAATTCCGTTTCAGGGCCTTTCTAAAGGATTTATTTACCCCTGGCGCCATTGCATAATCAAAATTCGGGATCGACTGTCCGCCATGTTGCTCGTTTTGGTTGGCCTGAAGAAGAATCGCAGCAAGTGCCCCATAGGAACCAATCGAATTTGGAGTACGAAGATGCCCGTGACCAGTGTTAAACCCACCGTTTTCAAATAGTACAAACGGATCAGACTGGCAACAGGTCAGAGTCCCCGTCGCATAAAAATCTAAATCATGAATATGGATATCGCCATTATCGTGCGCTGCCGCAATATCTGGACGTAGCATCAAAGTTTTTGCAAATACTTTAGCCCCTTCCGCACCAAACTGAAGCATCTTCCCCATAGCGGAGTTACCATCAACGTTAGCGTTAGAACGCTTTACATCTGAATCTTCAGATGCATCCGAGTGTGAAATCGTCTTGTAAATATTCATCAAATCCGACTTGGCGTCACGCACCCTCGAGCGCTCCTGGCGAAACTTGATGTATTCTCTGGCTGTCCGTTTAAAACTCGACTCCATCAATACTTCTTCTACGATATCTTGAATCTGCTCTACGCTTGGAGTCCGAGCTGTGATCGTCTCCTCAGCTCTCTTTAGTACTTTGTCAGCCAATGCCTTTGCTCGATCGGCCTTAAATTCCTCTGTTGCTGAACCAGCCTTCGCGATTGCCTCAGCGATTTTTTCAGGATTGAAATTGACAATTTTCCCATCCCGCTTTTTGATTTTCTTAAACATTTTGCATAACCTTCTCCCCCCATATTTAGCGTCTAATTATTATTCTAACACACCACATATAGCGATTTCAAGACTTTTATGCTAAAAATGTAAAAAATACAACATTACCTCGAGATTCTAGACAAAATCCAAGATATATGATATAATAAAGAGGTGGGTGTACATTTATAGGAGGTGGTAATATGAGTAGTATCAGGATTTATCAGATTGACGAATGCCATACAGTAGATTTGACACGGATCGTTTCGATGAAGTTTATTAGGTATTCTAAAGACAATGGTATGAACAAAGAAGGTGACGGCTGGATCATTATCAGCCTCGAAACCGGCATCCTAGAGGTGCCTTGCACAGCTGAAGAGCTCAAGCCAAAGTACGATGCTTTAGTCAAAGCATGGGAAGACTACGCTATCAGCCGCGCAAAGACTAAAAGTAAAATCAGACATTGTAAATAATCCACCCACTCCCATTTTTATACCCCGGCCAGCACTATCGGCCGGGTTTTTACTGCACAAAAAATGGTGGGGAATACAGGGCTTGAACCTGTGACCTTACGAATGTGAATCGTACGCTCTAGCCAGCTGAGCTAATTCCCCACATTTGTGGTATAATTATTATATCATGGATTTATCGAAAATAAAAGCTGAGAAAAAAGAAATAGAGGAGTTTTTGGCTAGACCAGACGCTTATACTGACCCAAATTATCCAGCAAAAGCCAAACGCGCCTCCACCCTTCAAGAAATTATCGACTTAGACTCTGAGATAACTAGATTAGAAAGCAATTTAGCCGAAGCAAGAGAGCTCAGTTCCGATCCAGAACTCGGCGAAATCGCAAAGAGCGACATCGAGACCATCACTAAAGACTTAGAAGTCAAAAAATCCACCCTCGAAGAGCTTCTGATTCCGCGTGACCCTACCGACGACAAACCAGCCATCGTAGAAATCCGTGCTGGCGCCGGAGGTGACGAAGCTTCACTCTTTGCCGGCGAATTGTATCGCCTCTATCAACACTACGCCGAAAAACACGATCTAAAATGCGAGCTAATCAGCGAGAACGAAAACGAAGCCGGTGGCATGAAAGAAGTCATTTTCAAAGTCTCTGGCGATAACGCTTACGGTCAGCTCAAGTTCGAAGGCGGCGTCCACCGCGTCCAGCGCGTCCCAGTCACCGAGTCGCAGGGCCGCATCCATACTTCTACTGCCACCGTCGCTGTACTTCCAGAAGCCTCCGAGGAAGACCTCGAAATCAAACAAGAAGATCTCCGTATCGATATCTACCGCTCTGGTGGCCATGGTGGTCAGGGTGTCAATACTACCGATTCTGCCGTCCGTATCACCCACCTCCCGACCGGCATCGTCGTTGCCATGCAAGACGAAAGAAGTCAGCAGCAAAACCGCGTCAAAGCCATGAATATCCTTCGTTCCCGGCTTCTCGAAAAGAAAAAGGAAGAAGAAATGAAAAACGCTTCTGAGGCACGAAAGTCCCTAATCGGCACCGGCGACCGCAGCGAAAAAATCCGCACTTACAACTTCCCTCAAGACCGCATCACTGACCACCGCATCCACTATAGCCGTTCTAATATCAATGCGGCCATGGACGGAGATATTGACGATATCATTACGGAACTAGTTAAACATGAACGAGGGCTCAAAGAAAGTTAATTTTTGCGGCTACGATTTTTTCGTAAGTAGAGACGTCCTCACCCCTCGCCCAGAAACCGAGCAAATCGTTGACGAAGTTTTGAGGCTCTGCGGAAAACCCATTCTTCCTGGCGTAAAGCCAGAAAAACCCGTTTTAGACCCCAGTAATCTAAAAATCCTAGATGTCGGCACCGGCTCGGGTTGCATAGCTATTACCCTCAAGAAAAAACTCCCAGATTCAAATATCTACGCCACCGACATTTCAGAAAAAGCCCTCAAAATCGCCCTAAAAAACGCCGAGAAAAACGGCGTACCTATTACCTTCATTATATCACACTTATGCCAAAATGTCAATTTCGCCCCTGATGTCATCGTTGCCAACCTTCCCTATGTTGACAAGAATTGGGACTGGCTCGACCTTGACTCCCTAAAAGACGATCCAGATATCGCTCTCTATGCTGGAGACGGCGGTCTCAAGCTTATCAAAGAGCTCATTGATACTGCCACTTCCAAATACCTCATCCTCGAAGCTGACCCCTGTGAGCACCAAAAGATTATTGATTACGCCAAGAAAAAATATAAACTGATGAATAAAAACGGTTTTGTGCTAACTTTTATTAGGGATTTTTGAGCCTCTGACTTGTCACGGCGATAAAATCCCTAATAAAAGTTATTTAGTGGTTATTTATCGTTGTATCCTTCTAGCGTCACATTTACCGCAATCTCTTGACCATTTCTAATCACAGCTAGCTGCACCGTGTCGCCAGGCTTGTACTCACCGATAAGCGTAGAAAGTGAGCCCGCCGAGCCAATTTTTACGCCATTTACCGCAGTAATAATATCTTTCTCTTTGAGTCCTGCCTTTTCTGCTGGTGAACCAGACACAATAGCAGAATATTTTCCATTAGAAGTATAGAGATAAGCCCCACTCGTTACTGGAAGATCATAAGCCTTCGCCGAGTCTGCGGTAATCTCCGAACCATAAACACCGAGATACGCGCGTGAAGCTTGGCCAGATTCTTTCAATTGGGCCAACATCCCCTTGACCGCTGCAATCGGAATCGCAAAACCCACGTTCTCTCCAGAAGTCGAGTTCGCCGTATTGATGCCAATCACTTCACCAGCCGCATTGATAAGCGGGCCACCCGAATTCCCAGAGTTAATCGCTGCGTCCGTTTGAATCATATCGGTCAGTTTCTCGCTCATCGTACCAGTCGAATCCGTCGCCGTTAAAGTCCGGCCAGTCCCCGAAATCACCCCAGAAGTTACCGTATTTTGGTATTCACCTAGTGTGTTGCCAATCGCCACCACCTGTTGACCTACAGTAATAGTCTTAGAATCACCCAAAGTCGCTGCCTTAAGCCCAGCAGCATCCTTGATCTTGAGAAATGCCACGTCGTTAAGTGAGTCCACCGCGGCCACCTCCACATCTTTGTAGGTCGTACCGTCAGCTAACACTACCTGAATTGATGTAGCCCCCTCGATCACATGCTTATTTGTCAAAATATAACCATTGTCTGATACTATAATGCCGGTACCCGCAGCCGAGCTAGTATAGCTCTGTCCAAAATAGCTTGCAGTCTTGACCGAGGTCACAATCGAAACCACGCTCTCCGAAACTTTATTTACTACCTCCGCGATTGACCCTTCGACAAAGCTCGCCGAATTACCATCTGCGCCCGAACTCAAAAAGGTCAAAGGAGTATTAGCTTTTTGATAAGAAAGAAACGAAAATGTCGCACTTACGCCTGAAGCCACCAATGCTACCGAAGAAAGAATGATTGCTGCCTTATTGGAATTGCTTTTTGCTTCTGCTTCTGGAGCCTTTGGCGTCTCAGCTTTTTTCTTTTCAACTTTTTTTTCTGACTTTTTTTCTGCCATTTTTCCTCCTTTTTGATTTTAATAAATATTAAACACCGGTTTGCTAAAGAATATCACGATAATTCCGATTAGAACCACACCGAATATCACTGGCCCCACGATATTTTTGAAACGAAAATCTTCTCGGTACCGCACCACCGCTTGCCTGGCATAATTGTAAACAAAAGCAAAAATCGTCAGGATAATCGCCGATTGCGGCACGGTAATACCGGTCTCGCCAAAGCTGTAAACGATCGCCCATGAATGGCATAGACAGGCAATTTCCGCAAAGACCAAACCTGAAGCTAGAGTAGTTAGCACGAAATTTTCCGACTCAGTCTGCACTAGCACGTGTCGGCTCGCTGCATATCCAATCAAAAACGCCATCAGTATAGCAATCGTTGCGTCAAGTTCTGCTGTCATAATTGTCGATGCCGAAATCCCGAGAAACACGGCGATAAGCGACTGCGCCAAATTTGCCCCCTCAGAAGACATCGGCTTGATAAACAGCAGCCAAACCACATAAATCAGCATCAGTATAAGATGTACCGGCAAAAAGGAACTACCAGCAAAGTAAGAAAGCATCACCACCGAAAGCCCTACGATAAGGTCTACCAAATTAGACTTAATATTAATCCAAATATAGCGCTTTCGAACCGCAAACACCCGCCACTTCGACATTAAAACTAGTATAATCCCAAGCGCCGGATTTGCACTAAAAACTGTCAGAGCCACCGCGCCTATCCCTAGTAAAATGTTTAGTAATATATGTACCGCACTTGAGGCGATGTTACGAGATTTTCTTGCTAAAACATAGTCTGCCATACTTCTATATTATATCAAAAAAATTAAAATAAACTTAAAAATAGTGTATAATGGTTAGGTATGGAAGTGAGTTTTTTTCAAAAGCACCCAATCGCAAAAGATATCTTAAGTCTAGTGTCTTTTGTCATCGCTATCGTGCTTTGTACGATTTTTCTAAACACTTATATTTATCGTTCTTACAACGTAGTCGGCTCCAGCATGGAAAACACTTTACAAAATGACGATCGCGTAGTGGTCAATCGTGCAGCCGTATCTTGGGCGCATTTTTTGGGCCAAGAATACGTCCCTGAGCGCGGGCAAATCATCGTCTTTATGAACGAAGACGAAAAGGCCGTCCGTGAATACAAGTCTAAAGGCGTCGAAAACCCAATGACTTGCACTGCGCCAAACAACGTTTCTGACCAATATATTATCAAACGCGTTATTGCCTTCCCTGGCGAGCATGTAACCGTAAAAGACGGTGTCATGACAATTTACAACGAAGAACATCCTGAAGGATTTGTTTATGACAATGAGTGGCGAGTATCGAGCACTGATGGTCCTAAAGAATACACTTCCGGCGAAGTTGACACTATCGTTCCGGAAGGCGAGCTATTTGTCTCTGGCGACAACCGTGAAGGTTCCAACTCCTGGGACTCTAGAAACGGCCTCGGGACCATTCCTTACTGCCGCATTATCGGCCCAGTCGTTCTCCGTCTCTTCCCATTCGACAAAATCCGTGGATTCTAAATCTCACCAATCAGTTTTACCGACTCGGCTTCTGGGAGCTCTTCTACATTTTTGAGTTTTCTCTCAATCTGACGAGAAGTAGTTTTAGCTGACTCAATTTTGTTCGCCGATTCCTGCAACTTCTTTTGTACACCTTCGAGAAGATCGCCAAACTTACCAAATTGTGCCTTGACTGCGCCAAGCACCTGCCAGACTTCCGCCGAGCGTTTCTCAATCGCCACCGTTCTAAAGCCCATCAAAAGCCCCGAAAGCATCACAGGGAGCGTAGATGGCGAAGCGATTGCAATGTTGTATTTTTGCCGTACTTCATCAGAAAGACCAGGGATCCGGATGATTTCTGCATAGAGAGATTCTGTTGGTACGAACATTAATCCAAAATCGGTAGTTTTAGGCGGATCCAAATATTTGGTCGAAATCTTCTTAGCCTGCTCTTTTACATCTAATGAAAGCGCCTTTTGATATTCCGCAATTTCTGCCTTATTTCCGTTATCATAAGCTGCGATTAGCCGCGAATAATTCTCCACCGGGAATTTCGAGTCAATCGGAAGGAACACATCTGCCTCTTTCCCCGGCATTTTTACTGCAAACTCCACCCGATCCGAAGATCCAGTTTTGGTGGCAATATTCACTTCATACTGATTTTTAGACAAAATGTCTTCAATAATCGCTCCAAGCTGTACCTCGCCATAAATTCCCCGTGTTTTTACTCCCTCCATCACTTTTTTAAGATCCCCCACACCATTAGCTAGAGTTTTCATTTCGCCAAGCCCCTGATAAACTTGAGTTAACTGCTGAGAAATCGACTTAAAACTCTCGTTAAACCTTTTTTCTACCGAAGCTTTCAACTTCTCATCTACCGTCTCACGCATTTCTTCTAGTTTTTTCTCGTTGCCATTCTGGAGTCGTTCCAAATTTTCTGCAATCTCTTTGCGATTTTCACGAAAATTTCGATCAATCTCTGGGTTAAGCTTGGCAATTTCCCCCTCCATCCGAATCAATCGCTCCTCCATTTTTTTGAAATCAAAATTAGCGCTCTCTGGTTTCTTCTTCAATTGTAAAACTAGTAGAGTTACTAATAAAATAATTATTACACCCCCAATCACACCTAAAAATATATCCATAAATTCATTATAGCATATCTATTTATTATGCAGCAAGAAAAAGGCTAGCCCTAAGGCTAGCCAATGTAGGCAGGAGTTAGTTCCCAGTAGCTGACAAGCGATGCCAAAGCAGAAAAGCCATCATAACGAACTCGCGACTTACTAAGAAGCGCCTTTTCAAGCGAATCTACAAGGGGGTCCTCTTCGCAAATTCCTACATATGGGAGCCATTTCTCCAAATCAATATAGTGATCAATGTTACCATTACAAAAACAAATCTGAAATTTTTCATATTCTACAAAGGTGATGGCCTCACGCGTCATGATCCACCAAGTCAGATATTCATAAAACGTCATCTCGCCATTATAAAAAACTTCAGCTGTATCCTCGATATTCCAGGATATTCCATTTGCGTACCAAGATAGCACCTGCGCACTGAAAAAACTTTTAGACTCTAATATCTTGTCTAGCATTTTAACAGCTATCTCCGACTCCTCAGGATACTGCTCGTCAGTAATAGAAAAAGTGAACCTATCTTCAGCCATTCCTATTAGCGTAAAAACATCCTCTTCGCGAAGATCGGTAGTATAATCCGGGTTCAAGCAATGCGTAAAGATATAGTCTAAGATAAAAGCATCTCTAATCCCCCTAGGAATCCCCTCAAGTAGAGCGATTATCTCATTACTATCAAAACTATTTACATCGCCACACTCCCAATTCACCGCCATGCTGTGCAAAGTACCGTAATCATCCATATTCCCACTCCTTTCAAAGAACAACAAAATATTGCACACTTTTGTAACAAATATATTATATCACATCTAGTATTATTTCGCAAGCAACAAAATGGAGCCGAGTGTCGGGCTTGAACCGACGACCTACGGTTTACAAAACCGTTGCTCTACCAACTGAGCTAACTCGGCATTAGATAAATTATACCACAAAAAATCCAAAATTTTAAGATTTTTTTAAGTTTTTGCCATAAGCATGATATAATATAGGTAACAAAAGTAGTAGAAAGGAGTTTATGGAAACTACAACCACATTAATATCAACTAATGAGCTGACAGCTACGGAAGCAGCATTTGCCGGTGGCTTTCTTGGCAGCTTCATGGTTATCGGCCTTATTGTCGCCGTTCTTATCATTATTGCCGGCTGGAAAATTTTCGAAAAAGCCGGAGAAAAAGGCTGGAAAGCCCTTATCCCTATCTATGATATCTATATTTTCTTCAAAATCTGTGGCATGAAAAGTTGGTTCTGGGGCCTACTTCTTATCTCCGTAACCTGTGGCATCACTATGGCAGTCAACATGCCAAAGGGCGTCACTTACATCGAAGATTGGGCCGGCTACCACATGGATTATTCGTTAGTCGAATGGAGCAACTACCCAGCCTATTTAATCGCTCTTACAATCAGCTGTATGGCCAGCATTGTTGCCGAGATCGTTCTATCTTATAAGCTCGCCAAAGCTTTCGGCAAAGGTATCGGTTATACCCTCGGTCTCATTTTCTTCCCATATATCTTTACCATGATCCTCGGCTTCGGTAAAGCAAAATACAATAAGAAACTACTAAAGTAGCATTATTTAGAGCATAATAATCAAAAAAAGAAATCAGGACATGCGCCCGATTTCTTTTTTATGATGATTCCTTTCGTCCAGAGTTTAGTAATTTTCAGCTTTTATTTCAAAATAAGCTTGCGGATGACTACATACCGGACAAACTTCCGGCGCAGATTTGCCGACTACGATGTGCCCGCAATTCCGACAAACCCAAATTTTGTCACCATCTCTAGAGAAAACCCGCTCGTTTTTGACGTTATCAAGTAGTTTTCGATATCTTTCTTCATGAGATTTCTCGATCATAGCTACCTGCTCAAACTTCACAGCCAGCTCTTCAAAACCTTCTTCTCTGGCAGTTTCGGCGAACCCTTTGTACATATCAGTCCACTCATAATTTTCACCATCCGCCGCCGCTTCCAGATTCGTCTCGGTATCCCCTACGGCGCCGCCATGCAGCTCCTTGTACCACATTTTGGCATGCTCTTTTTCATTATCGGCCGTCTCAGTAAAAATCGCCGCAATCTGCTCATAACCATCTTTTTTGGCCTTAGAAGCATAAAAAGTATACTTATTCCTTGCTTCGCTCTCCCCCGCTAGAGCCTTTTTTAAATTCTCAAAAGTCTTCGTTCCATCATAAATAGTTTTCATAACTCCTCCTAAATACATGTATAGCCACCATCGACCGGGAGAATCACACCATTAACATAAGATGCTTCTTCTGATGCCAAAAACACTATCGCCGCATCTAGTTCCCCCGGCTTACCATACCTCTGCATCGGCACCATAGTTTTAGCAAAATTCTGGAATCTCTCCGTATCGAGTACTGTTGTAGTCAGCTCAGTATAGAAATATCCTGGGCAAATCGCATTACAAGTAATCCCCTCGGTCGCAAGCTCGGCTGCTACTGCCCGAGTAAAGTTCACCACTGCGCCTTTAGAAGTATGATATGCAACGGTTGGGATCTCAGTATTCCCGACTAAGCCATACATCGAAGCGATGTTGATGATGCGGCCGTATTTGTTTTTCTTCATAATTTTAGCAAAAGCTCGCGTCATCTTAAACACAGAAGTCTCATCTGTAGCAATAGTAAAGTCCCACTCTTCATCGGTCATATCACAGACACCCTTGTCTTTAGAAGAGCCAGCACAGTTCAAAAGAATGTCTACCCGACCAAATTTCTTTTCTGCTTCTTTAGCGGCGTTATTAATGTCTTCAGTCGAAGTCACATCGCATTTGATAGGGAGAACTTCCTTAGCTCCTTCTTTTATTAATTTTGGTTTAAACTCCTCCAATCGTTCCATTCTTCTAGCCAAAATTACAAGATTAGCACCCTGCCGAGCTAGTGCCAAAGCCATCTGTTGCCCTAGTCCCGAAGACGCCCCAGATACTACCGCTACCTTACCTTTCAAACTAAACATAAGTTGTACTCCTTTCTACTTTTCTCTAATTTTATACTACATTAAATCAAAAATCCAGGACATTTTCTAGTAAATTTTATTTTTATATGCTATAATTATATTAACAATTTATTTTTTCTCATAATATGCCGCGATAGCTCAGTTGGTAGAGCGCATCCATGGTAAGGATGAGGTCACGAGTTCAAATCTCGTTCGCGGCTCCATTTTTATGTCTAGTCTTTAAGAATCTTCACTATATCTTTGCCGTCTTGTACTGTCCCACGGATAGTCTCTGGGGTCAAAGCAGAAATCACCTCTAGAGTCCCTGCGACTATCGTAAGTGCGCCCATTGCCACATACCACCCGATTTCAATCCCATCCGACATAAACACAAAGCATAACCCTAGTACCAGTTCTACCACCGTGAGGACTAATCTCAACCAAAATCGCACATTCCTCTGCTCTCGTCTCTTGTATAAGTTAATCGTCCCCAGTACGCCATTAAGCGTCGTAAACCCTCCAGCCATCAAATTCAAAATTTTATTCATAAAGCTCTGATTGATAAGAAGAAAAATCCCTAATCCCGCCACCACCAGATAAAGTAAGGTCTCCGCCCCTTGCGTAAAAAGCGCAATTTTGTAAGTAGACCGCTCATTTTCGTCTCTAGTTCTGTCTAGATCAGATTTGATTCGCCCGATTTTATAAAAAGACAACGCCGAAAAAACCACCCCAGCGACCGTAATCCCTAGCGGCATCATAAAAGTATCGTTCCCCTTCCCCTGAATCGCCGCAATGAACATCATTACCCCCGACACTAGCATCATCACCGACATCGCAATCTTGTTTTTCAAAAAGATTTTGTATATAGAAAGCCCCCGTTTCAAAGCCTTGCTCATATCTTTATTATATCATTTTTTAAAAATCTGTGTTATAATATAAATACCTGCTGGAATCGTCTAGTGGCAATGACAAGAGACTGTAAATCTCTCGCGCTTCGCGCTTCGTAGGTTCGAGTCCTACTTCCAGCACCAGAATTAAAATAGACTCCGAAGGAGTCTTATTTTAATTCTGATTCTCAGGGAGTAGGACGAGAACCGTAGGTTCGACCGGACGACGAAGCGAGCAAAAATCCAGAATTTATTCTGGGTTTTTCGAGCGAGGAGGAACGGAAGACTTTTTGCGTCAGCAAAAAGTCTAGTCCTACTTCCAGCACCATTTTTTATGCATAAAAAATCCCCCAATATCTGGGGGATATAAGATACTACGGTTTCAACTGAATAATTTGTTGCAGACTATTTCGGATACGATATCCGCCATTTTACCAACTATGCATTCTGCATTCACCCAAAGGTAAATAAAAGCGGCAATCAATATTACATACATCAGTCCCATCCTTACATAATCCTTAATCATTTCGTTGTTGTTGTTAATCATACACTTTTCCCCCTTTAATTATGAATTTACATCGGTCACCGTTTACCGACTATACCCTTATTATAGCACAGATTACGAAAAAAGTCAATCCGCCAGTGCTTTTCTATTGACTTTTTTAACAAAATATGCTACAATATAGACAGTAACTCGTACATTTACACTGAAAGGAGGCGCAGAAATTGACGCAAACGATGAGAACTATGAGAACTAAAATTGGGATTGGGATACGAAGGCTGCCCATCTGGGCAATTCATACAGGAACATTGATTTACATATTTATTGTTTGCCAACTTTGTAGCTATTTTGGGCAAGCCCGAGTAGTAATGGCGAACAATAACACCCCAAACCTTACCGCAAAAGACAGCAACATAGTGTGGCAAGAAGGCATGAAGGTGCCCGAAAACCATGTCACAGAAGAAGAGAGGATTGCTCTCGCTATCACCATCGAAGGTGAAGGCAAAGGGCAAGAGTCCTTAACCGAATTATCACAAATCGGATGGATTGCACTCAATCGAGTACACTCAGATGAGTACCCAAACGATGTCGTAAGCGTAGTTACCCAAAAGAAACAATTCGGTGGCTACCGTAAGAATGGAACATATTCGGAAAAGAGTTACTGGGTAGCAAACGACGTTCTCGCCCGTTACGAGAGAGAAATAGCCGGTGAGACTAATATCGGTCGCACCATCCCAATAGAATACCTATATTTTAAAGGTGACGGAGAACACAACTATTTCTCAATCGAAGAGAACGGCCCTCCATACGTATGGAGCTCCGTGCAAACTCCATACGCATCTTAAAAAAGTGGCTGGCGATTATCGCCGGCCATTTTTCATGCCATTTTTATTTTGGTCTGACTGTAACTTTTCTAGTCGCCGATCTCGTCACGACCTTACGAGCCTGCCGCTTCTTCTTAGCGTTGTCCTCAGCGATCCTCTCTTCAATCCTCGCTGTAGTCGCCGCCATCGCCTCTGTATCGCCAGTTTTCTCATAAATCGCCAAAATCTGTCTGAGCGTCGAAATCGACGGATCTAGCTCATAGGCGTTCTCTAGGGCCTCAATAGCTCTTTTGGGACTGCCTAACTTCTCCTCTGTTTTGGCCAGCGCCATATACCTTGCCGGCACGTCTCCCTCCAGCTCAATAGCCTGTTTAAAGGCCATTTCCGCCTTCTCATACGCACCAGTTTCTAAATAAATCAACCCCGCATTGTGGATAGAAGCCGGATTATTGTCCAGAGACTGCGCAATTTCAAAGCACTCCACCGCATCATCAAATTTTTTGCTCTTGGCATACAAAATCCCCAGCCGGTTATAAGCCGCCGCGTTTTTTTCGTCAAATTTCAAGATAGTTAAAAGCGCCTTCTCTGCCCTAGACGGCTTATGTTCCTTCATCGAGGTCTGAGCCACCTGCCAAAGTTTTTTCATCTGAGCTTTGTATTTTGGCGATTTCTCCTCAGTTTTGCGTTTTCTCGGCTCGAGCGGCAAGAAAAAAGCCACAAACACAGAGAAAGCAAGCATAATCAGTATTGCTACCATATCTACTATTATATCAAATCTGCCACCAAATGCAATTTTATGTGCCCGTTTTTAGAAATAGCCTCATACGCCGCCAAAAATCCCGGAATTTTAGAAAGAAAAACCGATTTTCCGGTCACAAAATAAGATTTATAAGCCATCTCTATCGCCACAGAGAGTACTAAAAGTACATAATCCCTTGCCCCATCTTTTTTCTTGGTCAAATCTTCTGCTAGTCCCACCAAATCTGCCGGTTTTGCCGCCAGCATTTTTTTTGCCACGGCCTTGACCTTTTCGTCCGCCTTAATTTCTGAAATCCCAGAAATTCCACCCCTATAAACATACGTCTCCGCTCGGCTCAGAATCGTCGGAAGAAGTTTGGAAGGCGCATCTGTCACCAAAACAAAATGCACTTTTTCCTGCGGCTCTTCCAAATTTTTGAGAATTGCATTTGCTGCCGCATCCGTCATCTGTTCCGCCGGACGAATCAGAATAAATCTATCTAAATTTTGCCTAGTTTTCAAAGTATTAATCATTTCGTGCACCTGTTCAATCGTAATAGAAGCCCTCCCCTCCGGCTTCAAAATCAATGCATTTTTAATCTCCACCTCTGTATCTTTTGGCACCACAAAAATGCTACAATTAATCTCCCCCGCAATTTTAGAAATATCACTTAGATTCTCGAAAAACATCCTCAAACTCCGTTGGAATTTTTGCCTCAAAAGTCTTCCGAACGCCCCCTGGTAAGGTAATTTCAAGCGCGCCAGCATGCAAAAACAAACGTCCACCCTTCTCAGCGCCATAAATCGGATCCCCCACGATCGGATGTTCCAAATACTTCATATGCACCCGGAGCTGATGCGTCCGCCCAGAAGTCGGTTTTAGCTCCACCAAAGCATGAGCCCCATCTGATTTTAAAACTTTATAAAACGTCTCTGCCTGCTTCCCTCTCGGGTCCACCCGAAAAGTCGTTGGTTTTTTCAAATCTCTCGCAATCGGCAAGTCCAGTCTCGCCTCAGAGAGCTTCGGCACACCAGAAAGGACTGCATAGTAAGTTTTGTGTGCCTTTCTATCTTGAAATTGTCTCCGAAGATAAGTTTGCGTCTCTGGATTTTTTGCCAAAATCACCACCCCAGAAGTATCCCTATCTAGTCGGTGGACTAGCAGTCCAAAATCTTCCAAAGTTCTTTCTGGACAATACCCGCCTTTGCTCATCGAGAGTAACCCCACCGGCTTATTCAAAACTAGCACGTTTTCGTCCTCGTAAATTTTTTCCGGCTCTATATCTGCATTTTTCAAAACCTCCGGCACCTTGAGGTCAATTTTTACCCCCATAGGGAACTTTGCGTTTGGTTTTAATACCGGCGCATCATCCACTTCCACGAACCCATTTTTAATAAATTTAGCAAGAGTCGAACGGTTGTAACTCTTGTAAATTCCCGCCATCATCACATCGAGTCGTATGAGCTCCGGCTTTTCAACCTCGGCAGGCAAAACTGTGTCGCCATTTATCACCCGCGACATTTCTGGTTTGCTAAATTTCTTCCCCGTCCGTATCATAAATAGATTTACCTCAAATGAACTGCCTTTTGAGCTTCATACAGTTTTTTATTTGCTATTTCGCTAGCGTATTTTTCACCAGTCTCTAGTAAATTCAAAATCTGTTCATCTGATATTTCCGCCATTTTCGCTTGAAAATCAGCAAGCTCTGACGACACGCTCCCGGCCACCTGCTTTTTTAATTCGCCGTAACGCGTCTCACCTCGCCACTTAGAAACTACAGTCTCAAGCGGTTCATCATTGATCAAAGCTTCAATGTAAAGCAAATTAGACACCCCTGGCCGCGTTTCAAAATCAAAATCCACCGACGAGAACGAATCCGTCGTCGCACTCATGATTTTCTTTGCTGCTTTCTCTGGGGCATCATCAAGCATGATCTTGGAATTTTCCGCCAAAGTCGATTTGCTCATTTTTTTCTCTGGATTTACCAAATCTCGCACTCTGATAGGCTTTTCTACTCCCATAAATTCTATTTGCTCTTTCGTGGAAGCCGGAATCACAAAAGTCTCACCATATTTATGATTAAATCTCTCCGCCAAGTTTCGTGTAAGCTCGATATGCTGGAATTGATCCTCACCAAGTGGCACATAGTAGCCATCATAAAGCAAAATATCGGCCGCCATTAACACTGGATAGTCAAAAATCCCCACGTTACATGAAGCCTTACCTTCAGATTTTTCCTTGTACTGAGTCATCCGATTCATCTCGCCCATTGTGGCCACACAATTCAAAATCCAACAAAGCTCCGCATGCGCGCTCACGCGACTCTGTCTATAAATATGCACATTTTCGTTTAACTCCAGGCCTGCCGCCAGATAATACTTGAGCGTCCGAATAGTATTAGCAGTCAAATCACCATCCACTTCCGAAATAATCGAGTGCAAATCTGGCACAAAAATATTAACAGTATATCCCTCTTTAGAGTATTTGTTCGACAGTCGCACCATCGGCAGCAGCGCCCCAAGATAATTCCCAAGCGTCAATACCGAATTTGCCCTGATTCCAGTTAAAATCGTTTTCATACTTTTATTTTACCACAAGATATGATAAAATAAAACTAACCCAGACTTGGGGTGTTAGCTCATCTGGTAGAGCGCAGCTATGGCATAGCTGAGGTGGCGAGTTCGAGCCTCGCACACTCCACCACAAAAAAAAGACCGTCAGAGACGGCCCTTTTTGTTAGGTAGGAGGGTTATTTTTCTTGGTAAAACTTTTCTCGCCAGTTATACCAGCGGCCATTAACTATCAGTGTCATCATGACGATTAACGCCGTGAAAAACAGCGACTCATCGATATCGACAATTTTTCTTTCGACGAAGTAGTCTACTGCCCACATTTCACTAGCTTTGTAAGCGCCATCGTATGAGCGATCACAATTACGCATCTCAGATTTGTCTCTGTCTGAAGCGTAGGAACTGCTCATCCTGATCATCGGCGAACGTTTAATGCTGTCGAGATATAGAGTAACAATCAACGCCGCAGCCTTATCCGCCAGATAAATGACTTTACCGGTATGCGAACTCTGAGCTTCCATTTCTTTAAGCAGTTTCAAGAGCACAGCCTTTTCATGCCGAAGAGAGATAGAATAAGTATCCAAATAATTCTCAAGATATTCTAACTCAAGCTTAAATTTAGTATCTTTATCATGGCTTCCGTTATCAGCAAGATCACCGTATTTTAATTCGGCCAAATCGTGTGCATGAATAGCAGTTATGACATCCTGATAAAGATATCCATCGATGGTTCTTTCTGTATAGCCAAAACCATGACCATAGAAAAAATCCAAAGCCTCCTCAGCAATAGCACAAACCAAATTGGTATGCGCACCAACAGATTCAAAGGTAATCTCGGTTTTGGATAGGCCATAAGATCCATTGTAACTTCTAGGCACGAAGTTCAGTCCTGCATTACGATAAACTCGTTCAGCTATAGCAAATATCTCAGCCGGAGCTTTTAGTTTTTCGAGATTTTTAGGCTTCATGATGATGTTGCCCATATGAATGACTGGACGAATCTTGCGTTCGTTACTCATGATAGAACCATACTCTGAAAATATTTTTTTGGTATCAAGTTTGCTAAAATTAATCGGAATAAAATCCATATCTCACCCTCCTTGTTAAGTTGCTCCCACCTAATCATCCTATTATACCACATTTTTCCAAAAAAAGCTAGAGCTAACCATAATATATTGACAAATAAGCATAATTGTGATATAATGGAAGCATATAGTATTTGGGAATTACAGAGATGAAAGACTATATTATGATTCTTTTGACAGTTCTTAGTACCAGTATTTTGCTGGGTAATCCTACCCCTGTTAAAACAAACTTTACTGCAGAGGTGGCCGACAACGTCATTTCTGCTAGCGAAGCGACATTTTTATCGGAAATGGACGAAATTTCTGAGATAGAAATCTCTGAAATTACCACTAAAGCTACCACTTCTACCCCTGTTACAACCTCTACGACTTCTTCAAAGGTGAGAAACTATACAATTACCAAAATCGACACCGAGATAGAGCAAAATCCTACAAATTACATCCATAGGCTAAACAAATTGGTTTATGCTCACAACTCCAACGATCTTTTGGGCTCAATTAAGGATCTAGAGGTAGGCGAAACCTTCACTTTGACAGAGAACGGGACGGTCAAAACCTACAAAGTGGCCGAGGTGAAAATTTTTGCCAAAAGTAGCAGCAAGACTCTAAGTCTCTGCACCTCTGGTTATGAAAACTGTGAGGGTACTTATTATATGTCTACCCTGATAAATGCACGTATAAATGTGAAAACTTATGACGCCGCGCTATTTACCTGTGATGGTACTTCTCTTGGGAACGGTGACGCAACCCACCGAAGAGTAGTCTTTGCTGTAGAAGTCTAATGCACACCATAAAGGTTTTAACTACTATTTTTATGATGCTTATGCTATAATAAACATAAGTAACAAAAAGGAGTGGTTATGTGCACAGGAGTGCGTTTTAGCGATAACGATGGAAATATGTATTTCGGTCGTAATCTTGACTGGACTGAAGGATATGGTCAAAAAGTGGTTCTGACCCCTAGAAAGTATCATTATAATTCAGCGTTTCTAGGTGAAATGGAAGCTAAAAATGGCGCGATTATCGGAATGGCCATCGTAGTAGAAAATACTCCGCTTTATTTTGACTGTGCAAACGAGGCTGGACTAGGCGTTGCGGGGCTAAATTTCCCAGGCTATGCGCATTACG
>JAEEGL010526364.1_pt1 | contig 18451 bp, 14 predicted proteins | sample 9134231 | NCBI WGS metagenome assembly JAEEGL01 (sample SAMN16246548, study PRJNA631951) | gut metagenome | biome: gut microbiome; feature: rumen; material: fiber-attached | host: Bos | place: Iran: Karaj | collected 2018-10 | reverse complement strand
TTGCGGGAGCAGTCATTGCAAAAAAAGTAAAATAAACTTCTGAATCGTCAAAGGGCTTTGAGAAAGGATTCTCAAAGCCTCTTTTTTTCGCGGCTTATCCGTCATGACGAAAATCAAGCATCATGAATAGGTGATAATCTACAAACCGATGAGTCTATTTTTATGTATTTTGCACATTAATAACACGAATCGGATCTGATATAATAAGCATCGGATAAATATAAAATATATGTCAGGAGAGCGGTATATGAAAAAGATCATTGCGGCGCTTACGGTTTTGACGGCGTTCATTTTGAGCGCGCTGCCTGTATTTGCGTCGTCTTCGACGGCGGACGGGCTTGAAACCGTGTTTGAGGAAAACTTCGAAGAATATGAGAGCGGTGTAAACGTCAATTCGACGACCATGCCTTCGTTCTTTGTATGTGATTACAACGGCATAGGCGACGGTATGATATCAGTTCAGGAGAGCGGCGACGGAAATCTTGAACTGAAGTCCCACGTTTTCACGCAGATATACACGTCGGTTCCTCTGACGGGTGCGTATGAATTTTCGGTCGAAGTATACGAGGCTCAGGGAAAGCTTCAGTCCGGCGTATTCGTGAGAGCGCCGAAGTGCGCCGAGGCTTACTACGAGGGCGACGGGTATCCCGATATCTCGACGTGCCAGTCGGGTATATATATCTGCCCGCACGACAGGATCATCGGCGTCAATATCAAAACTTATGACGAGAATGCGTCGTCGACCTGTTATCTTGCAAACAACATAACGGATTTTGAAGTCAAAGGGGCTGACAATTATCCGTACGTTCTCAGAATTACGGACGACGGCGAACGTATAAGACTGTACAGCAACGACGAGCTCGTGTGCAGTATCGCCTTGTCGGACCCCGGCAAACACTATGAGAAGCATACGGCAAATGCGTACCCGTGTTTCGGATCCGCCGTTCTCTATGACGCAGACGGAAAAGAAATAGCGACATACAAGGATCCCCTCCTTCAAAGCGACGCGTCCATATTCGGCTGGTCGACGAGAGCTTCCGACATGCGCGTAGACAACATAGTTGTAAAGGCGGAAAAAGCGTATAACGCGCGATGGCTGATCGACAGGATCCCGTCAAAGATCACCGAAAAGAATCTTAACGAGGCAAACCCGCTTATTAAAGCGGCGCGTGAGGCGTTCGATCTGCTGACAGAAGAGGAACAGGCGCGCGTTGTCAACGCGGAAAAGCTCATCAGCGCCGAAAAAAAGGCTGCCGAGCTTGCGCCGGACACAACGGAGAAGGAGACCGAGCCGCCCGAAACAGAAACGGACGCGCGGACGGAACAAAATGAAACGGAGCCTTCCGCCGGCACAAGCGTGACGACCGATAAAACGCCGGACGGCACGGAGACCGACGGAGACGATCCGTCGCAGACGGCTGTCGCCGATGATTCTCTTGCAATATGGATAATAACGGCGGTGATACTCGCCATGATCGGCGCGGCGGCGGGCTTTGTGGTGCATAAAGTCAGAAAGTGAGTCTTCGGTCATGAAAACAAAACTTATCAAAGCAGCCGCTATAGCCCTGCTCGCAGCCGCTGCCGTGTCCGCCTCGCCGTACGCCGCGTCATCCACGGAAAAGATCCTTCCGTATAACGGCGAATCAGGTACCGCGTATCCGGGCGTGACCTCGTCTGTCACAACGCATACATATGATTTTTCGGAAACGGATATAAAATTCTATTCGTCCGACACGGCGATCTCTACCGCGAGCCTGCGAACGAATATGATCTTCGACGGAAACACGCTTTCCTGCAAGCCGGGCAAAACTTTTTCGTTCGGTTCGGCTGATTTTCTCGGCGACGATTACGGCATATACGGCGGTAAAGCATCTTTCAGATTTGAAATAAGCGGCGGAGAGCTGTCTGCCGGAGTAAGACTCTCTAAAAAATCTACGGATAACGACCATCGCGGTATCTGGTTTTCTTTTGATAACGAAAAAATAGCGGTTTCAGAGCCGGAGTCGGGTTTTTCGGTCACTGTCAGCAAAGCGGTAAAATCCGGAACAGTTGTCATAGACGACAAAGCTGACGTTATAGAACTGTACATAGACGGTGAGCTTGTCTGCGGAGTTCTTTACGACGCGTATAACGGCGCTGTTTCCGTATCGGATCCGCAAGGGAAAACGCTTGCGGAAAAGGGATCTACTTCCGTCAGACCGGCAGGCTACTTCACGGTATACGCCGACGGGCTTGACGGATACGTTGACGATATAAGCTTTGAGCATAACAGCCTGACCGTCAGCGCCGCAGCCGCCTCACAGCCTGTCGATTACTCAAACTGGGTCGCAGCGGACGACCGCGGAAGAACGACCCCGACGGGGATCGACAAAAGAGACGGGAAGCAGGTAGGTATATTCTACTTTCTTGCCCATACGGGAGAAGACACTGAATTTATTCAGGACATCACAAAAATATACACGGAAAACGGACTTGAATGGCTTACGGATCATCTGACGGATCCGAAAAGCGACGGGGGCTATTATTGGGCTGAACCGTATTTCGGATATTATACAAGCGTTGATAAGTGGGTCTACCGCAAGCACGCCGCGCAGCTTTCGGCGGCGGGCGTCGACTTCGTGTTCCTTGATTTCACAAACGGGGCATATTATCCGGACGCGCTGCAGGTCCTGCTCGACACGTGGCTGCAGATACGTCGGGAAGGCGGTACGACGCCGGATATATGCGTATGCTGCCACACGGCGTACGGCGCTGTTATGGACGCTTTGCGCGGAACGGTGTACTCGGAGGAAGGCTTTGCAAAATACGGCGAGCTTTTCTACCGGTACAAAGGCAAGCCTCTTCTGCTCGCGGCGGTCGGCGATGACGACAGCGAAACAGGCAAATGGTGCCGCGAAACGTTCACCGTCCGCGACTGCTGGGCGTGGACGGACGAAGACGGCTCCTGGAACTGGCTGCAGGAGTACCGTAAGAGCGGAGATAAATACAGGATGATGAACGGCGGTCCGGGACGCGATGCCGACGGCAATTTCGAGGAGCTTGCGCTCTGCGTCGGGCATCACCCGACAATGTCGAAAGGACGCTCCTTCGCAAACGGTAAAATACCGAAGACGGAAGACGATTACGGCTTTTCGCTCGACTCCGGCGCCGGAAAGGGCTTCGAAGCACAGTTCAATGCGGTAAAGTATTTCGATCCGGAAATCGTACTCATAACCGGCTGGAACGAGTGGGGCGCGGGACTGTCGCACTATAACGATGAAGACACGTTCGCCGGATCGCCCGCGCGCGGCTTTCAGTTTGTCGATCAGTTCAACACAGAGTATTCACGCGACGCGGAGCCCATGCGTATGCGCCAGGGCAACGGCGTCGGCTTCGGCGACAACTTCTATTATCAGATGACGGGGTATATCCGCACTTTCAAAGGTACGGGACCCGTCGCCGCGGCGAGCGGTCAGAACGGCGCGGATCTTTCCGATAAGTCCTCGTGGAACAGCGTTGGACCCGTATATACGGATACAGCGGGCGATACGGAATGGCGCAGCGAAGACGGATATTTTACCGGCTGCAACTATGTGAACAACAGCGGAAGAAACGACATCGTCTCCGCAAAGGTAAGCCAGGATGCGGAATATCTGTATTTCAGGGTCGATGCAGCGAATGAAATAACGACTGACGGCGGCAAAAACCGGATGAACCTGTTTATAGATACCGATAACGATCCGAAGACAGGCTGGGAGGGCTTCGACCTTATACTCAACCGGGCGCGCGACGGTCACTACGTATCGGTCGAATCGCTTGAAAACGGTTGGAACGGCGAACAGAAAGGAAAGGCGCTTTACACGATCGACGGCGAAACAATGGTCATACGTCTGTTGAAAGAAGTTGCGGGAATGACCGGCAAGGTCTCGGAAATGAGATTCAAATGGGCTGATAACTCAACTCTTTCGGGCGACGTCATGGAATTTGACGAGCTCGGAGACGCGGCGCCCGACGGAAGGTTCGCATTCCTGTATGTCTGCGGCGAAGCGGCTGACTCAGTACCGGCGGCAGAATACACGCTGCTCGGGCAGGACGGCGGCGTTGTTCCGGCGTCAGACGAAAAAACACCGTTTTCCGTTACTCCGTCAAACGGACCGGAACAACGTGAAAACGGCGAAACGAACCGGAGCGCCGTGAAAAAACATTCTGCGGCGTTGAAAATAATGATAGTCGCGGCGGGAGCGGTCGCCGGAGCTTGTCTGTTCTCCGTCATCGCGCTGCCGGATATCATAAAGAAAAAAATCAAATAAACGATCATCAGATATCGGGAGGTCATTATGGAAAAAGTAAGAATAGGTGTATTCGGAGCAGGTCGCGGTATGAATATGGTAAATCAGATCCTGTCCGGAACAGAAGGAGAGCTTGTCGCCGTGTGCGATAAATACAAGCCTTCTCTTGATAATTGCAGAAACACAGCGGAAGCGGCGGGAATGAACGACGTCGCTTATTACACCGATTTCGAAGAATTCATCAGACACGACGGGATGGACGCCGTGATCCTGGCAAACTACGCGTATCAACACGCTCCGTATGCGATCCGTCTGCTCGACAGCGGACGGCACGTGATGTCGGAGTGCCTTACGTGTGCAACGATGAAAGAGGCGGTGGAGCTGATAGAAGCCGTGGAAAGAAACCCTCATCTTGTATACAGCTATGCGGAAAACTATTGTTATACCGCCGTCCGTCTTGAAATGAAAAAGCGTTACCGCAGAGGAGATATAGGCGAGCTGATGTACGCGGAAGGCGAATACCGTCACGACTGCTCTCCGATATGGCCGCAGATCACCTACGGGCAGAAGGATCACTGGAGAAATATCAACCCTTCCACCTTCTACTGCACCCATTCCATAGGGCCGATCCTGTATATGACCGGACTGCGTCCCGTAAAGGTCTCCGGCTTTGAGACGCCTAATCCGGATTATATGTGGAATCTCGGCACCGCCGCCGGCGGCGCCGGAATGGAGATCATCACACTTGAAAACGGAGCGATCTTAAAAAGCATACACGGTAATCTGAAGCACGTGTCCCCGTCAAATTACGAGATAAACGGAACACGCGGCGCCATGCGCGATCTTACGGACGGCAGAATAGAGGTTTACTGCGAAAAAGATAATGAAAACGGGCGCGGAAGTCACGACTCGTATTCGCCTGCGCCTATGATCGCGGAGGCGGAAAACAGCGGGCACGGCGGTGCCGATTTCTATACAACGCATTTCTTTATACAGTCGATCCTCGGGAACGAAGAGGCGAAGAAGCATACGATAGACGTATATACCGCGGTAGATATGTGTATACCCGGTATTCTCGCGTACCGTTCGATATGTAACGGCAACTGCTCCGTTGACGTTCCGAATCTCAGAAATAAAGAGGAACGCGACGCGTACCGCAGCGATACGTTCTGCACTTTCCCTGACGCCGCGGGCGATATGTGGGTTCCGAACAATATACACGGTAAGGAAACACCGCCGGATTCGGTTTATGAAGAGGTGCGCCGCCGCTTCCTTGCGGGAGAACCGGGCTGATGAGATAAGCGCTTAAAAAGGGAGTCCGTTTGAAAAACGGATTTGTTGACGAAGGACCGCCATTCCAAACAAAAACGGAGGGAAAACCATGAAAAACAGAATACTGAGTTTATTGATAGCTCTGCTGACCGTCTTCACGGTTGCTCTCAGCGGCTGTACGGACAAGCCCGACGTGACCGGCACCGAACCCGGCACGGAGGATAATACGGTCACCGCAGCAGAAGAGGATACGGGTGTACACGACGACCTGCCCGAAATGAACTTCAATAACTATACCTACCGAATTATCGGTCAGGGAGGCGCCGGCTGGACAGCCTCGGATATGCTGCGCCCGGAAAAACTTACCGAAGACGGTTTTAACGACGCGAAGCTGAAAAGATATCTGAATATAGAAGAAAGGTTCGGCGTCAAAATAGAAACGTATTTGTCGGAGACCGTTTATTCCGTGATACAGGGTGCCATATTGTCGAACGATCACAGTTTTGATCTGATAAATATGGATACCGGCAACACGTCAAGTGCGGCTCTCGCGGGACTGCTTTGCAATCTGAACGAGCTTGAATATCTGGATCTGTCAAAGCCGTATTACGATCAGAACTACGTACACGATATGTCGTTTGAGGGAAAACTCTTTTCCGCAGTTACGGACATCACAACGATGGATATGTACGTTACGTGGATAATGATGTACAACAAAGATATGATCGATAGATACGACCTTGAAAGTCCGTACGATCTTGTTCAGAACAATCAATGGACGTTTGACAAATTCAACGAAATGATCAAAGACGTTTCCGCCGATAACGGAGACGGCCGGTGGGATGAAAAGGATACATACGGCTTTGCCGCACATACCGGCTCCGCGGGAAACTTCTTCTACGCCGCCGGGCTTACGATCTGCTCAAAAGATGATGCGACCGATATACCGTATATTTCTCTCGGTGAAAAAAGCGAAACTCTGGCGCTTGCCTCGGAAAAGATAACCGATATCGTTTATAACGGCAATAAAACTCTTATGAATAATCAGATAATCGAGGCTTTTTCCGAAGGAAGGGCGTTGTTTCTGGCTGAAATAACCGGTTATCTCGACGTTTTTCGCAGCATGGAGGATAATTTCGGGATCGTTCCGTACCCTAAGCTGAGCTCGTCTCAGGAAAGATATTGTACGACTAACTCAAACTGCATCATGGTGTTCTCCATTCCGGCTTTTTCCTATAAACAGAATGAGCTTGAGCGCTCGTCGATAATCTTTGAGGGACTGAACAGCGAATCGTACAAGGTTATACGTCCGGCGTATTATATCGACGTGCTCAAAGGCAAACAAACGCGTGACTACCGCGACTACGAAATGCTCGATCTTATAAGAAACAGCCGTGTATACGACTTCGGTCTGTTCAATGATCTGGGCAAGCTGACGGGGATTTTCGCATCGCTCGCTTCGACTAAAAATCCGAAAGTCTCTTCGCTTCTGAAAAAATTCATTACGGCGGGAGAAAAGAAGATGGACGGTATACTTGAAAAATATCAATCCATATCGTGATACGGCAGCACTCAAAACAATTACGGAATCTCAATTGACGGTATTATCGTGGAGGTACATATGAGAAAAATACGTGTCGGCTATTTGCCGCTATACATAAAGCTTTATGACGACAACGGTCAGGACCGTTCTCCTTTGGTTGAACATATGATTAAGCTTATATCCGCGCTGAACGAACGCGGACTGGAAATATACCCGGCGGAAGAACTGTGCCGCACATCCGATGAGTTTGACCGCGCCGTACAGCGCTTCAACGATCTGAACGTAGACGCGGTCATCACTCAGCATCTCGCTTATTCTCCCTCGCTTGAATCCATAGGAGCGCTGCTTCGTCTTGACGCTCCGATCGTCGTATTCGATACAACACCGGATTATCAGGTCCTTTCTTTGGCGGATCGAAAAAACTGTATCGACGACGATCACGGGATCCACGGCGTGCAGGATATGTGCTGTATGCTCCGCAAAAACGGAAAGCCGTACACCATCTGCGCAGGACATGCTTTTCACGGCAACGTGACAGACCGCGTAATCGGTGCTTGCCGTGCGGCCGCCGCAAAACGGTTTTTCAACACCGCCAGGATCGGCTCGGTCGGCGGTTCCTTTACCGGTATGGGCGATTTTATGATAGACGATGAGCGCTATAAAAACGATATAGGCGCTGCGGTACATTATATGACGCCGGAAGTCAGCCGCTTTTACCTGTCGCAGGTCACGGACGGGGAGATAGACGCGGAGATTGAAAAAGATGCGAAAACGTGCCGGTTTGACGTCAAAAACACGGAGAATTACCGTCAGGCGACACGCAGCGGTCTTGCAATACGCAAATGGATGGAAGCGGAGAAACTGAATTGCTGCACCGTTAATTTCTTGACGCTTGACAAGTGCGGATTGCCGAAAATGCCGTTTGTTGAATGCTGTAAGATATTGGAAAGAGGCCTGGGATACGCCGGAGAAGGCGACGTGCTTACGGCGGGTTTGGTAGGAGCGCTGTCACACGTTTATCCGGATACAACGTTTACTGAAATGTTTTGCCCGGATTGGGAGAAAGATCTGATCTTGCTCAGTCACATGGGCGAAAGCAATCCGCGTCTTGCCAACTGGAAACCGCTCATTGCCGATATGAAATTCAGATATAACAGCTGCGGGGATACAGTCGCAATGTACAACTGTTACCGTCCCGGAAAGGTCGTGTACGTCAACCTCGCTCCGATGAAAGACCGGTTCACTCTGATCCTTACCGAGGGCGAAATACTTGACGTCGGTCTGATCGACGGTGCATACCGCCGCAACACCCAGGGCTGGTTCAAGCCGTGCAAGCCGGTCGATCGGTTTTTGGAGGAGTATTCGTACGCGGGCGGTACCCATCATTCCGCAATGGTTTACGGTGCGGACATAGATGAGCTGCGTGTATTCGGCAAAATGATGGGCTTTGAAGTCGTCGAGATCCGGTAAAACACCGGTGTTATGAAAAAAAGCGAAAGGCGTTTGATAATGGCATACAAGTATCTTCCGTTTTATGAGACGCAGGCATTCTGCGTAAAGGTTTTTCAAGGCTACGGCTTCAGCGAGGAGGACAGCCGTCTTATCACCGAAGTTCTGCTTGAAGCGGATCTTTCAGGTATTGAGTCACACGGTATTCAGCGTCTGACAAGATATGATTATGAAATACGTTCCGGCTTTGTGAAGATCGGTTCCGAACCGGAGATCGTTTATGAAACCCCGATAAGCGCCGTTATGGACGGGCACGACGGTATGGGACAGATCATCGGCGTAAAAGCCATGGATCTCGCGATACAGAAAGCGGGCCTCACCGGTATCGGTATAGTCACGGTGCGTGATTCCAATCACTACGGCATTGCCGGATATTACGCTGATATGGCTGCGAAGAAGCGCCTTATCGGTATCAGCATGACGAACAGCGAATCCATTATGGTGCCGACTTACGGCAAGGAGCCCGTGCTCGGAACTAATCCGATCGCCTTTGCAATGTATGCGGAACCCGCTCCGTTCTGCTTTGACGCCGCTACCACGGTCGTAACGAGAGGTAAACTCGAAGTATACGTAAAACGCGGCAGCGGATTGCCGGACGGCTGGGCGATCGACGAAACGGGACGTCCGAGCTCCGACTCGGATCGTGTATTGAAAAACATCATCAATAAATCCTGCGGCGGCATTCTTCCGCTCGGCGGCGCCGGAGAACAGACCGGCGGTCACAAAGGATACGGATTCGGTATGATCTGTGAGATCATGACCGGAATATTATCTCACGGATGCACTTCAAACCACGTCAACCGTACCCCCGGAAGCATTAATACGTCTCAATGCTTTATCGCGCTGGATTACGGTATATTCGGGGACAAGGCTGAAACGGAAGCGCGTCTGTCAACATTTCTTAACGAAATACGTCAGGCGGCTAAAGCCGACGGAGAACAGCGTATCTATATTCACGGGGAAAAGGAATTCGAGCGTCACGAAAAGGTACTGCGCGACGGCATACCCGTAAACGAAAAAACATATGAGGAAATGATTAGAATCGGTAAACAAACAGGAGCGGCAGATCTTTTGCCGAAGTATGTAGACCGATAACGTTCAGAACATAAACAGTTTTATGAAAGGACGCGGCAAAAAGCCGCAGGGCAACACCATGGAATTCAAAGTATATCAGAAAGAGCTTGAACTGCAGTCACGCGGTTGGATCCCGACGTTTCACGACGTATCAAAGGAAGTGATTGAGATCGTACAGGCGTCAGAGATAAGAAACGGTACCGTATGTATCGCGTCTCATCATACAACCTGTTCGGTAATGATCCAGGAATGCTCACACGATCTTGATAAATACGACCTTGAGTATCTGCAGCACGACATCCTGGACATAATGAAAAAAATCGTGCCGTCGTATGACGAGGAGCATGAGTACCGTCATCCGGGACCTATTCATACGCAGTTCGGAAGGTACGTCAACGAACCCGGAGACTTCACCTCTCTGAATACGGACGGTCATCTGCGTTCGGTTTTTTTCGGAAGAAGTGAGACAATGACGATTAAAGACGGGGTACTTGACGGAGGTGAATTCGCACACGTTTATTTTGTAGATTGGGATTGTGTGAGAGAAAGACGCCGCCAGTTGAACGTAACAGTAATGGGTACGACCGAAGACGTCAATGACAGAAAATGGAACGGCGGTGAGGTCATCAACACGCTGCGAAAGTATACAGACGAAGAAAAAAGTTACGACGTTCATTATACACTGCAGCAAAAAAGATAAGGGGGATTATAAAAGTGGATAAATCCGGAGCGGAACGGATCATTCAGATAATCAGAGGCACGGGGATCCTGCCGGCTATCGTTTTCAAATCATGCTCATGGATAGAACCGCTCGGAAAAATTTTCAAACAGACCGGATTCGGTGTTATCGAAGTACTTTTCAGAAATGACGGAGCCGCTGAAGCTGTAAAGGGGATCAAGGAAAAATACCCGGAACTCGTTGTGGGAGCCGGTACCGTTCTCACGTGTGATCAGGCGGACGCGGCGTTTGAAGCCGGAGCAGATTTTCTGATATCGCCGGGATTCAGTAATGCGCTTGTGCGTTACTGCCTCGAAAAAAACAGGCTGATAATACCCGGATGCGGTACAGCGTCGGAAATCCAGAATGCTTACGAGACCGGACTGCGCGTGCTGAAATTTTTTCCGTCGGAAAGACTCGGAGGCGCAAGCGCGATAAAGGATTACGCGGCGCCGTTTAAGGAAGTTGAATTTATTCCTACCGGCGGTATTCAGATAGATAATATGGACGGTTATATGAAAAACGACCGCGTGCTCGCCGTTGGCGGAAGCTTTATGGCGCCGTACGGTTTACTTGAAAGTGAAAAATATGACGAAGTCGTCGCTTTGTATGAAAAAGCAGCTGCCGCCGCTGTCGGATTCCGGGTCGATAACGTCGGCATCTGCTGCCGAAGCGAGGACGAGACGGCAGATGAGGTTAAACGCTTGTCAAAACTGTTCGGATCATTCACTGCCGAAAAAAAGATATCGGTATGCTGCGAAGCAAATGTGAAATATCATTATATCGGCGGATATGAAGAGAAGAGTTATATAAGCGTTCGTACTTATTCGATAGATCGTGCAATAACGTATCTGAAAGCCCGCGGTGTGGAATTTCATTGTGAGAGTGAAATTTACGACGCGGAAGGAAACCGGGTTTGTATCCGTCTTAAAGAAGAGATCGACGGATATGCCGTTTATATTATAAAGTGAGGAAATGAATGAAAAACGTTGTGTGTTTCGGGGAACTGATGCTAAGCCTGTGCCCGAGAGGCTATTTCAGGTTTATTCAAGTCGATGAGGTGGAGTTTTTCTTTACGGGAGCTGAGGCAAATGTAGCGGCGTCTTTGGCACAATTCGGCATGAATACTCAATACGTGACGCGACTTCCGGAGAATATCATCTCTGACGCAGCGATCGCGTTTCTCAGAAAATACGGTGTGGGAACTGATTTCATTGCCCGGGGCGGAGATCGTATCGGTATCATTTATACCGAGAGAGGTGCGTCTCAACGCCCGTCTTCGGTAGTATATGACCGTAAGCACTCCTCTGTAGCCGAGGCTTCGGTCGATTGCTTTGATTGGAGCAGAATATTCGATAATGCCGACTGGTTTCACTTTACCGGAATAACTCCTGCGCTGAGCGAGAGCGCAGCCGCCATAACGGAAAAAGCATGTATTGAAGCCAAAAAAATAGGAATTACCGTAAGCTGTGATCTCAACTACCGTAAAAAGCTGTGGACAACGGAAAATGCCGGCGTTACGATGCGACGGCTCTTACCATATGCAGACGTGCTGATCGCAAATGAAGAGGACGCCGAAAAAGTTCTGGGAATAAAGGCGGGAAATACCGACGTCACCACAGGTAAACTGGACAGTGAGGGGTATATCGACGTTGCCGGACAAATATCAAAGGAATTCGGTATTCCGTATATTGCTACGACTTTACGAAAAAGCATCTCTGCTTCAGTCAACGATTGGTCGGCAATGCTGTACCACAACGGAAAGACGTATTTTTCCAAAAATTATACTATTCAGATAGTAAATCGCGTCGGCGGAGGCGACAGTTTTGCAGGAGGACTGATATACGCCATGCGAAGCGGCATGGAAGATCGTGAAGTGCTGGAGTTTGCAGCTGCAGCTTCGTGCCTTAAGCACAGCATAGAGATGGATTTCAATCTTGTTTCCGTTGATCAGACGGCAAATCTTATGAACGGCGACGGTTCAGGACGCGTTCAAAGATAATGACCCGGGCAGTGCCTTTGCTGTTATAAATTAAATATTCCGATAGTATTAATAAAAGCTTCATTTAAACGATGGAAACCGGTGGTATAATGGATTATGCTGAAAAATCACTTGCAAAAACGCGTCGAATCTGGAACGTATCGACGTATTAAACGGAGGAATCACCATGAAAAGCGATACCTATCAGGATCTGGCAAAAACACTCGGAATCGACCGTTCTACCGTCAGTCGTGCTGTCAGACATTGCCCGGGAGTTGACAGTAAAACACGCAAACTGGTGCTTGAGGAAGCGATCAGGTCAGGTATTCACGGGCCGGTCAACCGTTGCAGTGTTTATTGTATACTTCCGGATACTCCGACATATTTCTGGCAGAGCTATTACCGCGAGCTGAAAGAAGCGTTCGGACAGACAGATATCAGTGTCAGATACAGCATTTATTCTAAGATCTATGATTCGGAAACGGTTCTTTTGTATCTGGATTATGTGAAGCAAAGTGAAGCAAAAGTATTGATAATTTCTGCCGTTTTGTCTCCGGAAATAACAAAAAAACTGGAGGTTATGCAAAACGAGGGATTGTATGTTATACTGCTCTCCGAATACGGTATACTGCCGAGATCCGCCTATGTCGGATCCAATTCCTATCAGGACGGCGAACAAATCGGATGGTGGTTCTGTCAGCGTTATTCACAGCAGACTCCGCTGATACTGAATAATATAAGCGGAAATGCCAATGTCGCGCAGCGCATCAGCGGCTTTCTCCATTCGCTTGAGCAGTTCAGCTCGATCTACGCTCAAAAAGTTCCCGTTATCCGGCTGACGGTAAATGATTTCCGCAATTCCAAGACTATTCCTGCTAAATATGCGGCGATGATCGCCTCAATAAAAGAGGAGTATTCCTGCATATATATACCATTTGGCAGTATCTATCTGCCGTTATCCATCATTAAAACCAAAAAACTGATGCGGGTCAGCGTTTTATTTGGTCATGACTGCTTTACCAAAGCCGGGATGTATGAGTCAGTATACCAGGGGTATACTGCGTCATGTAATCAGGATATTGCCCGTCAGGTAAAAACAGCAATTGATCTGGCTGTCTTATATCTCAAAGATCCGGTCTTGCCGGACAGACAATTATTTCATTTTATTTCATCAAAGGTATACAGTACGTTGGAATGATCAATTTGTTTCGTGCGCTTTTGTTGTACCGGAAAAAGAGAATTAAGCATAAATAAGCACTAACGGATGATAAGAACAGTAATATCCGTTAGTGCTTTTTTCATGTCAAATAATATGAAAACCTTAAAAAGTGTGCAACCATCCAGCACGCTTTTTTGCGTTTAACGATCAAAGAAAACGTGCTGTTTTAAAAAAACTCAAGAATAATATCGAAAAAAAACTGGTACAAACTGAAAAACATGGTTTCACGTGAAGGATATAACTATCTATGTTGTGTTGCTTAGCGATGTCATCGATATGCGAACATACCATACCGGTCCTTTTTGTTTTCAGAGTATTTTTTCACCGTCGAATTCAAAGACGCCGAATCCGTATCCGGTCTTATTACCCGAGCAGAGCCATTCGGCGTAAGCTTTGCGCAGCGCCGTATCGCGCGGAAGTTTATCGTACGGCAGATCGGCGTACCTGCCGAAAACTCTCCATATATCGCCGAACTCTTCCGTCTCCGCGGCAAGCTCCGGCTCACGGTCGAGCATCAGCTCGAGCGCGGCGACGCCGTCCGCTGCGTCTTTCTTTTATCCGTTTTTCAAAAGCGTTTCGAGCTGCGGGTTCATGTGCATAATGTTTTTCCTCAATTCTTCTGTTCTTTTCTGTACTGTTGAGGAGAAATGCCGTATTTCTCCTTGAAATTCCGGTTGAACGTGTGTATCGATCTGAAGCCGCTTTCGAATCCGCAGTCCGTGATCGATCTGTCGGTGTTTTTCAGAAGGTAGCACGCCTGATTGAGCCTCATCAGGTTTACATAGTCGTTGAAGCTCATGCCGACGAGCTTTTTGAAATTGCGCGATATATACGAATAATTCATCCCTACGCGCTCCGCCGCGTCCGAAAGCATGCATTCGCCCGTGTAGTTCTCCTCAACGAACGAAAACAGCTCGTAAAACGGTCCGTTTTTGTATTGTCTTTCAACGTATCCCGCACCGCGGTCGAACTCCGCGCATACCGAATAAAGCACGCCCTTCTTTTCAACGACCGTCGAATCGGGCGAGAGCGAGTTCAGAGCGGTCACAAGAGCGTCCGGAATGCGGAACGCGCCGGAGACCGGCACCCTGTCCCGCAGGGCGGAATAAAACGAGTTGACGAGCAAGGGCGAGAAGATATACGTGACGTGACTGCTCGCCTCGGACGAGATCGAATGCACCTGATGCGGAAAAATCAGAAGCGCGTCCCCTTCCTTGAGCGTATACGTTTCCGAGTCGACGCTCGCCTTCATTTCCCCGCCTGTCACAAGAATTATCTCGAACGACTGGTGTATATGGCGCGGAAAATTCATGTTGTTCTCCGTATCTTTACGGAAATACTCCGCCCCGCCTACGTTCCTGACCTCATAAAACATCCGCCTCACCTCCTTCCGTGCTTTGCAATTATAACACGAACGGACATCAAAGTCAACAACTGAGCATTCATTTCAGCGAAATTTTATATATAACTTACAAAAAAGTAAAATTTTGCACATTGCCGTACACATTATGATTTGCATTTCAACCTTTCAGGTGATATAATGATACAAAATCAGGAGGTAAGAAGTATGAAAAAGATCATAGCTCTTCTGGCGGTCATATCCGTCATGATAAGTTGTTTTGCCGTCTTGCCCGTACACGCGGACGACGTCAAGACAGTGGCTCACTGGAAGCTTCAGAACGTCGAAGGCTACTTCGTCGGAGACATAGAAAAAGACGAGCTTCAGTTCATCGACCTGTCCGGCAACGGCAACGACCTTGTTTCAAAAGCCGTCGGAAACGGCTCGCAGCTCGACATATTCACCTGGGACGACGGCGTCGACAAAGGCGAATCCAAGTCCGGTTCCGCGCTGAAAATGAACAATACGAAGGTGCTCGCGGCGGCGGTCGACCCGTATACCGAGGGTGAGACCTCATGGACCGGCGGCTATACGTCCGGCAAATACCTTGAGACAATAAAAGGTTCGCCCCTCAATTCAAATGAATTTGATGAAGGCTTTTCCATAGACATCATTGTAAAGCTTTCGCCTGAACTTGACAACGATTACAACCGCTACTGCGGCATATTTTCAAGACAGGGCGTCATTGAAGATCAGAACGAGCCTCCTTTCTCGATAGCACTGTCCGAATGGAAGGATGATGCCGAATCCGGCATGATCGGTCAGAACAAAACGTGGATGCAGTACGTACACTGCGATGACGCGCAGAAGGTCAATGTTGAGATGGACGAGATACTGATCGGTGCGGATGAATGGCATCATATACTCGTGTCAAGCGACGGCTTCTCCACAACGTATTATATCGACGGTGAACCGATGCGGACCATCGGAGATTTTCCGTTTCTTTTATACACGGATCCGAATTACTCATGGGAAGTCGGCGTGGGACGCAAATGGGGCGCCGGTCACGAAAACGAATGCAAGAACGAGGACGCGCCCGAGGGCATAATCAGAAGACTGTTCGCCGGCTCTATCTCCGAGATCAGAGTCATGGACGGCCCGATCGAACCGGAGGATTCACTCTACTACAAGCCCGTAAGCTATTCGAAGATCCCCGAGCCCGCCACACCGAAGGAATACAACCCCGACGAAACGACCGAAGAAGTGACGACTGAAGAGATCACCACCGAAGAAGTCACGGAAGAAGTCACGACGGAAGATCAGACGACCGAAGGCGAACCGAAGGATACGGCAAATACCGACGCCGAAAACACTACCGGCGCTTCCTCCGACAAAGCGGTCACTACGGACAAAGCGGAGCCGGGAGCTAAAAAGAACAGCAACATCGGCGCTATCATCGGTATTATAGCCGGCGTTGTAGTCGTGGCCGCAATCATCTCGTTCATCCTGATCAAAAAGAAAAAGAAATAAATCAGGGAGGTATTCATGAAGATAACGTTAAGACCTCTCTCCGTGTTTATCGCGGCGGTCATCATAGCGTCGGTCATTCCCTTCACCGCTTCGGCAAAGGACGGGATAATAATGGACGGAATAGTTGCTTATTACGACGGCGCTAACAACTCAAACGGTAAACAGGATCTCAACGCCTCGATCTGGCGCGACCTCTCAGGCAACGGCTATCACTTCAGCGTTGAAACGGATGAAAACACGAAGTGGACCGAAAACGCGTTCCACGTTGACAAAAAGCGCACGTATTTCAACGAAAACGTCAGAAGCGTCGCCAACGCCAAGCAGTATACGATCGAAATGGCATTCGGCGAGCTCGAATACTACGGCACCGACTGGCTGACGCTCGTCGCGTCCGACAACGACGAATTTTCCATGTTCATCCGTGTACAGGACGGACTTGATGATCTGGAATACAAGTATAATGACAACAACAGAGACAGACCGATCGCAAAAAACGGACGTGATCTCGTAAGCAATTCGACGCTCACGGTGACGTTCGACATCGACGAGCCGATATGTAAGATCTACATTGACGGCGAGCTTGTGTCATCCGGCGTACCAGTTGAGATCAACATAGCAGACACGCTTTTCTTCGGTCATGAGAATCCCAAGAGAAGCTGGTCCGGTGACGTTTACTCCTTCAGATTCTACGACAGAGTCCTGTCTGACGCCGAGATCAAACACAACTGCCTGGTCGACGACGACAAGTACAGAAGCGGAAAGCCCTACACGCCCGAGGTGGTAGACACGGGCGCCGCCGAGGTCACGGAAAGAGAGCACATTGATTACAATATCGGCGACGTTATCACTGTTGTTGACTTTTCCGATCCCGAAATGTTCAACAAGATGATAAAAGCGGAGCCGCAGCGCTGCACACTCGAAATGGACGATTCCGGCACGGTCAAAGTGACAGTAACCGGACCTCAGCCTTACTTTTACGTTCCGATAGATGAAACGAACTCGTTTGACGGCGACAAATTCACCACGCTGATTTTCAACTATAAAACCGGCGGCGGATTCGAGGATAACGTGGCGGAAATTTACTTCTCCACCAAGTATTCGGAGGTTTACTTCACGGATAACCATATCACGTTCTACATTGACGCCGCCGATGATTTCACGGATCTTGAGGTCAACATGCGAGACGATGACAACGATACGTGGCACCATGAGATAAGAATGATCAGGGTCGACTTTGCATCATATGACGCCGAGCCCGGTCAGGAGTTGTATATCAGATCCCTGAAGGCAAGATACGACGATCCGAACAGCACTACTGACGCCGTCACCGACCCCAAGCCCGAAACGACCGAAGCGACCGTAACGGACAAAGAGAATAACGACAGCACGGCTGAGGTCACTTCTCCGGCGACTGACACCGATAAAGCCCGGACGACCGGTGCTGACAACACCGGAAACAGCAGCAAAACGGGTATCATCATCGGTGTTATTGCCGCAGTCGCGGTAATCGCCGCCGTCTGCGTTGTACTTTTCCTCAAAAAAAGAATAAAAAGCAGATCCGCAATAAAAATACCCGATAAAGCGATATAAACCACTTGACAAACTATTGTCTTTGAATTATAATAATTATAATGGCAGTCGGGATACGCTGCCGGTGAGTGTAAGGCTTATCAATCGGCGGGTCCATACACGGACGCTGCGTTTTCCGGTCGCCGCTATCGGGTGTCACGTTTAACACTTTTGAAACCATATTTTGTGCATTATTATTAAGGAGGTATGACACAAAATGAAAAAATTCACAGCACTGGCAATCATTCTTGCCATAACCGTCGCTCTGTGCACGGCAGTATTCGCTGACGACAGCAAACTGCAGGTAAACAAGACGACGTTCGCGGTAGGCGAGCCCATACTCGTCACTGCAGTCGGATCAGGCACCGACTGGGTCGGTATCCAGAGAACCGAAGTCACAGAAGGCTCCGCCGGTTGGGTATATGTTGA